>Ga0190275_10004048_pt1 | contig 10544 bp, 10 predicted proteins | sample Popmic550T_FD_133745 | JGI IMG/M metagenome (GOLD analysis project Ga0190275, IMG submission 133745) | Populus adjacent soil microbial communities from riparian zone of Yellowstone River, Montana, USA - 550 T | ecosystem: Environmental > Terrestrial > Soil > Riparian zone > Trees stand | place...
ACGGCCTCCCGAAGCAGGTGGACGACCCGGGCCGCGAGCTGGACTTCCAGGGCGTGTACCGGCTCAAGCCGGGCGGCGAGCTGACACTGCTGACGAAGGAGATGAGCCGGCCGAACGGCATCGCGCTGTCGCCCGACCAGAAGACGCTGTACGTCGCCAACTCCGACCCGGCGCGGGCCATCTGGATGGCGTTCCCGCTCGGCGCCGACGGCCTCATCAGCGGCCCGGGGCGCGTCATCTTCGACGCCACACCCGAGGTGGCGGCGAAGAAGCCGGGCCTGCCCGACGGCATGAAGGTGGACACGAAGGGGAACATCTTCGCCACCGGCCCCGACGGCGTGTACGTGTTCGCCGCCGACCTCAGCTACCTCGGTAAGATCGTCATCGGCGACAAGAACGCGAACTGCGGGTTCGGCGACGACGGCTCGACGCTGTACATCTGCGCCAACGACAAGCTCGTCCGCATCCGCACGACCACGCGCGGGCTCGGGTTCTGAGCCGGCCTTGGGCTTCGCATAGTCTGGTAGCCGCAGGCTTTAGCCTGCGCTGACCTGAGCGCAGGCTAAAGCCTGCGGCTACCAGACGAACACCTCGACGGAGTCGCCATGCCCTCCCCCACCCGCCGCGACGCGCTCCGCGCCGCGGCCCTGCTCCCCTTCGCCGGCGCCGCATCCGCCCGCCAGCCGGAGCCGTTCCGCGGCATGATCGTGCGCATGCACGAGCCGCGCAACCTGGAGATGCCCCCGTCCGGGTTCGCCCACGCGGTCACGCCGAACGAGCAATTCTTCGTCCGTAGCCACTTCGCCACGCCCGAGATCGACCCGGCGGCGTTCAAGCTGGTCGTCGAGGGGCACGTCGAGAACCGCCTGGAACTGTCGCTCGCCGAGGTGCAGCAGCTGGCGAAGGCCGAGCCGACGCTGACCGTCGAGTGCGCCGGCAACGGCCGCGTGTTCCTCGTCCCGCAGGCCCGCGGCCTCCAGTGGGCGAACGGCGGCGTCGGCACCGCGGCGTGGGCCGGCACGCCGCTCGGCGCCGTGCTCGACCGCGCCCGCCCGAAAGCCGGTGCCGCGGACGTGGTGCTGTTCGGCGCCGACCGCGGGGCCGTCACCGCCGACCCGGCCAGCCCCGGGCCGGTGTTCTTCGGCCGCGGTCTGCCTCTCGCGAAGGCCCGCACGGCCGGGGTCGTGCTGGCGTGGGGCATGAACGCCACCCCGCTGCCGCGCAGCCACGGCGCGCCGCTGCGCGCCGTCGTCGGCGGATGGTTCGGCTGCGCGTCCGTGAAGTGGCTCAACCGCATCGTCGTGACCGACCGCCCGTACCGCGGCTTCTGGCAGACGATGGACTACTCGATCTATTCGCGCGGCCCCGGCGGCGAGCCGGAGACGGTGCCGCTGACGGAGATGCTGCCGAAGGCGGTGGTCGCCAACCTCGGTCCCCAGGAAGTGATCCCGGCCGGCCGGCCGTTCACCGTCCGCGGCGCCGCCTGGGCGGGGGAATCGGCGGTGGCGAAGATCGAGCTGAGCACCGACGGCGGCACGACGTGGACGGCGACGAAGCTGGACGCCGACGCGAAGCCGCACCGGTGGGTGTTCTGGTCGTTCGACTGGACGCCGGCCCGCGGCCCGGCCCGGGTGGTGGCCCGCTGCACCGACGCCGCCGGCGCCACCCAACCCCCGACCCGCGACGCCGACCGGCGGTCGTACCTCATCAACCACCTGATTCCCGTCGAGGTGACCGCCCGCTGACCGCCGCTTGCGGCGTTGCACTCCCCCTTTCGCGCGCACGCGGCCCGTCGGTGTACTAGGCTCCCGGGGACGGCCCCTCGACCCAGGACATCGCGCATGTCTTCCCCGCGCCAGTCCGGCTCCACCCTCCGCCCGCCGCAGCGCCCGACCGGCGTCGGCTACACGATGAGCGGCTACGAGGTCGTGAAGGTCCGGCTCCTCATCAAGCTGGACGAGCGGCTCGCGGCGCTGAAGGCCCGGCGGATGCCGGCGTCGCTGTTCGCCGAGGCCGCCCGCCAACAAGCCGACCAGCTGATCGAGTCCGAGACGGCCCGCCTGAACCCGGCCGACCGGGCGAAGATGGCCCGCGAGGTTGCCGAGGAGGCGTTCGGGTTCGGCCCGCTCGAAGAACTGTTCGCCGACCCGGCGGTCGTCGAGATCACGGTGCTGGGGACCCAGGCGGTGCTGGTCCGCCGCGGCACGGTGTGGCTGCCGTCGCACGTCCGCTTCCGCGACGAGGAGCACGTGACGGAAATCCTGGCGAAGGCCCGGTCCCAGGGAGAGGCGGTGGCGCTGGGGTTGCCGGAGTCGGTGCTGGACGTGCGGCTCGGCAACGGCTTCCGGGTGGTGGCGGTGTTGCCGCCGGCCGCCGCGGGGGCGCCGCCGCTGGCCGCGTTCGTGCGCTCCGAAGTGACCGCGAGCGAGAGTCAGCCGGCGATCGCAACGCCCCCGGCGAGTGCGGGCGGGTCGGGGTCGTTCCTGGCGATCAGTTCCAACGGCGGTGGCACGCAGCCGCGCTCGGCGGGCGGCAGCGGGGCGTACCCGGCGGCGCGCCCGGCGGCGGACGTGACGCCGCGGCCGCTCGGCTCGGTGACCGACCGGCACCGCCAGCGGATCACGGAGCGGTTCATCGCCAAGCTGGCGGCGATGGGCGTGTTCGACCTGTCCGGCATCGAGACGGGCGAGTTGCGGAAGGTGATCGAGGCGTACGTCGAGGAGTACTGCAAGGCCGAGCGCATCTACCTCACCGACACCGACAAGGGCCGCGTGACGCTGGAGATTCTGACCGGCATGGGCCGCTGACGCCGCCGCTCGCGGCGGTGCAACCTGTCGCGAACCCCGCGGCCGGTCGGCCTGTCTTGACGGGTATGTCCACATTCCTCGTTTTCGGCGACCTGCACGGGAAGATTCTCCCGGCGTTCCGCCTCGCCGCCGCGTGGTCGATCGATCACGCCGTCGCCCTCGACGGCCTGTTGCAGGTCGGCGACCTCGGCTACTTCCCCGACCCGTCCCGGATCGACAAGGCCACCCTCCGCCACGCCGAAACCGACCCCCTCGAACTCGGCACCTTCGACATCGTTCAACCGAACCCGCTCGCCGACGCCGTCTTCGACGAGCCGCACGCCGCGCCGGGGTTGTGGTTCACCGCCGGCAACCACGAAGACTTCACCGCCCTGGAACAACTCGCCGCCGCGTCCGGCCGGCCAGTGGACTTCGCGGTGGACGCCTACGATCGCGTCCGCGGCATCAAGGACGGCCGAGCGTTGGCTTTCACCGACGGCCCGCGGGTGGGGGCGATCTGGGGTGTCGATCGGGATGGCGCGAACGCCCGGCAGAACCTGCCGCCGCGCGGCTACATCGCCGAGAAGGCGGTCGACCGGCTCCTGCACGAGTCCGGCGGCTGCGACGTGCTCTTGACGCACGACGCCCCGTGCGACGCGGTCCGCCCCGGCTACGGCAGCGAGTTGCTGGCGACGCTGATCGAGCTGGCCCGGCCGGCGTTCGCCTTCTTCGGCCACTACCGCGGCGACGGCGGCCCCGCGACCGGCGACTTCGGTCCGACGGCGGTCTATCACATGGCGGGCCTGGAACTCGGCGGCAAGAGCGGGACGCCGACACCCGGGAGCCTCGGCGTGCTGACGTGGGGCGAGGTGCCGCGGTTCGAGTACGTCCCCGACGAGTGGCTGCGGACGTTCACGCGCCACAACTGGAAGTGGCGCTGACGGCGGGTTGCACACCCTGCCCGCCGGTCGCTACGCTGGTGGGGAGACGCCCGGCCCCGACGGACCAGCCGCATGTCCACCGCCCCCGACCCGACCGCAGCTGCGGACGACGGCGTTCAGCCGCCGCGGCCGCCGTTCATCCGCCGGGTGCGCATCCGCAACTACAAGAGCATCGCGTTCTGCGACGTGACGCTGGAGCCGCTGACAATCCTGGTTGGCCGCAACGCCAGCGGGAAGAGCAACTTCCTCGACGCGCTGGGTTTCCTTAGCGATGTGATCCACGTTGGGATCGGTGAGGCGGTCAAGCAACATGGCGGCGCGGCCGCGATTCTCTGCAAGTGGGGTAGTTATCCGGTCGGCGAGTACCGGGCGGTATCGATTGAGATTGAGGGCGAGTTTACGGTTGGGTTGAAGAACGATACTCATACCTCGCGTTACCGACTTGACATCGAATTCCCCCGGAACCGTCCGCCAAGGGTTCGGGCAGAAGTGCTGCGAATAGAGGCCGGGGATTGGTGGGTTGGTTTCACCAACAAGGGAGGGGAAGTCATCTATGTGTCGGCCGACGACGAGCCGCTCCTTGAGCTATGGCACGTTCCCGACCGACCTGCTCTTGACTCCTATCGTGACAGCCCGGTCACGGATTTCATCGGGTACTTCGACGCCTTCGCGTTCTACCGTTTCAACCCGGAAGCCATTCGGCCAGTCCGTAAACCCGCACCCGGGTACTTCCTTGAACCGGACGGCGGGAACCTCGCCAGTGTCATCGCGACGACGCTTGAAAACGATCCACCATCGATCGAGCGAGTCCGGCAGTTCCTTACCGCCATCACGAGTTCGGTCGGGCTGGTAGGGGTTGCCCGGTACGGCGACTACGAGACAGTACGATTCAGTACCATCGGGGCTGATGGTCGAACCGCTGAGTTCGACGCCGCGAGTATGTCGGACGGCACCCTCCGCGCCCTGGCCGCACTCGTCGCGTGCTACCAACTCGTTGTGCCACAGGGCCACCCGACTTTCATCGGGATCGAGGAACCCGAAACAGCTCTCCACCCGGCCGCGATGCGAGCCCTCGTATCGGCGCTCGATGAAGCCACGCTCCGCACGCAAGTTCTCCTCACCACGCACTCGCCGGACCTGCTCGACGCCGAGGAAGTGATGCCCGCGAACGTCCGCGTCGTGCGGATGATCGACGGCAAGACCGTGATCGGTCCGGTCGACGCGGCTGACATCGAAATAGTGGAGCGCGAGTTGAACACGCTCGCCGGGTTGGAGCGCCAAGACCGTCTCGACCCCGATCTTGATGACATCGAACGTCAACAGCGGCTGGCCGAGGAGCCCCGGGGGGCGGGCGAGTGACGCTTTACATCGCCCCGATCGTCGAGGGACAGACCGAAGAACTGTGTCTCGAACGAATCCTCCACCGGGTCTGGAACGACGTTTTCGCGTCGCCGCACCGGCTTCAAGTTCTCAAGCCGATCCGCGGGCATCGATCCTCGCTCGCCAGGGTGGGGCACCCGGAGTTGGAGCAGCGGGTGGGCGAAGCGCAACTCGAATTAGCACGGCGGCTGTCGAAGGACGCCCTCGGGCGGGGGTTGGTTCTGCTGCTGCTCGACGCCGACAAGGACTGCCCGGCAGCCCTCGGCCCAGCGCTTCTCGCAAGGGCCGTGGCGATCCGCTCCGACCTCGACATCTCGTGCGTATTGGCGAAGCGCCAGCTGGAGAACTGGTTCAAGGCCGCGGGCGAGTCGCTGCGCGGTGTCTGCGGCCTGCCCGATGACGTGGTGGCCCCGCCGGACCCGGAAGACGGCAGCGGCGCGACGTGGTTGACTCAGCAACTCCAGCGGCACAACACGCAAGCCAAGTACAAGAAGCCCGGCGACGGCGTGAAACTCGCTGTCGCGATGGACGTGGCCCTGTGCCGGAAGAACTCGCCGTCGTTCGACAATCTCTGCCGGGAGCTCGAAGCCCGCGTCACGCCGCACGGGTCTGGTAGTGGCGCGTGATCAGGTCGTTCTGCACCCACAGCAGCTTCCCGAACGCCCGCAGCGTCCGCACCTCCACCTCCCGCGGCAGACCCAGGCCCAGGATCGTCGCCGTCAGCGCGTCGGCCACGAAGCCCAGCAGTGCGTTCATCTGCACCAGCGGCACGTCCAACGTCGGGCTCCCCGCCTTCGGCGTGTGCATCTTCCCCACCATGTCCAGGTACTCCGCCATCTTCCCGTCGTACGGCTTCGTCACCAGCGTCACCAGGTAGCGGCCCAGGTGCTGCTTGCGGAAGGCGATCTGCGGGTGGTCCATCGTCAGCGACGCCACGTCCGTCGGCACGTCGCCGGCGTAGCCGTGCTGCCGCGGCACGAAGTGCCGCCACGTCGCGTCGTAGCCGTGCAGCTTGTCGTACACCGCGTCCACCAGCCCCGGCACCAGCGGTGCCAGCAGCGGCGCCGCGCCGTGGACCGCCGCCACGTCGTCCGGCCCGAACCCGATGAACCCCGCCACGTACCCGAACCGATACCCCAGGTCCGACTCCAGCCGCGGCTCGTCGATCGCCGTCATGACACGCTCCGGGAGAGAGGAGAGGACGAATCGGAATTCGGACAAAGAACTCCGATTTAACACCGGAATCGTATCCCACTATAATCAGAGGTCAAGGTCGAAAATCGACCCACGGGTCCGACGGCGGGGGGGCGGATGTTCTCGAAGACGGTCGAGTACGCACTGCGGGCCGTCGTCCACCTGGCGTACGAGGCGCCCGCCGCCCGGACGACGGCCCAAATCGCCGACGCCACGCAGGTGCCGCGCGACTACCTCGCCAAGATTCTTCAGGGGCTGGCCCGGGGTGGCATCGTCGCCACCCAGCGCGGCGTCGGCGGCGGCGTGTCGCTCGGCCGCGACCCCGCCGACCTGACCATCCTCGACGTGGTCAACGCCGTCGAGCCGATCCGCCGGATCACGACGTGCCCGCTCGGGCTGAAGACGCACGGGGTCCGCCTGTGCCCGCTCCACCGCCGGCTGGACGAGGCGATGGCGCACGTGGAGAAGGCGTTCGGCGGCACCACGTTGGCCGAGGTGCTGGCGGAGCCGAGCGAGAGCGTGCCGCTGTGCGAAGGCCCGAGGGTTGAGGAGCGCTTACCGGTCCGGCGCCGCTCGTAAGCTACCTAGGTGCTCATGAAGGGGTGAAGGGGTGAAGGGGTGAAGGGGTGACGGCGGGGGTGGCTTCCTCACCCCTTCACCCCTTCACCCCTTCACCCCTTCACAGAAGGATGGACGACCTGCTCCCCTACCTGCTGGTCTGGCTCGCGGTCACCGTCCCCGGGGCGGTGGTCGGCTGGGTCGGCGCGTTCCGCAAGGCCGGGCTCGGCGGGTGGAAGGCGCTCGTGCCGGTCTACAACGTGTTCGTCCTCGTCGTGGACGTGGCGAAGCTCAGCCCCCTGTGGGCCGTGCTGCTGCTGATCCCCGGCGTCAACCTCATCGCGGCGCTGCTGGTGAACGTCGAGGTGGCGCGGCGGTTCGGCCGCACCGAGTCGTTCGGCCTCGGCCTCGCCGTGTTCGGATTCGTCTTCTACCCCGTGCTCGGGTTCGGCCCCGCGAAGTACCAGCGATAACTCGAACGCCGGTCGTGCCGGTCCGTCGGTTCGTGCGCCCGCCGCGCCTACGCAGTTCCCCCAGCTTGCCGACGTGTCGAGAGTTTCCCCACCGGCCCCGCCGAAGGAGAGGGCACGGCCGACCGGCCGCGCGGAAGGTGTGGACCGGGCCGCGGCAGGACGCTACGCTGGGTGTAAGGACGTGCCCGCCCCCTCCCCCGCCGGCCCGGCGTTTGCCGCCATCCCGCCCGCCCGATTCGCACCCCGAGGTCCGTGCCCCATGCTCGACGTACTCCTCCCCGGTGCCCCGACGCGCACCTGTAGCGGCGCCAGCCGCCGCGACTTCCTCCGCGTCGGCGGGCTCGGCGCGGTGGCGCTGCCGACGCTCCTGAAGGCGGAGGCGAGCGGCGCCGTGGCCGCGGGGGCACGGGCGAAGTCGGTGGTCCTCGTCTACCTCGGCGGCGGCCTCAGCCACCACGACACCTTCGACCCGAAGCCCGACGCCCCCGAGGACGTCCGCGGCAAGTACCGCACGATCCCGAGCGCAGTGCCGGGCCTCCAGGTGGGCGAAAAGCTGCCGCGGATGGCGCGGGTGATGGACAAGGTGGCGCTGGTCCGCTCCGGGGCGCACAACAACGACCACCACGAGACGGCCACGAACTGGGTGCTGTCCGGCCGCTTCGGCACGCCGTTCGGCGACTGGCCGGCGATCGGCGCCGTGGTGGCGCACGAGGCCGGGTTCAGCGGCACGCTGCCGCCTTACGTGTCGGTGCCGCGGAACCCGTCGTTCACGTGGGAGCTCGGCAAGAGCGCGTTCCTCGGCGGCCGCTACGAGTCGTTCAAGGCCGGCGACCCCAACACGCCGAACTACCAGGTGCAGGACCTGACGACGAACGGCCTCGCCCCCGAGCGGGCGGGGCGGCGGGAGTCGCTGCTGGCGGCGGTGGACGGGCTGGCCCGGCGCGTCGAGGGGAACGACCAGATCGCCACCTACGACGAGTTCCACGCCCGCGCCCGGGAGATGGTGCTGTCGCCGCAGGCCCGGCGGGCGTTCGCCATCGACGGCGAGCCCGAGAAGCTGCGCGACCGCTACGGCCGCAACACGGCGGGGCAGTCGATGCTTCTGGCCCGCCGCCTGGTCGAGGCCGGGGTGCGGTTCGTGACGGTGAACTACGGCGGCTGGGACCACCACGCCCGCATCTACGAGGGGCTCGACCGGAAGCTGCCGGAGTTCGACACGGCGGTGTCGGCGCTGGTGGAGGACATGCACGCCCGCGGCACGTTCGCGGACACGCTGCTGGTGGTGATGGGCGAGTTCGGGCGGACGCCGAAGATCAACAAGGACGCCGGCCGAGACCACTGGGGGCAGGCGGCGTCGCTGCTGTTCGCGGGGGCCGGGGTGAAGCCGGGGTTCGTGCTCGGCCGCACCGACCACCAGGGGGCGTTCACGACGCAGCGGCCGGTGTCCCCCGCGGACGTGGCGTTCACCATCCTCGACGCGATGGGGATCGACCCGCACAAGCAGCTCCACACGCCGGACGGGCGGCCGGTGGAAATCCTCGACGGCGGTGAGACGGTGCGGGAGCTGTTCGCGTAATCCCTCCGCCGCTTGCGGCGATGCAGCGTAGACGCTGCAACGCCGCAAGCGGCGAAGCCCCGAGCCCCGTCATGCCACGCGCCTCACTCCTGTTCCTTCTCACGGTCCCGCTCATCGCGTCGGCCCCCGCGTCGGCGCAGAAGAAGGAACCCGATAAGAAGAAGGACACGCCCCAAGTCCTGTACGCCGTGCCGCTCGTCGCCGCGCCCGGGGCGAAGCAGAAGCTCACCCTCCGCGGCAAGCACCTCGACGCCGTCAAAGACGTGACCGTGTCCGGCGCCGACGGTGCCACCCTGAAGGTGCTCGGCGCGAAGAAGGCGGCAGCGCCGAACAACTACCCCGCGGAGCGGATCGGCGACACCGAGGTCGAGGTCGAACTGACGCTGCCGAAGGACCTCAAGCCCGGCGTCGCGCTCACCGTCGCCGGGGCGGAGCCGTACAAGCTGCTCGTTCCCGACGACCTGCCGGCGGTGGCCGAGAAGGAACCGAACGACGGGTACGACGCGGCGCAGCACATCACGGCGCCGTGCGCCGTGGTCGGAGTCGTCCACCAGGAGAAGAACCCGGACGTGTTCCGCGTCGTCGGGAAGGCCGGGCAGAAGCTCCGCGCCGAGGTGCAGGCGGCGCGCTTCGGCTCGCCGCTCGACGGCATCCTGACGGTGGTGGACGAGAACCGCCACTTCGTCGCCGCGAACGACGACGCCAACAACAGCCGCGACCCGGCCGTGGTCGTGACGCTGCCGCGGGACGGGGTGTACTACCTGTCGCTGATCGACGCGCACGACCTGGGCGGCGCCGGCTTCGGATACCGGCTGGTCGTGCGGCTGGAGTAATTCGCCGGTAGCCGCGGGCTTCAGCCCGCGCCCACCTGCGGCGGAGTGCCAGGGAGCCACGCCCCACAGACACCGCTCGCGTCGCGCGGGCTAAAGCCCGCGGCTACCAGACTTCACCCCCCGCGCTCCAGCACGTCGGGGATGTCGTACGTCACCCCGGCGACGGTGATGCGCTTGAACGGCCAGTCGGTCGGCGGCGTCACGCACTCGGGGTCGGCGGCCGTCACCACCACCGTGTCCACGACCGCCGCCGGGCCGATCCGCGGCTGCCACACCAGCGGCTGACCCGCCGTGAACGGCTCGTCGTGCCCGGCGCGGCGCAGCTCCTCCGCGGGGAACCGACCCGTCCCGAACCCTGGCGGCGACAGCCGGCCGTCAAACTCGTGCGTCGTGCCGGACAGCAGTTCCGGCACCGTCTCCCGGGCCGTCCGCATCGACCCGCCCGGCACCGACGACGCCCGGAACATCGCCGCCAGGATCGCCGCCCGGTCGTACCCCTTGCGGTAGTCGGCCGGCGCCGGGCCGAAGCTCACCGCCCGCCCGGCCGTGGCGAACAGCCCGCCGCGCTGCCCCGTCGCCTGGACGGTGAACGTGTGTTTCGCCGCCGCGTCGGTGAACCCGGCCCGGCGGTACTTCGCCCCGCGGTCGTCGGCCGTCACGCTGATCGCCGCCGGCTCCACCCCGCGGTGGAGCAGCCGGTGCCCGACGTGGCCGGCGACCTCCTCCTCGGTCATGCCGCGCTGGACGGTGCGGGCCGTGGCCTCGACCGCGTGCGCCACCCGCGCCCCGAGCGCGCGGTAGTC
>Ga0190275_10004049_pt1 | contig 10543 bp, 12 predicted proteins | sample Popmic550T_FD_133745 | JGI IMG/M metagenome (GOLD analysis project Ga0190275, IMG submission 133745) | Populus adjacent soil microbial communities from riparian zone of Yellowstone River, Montana, USA - 550 T | ecosystem: Environmental > Terrestrial > Soil > Riparian zone > Trees stand | place...
ACGTCGGCGGTGCACCAGTAGACGTCGGTCTCGGGGTGGAGGTCGAAGACGTACCGGTGGGTGAAGGCGACCTGGGTGAGGTAGCCGCCCGAGGAGTGCATGATGCCCTTGGGCTTGCCCGTGGTGCCCGAGGTGTAGAGGAGGAAGAGCAGGTCCTCGCTGTCCATGGGCGCGGCCGGGCACTCGGCCTCGGCGGCCGCCATGAGCTCGTGGTACCAGTGGTCGCGACCCTCGGTCATGGCCGTCTCGACGTCGCCGCCGGATGCCGCGATCCGGTCGACGACGACCACGGCCTCGACGCTGGTGGTGTCGGCCAGGGCGACATCGACGGTGGGCTTGAGCAGGCCGGGCTGGCCCCGTCGCCAGCCGCCGTCGGCGGTGACGACGACCTTGCACTCGGCGTCGTTGATGCGATCGCTCAGCGAGTCGGCGCTGAACCCGCCGAACACCACCGAGTGGGGCGCCCCGATGCGGGCGCAGGCGAGCACGGCGACCTGGAGCTCGGGGATCATCGGCATGTAGATGGCGACCCGGTCGCCCTTCTCCACACCCAGGCCCTTGAGGACGTTGGCGAAGCGCTGGACCTCGCCGAGGAGGTCGGCGTAGGTGATGGTGCGGGTGTCGCCCGGCTCGCCCTCCCAGTGGATCGCCACCCGGTCGCCCTTCCCGGCGGTGACGTGGCGGTCGAGGCAGTTCTCGCTCACGTTGAGCTGCCCGCCCACGAACCACTTGGCGAAGGGCAGGTCCCACTCGAGGATCGTGTCCCAGTCGCGCTGCCAGGTGAGGAGGTCGGCCGCCTGCCGGGCCCAGAAGCCCTCGTAGTCGGCCTCGCCCTCGTCGTAGATCTCGGCGTCGGTGACGAGGGCGTCGGCCTTGAACCCGGCCGGCGGGGGGAAGGTGCGATCCTCGGCGAGGTAGTCCTCGATGGTCGCGCCGGTGTCCTTCGCCTCGTCGCTCATGGTGCCTCCAGGCTCGTCGGGGGTGCCGGCGGTCACCCTACCCACGACCTCCGGCGGCCGACCCCGCCCTGCCCCACCACGGGACACGTCCGGCATCGGGCGCTCAGCCCAGCGTCACGGCCAGGGGGGCGAGCAGGACGAGGACGCCCGCGCCCTGCGCCCCGCGCACCGCCGCCCGCCCGAGACGGGGCCGCAGCGTGCACACCGGCGCCCCCTCCCCCACCGCCACCACCACGGCGAGGGGGACGGCGAAGGCCAGGCCGTAGGCCGCGCCGGCCCACCAGGGCGCCAGGCCGAGCACCGCCGTCAGCAGGAGGAGCCACGACGCCGACGAGACCCGGAACGTCGTGCCGATGATGCCGGTGTCGCCGCCCCAGATGAGCGGCGTGACCCACCACGGGCGGCCGGGGTCGTCGGCCACCGCCTTCGGCGTCTGGCGCGCCAGCCCCGGTGCCATGCGGGCGCGGACGATGGCGACCAGGTCGACGCCGGTGGCGACGAGCGCGGCACCCAGGGCCACGCCGACCCGCGCGTCGCGCCCGACGACGTCGGCGACCAGCCGACCCACCTGCGAGAGGGCCAGGACGAGGACGAGCGCGCTGAGGACGTGGGCCACCACCAGCACCGCCATCACGGGCCTGCGTCGGGTGGCCGGAGGCGCCGAGTCCCCCTTCACGAGGGGGCGGATGACCCCGATGAACGACTGCCCTCAGGGGCTGAACAGCTGGGCGAACCCGGCCACCGTGGCCAGCGCCAGCACCCACGCCGTCGTGGTCCCGGCCGCCAGGTCGGGCACGGTCAGTACCAGATCGAGCAGCGGAAGGGTCCCTGGAAGCAGTTGGTGCTGCTGGCCCAGGCGCACTCGCCGCAGACCCACGAGGCGCCGTTCTCGTCGATGCAGGTCCAGTAGGTCTGGTGCCAGCCCTCGGCGCAGGTGTACTGGTCCTTCGAGCCCTCCCAGTCGCACTCCCGGCAGGTGGCCAGGTGACAACAGGACGGGGCGGGGAGCTCGCACTCGCCCGGCGGGATGAGGAGGCCACAGGCCGAGGCCAGCCCGCTGATGAGGGCCGAGGCGCCGGCCAGCAGGCCGATCCCGCGCCGGCGGCTGATCCGGGCGGCCAGGCCGAGGCCGGGCTCGGCCTCGTCGAGGCACACGACCCCGCCGGTGCTCACGTCGTGATCCACGATCGCCCTCCATCGGCGTCTGGTGCGGTGTTGGCCGGCGGGGGGCCGACGGCCAGCTGGGCCCGCTGGTCGAGCAGGGCCTGCAGCTGGCGGGGGGACGGCACCGTCTGGGCCGCGGCGATGCGGTCGTGGCTGAGCACGAAGCCGGCCGGGGTGACCCGCAGGCCGAAGGCGTCGGCGATCCGGTCGTCGGTGGCCAGGGTGACGGTGCCGGAGCGCAGGCCGACGTCGTCGCACCACTCGGCGCCGACACCGGTGGTCGGCGTGCGGACCACGACGTGCAGGTCGTCCGGCAGGGCGCCGCGGAGGCTGCGGGCGACGGTGGCGCACGTGGCGCAGGTCGTCGAGAGGAACAGCACGACGGCGTGCTCGGCCCCGTCGAGCGAGGCGGGCAGGCCGATCTCGGAGGCGACGATGGGCCCGACCGGGTGGGTCAGGGGGCGGGGAGCATCACCGGTGCCGAGATGGTCGCGCACCTCCTCGAGCGTGCGGTACTGGTCCATGAGGGCGAAGAGGCAGACGAGCACCAGCACGGCGACCACCAGCACGAGGGCGGTGAGGGCGATCACGACGCGGCCACCGCCACGAGCGGCCGGCTGCGCCGGACGGTGCCGAGGACCGGGGCGGCGAGCACGACGCCGCTGCCCGTCGCCACCGCGGTGAGGGCGAGGAGGCCGTCGCCCCCGGACAGCGGGCTGGCCGCCGGCACCAGAGCGGCGACCACCCACCCGGGGAGGGCGACGACCTGGCGCAGGCCGAGCGGGTGGCCGTCGCGCCCGCCGAAGCAGGCGCAGGCGATGGCCGTGCCGCGGGAGTGGGCCAGGAGCCCGGCGCCGGCGAAGGAGAGGCCGAGGGCGAGGACGAGCGCCCGGGTCGCCAGCGCGCCCGGGGCGAGGACGAGGGCGAGCGCGGCTCCGGCCTCGGCGGTCACGAGGGCGACGTGCAGGGCCGCCGCCGGGCGCAACCCGATGCTGCGGATCGTGGTTGCGACCCGGCCCGGCGCCGCCGCCTTGGCGGCGGCGGCCACGAGCAGGATCCCGGCGGCGGCGAGCTGGACGGCCGTGGCCAGCACTCCGGTCATGCTCCGTTGCTCTCGGCCGGCGGGGTCGTGGGGTTGCGGACCTGGAGCACCAGGCTGGCGCCCAGGTCGGTGTCGACGAGGGCCACGGCGACCTCGCGTGCGGTGGCGACGGCGTTGGACAGGGCCGGCCCTGGCTCCCCGACGACGGAGGCGACCGGCACGGTCAGCCGGCCGGCGACGAGGTAGGCGCCCTGGGAGGACGTCGGGATGCCGATCAGCCACGAGCACAGCGGGATGGCGGCCATGGCCATGCCGACGACGCTGTCGGTGACGGTGACGTGGTCGCCGACCCGCGGCACCAGGCCCCACGGGAAGCCCGACAGCGGCACCGCCGTCCAGGGCTCGGCCGGCTCCAGGACGGGGTCGAGGGCCTCGGCCGCGACGTTGGTGCCGCTGACCGCGGTGACCCGGGCCGGGACGGCGAGGAGGCCGGGGGCCCGCCCGGCCTCCCCGCCCGCCGGCGGCGAGCCGGCGATCGTCCCGGACCCGGCGAGGGCGGCGGTGGCCCCGGCACCGAGCGCCAGCCCGAGCGCCCGCCGACGGGTGAGGGGGGAGGTTCCGTCCACGCCGCCCCGACTACTCCTCCGAACGTTGCCGCCGGAGCGCGAACCACGATGTGCTGGCCGGCGTCACCGTCAGCGCCGGGTCGAAGGGGACGTCGCCGCTCGGGCGCGAGCGCGACGGTGCCGGACGCCCGAAGGCGCCCGGCACCAGACCGCGCCACCCCACTAGAGGACGACCACCCCACCCCGTGATCGTGGAGCGCATCCCGTTCCAGGACGTGAACGGCGCGCTGCAGGACGGGGTCACGATGGCAATGCCACCGGTGGTGCTCGTCGTTCCCGACAGATCGAGGACGTCACCTGCTGACGGCACGGGGATGGAGCCGCCGAAGGACCCGTCCACGACGATCCGCTTGACGGTGATGCACTCGAGCAGGTTTCTTCGCCCAGGAGCCGCCCTTGTCGACCTGGTACATGCGCTCCTGCTCGATGACGTGGTTCGGCGGGTCGAGAACAGGAGGAAGGCCGGCGGCGGGTCGGGTTAGGCACGTAGACGCCACCCCCTGCGATCGTGCGGTCGATCTGATACCAGATGTCACCCAGCACCACGAAGGTGTGCCCTGGCCGGTGATCCGCCACCGTCCGGCGACGGGGACGTCGAACTCGATGGCGATGGTGTTGGGATTGGGAGGACAGGCCGATCAGGAGGGTCGCGGCCGTGACCAGGTTCGGCGTTTCACACGACCTCCAGGGTCAGGTTGGTGAGGGTCGCGTGCTGGCCGTTGAAGGCGACCCACGGCGCCGCGCAGGACGAGGTGTTGAACGCCAGGCCACCCGCAATGTTCGTCGACCCCGAGAAGGTCATGGTGTCACCGGAGGCGGAGGCCGGGAGGGTGCCGGTGTAAGAGCCGGAGGTGACCACCACCCGGGCGGCGATGACGCACTTCTGCACGTCCTTCTCGCAGCCCGCATCCAGCTCGTACACGCGGGTCAGGAAGGTGAGGCGCCAGGGCGCCGTGGTGGCGAGGGAGTACGGCGAGGTCGTGCCGCTGTAGGTGCCCGTGCCCATGATCGTGTGGTCGAGCTGGTACCACGGTCCCGCCGGTGGGGTGCCCAACCGCAGGAGCTGGGTCGTCGTCCCCGACAGCGCCCATTGGCCCGCCGCCGGGCTGTCGGTGTCGAGCTGGAGGGAGCTCGGCTTCGCGCACGGCGCCTCCTCGTCGGCCGGCCCGAAGTCGTAGTAGATACCGAAGATCGGGCCGCCCGACGGGATCAGGGTCCCGCCCGTCGCCTCGAGGCCCACGGTCGCGGCGGAGGCCGGTGGGGCCATGGCCACGAGGGCAACCATGGTCGCCGTCAGCGCGGTGACGATCCTCCACCCTCTGCGCATCAGACGGCCTCCAGCGCCAGCCCGGGACGGTCGCGCTCTGGCCGGGCATGGCCGCCCACGGGCGCCAAGCGTTGGAGACGATGAGGTTCAGCCGCCCCACGGCGTTGGTCCTGGCGCCCATTCCTCATCCAGATCGCCTGCATCAGCGGCCCTCCTGCTCGTGTCGTTCTGCCAGAGGACCACAGAGGGGGTTGCGCGGCGGTCGCGATCGGCGGCTCGCGACCGCCGCGGGTTCAGAGGACGTTCAGCACGAGCCGGGGCGCGTCAGGCCGCCGGCCCGGGCGCGGAGGTGCCGGGCGTCCTCGTGGACGTCCGGCACCTCTGGATCTGCGACCACCGGGCCCGTCGGGCGACGACGCCCGCGAGGCTCAGACGACGTTGAGCACGAGCCCGGTCAGCGTGGCGTGCTGGCCGTTCCAGGACACGAACGGTGCGCTGCAGCTCGACGTGACCAACGCCAATCCGCCCGCGACGTTGGTCGAACCCGAGACGGTCGCGCTGTCACCCACCGAGGGGGAGGGCAACGTGCCGGAGAAGGTGCCGGAGGTCGAGACCGCCCGCCCCGCCACGATGCACTTCAGGTTGGACGCATCCTTGGCGCAGTCGCCCACCCCGACCTCGTAGAGGCGGACCTGGAACGTCAGGTGGTTGGGGGAGGCCGTGGCCAGGGTGTACGTGGGCGCCGAGCCCGAGTACGTGCCCGAGCCGTTGATGATGATGTCGGCCTTGTACCACGGGCCCGCCGGCGGGGTGCCGAGACGGAACGAGACCGAGAAGCCGCCCGTCACCGTCCAACGGCCAGCGCTCGGCGTGTCGGTGTTGAGGGCGAGGGTGTTCGGGTTGTCGGCGCAGGGCGATTCCTCGCCGCCGCCGGGTCCAGGGGTGAGGTCGAAGGTGTTCCCGGCGACGACGAGGGTGCCGCCTCCGACCTCCATGTCGACGCTGACCGCCGACGCGGGGGACGCCAGGACGGCGAGGAGGGCAAGGGCCGACGCCAGGGCGACGACCAGCTTCGGGGGGGACGGGACACGCATGGTGGACGCTCCTAGGCAAGGGGATGGGCACGGAGCCGCGGTGGCGTCGAGGACCGACGCCGCGTGCGCTCGCCGCCGAGGGGACCACACCCGACGTTGCCGGGCGATCGCGTCCGCCCGATCGGACCCGAGGCGGCCTCGGGCGCACCGGTGCCGAGCGCTCGATCGAGCGCCCGGCACCGGACGGGTCCACGTTCGCCCTCAGCGGGCGAGGGGGGTCGAGGTCAGACGTGTTCCATCGTGAGGTCGACCAGCGTGGCGTTGCTGCCGTTGGCGGCCACGAACGGCGCGCTGCAGCTCGAGGTCACGAGGGCCAGGCCGCCGGGGACGCCGGTGGAGCCGTCGAGGACGGCGGTGTCACCGACGGCGGAGTTCGGCAGCGTGCCGTTGAACTCACCGCTGGTGATGACGAACCGCCCGGCGATGATGCACTTCAGGGTGTCCTTGAGGCACGTCGCCGGGTTGAGCTCGTAGATCCGCACCTGGACCGTCACCGTGCCGGTGAGGAAGTAGTCCGGCGGCGGGGTCGGGTTGGCGGCGTAGGTCCCGTTGGCGACGACGGTGAAGTCGGCCTGGTACCAGGGTCCTGCCGGCGGGGTGCCCAGCCGGAACTGGCCCGAGAAGGTGCCGCCCACAGACCAACGGTTGGCGCCAGCCGGGCTGGCGTCGTTGTCGGTCCGCAGTGCCAGGGTGCTGGCCTTCTCGGGGCAGGGCGGTGTGCCCTGGCTGCCGGGAGTGAGGTCGAAGGTCCCCAACACCGTGTTGAGGGTGCCACCGGTGACCTCGAGGGGGTACGGCCCACCGGCTGCGGCCGGGGTGGCCAGACCGATGAGGAGGGCGACGGCCGCCACGGCCGCCAGGGTCAGCTTCTTTGTCCTGTGCATGGGGTTCTCCATGGTTCGTGTGCAGGTGACGGAGCCTCGGCCTGCCCGTCAGCGTCGGCCTCTTGGCTCCAACCGGCAGGAAATCATGAGGTCCGTTGCAGCCTGATCGCGATCGACAAGTCGCCTTTCGGGGGATCTCAGCACGACGTCGGTTGCCGCCCGATCGCGATCCGACGACCCATGCGACCTGGAGGTCGAAAGCGTGAGCCCCCCATCAACGCGACGGTGCCGGGCGGCCCCGAGGACGCCCGGCACCATCAGCGGTGCAGTGGTTCAGCGCCGACGGCGCGGTGTCGGTCAGACCTGGAAGGCCAGACCAGTGACGGACACGACCTGCCCGTTCCACGCCACGAACGGTGCGGCACAGCTCGAGGTCACCATGTTTTGGCCGGGGGGCGCCGGCGCCGATGACGCGGTGAGCGTCCCGGAGTCCAGGGCCACGGCGTTCGGCAGGGTGCCGGTGAAGGTGCCCGTCCCCGCCATCCGCCCGACGATGATGCACTTCAGGTTGTCCTTGGCGCACGTCACCGGGTTGGAGGCGAGCTCGTAGATCCGCGCCTGGAACGTCAGGTGCGGGTTCGGCGCACCGACGGTGGCCAGGTCGTAGTCAGGCGGGACGGGCGGCGGGTGAGCGGCGTAGGTGCCGCGGGCGTTGATGGTGATGTCGGCCTGGTACCACGGACCCGCCGGGGGCGTGCCCAGTCGGAAGTAGGCGGTGAAGACACCCGTCACCGTCCACTGGCCGGCCACCGGAGTATCGGTGTTGAGGGCCAAGGTGTTGGGCTTGGGCGGGTGCCCGGGCAGGGGGCACGGGGGCGGATTCAGGGGGTCGGCGACCAGGCTGAAGGTGTTGCCGGCAGCCGTGAGGCTGCCACCGGTGATGGTGATGGGGAAGGGTCCCGCGGCCAGGGCCGGGGAGGCGTAGAAGACGAAGCAGAGGGCCAGCGTCGTCGCGATGGCGACGGCCAGCTTCCTGCCGTGATGGACACGCATTGGATGCTCCTGGTGGTGAGATGGCTACGGAGGAGCCGGTGACGCCCTGTTGCATGCCATGCCAACTGTCGTCAGAGGCTCAACGTCAGAATGGACAGAACGACCGTTGCCGCAGAAGCGCGAAGCCGCCATCGACGCGACGGTGCCGGGCGCCCCGAGAACGCCCGGCACCATCAGCGGTGCAGTGGTTCAGCGCCGACGGCGCGGTGTCGGTCAGACCTGGAAGGCCAGACCAGTGACGGACACGACCTGCCCGTTCCACGCCACGAACGGTGCCGCACAGCCGCGGTCACCATGTTTTGGCCGGGGGGCGCCGGCGCCGATGACGCGGTGAGCGTCCGGAGTCCAGGGCCATGGAGTTCGGCAGGGTGCCGGTGAAGGTGCCCGTCCCCGCCATCCGCCCGGCGATGATGCACTTCAGGTTGTTCTTGAGGCACGTCACCGGGTTGGAGGCAAGCTCGTAGATCCGCGCCTGGAACGTCAGGTGGTTCGGGGCGATGGTGGCCAGTGTGTAGGGGCTCGCGCCCGAGTAGGTGCCGCGGGCGGTGATGGTGATGTCAGCCTGGTACCACGGAGGCCCCGGGGGCGTGCCCACGGAAGTAGGTGGTGAACGTACCCGTCACCGTCCACTGGCCGGCCACCGGGGTGTCGGTGTTGAGCGCCAAGGTGTTGAGCTTGGGCGGATCGCCGGGCAGGGGGCACGGGGGCGGATTCAGGGGGTCGGCGACCAGGCTGAAGGTGTTGCTGGCAGCCGTGAGGCTGCCACCGGTGATGGTGATGGGAAGGGCCCCGCGGCCGGGGCCGGGGATGCCGCGAAGGCGAAGCAGAGGGCCAGCGTCGTCGCGATGGCGACGGCCAGCTTCCTGCCGGGATGGACGCCCATTGGTTGCTCCTGATGTTAAGGACTCGCGCGGATAGGCGCTGAGGGGGACCATCCACCGGTCGTTGGTGTGGCCCGGTTTTGATGCCGGGTGCGACCCACGTCCGACGACCGAGTGGAGGTCCACCCCCATCATGCGCGCGCTCGAGGCCGAGGTGGTCGATGCCGTCTGGGCAGCAGTCGAGGGTCTGTTGCCGATCCCGGATCGGTCCCACCCGTTGGGCTGTCACCGTCCCCGGGTCCCGGACCGGCTCTGCTTCCGAGGCATCCTCATCCGCTTGGTCACCGGCTCTTCGTGGGTCGACATCGAAGCGATCCTCGACCACCAGGTCTCCGACACGACCCTGCGGGCCCGCCGTGACGAGTGGATCTCCGCAGGGGTGTTCGACCGGCTCAAAGACGAAGCCCTCGTCGCGTTCGACCGGATCATCGGCCTCGACCTGAACGACGTCGCCATCGACGGCTCACTCCACAAGGCGCCCTACGGCGGCGAGGGCACCGGCCCCAACCCCACCGACCGGGCCAAGCTGGGCTGGAAGTGGTCCGTCGCCGCCGAGCGCCACGGCATCCCGATGGCTGGGCCATCGCGGGCGCCAACCGCAACGACGTCGTGCTGCTCGAGCCCACCCTCGACGCCGTCGCCGCCACCGGTCTGCTCGTCGAGATCGACACCCTGCACCTCGACCGGGGCTACGACTACGACAAGACCCGCGGCCAGCTCCACGACCGCGGCCTCGACCAGCTCGAGATCCAGAAGCGAGGCACCAAGATCCCCGGCGTCACCAAGCAGCCGCTCCGGCTCGGACTGCGCTGGATCGTCGAGACCACCAACTCCTGGTGGTCCAACTACGGCCAGCTCCGCCGCAACACCGACCGCCGAGCACGACACCGCCACGCCGCCCTCTGCCTCGCCACCACCATCTTGATCGTCGGGCGCCTCATCGACTGGCGCAACCGATGGAACCCACCCAGCTGAGCGCCTATCCGCTCAAGTCCTTAAGGGTTGGCTACGAACGAGCCGGCGACGCCTGATAGCAGATCTTGTCAACTGTCTTTGGAGGCTGAACGTCCAGAAGGGCACAACGACCGTTGTCGTAGGAACGCGAACCTGTCATCGACGCGACGGTGTCGGGCGTCCCTCGAGACGCCCGACACCGATCCGACCTCGACGTTCACCGCACCGTTGGGTCAGGTGCCGGCGCAGTGGTCACCGCTCACGGGCGGTGTCGGTCAGACCTGGAAGGCCAGACCGGTGATGGACACGGATTGCCCGTTCCACGAGACGAACGGAGCGGAACAGCTCGAGGTCACCGCGCTCAGACCGGGGGGCGCCGGGGTCGATGACCCGGTGAGCGACCCGGTGTCACCGGCCACGGCGTTCGGCAGGGTGCCGGCGTAGGAGCCCGTTCCCACGACACGGCCCGCGATGATGCACTTCAGCACATCCTTGCCGCAGTCGCCTGTATCGATCTCGTAGATCCGGGCCTGGAACGTCAGGTGCGGGACGTTCGCCGGGACCGGCCCACCGGTGGTGGCCAGGTCGTAGTCCGGCGGGTTCGGCGGCGCCTTCGGCGTGTAGGTGCCGCGCCCGGAGATGGAGATGTCGGCCTGGAGCCAGACGACGCCGAGGCCGA
>Ga0190275_10004050_pt1 | contig 10542 bp, 8 predicted proteins | sample Popmic550T_FD_133745 | JGI IMG/M metagenome (GOLD analysis project Ga0190275, IMG submission 133745) | Populus adjacent soil microbial communities from riparian zone of Yellowstone River, Montana, USA - 550 T | ecosystem: Environmental > Terrestrial > Soil > Riparian zone > Trees stand | place...
ACGAGGGGGGCCGGATGGGCCCGTTCAAGGGCGACACCGACCGGGCGGCGCGGAACTTCCTGATCTTCCGCATGGCGGGCGCCGGCGGGCTGTCGGCGAAGGTGTCGCTGCGGCCGAGCGGCACCGAGCCGAAGGCGAAGGCGTACCTCGAAGTGAGCACCGACCCGCGCCCGGCCGGCACCACCGACGCCGACTGGGAGCGCCTCACGGCGGCAGCGGATGCGCAGGTGCAGCGGTTGGCGGCGGACTTCCTGGCGCGGGCGCTCGCCACCGTGGGGCAGACGCCCACGCCGGGGGCGGACAAGCTGAGCCGGTGATTGTTCCGCCGCTTGCGGCTTCGCGCTGGGCAGCGCGAAGCCGCAAGCGGCGAAGCCCTCGCACCTCACTACCACCCTTGTTCCTGCCATAAGTACGGGTGTACACTAACCTCATCCCAACCGATGAGGTGCCCGATGGTCGCGCTTCCCACCCCCACCCCCGTATCCGCCGTGCGGACCGTCACCGACGCGCTGTCGGCGCCGTTCGAGCCGCGCGAGATCAAGTTTAAGCCGCAGGTCGTCAAGAACAACAAGGCGCTGGCGATCGCCTACATCGACGTCCGCCTCATCGAGGACCGGCTCGACGAGGTGCTCGGCGTCGAGAACTGGCAGGACGAGTACGACATCCTGCCGGACGGCTCCGTGACGTGCAAACTGCGCGTCAACCTCGGCGGGCAGTGGATCACCAAGATGGACGTGGGCTCCCCGAGTGAGCAGCCCGACGGCGGCGACCGCCTCAAGGCGGCGTTCTCGGACGCGCTGAAGCGCACCGCGGTGAAGTTCGGCATCGGCCGCTACCTGTACCGTCTGCCGGCGCAGTGGGTAGACTACGACCCGGCGAAGAAGCAGATCGTGCGGCCGCCGCAGTTGCCGGCGTTCGCCGTGCCCGCCGCGAAGGAGCCGGCCCCGAAGACGACGAAGACCGGCCCCCAGACGACGAAGATGGAGCCGGCGAAGGTCGAGAAGCCGACCGGGCTGCCGGCCGACGGCACCGAACTGCACCGCCGCCTCCAGGACTACGACGCCAAGTTGGCGGCGGGGAAGGTGTGCCCGCGCGGGGCGCTGCTGGCGCACGTGACCCAGGCCGGGGTGAAGGCCGGCTACTCGGCGAACCTGACGGAGTGGGCCGGCGCAGCGATCGCCTTCGCGGTGGAGGCGGTGAAGGAGTTCGAGCAGTCGGCCCGCGCCGCGACGCCCGACGCGAAGGCGGCCTGAGCCGGCGCGCAAGTCTCGCCCGCACCGGCGTTCGGATGACAAAGGGCCGGCGCACTCGCCCCGCCGGCCTGCGCTATCATCCGCCCCGGGCTGGGCTTTCGATGCTCGCCGCGATCCGCCGCCGCGTCCTCCCCGTCGTCGCCGTCCTTCTGGCGGTCGTCGGAACGGCCCCGGCCGCGGACGCCGGTTGGGTCACCATTCAGAACGACACCGGCCGCGTCGTCGTCGTGCAGATCACCGTCAGCACGAACAACCAGCCGCGCCGCGCCCGCCCGGTCCGGCTCCTCCCCGGCGAACACCTCCGCGAGTTCCACGCCACCCCGTCCGTGCAGGTCGAGGTGTTCGACGGGCAGCCGCAGGACCGCTCCCTGTTCCACGGCACGCTGACGCTGCGGCCGGACCCGCAAACCTTCCTGGTCACGCCGTCGGGCCGCGGCGTAACGGTCGCGCCGGCCGGCCGTTAGGCCGCGGGGTGGCGGTCGAAGGTCGGGCCGCGGGCATTGTGTCTGGCGGAGTGCCCCCCCGGTCACCAGACGAACATGAGTCGGCCAGACGAAAGAGTGTGAGAGCGACTGCCCGGCTCGCCGCGCCGTCGCCGGGCGGCTACAGTGTGGGGGTTCCCCCCTCCCACCCCGGCCCCTCCCATGTCCCTGAACGGCCACGCCCCGGCGACCGGCGCACCCACCCGCGTCCGCTACGCGGTCCTCGCGCTGCTGTGCGTCCTGGCCATGATCACGTACATGGACCGGGCCGCGAACGGCAGCGCCCGCGGCGCCATCATCGCCGACCTCAACGCCAGCGGCCGCTACGAGACCCCGCTCACCGACGCCGACTTCTTCTGGGTGCTCATCGCCTTCCAGCTCTGCTACGCGATCTTCGAGGTGCCGTCCGGCTGGCTCGGCGACACCGCCGGGCCGCGCTCGACGCTGCTGCGTGTCGTCCTGTGGTGGTCGGTGTTCGTGTTCCTCACCGGCTTCGCCGGGATGAGCGTGTTCGGCGTGTTCATCGGCTTCACCGGGCTGATCGTGATACAGGCGCTATTCGGCGTCGGGGAAGCCGGGGCGTTCCCGAACATCGCCAAGGCGCTGTACAATTGGTTCCCGGCCGGCGACCGCGGGTTCGCCAAGTCGATCATCTGGATGTCGGCCCGGTTCATGGGCGGGCTCACGCCGGTGGTGTGGATTCTTCTCACGCACAAGGAACTCGGCGGCATGGGCTGGCGCGAGACGATGTGGCTGTTCGCCGCCCTCGCGGTGGTGTGGTGCGTCGTGTTCGCGCTGTGGTTCCGCAACAAGCCCGCGGAGAACCCGGCGGTGAACGCGGCCGAGTTGGCCGCGATCGACGCCGGCCGCGTCACGACCCGCGGCCCGGTGGTGGTGCCGTGGGGGAAGCTGATCCGCAGCCGAAACCTGTGGGCCGTGTGCCTGATGTACGTGATCACGAACTTCTGCTGGTACTTCCTGATGTACAACCTCCCCGGCACCCTCAAGACCGAGTTCAAGGGCTGGACGACGACCGTCGGCGGGGAGTTGCTGGTGGCGCTGCTGGCCGGGTGCCCGCTGCTGATCGGCATGTTCGGCTGTCTGCTCGGCGGCACGCTGTCGGACCGCTACATCCGCCGCACCGGCGACCGCAAGTGGGGCCGGCGGCTGTTCGGCATGATCGGCTACGGCGGGGCGGGGTTGTTCTACCTCGCGGCCGCCGGTGTGAAGGTGGCGGAGCCGGACAACCTGTGGCTGTTCGCTGGCTGCCTCATCATGATGGGGTTCATGAACGACCTCATCATGGCGCCCGCGTGGGCCGTGTGCCAGGACATCGGCCGCGACTACGCCGCGACCGTGTCCGGGGCGATGAACATGTTCGGCAACCTGGTCGGGGCGGTGAGCGGCATCCTGGTCACCGGCTACATCATTAAGCACTACGAGGCCGCGCCGACGACGGGCATCCTGACGTGCCTGGTGATGTACGCGGTGGTGTACTTCCTCGGCGTCGGCATCTGGCTGTTCATCGACCCGACGAAGCCGGTGGCGGAGGAGCAGGGGTAAAGCCCGGAGACGGCCGTCCCCGGGCTTTCAGCCCACCAGCGCCAACTCCTCTACCGCCGGCTCCGTGGCGTAGGCGTGCAGCCCGACGACTCCGCCGGCGAGGGTGAGGTAGTGGCACGGCTTCTCCGTCCACGAGCCGCCGTTGTAGTACGCCACCGGCCCGGCCTCCGACACGCGCGGCAGGTGGGTGTGGCCGCAGCACACCGCGTCGCACCCGAGCCGCTCGGCGTAGCGGACCGCGCCGGCCTCGATCTTCTCCGTGTTCCGCAGGAAGCTCTTGCTCCGCTGCTTCGCCAGCCGGGCGAACGTGTGCGTGCGGTCGAGCCACTGGAGCGCCTGGTAGCACTTGTCCGCGAAGCGGGTGAACAGCGGGTAGCGCGAGATGAACTCGTCGAACCGGTGGCCGTGGAGGAACAGCACCCGCCGGCCGCCACTCTCGACCACCAGTTCCTCCGACACCTCGACTCCCAGCAGGTGCGAGACGATGTCCGCGGGGCCGTCGTGGTTGCCGTTGATCCAGGTGATCTCGACCTCGTCGGACAGCTTGCGCAGTTCCGACAGGACGTTCCAGTGGTGCTTCTTCAGGCGGCGGAAGTCGATGGAGTCGAACACGTCGCCATTGAGGATGAGCCGGCGCGTGGCCAGCACCCCGAGGCGGACCTCTTCCAGGAAGCGGACCAACGCTTTGGCCTGGCAGTTGGCGCTGCCGAGGTGGATGTCCGAGATGACGACCGCGTCGAGCATCAGTACGCCCCCAGCTTCCGGTACTGAAACAGTTTACGTCCGGCGGGCGCAGGTCGTATGATGCGGGCGTGAATGTTCGGAGTTGTTCAGCGGCGGGTGAAGTGTCGGAATACCTGACACTGTCGGAATCCCCGACACAGAAAACCCGACAGGCCGCTTGCACTGCTCAGGGGGCGGACTTAGTATGTGAGTGTCCCGTCGGGGAGCGACTGCGGTGAATGGGCGACGCCGCAGAAGCCCCCGGCGGGATTTTTTTAGTGACGGCCGGCACTTTCGACACCCAATCCGCTGGCCGTAAAACCCCTCCATCTGCTACGATCGGTCGTGTGACCCGTCAGCGCCGTTCCGCGGTCCGCGTCCCGTCCGGCCCGCTCCTGGAGCAGTTCCGCGTCGCCGCGCCCGGCGAAGCGACCCCCGCGGAGGTGGCGATCCGCGCCGCCGCCGCCGACTGGTTCCACGCCGCCTTCCTCGACACCGCCTCCGACGCCGCACTCGCCGAGACGCTGACCCGCTTCGCCGATGCGGTTCTGCCGCTGCCGTTTCACCGCGACGTGCTGACGCGCCGGGTCCGGCTGGTCCGGTACGCCCTGAACCACCTCGCCCGCGGGCACGACCCGCTGCCGGTGCGGCTCGGTCGCTGCGTCAGCCCCGGCGGCATGTACCACGTCCCCGGCCTCGGTCCGACGCTGTGGGCGGCGCTCGCCCAGGCGCTCGACCCGGAACGCCACCCGCGCTGGTGCCCGGCCATCGAGGCGGGGTTGATACGCCTCGGGTTGTTCCGCGCCGACCCGGTCGAAGCCGCGGCGCGGTTCGCACAACTCCTCGTCGCCTACGGTTCGCTTCTGACCACGAACCCCGATCTGACGGCACCGCAACTCGACGACTTCCTGGCCCGCGTCGGCCGCATGACGGGGCGCGAACTGCCGACCGACCCCACCCCCGCGGCCGGCCTGACGTGGGGGCCGGGCCCGGAAGCGGTCCGCGCCGCACTGCGGGCCGTGCGCACGCGCACGCCGCTGCGGAAGCGGCTGCGCGAGTCGAGCGCCGACGACACCGCGGCAATCGCCGAGTTTTGCGTCTGTGGCCGCGACGGGGACGGCGCCGCGGCCTGGGCCGCGTACCGCGTCCTCGCCCCCGACCCCGGCTGGGAACACGCCCTCGCCCGCCTCGACGACGCCTTCGCACCGTCCCTTCCCGCCGACGACCGCGGCCGGCTGTGGGCCGAAACCGCGTCCGTTCTCCGCGAGCAGTTCCGCGTTCACCCGCTGGAACTGGCCGAACTCGTCGCGGCCGTCACCGAGCGTGACGAGGCGCCCGTCCCGGCCGCGTTCGGCGGCTTCTGTGCGGACACGTTCCGCTTCCTCGGCGAGCTGGCGGACGGGCGCTCGAAGCCGTGGATGGACGACCGCCGCGACCGGTATGTGTTCGTGCTGCGCGACCCGCTCGTCGAGCTGTGCGACGCCCTCGCCGCCCGCTACGTCCGCCCGGTGCTGCACGGCGAGTACGGCTGGGAGCTCGAAGCCGACGCCCGCCCCGGGCGTGCGATCACGAGCATCTGCAAGAACGACTTCGGCCGCGGCGGGCCGTACCAGTCGGTGCAGTGGGTGACGTTCTACCGCAAGGACCGCGGCACCCGCCGGGCCGACGCCCAGTTCTTCGTGCGCGTGGCGCCCGACGGCGTGGCGTTCGGCTTTCACCTGGGCCGTTCGGCGCGCGAGGCCGGGCGGCAGTTCCGCGCCAGCGTGCAGACCGACGCCGAGGCGCTGTACGCGGCGCTGGCCGCCGGCGGCGTATTCGAGACCTGTCGCTTCCGCGCCAGCGATGATCTTTCCGTCGATGTGCCGATCCGCACCGCCGCCGATCTGCGGACGTGGGCCGCGCAGAAGACGCTCGCCGCCGGCCGCTGGCTTCCTGCAACCGCCCCCGAGTTGCGGTCCGACGATCTGGTCGGCGAAATCCTCCTGACGTTCGACCGGCTGGTGCCGGCGTTCGCGTGCGCCGCCGAGGCCGACCCGCGGCCGATCCTGGCCCGCCGCAGCGGCGACCCGGTTCGTGTTCCCGCCTACGATTCCGGCAGCTTCGGCGAACAAACGCTGCTGTCGGAGACGTGGCTCGACCGCGTGCTGCACCTGCTGCAACTCAAGAAGCAACTCATCCTTCAGGGCGTGCCCGGCACCGGCAAGACGCACGTCGCCCGCTGCCTGGCGCGGCTACTGGCCCGCGACAACGCCGACGCGGTGCGGCTGGTACAGTTCCACCCCGGGTACAGCTACGAGGAGTTCGTGGAGGGCGTGCGCGTCCGCAGCGTCGAGACGGACGGGCGAACCGAGGTGACCTATCCGGTGGAGGACGGCGTGCTGGCGGCGTTCGCGGCCCGCGCCGCGGCGCGGCCGGCCGAGCCGCACGTGCTGCTGATCGACGAGATCAACCGCGGCAACCTGCCGCGGGTGTTCGGCGAGCTGCTGTACCTACTTGAGTACCGCGACCAGGCGGTGACGCTGCCGTACTCGAAGCGCGAGTTCCGCCTGCCGGAGAACCTGTTCGTGGTGGCGACGATGAACGCCGCCGACCGCTCCGCCGCGGCGCTGGACCAGGCGCTGCGGCGGCGATTCTCCTTCGTGGACATGCCGCCGGACGCGGCGCTGCTGGCGACGTGGCTGGACCGGCACCCCCCGGCCGACGCCGACGGCACGCTCGGCCCGCGGGTGGTGCGGGTGTTCGAGGAGCTGAACCGCCGGCTGTCGCGCGACCTCGGCCCGGACAAGCAGGTGGGCCACTCGTTCTTCATGGTGCCGGGCCTGACGGCGGACACGTTCGCGGCCGTGTGGGACCACCACGTCCGCCCGCTGCTGACCGACTACCTCGGCGGCCGCGCCGACCGGGTGAGCGAGTACGAGCCGGCGAAGCTACTCGGGAAGAAGCGCGAGCGGGTGGAAGGTGGTTGAGATGCGGCGAGCCGACCGCCGTGTGGCGGCGGGTGATCCGCTTCAAGAACGTCACCCGCCGCCTCACGGCGGTCGGCTCGCCGTGCTCGCCGCCTTATAACGATCCCCATGCCGACCACCTACGCCGCCGACCTCGCCACCGTCCGGGCCGCCGCGGAGCGCGTCCGCGGCGTCGTCCACCGCACGCCGGTGCTCACCTCCGACACACTCGACCGACTCGCCGGCCGGGCCGTGTTCTTCAAGTGCGAGAACCTCCAGAAGACCGGCGCGTTCAAGTACCGCGGGGCGACCAACGCCGTCCGCAAGCTCACCGACGCCGAAGCCGGCCGCGGTGTCGTCACCCACTCCAGCGGCAACCACGCCCAGGCGCTCGCCCTCGCCGCGCGCGTCCGCGGCATCCCCGCCTACATCGTCATGCCGAGCACCGCCCCCGCCGTGAAGAAGGCCGCGGTCGAAGGTTATGGCGGCATCGTTACCACGTGCGAACCCACCCTCGCCGACCGCGAGCGCACCGCGAACGAGATCGCGGCGCGGACCGGGGCGGTGCTGATCCCGCCATTCGACCACCCGGACGTGATCGCCGGCCAGGGGACTGCAGCGCTCGAACTCCTCGAAGATGTGCCCGACCTCGACGCGGTCGTGGCGCCGGTCGGCGGCGGCGGGCTGGTGTCCGGCTTCTGCGCCGCCGCGAAGGGGCTGAACCCGGCGTGCCGCGTGTTCGCCGCCGAACCGCTCGGGGCCGACGACGCGGCGCGCTCGAAAGCCGCCGGCGAGTGGCAGCCGCAGACGGCGCCGAACAGCATCGCCGACGGACTCCTGACGAGCCTCGGCACCCTGACGTGGCCGTTCGTCCGCGACCAGGTCGAGCGCGTCGTCGTGGTGACGGAGGACCAAATTCGGCAGGCGATGCGGCTCGTGTGGGAGCGGATGAAGCTGGTGATCGAGCCGAGCGCCGGCGTCGGCGTCGCGGCCGTACTGTCGGACGAGTTCCGCGCGCTGGCCGGCGTCCGAAAGGTCGGCGTCGTGCTGTGCGGCGGCAACGTGTCGCTCGACAAGCTGTACTGGTAGCCGGTCCGTATCATCACTCCGATGAAGCGATTTCTCCAGATCGCCGCCGCGGTCGTCGTCGTCCTCTGGCTGCGGACGGCGTTCTACGCCGTGGACTACGCCGAGTTCGCCTACGTCACCCAGTTCGGCGAGCGCGTCGCCGTCCACGACGGCGAAACCGCCGCCGGCCTGAAGTTCAAGTTGCCGTGGCCGGTGCAGTCGGTCGTGCGCGTCGACCGGCGGGTGCAGTCGTTCGACCTGCCGGCGGTGGAGTCGCTCACGCGCGACCCCGTCACCAAGACCGTGGACAAGACGCTCGCCGTGGACGCCTTCGTGACTTGGCGAATCCCGACCGCCGAGGCCGCGGAGCAGTTCGTGAAGGCGATCCGCACGCCGGAGCAGGCGCGCAAGACGCTCGGCCCCCAGGTCAGCGGCCGGCTCGCGGCGCTTATCAGCACCATGCCGCTCGACGACCTCATCAGCGTCGCCGACCCCGCGACGATCGACGCCCGCGCCGAGAAGGTGCGCGGGCAGCTCCTCGGCGACGGGTTCCGCGAGAAGTCGCTGGCCGAGTACGGCATCGAGGTGATCGACGTGCGCGTGCGGCGGTTCAGCTATCCCGAGGCGGTGCGCGCCAGCATCGCCGACCGCATCCGCAGCGAGCGCGCGAAGAAGGCCGCCGACTACGAGAGCGAGGGGCGGCAGCGGGCGGCGAAGATCACCACCGACGCCTACGCCGCGGCGAAGACGACTGAGGACGACGCGGCGGCGCAGAAGACGCGCATTGAGGGCGAGGCGCGGGCCGAGGCGGCGCGCATCCGCGGCGCGGCGTACGCCCAGGACCGCGAGTTCGGCCAGTTCCTCGACAAGCTCCAGGCGCTGCAGGCGATGGTCGCCGACACCCGCGACGTGCTCCTGCTCTCGACGCGGCACCCGCTGTTCGACCTGCTCCGCGGGCCGCCGGGGCCGGCCCCGGCGCCGATGCCGGTGCCGGTGCCGAAGCAATAGGGTTCCGCCGCTTGCGGCGTTGCAGCGTCTACACCTCGCGCCGGTTCCCCTTCTTGCGCTTCTTCCCCTTCTCGACGCGCGTCGTCGCGACGTGCTCGCCGGCCGCGGCAGGGTTCATCATCGAGAAGTCGCTGTTCTGCCACCGGCGGCTCACGAACACGAGGTGACACACCCCCGTCACCAGCGGCACCGCCACGATCCCCAGCAGCGTCATCAGCCACACCCCGCCGTTCGACGCGCCCTGCTCCACCGTCACCGTCAGCGGCTCGTCGCGCAGCTGCTCGCGGTCCACCTCCAGCCGCAGCGAGTACTTGCCGGGCGGCTGCGCCGTCACGTACGCCGACCCGCGCCGGTCGCCCTCCGTCCACGTCTCGCCGTCCTCGACGCCGGTGTCGAACTCGAGCGGCACCAGGAACGGCTGCACCAGCCCGGTGCTCTGCTCGACCAGGTCGCCCTCGACGACCAGCCAGCCGGTCATGTTCGGCGCCGACACGGTGACGCGGACGTTGCGGCGCTCCCGCAGCTCGAACAGCTCGGTAAAGAACTCCTGCACCTTCGGCGTCGCCGGCACAGGCGGCGCGTCCGGAGCCAGCGGCTGCGCGGCCGGGCCGCGGAGCGAAAACGTCTGCTCGTGGACCTTCCGCAGCGGCACGGCGAGGATGACCACGCACCCGAGCAGGCACAGCACGGTGAACAGCAGGAGGGCGTACTTGTACACCTTCCCGTACCCGAACGGCTGGTTCGGCGCCACGCCCGTCGGCGCCGGCAGCGGCTTCTCCAGCTTGAACGCCGTCTGCACCTCCGCCGGCGTGAGGTACGTGCCGAGCGTCCAGTTAACCTCGCTGGCGTCGCCGTAGGTGGCGCGCTCCAGGCTCAGCAGCAGCGGCGGGCGGATGAAGTCGGCGGTGGCCGCCGTCTCGCCGACGGCCACCTTCCAATAACACTCGCCGATCACGCCGCGGACGGTCGCCACGCCCGCCTGGAACTTGCGGAACCAGCGGCCGTCCACCGACGCCGAGTGGCTCCCTTCCGTCACCGCCCCCGGCGACAGCGGGGCCGAGTGCGTCCAGTGGCCGTCGCTGTTGATGAGCCACTCGAAGCCGTCGCGCGGGTGGTACAGCAGGTACTCGGTCCAGAAGTAGTCCTTCCCCTCGACGGTGACGCTGCGGCGGATTGTGCCGATCACCGTCCGCTCCTTCCCGCCGAGCGTGCCGGTGGCGCCGAGGTCGATCCGCAGCTTGAACGGCGGCTCGCTCAGCGCGCTCAGCACGGCTAGGTCGCCCTGGGAGGCGTCGAGCAGCGAGCCGCAGTACGGGCAGCCGACGCGCTCGGTCTTGTCCGGGGCGCGGAGTTCGAGCGGGCCGGCGCAGTTCGGGCAGTTCGCCCGCTTCGCCGCCACCTCGCGCAGTTCGTGCGACGCGCGGCGGACACTGTCGGGAACGCCCAGTTCGTCGAGCGTCACCTGCCGACCGAGGAACAGGACCGGCGGCTCGTCAGGGC
>Ga0190275_10004051_pt1 | contig 10542 bp, 10 predicted proteins | sample Popmic550T_FD_133745 | JGI IMG/M metagenome (GOLD analysis project Ga0190275, IMG submission 133745) | Populus adjacent soil microbial communities from riparian zone of Yellowstone River, Montana, USA - 550 T | ecosystem: Environmental > Terrestrial > Soil > Riparian zone > Trees stand | place...
GAGGCAAACGCCGTCGCAACCGTGGTCGAGGCCCTGTCCCTGAGCCGCCCCGACGTGGGGTTCTCGCTCCGCTCGGACGGGCAGCGTACTCTGGCGCTCCCCGCGGCCGTAGACCTCAGGGAGCGCATAGCCCAGGTGCACGGCCTCTCGCTCGCCAGGAGCCTGGTAGCGCTGGAGGACCCCGTAGTCTGGGGTTTCGTCAGCCCGCTCGCGGTTAGCTTTCCGACCCGCCGCTACCTGCACGTGGCGGTGAACGGCCGGGTGGTCGAGGCTGACTCCTTCGCCCCGGCGGTCGCCAGGGCCTACGCCGACCTGCTGCCCAAGGGGCGTCATCCCGCGGCGTTCTTGCGTCTGGAGTTGGGGCCCGGCGAGGTCGATGTGAACGTGCACCCGGCCAAGAGCGCCGTGCGGTTGCGCGGGGGTCGCTCGGCCTACCCGCTCGTGGTCGGCACCATCAGGTCGGCGCTCGCCCAGGAGCAGGCGGTGGGCGGAGCCGCACCGTCCGAGGAGGCACCAGACGAGCTCACGCTCATCGGCCAGTTCGCGGGAAGGTGCATCGTGGCCCAGAGAGGGGAGGAGCTGATCATCCTCGACCAGCACGGCGCGCACGAGCGCGTCCTCTACGAGCGCCTCTCGAAGAGCCTCAGGGCCGAGCCCGCCCCTCTCCCCAACCCCGTCGTCGCCCAGCTACCGGAAGACCTCGCCCCGGAAGCCTGGAACTTCGACACCGAGCTCGAAGCCCTCGGCTTCCGGTTCGAACCTTTCGGTGATGGCGCCGTACGCGTTACGGCCGTACCGGAGACCGTGACAGACCCCGAAACGGCGTTCCTCGCCGCCCTACACGCCCTCGCGGGGGGCGAAGACCTGGCCAAGGCGCTGGCCTGCAAGGGTTCGACCAGGTTCGGTGAGAGCCTATCTTCGGAAGAGATGAAGACCCTGCTGGCGGCGTGGAGCGAATGCGAGTTCAGGGAGATCTGTCCTCACGGAAGGCCGATCGTGAAGCGTCTTGCCCTTCCTGATCTACTACGCGAGTTCGGAAGACTCTAGGAAAGCCTGCAACGAGGTCGAACCTCGTTGCGAGCTTCCAGAAACCCGCGAGAGGCTGGCGAGGGCATGCAAAGTTCGCGAAGTCGGAGCGCTCGACACCGAGGATAAAGCGTCCTTCCGCTAGACGACCCCGTAGCGGTGGCTACGGTTGCGGGGGTGTTGCGGGGCGCACGCCGGGCGTCGTATCCCGCCCGTGGAGCACTGCCGGAACGTCGCCTCCGCGCCGCGTTTCTTGGTGCCAACGAGCAGCACCGCAGGATTCCAGGGTGGCTATCTGCCGCCCGCAGGGGGCGCGCTGTTCGGAGAGCTGACTTATGGGGACTATGGTAGCAGCGGCAAGGGTGACCGGCCTGTAGGGTTTCGGTAGACAGAGGGATCCGAAAATGATCCCGGGCGCAATACAATCCCTCCCCAGGGCCGCCGGCATCCCCTTTCCGACAACACTACCTCCTCGGCGGCGGCCCTTCTCTCTATTCAAGGCGGCGCATCCTCATGCGGCCCCCCAACGCGTGGGGTTGGGATCCCGGTACCGGGGCGCGGCAATCGCGGGGTCTGGGTGCCGAATTTACCTTCCACGCACGCCGGTGAACAGTTGAAAGCAGCGGGGCCAGGGAGATTAGCCCTGGCCCCGGATTCGCTGCTAGAAGCAGCGTGCTGTTTGTTCCTAGAAGGGGTACACTTCCTCGCAGTCGGGGGAGACAAGGTCGATCGAGTCATTCGGATCCGCAGTGCTCGGATCGTCGTCTACGTTGGCAGTATCGTAGTTGAAACCGCAGTTGACTATATCGACTTCACCGTCACGGCTGTTGAGCCTGTCGACGCCCCAGTCGCCCGAGATCTCATCTCTGCCAGGTCCACCGAAAACGATCTGGTCGTCGCCTACCCCCGCGTAGACCCCATCGTTGCCTTCGCCGCCGTTCATCTCGTCAGAACCCGAGGTGCCGTAGAGTTCGTCGGCTCCTGAGGAACCTTGTATGACATCGACGCCTGAGCCTCCGAACAGTTCGTCGTTCTGTTCGAGCGCTAGCAGCTTGTCGTTGCCTCCCCTGCCGTAGAGGATGTCCCGCTGTGCCGTGCCTCTAAGCGTCTAGTTGTTGTTGGTGCCGATTTTCTCCACGGCCATGGCGACCCCGGTAGCCGCCAAGACTGCCACCGCCATCGAGGCCAACAATAGGGCGATCCTTCTCATCGTTACCGCCTTTCTTCGTTCGGGCGGGGCACGCCACGCGAAGCCCCTGCGCTACTCGCTTTGTCGCGAAGAAGCTTACCTGCCGGGAAGGAGGAAGCCCATCACCCGAACGGTCAATTTTCGTGACCGAACGGCCACTTCCTCGAACGCGCTCTAGATCCGAGCGCGTGGTGAACTTCTCGGAAGGCCGTTCGGACGAAGTCCGCACCGGCGCGGAAGTCCGGATGGAACCGACCGGATCGGCCCGGGACCGGGGCAGAAGGTTTTTCCCGGAAACAACCCCTCGGACGAAAGGCAAGTCGAGGTCCGCGTCCGATATCACGAGAGAAGCGGCGCGGCCCAGGAGAAGGGCGGGAGGGGAACATCCCGTGGACGAGACCCAAAGCGTGGGCCGCGCCGAAAAAGATGGCCAGGCGGCGCGGCCCGTATGGGGAAGGAAGGCGCGGCCATTGAGAGAAGACACGCCCTGCCGACCTGAAGGCTACAGTACCGCAAGCTTAAGGCCCATGGCATCCGTCGAATGGCACATCTTTTGCGGAAATAGAGGCTACGTCGAGATCTGCTCGCACGGGCGCCCGATAGTGAAGAGCCTGGTCCTTCCTGATCTACTCCGTGAGTTCGGAAGACTCTAGGAAAGCCCGCAACGAGGTTCGACCTCGTTGCAGGCTTTTCGGAAACCCAACCCACCTCCGGCCTCGCCGCTCTTGGCTACGGCCGCAGCGGCGGGAAGTCGGCGCAGAGCGCTTCCGCCACGACGCCGCTGGGGCTGTTGTTGTCCTGGACGAACACGAACCAAGTATCCTCTGATAAGCCCGACGACCTCAAGTCGTCGCCGTCGCTCACGGAAGCCCCACCGGCCCCGCCCAGTAGCGCGTCACCTTCGTCGCAACTCACCGACCTGAAGACCACCTGACCCCCTCCCGGACCGACACGTCCATCTTCCACGTCGTAAGTCTTGCCGGAGAAGAAGGCGCTGGTGTTCTTGCCGTCCACCGCATCGGCGTTGAGGCCGGTCGCCTTCCCGGCCCCGCCGCTCACCCTCATGGGCGTCTTGCCCGCCTCCACCCTCAGCTCGAGCGCGGCGGCGTCGTTGCCGGAGGAGAGGTTCTGCACCTTGAGCAGGGCGCCGTTCGTGCCGCCCACCAGCTGGGTGAGGGCGTTTACCGCGTTCAACCCGCCCAGCTTGAAAGGGTCCCCGGGCACCGCGGCCAGTGCCGTGGTTCCCGCTCCCACGATCAGGGCCATCACTAGCGCAAGCCCGAAAACCATCGACGTAGTCCTGCCCACCCACGCGATCCCTGGTGCCACTTTGCTCGGCATGACCTCTTTACCTCCCGCTGGCGTGTCGTCTACGCAGAGCAAGGTAGGCGATGGAGGAGGCGAGACGCATGCGTAGGATTGCCTATTTTGCTTCCTTGCGATCACCCATTCTCCTAGAAGACGGCAGAAAGACGGGCAAGAGTCCCGAAGGCTGTCCCGGCCCTCGTCTCGCTGACCTTGCCGAGGTTCAGGGATCGTCGTTCACGCGCCGATCTTATGGGGTATGGCTCGGGATCGGGCCGTCGTCACGACAGACGTCATCCTCAGCGTGTGTGCCACCATCTATGTAGTTGGCCGAATCGTGGTCGGCTGTTCGGGGTCTGGCATGGCGGGCGCTGAGCTGAGCGTTACAATGGATGCCACGCGACGACTGGAGGATGGGCGTGGACGAAGGAAACCGGACGGCGTACCTGAGCCGTAGCAGCTTCTTCAAGTTGTGTTTCGCGACGGTAGCGTCCTCGCTGCTCGTAGCGGCAGGGTGTGGTGGCGACGATGATGACGATGACGAGGAAGAGGACGATTAAGCACGATCCGCGTTGGGAAAGAGGACCGGGACAACACGCCGCAGGCTCGATGCCCGGTGGATCTCGGGGTATCTCCGCGGCGTAAAGCACTTGACCTCCGCCTCGGTTACGGTGCGAGGAGAGACGCGCGGCTCCCCCTCGTACCAGGAGATAGGCGCCGAGCTCTGGGTGCTCTTCTCGCTGCAGCCTGAAACCAGAATCCCGACGCCTTTACTCGTATCCGACATCCGATCGCTGTGATGAGTGCGTAGGTAGGACCGAGATGTTCAGCAAGGAGTAGCCGGACGGGACGGATCAGGTCCTGCCAGGAAAGGAGGAACGCATGCGACGCCTGACACTGTTGCTAGCCGCCATAGGAGTGGTACTGTTGCTTGCCAGCGGGGTAGCGCTGGCCGCCACCTTCGACGGCACAGCCGGCGCCGACACCTTCGTGGGGACCGCGGGTGCCGACGACATAAGAGGCCGTGGTGGAAACGATAATCTCTCGGGAGCGGGCGGAAGGGACCGCGTTCGTGGCGATGCCGGCAACGATGCGCTCTCCGGGGACGCCGGTGCGGACGAGGTGCGAGGAGGCTTGGGCGACGACAGCATGCTGGGCGGCGGCGGAGCGGACCTGATACGCGCCGACGAGGGCGGCACCGACACGGTGGTCGCCGGCCCCGGCGATGATGAGATCGAGGCACACGACGACCCCGGCGTGGATACCATCGACTGCGGCGATGGCACCGACACGGTGGACTTCGACGCGGGCGTCGACGTGGTGGCGGCAAACTGCGAGAACCTGGACCCGCACTAGGGGCGCCGGTCCCGCAACCACGCCGAACCAACGATATGATCAAGCCGAGGTCCACGAGTCCTCGGCTTTCTTCTTGCGTTTTCTTGTCTGGCGATGTACCCGACCTCGGCACGGACCACGACGCCGAGTGCGGTGGGTTTTGCCCATGCAGAAGCCTCTAGGGCGGTTCGCTAAACTAATGGCCTTGTGAAAAGCGAGCCAGCAGCTTTCGGCTTCTTTTGGCTGCTGGCTCGCTTCGAGAAGGGTCGATTCCTCCGCAAACTGCTCTAGTGAAACGCCTGGCTCTTCTCGATCTTCTCCGCGAACCTGGCGGGCGCTAGAAAGCGGTCACGCGAAAGGGGTGTTCCGCGCGACCGCTCTCCCGATCAGCCGTTATGTCTTATCGCTCTAGTCTTCATCCAGCAGGGTCTGGCCCAGGTTCATGATCGTCGGGGCCCAGAGGCCGACGAAGATGGCCGTCTCGCGCCTGCCGGAGAAATAGAGGGCTAGCGAGAGCACGATGGATAGTAAGGTTCCGCCTACGTAGATTCCTTTACCGCCGTTCATGTGTTGCCTCCTCTGTTGTCTCTATTGTCAATATACCCACCGTTCCTTCCGATAAACTGTAAGAGAGTTCATGAGCCCCAACAGGAGGTCCCGGGTAAGTGCCAGATAGCGGAGATACCATCGCAAGGAGGCCTGATGCGGGGGGCCGCTCGACGGTTTTCGGCACCAGGGGCGCGGTGGCCTGCGAGCACCCCACCGCGGCCGTTATCGGCCTGCGTGTCCTCGACGACGGGGGGACGGCCGCCGACGCGTGCGTGGCCATGGCCGCCGCGATGGCCGTCCTCTCGCCGATGCAGACCGGCATGGGTGGTGACGCCTTCCTCCTCTTCTACGAGGCCGAGACGGGGCAGGTATCCGGTATCGACGGCTCGGGCAGAGCTCCGGCTGGGGCAAGCGTAGAAAAGCTGCGGGATCTGGGCCTGCGCGAGATGCCCGAGCGTGGCGCCCTCACGATTACCGTGCCCGGCGCCGTCAGGATGTGGGAGGACGCGGCGAACCGCTTCGGCAACCGGCCGCTGGCGCGCCTGCTCGAGCCCGCCTGGGAGCTCGCCGAGAACGGCCATCCCGTCGCCGAGGTGGTCGCCCGCTACTGGGAAGAGCATGGAGACGTGCTCCGCTCGAACGAGGCGGCAGGGCAGGCGCTCCTGCCGGGTGGCAGGCCGCCGGTGGCGGGTGAGGTCTTCTCCCAGGTAGACCTCGCGTCCACCCTCTCGGCCGTCGCGGTGGATGGAGCCGACGCCTTCTACAGGGGCGAGATAGCCGCCAGCATAGCCCGCTCCACGCAAGAGGCCGGCGGATATCTGTCCGAAAGAGACCTGGCGGCCCACAAGTCGACCTTCGTCGAGCCGATATCGACCGCATACGGGGGCATCACGGTACACGAGATCCCACCCCCGGGTCAGGGCGTGGCCGCCCTGGAGATGCTGAACATCCTGGATGGTTTCGATCTCGCCTCCCTGGGACCTGCTAGCGCGGAGCGCATCCACCTCGAGGTCGAGGCGAAGAAGCTGGCCTTCGAGGACCTGCACAACGAGATAGGCGACCCCGAGTTCTGGGACCACGCAGAGGCCCCCACGGAACGCCTGATCTCGAAGGACTACGCCGCGAGCCTGCGCGAACGCATCTCGCCCGAGCGCGCCGCGGGCCTGACCCCGGAACCGGCGTCAGGCGGGGACACGACCTACCTCTGCGCTGTGGACGCCGAGGGCAACGGCTGCTCCTTCATAAACAGCCTCTACAGGGGCTTCGGAAGCGGCATCGTCGCCGGGGGCACCGGCATCTGCCTCCACAACCGCGGCAACTCCTTCCGCCTCGAACCTGGCCACCCGAACGCCATAGCCCCGGGCAAGCGTCCCATGCACACCATCATCCCTGGCCTCGCCACCAGCGAGGGCTCCCTCTGGGCCGTCTTCGGGGTGATGGGCGCGGCCATGCAGCCCCAGGGCCACGCGCAACTGCTCGCAAACCTGCTCGACTACAGCATGAACCCCCAGGAGGCCGTCGATCATCCCCGCCACCGCCACGAGAACGGCGTGCTCCAGATCGAAGGCCGCGTTCCGGAAGCCGAGATAGAGAAGCTACGCGCCCTGGGCCACCGAGTCCAGGTACGGGAGGACTACATGATCCCGGCCGGAGGAGCCCAGCTCATCCGCATCCTGGAGAACGGTGCGAGGGCGTGCGCAAGCGACCCCCGCAAGGACGGCTGCGCGCTCGCGCAGTAAGGGATGATGACGGTGGGACAGAGCCCGGCGCGCAGGGTCGCAATAGCGGGGGTAGTCGGGGCCCTCTACGTGGTCTTGAGCCTCGTGGTAGCGCCCTTCGCATTCGGACCCATACAGTTCAGGGTCGGGGAGGCCCTCAAGCCACTCGTCATCAAGTACCCGGTGGTCATCCCCGCCTTCGGGGTGGGCACCGTGATCATCAACCTCTTCAGCCCCTACGCCGGCCCGCTAGAGCTGGTCTTCATGCCGCTCGTGGACGTAACGGGGGGCGTGATCTGCTATCTAGTGGCGAAGGGCATGGGCACCACGCTCGGAACGTACGTCGCCTCGCTCCTCTACGCCCTGTGGACCGCCGCCGGCGTGGGGGTGGTGCTCGCCTTGAGCGCCGGGTTGCCCTACCTGCCCTCCTTCGCCTCCGTCGCCGTCTCGGAGATCATTCTTCTCCTCGTGGGCAACGCCCTGCTGGTGCGTCGCGTTTGAGTTGCCCGTGGGGCAGGCGATGCGGCGTTGGGCGGTTCGCGAACCGCCCCTACAGGTTTGCACGACAACGTATTGCCTCGAACCTCGTGTTGCGGCCGGGAACGCTAACGTCCGAAAACGTGTATGTCCGAGGACGTTGCCGGGCATAATCGCGCCCGCGCACGCCCGTTCCAAACGATGGATCCCCACAACATGGTTGGGCGGGTTTGAAACCCGCCCAACCATGTACCGTCCTCTACGCGATTCATGTGGCCGCACCGTCGGCGGGTTTGCTCCTGGAAGTGCATTGTTGTTCAATACCCCGTAACGCGAGGTAGGGGAGGGTCAACATGGCGAACGTTACCGGGTCGGCTGCCGGGAGGACTCCATCCACCTGGGGGCAGAGGCTCAAGCTGGTAGGTCCTGGCATCGTCATCGCGGTGACCGGCGTGGGGGCTGGGGACATGATCTCCTCGCTCGTGGCCGGCGCCAGCTTCGGGACCATCCTGATCTGGGCCATCGTGGTCGGCGCGGTCCTGAAGTTTGCCCTTACTGAGGGGATCGGACGCTGGTACATGGCGTCCGGCGAGACCATCCTGAAGGGCTGGCACATGCTCGGGAGGGGGGCGACCTGGTACTTTCTGGTCTACCTGTTCGTCGTGACCTTCGTGTTCGGGGCGGCGGTGACCTCGACGGCGGCCCTGGGCGCCTCCGCCATGTTCCCCGACCTGCTCCCCATCTGGGTTTGGGCCGCGCTGCACGGCATCCTTGGTTTCGTGATCGTCGGCATCGGCCGCTACGGCCTGTTCGAGAGGATAATGAAGGTCATCGCGGCCGTGAAGTTCGGGGCGATCATACTGCTCGCCGTCATGCTGACGCCGTCCCTGACCGACCTGGCCCTCGGGATGGTCCCCAGGATACCGGAGGGTGCCCTGATCAACGCTCTGGCCATCATCGGCGGGGTGGGGGGGACCTACACGCTGGCGTCCTACACGTACTGGGTGCGCGAGCGCGGATGGCGCGGGGTCTCCTGGATCCCGATGATGCGCACCGACGCGGCCGTGGGCTACATTCTGACCGGGGTGTTCATGATCTCGATGCTCATCATCGGGGCCGAATTCCTGTTCGGGACGGGCACGAGCATAGATAGTGAGGAGGGCCTCGTGGCGCTCGCCGACCCGATACAGGACCGCTTCGGTTTCCTCGTCCGCTGGGTCTTCCTTATCGGCTTCTGGGCCGTCGCAACGGGGGCTATGATCGGCGCCTGGAACGGCGCGGCCTACCTGTTCGCCGACAGCATGCGTACCTTCCGCGACGTACCCGACGAGCAAGCCCAGGAATACCTCTCCGAAAAAAGCATCTGGTTCCGGGCGATGCTCTTCTGGATCACCTTCCCACCCATGATCCTCTACGCCTTCGGGGAACCGGTCGCGCTCGTTATAATCTACGCCTCCCTCGGCGCGCTCTTCCTGCCGTTCCTCGCGATCACGCTGATGCTCCTCCTGAACTCCAGCCGCGTGGCCCCCGAATACCGCAACCACCTCATCACGAACATCCTGCTGGCGATCTCCGTGATCCCCTTCGTCGTGGTAGGCGTCCAGGAGGTCCTCGGCTCCCTCTGAGCCCGAAAGCACAACCGAACCTCGTTCACCTGCGGTAAACACGAGCCCGTTCCTGGTCCAGGACGCCGGGAAGCTTCGTGCCACAGAGCAGGGATCAGGTACTCGACCGGGAGGCGCGGGGTCCTGTCTCCTGAAGCCCGAAACCCGTAGCTTGCAGCCTTTTTATGGTCCGCCGTAACCCCGGCGTAGATGGAAATGGTTAACAAAACTTAACACAACTTTAAACCTATCTTCCGAATAACCACTGGCATCAACAACCTATCGGGTTAGTATGTCATGCAACGTTTCCGGGCCGCTTCGCACCGGGTCTTCGACCGGTGCATGGCCTGCGTTATTTCTATGGCGGCGTTCTGTCGCACCCCGCACGACACAAAGCAACGCGTTGTCAGCGTAGGAAATGCAAGGAGAGTGAGTCACAATGCGAAAGTCATTCGGCCCGACGGTTAACGTGGGCGCAATTAGTGTTCTCCCGGGCATCCAGGTCGTGATCGTGTTCTGGTGGGCTTTCTTTATGGAGAGCCTCTCCGGAACGGCTTCGGCGGTGACGGTCGGTGTCTAGGATAGAGGAGCTTTCCGACCGCTGCCTGCACGAGCTCTTCGAGGAGCAGGCCCGTCGTACGCCGGAGGCCGTCGCGCTGGAGGACAGGGACGTGTCCCTGTCTTACGCTGAGCTGGACGGTCTCGCCGAGAGGCTTGCTGCGTATCTCAGGAGCAAGGACATAGGCCCGGACGATCCCGTCGGTGTCTACATGGAGCGGCGGGCCGAGTACGTAATTGCCTGCCTCGCCGCCATGAAAGCCGGCGGCGCCTACCTGGTGCTCGAGCTTGCCTACCCGCCGCCCCTGCTCGCCGACGTCATGTCCGACGCCGGTCCGCGCCTCGTGCTCACGCAGGGGCGGTACACGGATCGCCTGCCCGAAGGTACAGAGACGTTCTGCCTCGATGCGGGTTGGGACGAGAAGCTGGAGGACCTTCCGGCCGTGGACGAGAGGGTGGAGGTCGGGCGGGACAACCTGGCCTTTATCTCCTACTCGGCCGGAACGACGGGGAAGCCCAAGGGGATAGCCAACCCGCACAGGGCGTCGGTCCTCTCCTATCTGTGGCGGTTCGGCATCAGCGATTATGAGCCTGGTGACAGGGTCGGGTGCAACGTGTTCTTCATCTGGGAGATGATAAGGCCGCTCCTGCGGGGGGCGACCACGGTCGTCGTTCCCGACGACGTCATCTACGATCCGAACGCCCTGATCCGGTTCATCGAGGAGTACGGGATTACGGAGGTCCTGATCACGCCTTCCCTCCTGGAGACGGTCCTGAACTC
>Ga0190275_10004052_pt1 | contig 10541 bp, 7 predicted proteins | sample Popmic550T_FD_133745 | JGI IMG/M metagenome (GOLD analysis project Ga0190275, IMG submission 133745) | Populus adjacent soil microbial communities from riparian zone of Yellowstone River, Montana, USA - 550 T | ecosystem: Environmental > Terrestrial > Soil > Riparian zone > Trees stand | place...
CGGGGCTGCGCGGGCCGGCGCTGCTCGAAGACTTCATTCTGCGCGAAAAGATCACTCATTTCGACCACGAGCGTATCCCCGAGCGCATCGTCCACGCGCGCGGCTCGGCGGCCCACGGTTACTTCGAATGCTATGAGCCGCTGACCCAGGTCACGCGCGCGTCGCTTTTTTCCGAGGCACGCAAGCGCACGCCGGTGTTCGTTCGATTTTCGACCGTGCTGGGTGAGCGCGGGTCGGCCGACACGCCGCGCGACGTGCGTGGTTTTGCGGTCAAGTTCTACACCGACCAGGGCAACTGGGACCTAGTCGGCAACAACATTCCGGTATTCTTCATCCAAGACGCGATGAAGTTCCCGGATTTGGTCCACGCAGCCAAGCCGGAGCCACACTTCGCCATGCCTCAAGCTGCGTCAGCGCACGATACATTTTGGGACTTCGTATCGCTGATGCCCGAGTCGACGCACATGTTGATGTGGGCCATGTCCGATCGCACTCTGCCCCGCAGCTACCGCATGATGCAGGGTTTTGGCGTGCACACATTTCGCTTCGTGAACGAACAGGGCAAGTCCACCTTCGTCAAGTTCCATTGGACGCCGGTGCTCGGCACCCATTCGCTCGACTGGGACGAATCGGTGAAAATCATGGGCGCCGATCCCGACTTTCACCGGCGAGATCTATGGGAAGCCATCGAGGCCGGTGCTTTCCCAGAATGGGAGCTGGGCGTTCAGCTTTTTTCGGAAAAACAGGCGGAAAGCTTCAGTTTCGACGTGCTCGACGCAACCAAGATCGTGCCCGAAGAGCTGGTCCCGGTCAGGCCCGTGGGCAAGCTAGTGCTAAACCGCAACCCCGATAACTTTTTCGCCGAGACTGAGCAGGTCGCGTTCTGCGCGGCGCACGTCGTGCCAGGCATCGACTTCACCAACGATCCGTTGCTGGCGGGCCGTATTCATTCGTATATCGACACCCAGATCTCGCGCCTGGGGGGACCGAACTTTCACGAGATGCCAATTAACGCCCCCGTTGCACAGGTGCACAACAATCAGCGCGACGGCATGCACCGCCAGGCCATTCATCGCGGCGCCGTTGCATATGAGCCCAATTCCTTGGGTGGTGGCTGCCCCTTCCAGGCCGGTGCCGCTGGCTTCACGTCTTTCCGCGAGCACGTCGAAGACGACAAAGTCCGGGGTAAACCCGAAAAGTTCGCCGAGCACTACGCGCAGGCCGCGCTGTTCTACAATAGCCAGTCGCCGGTCGAGAAGGCGCACATCCTGCGCGGCTTTCGCTTCGAGCTGACAAAGGTACGCGTGCCCGCTATCCGCGAGCGCGTGGTGGCCCAGCTCGCGAATGTGGACTCGGGTCTGGCCAAGGCGCTCGCTAACGAGCTGGGTATTGAGCTGCCGAAGCCCCTGCCGAAGGCTCTCAAGAACCCGCCAGCGCCCGAAGTCAAAGCATCACCCGCACTTTCTTTGTTCAGCCGTCCCGGGAGCGGCAGCATCGCGACCCGTCGCATCGCAATCCTGGTCGCCGACGGGGTCGACGGCGAGGCCGCGCGCGAGCTGCACGCCGGCTTGGCGGAGCAGGGCGCGGTGCCCCGTTACGTCGGTATTCGCTTGGGTAGCGTCGAAACCGAAGACGGCCAGCCCATTGAGGTCGAGGTGACGCTCGAAACGATGCCGTCGGTGCTGTTCGATGCGGTCATCGTGCTCGGCGGCAAGCGCGCAGTCGTGGAGCTGGGCAACGTGGGGCACGCGCTCGAGTTCATCAAGGATCAGTACCGCCACGCCAAGCCGATTCTGGCGCTGGGTGAAGGTGCTGCACTGGTCGAGAACGCTGGCGCCCCCGCCAACCTGCCTTCAGGCGAGCCTGACCCTGGCATGCTGATTGCGAAGGACAAGGGTGCGCGCGCCGTGCTGCCGGCATTCATCAAAGCCGTGGCGCGCCATCGTCATCACGAACGCGAAGTCGACCCACCCGCGCTTTAGTCGCCGGAAACGAGGAAACCGATGAATACCAAACAAGTCGCCGAGCTGGTCCTGCAATCGCTGGAGCACGAGCTCGGCGGGGTAAAGGTTTACGCCACTGCTTTGAGCTGCGCGCAAAACCCTGACCTGCGCAAGGAATGGCAGGAGTACCTGGAGCAGACCAAGGAGCATGTCAGCGCCCTCGAAACAGTGTGCAAGGCGCTAGGCCTGGACCCGAAGCAAGAAACGCCTGGTCGCCAGGTCGTGCGCCACGTAGGGGCGGCTCTGGTTCAAGCCATGGAGCTTGCGGCCAAGGCAGGCGAGCCCGCCGCCGCCGAGCTGGTTGCGTGCGAATGTGTGGTGCTGGCCGAAACGAAGGACCACGCTGACTGGCAGTTGCTCGGCAAGTGCGCCGAGAACCTGGAGGGCGCGCAGGCGGCCGCAATCAAGCAAGCCTACGACTCGATTGAGGACCAGGAAGACGAGCATCTCTACCACACCAAAGGCTGGTGCCGAGAGCTCTGGATCCAGTCGCTCGGATTGCCCGCCATCCTGCCGCCGCCCGAGGAGCAAAAGGACGTCAAGACCGCGATCGGCGCCGCGCGGGCGGAGCAAGCGGGCGAGAAGGCGCGGCTGGAAAGTCGAAGTTAGTACCGTGTCACGGCATGTGCGGGCAGCAAAGAGCGCCCTTCGACGCGTCTTTGGCCGGTCAGCCGCAGAGTCCGACTACGTTGTCCCGCCCCTCAGCGTACCGCCACGTCGGGAGTCGTGATGCGGCTGCTAGCCATTGCCTCCAGCAACGTCAGGAGCATGCCCTCGGCCTTGCGCCGCCGCGGCACTTGGGCCCCGACGTGCGCCTGTACCACGGCCAAGGACGCCATGGTCTTGGCTAGCCGTGGCAACGACACCCCGTGCTGGCGCAGATCGACCAGCAATCGCGCTGCGTTAGCTGGCGTGACGCTGGCCTCACGGAGAGCCGTGGAAAGCTCGTCAAAAAGCGGTTCATCCTCAGGGGCATAGCTCGCACCCGGTACCGTGCGAGCGTTCTTTCCACAGGCCGCGCAGGTGACGGCGCCAGCCACAATCAGGTTTGCAGCTTTCAGTGATGAGAGTCTGCAGGCGTCGCAGTGAATCGGAATCAAAAGCATCGGGAAACTCCCTCGCAGGCCGTCAGAACCGATAAGCATCGCGAGTCGGGTTCGCAACCGAAACTGAAACTTTTCAGAACGCGTTCGCCCGGCAGCGCGGCATTTCGCGCGTCCGTCAAAATCCGTACACGGCATCGTGCCTCGTCCTTTGGAGACTGAAGGTGGTGGGCTGGAACGGTTGCTGCACGCGAGCGCCCATGGAACGCGAACAGGTAGCCCTTGCTGGTTTCGAAACCGTGGCCTCGCGCCGTGAATCGGTACAGGGGCGTACGCGCTGGCTGGGCGCGCTCAGCGTCGGCCTGGGATTGGTGAAAATCGCAGCGCCGACTCAGCTGACGCGCGTATTGGGCATGCGAAATTCGCCCAGCACTCGACGGGTCATGGCCGGCCTGGGGCTGGGCGAGATCGCCGCGGGGCTCTGTCTGCTGTCTCTCAGCCGCAGCCAAACCGCCCAGAAGTTGGTGCAACCGATCCACGTGGTGCGCACCATCTCCATCAATCGCCCGCCCGAAACCATCTATCATTTCTGGCGTGATCTCGCGAATCTGCCGCGGTTTATGGCGCATCTGGAATCGGTGACGGTGCAGAACGGCACCTCGACGTGGCGGGCCAAAGCGCCCGCCGGCATGACCGTCGAATGGCAAGCCGAGGTGACACTGGACCGCCCGAATCAGGCCATAGCCTGGCGCTCGCTCGAGGGCGCGAGCGTTCCGAATCGGGGCGTCGTGCGCTTCACGCCCGCGCCGGGCGGTCGAGGCACCGAGGTCACGGTCGAGCTCAAGTACGACCCCCCGGGGGGCGAGCTGACGGCCGCGCTGGCCAAGCTGTTCGGTGAGGAACCGAGCCAGCAGATCGCGGGCGATCTGCGGCGCCTCAAGCAGGTGCTCGAGACCGGAGGCCTGGCGCACTCGGACGCGAGCATTCACCGGGGCATGCATGCTGCCAGGCCAGCGGGCGCCGACGAAAAGACCGTAATCTTGGGCCGTGAGGAGGTGCAGTCATGAAAGCCAATTGTTGGATGGGAAAGAAGCGCGTTGAGGTGCAGAACGTGCCTGACCCCCAGCTGCTCAGCCATCGCGACGCAATCATACGCGTCACCAGCACCGCGATCTGCGGGTCCGACCTTCATCTTTACAACGGCTTCGTACCCACGATGGAAAAGGGCGACGTCCTCGGTCATGAGTTCATGGGCGAAGTGGTCGAGGTTGGTAAGGGTGTCTCGAACCTGCAAGTGGGCGACAGAGTGGTCGTGCCCTTTCCGATTGCCTGCGGCAATTGCGTCGCGTGCCAGGCCGGTACGACCTCGTTGTGCGAAAATTCGAACCCGAACGCCTGGATCGCTCAGAAAATGTGGGGCCACTCGCCCTGCGGCATCTTCGGCTATTCGCACATGCTGGGCGGCTATGCCGGCGGCCAGGCAGAGTACGTGCGGGTGCCGTTCGCAGATATCGGGCCGATCAAGGTGCCGGCGCATCTGAGCGATGAGCAGGTGTTGTTTCTGTCGGACATCTTTCCGACTGGCTACATGGGCGCCGAGATGTGCGACATCCAGCCGGGTGCCGTGGTGGCGGTTTGGGGCGCGGGTCCGGTCGGGCTGTTCGCCATGGCGAGCGCGCGCCTGCTGGGCGCCGAGCGCATCATCGCCATCGACCGCTACCAGAAGCGCCTCGAGCGCGCAGCCAGCAAGGCCGGCGCCACCGATGTCATCAACTACGAGGAAGCCGATGTGTACGAATCATTGTTGGAGCTGACCGGCGGTCGCGGCCCCGACGCCTGCATCGATGCAGTCGGTATGGAGGCTCATGCAAACAGCCCGCTCTATGCGCTCGATCGCACCAAGCAGGCCTTGATGCTCGAGACCGACCGACCGCTGGCTCTGCGCGAAGCGATTCGTTGCTGCAAAAATGGTGGCGTGGTCTCGGTGATTGGCGTCTACGGCGGCTTCATCGATCATTTTCCGATGGGCGCGATCGTTAACCGCTCGCTCACGCTCCGGTCCGGGCAATGCCACGTGCATCGCTATCTGCGTCCCTTGCTCGAGCGCATCGAGCGCGGCGAAATCGACCCCAGCTTCGTGATCACTCATCGGCTGCCCCTGAGCGCAGCGGCCGAGGGTTACGACCTATTCATGAACAACCGCGACGACTGCGAGAAGGTCGTACTCAAGGCGGCCTGAGCGAGGCTGATCGGCGACGGCGCCGCAGATTGCCTGGTAGATTACCTCGATTGAACTTGGGTCGGTCTGGGTAGAGCAGGCCGTGAGCTCGAGCTCGGCCTCGTCAGGCGAGGCATAGCCGAGCTCCACAGCAGCTCACTGCGAAAGCGTCTATGACCGGGATCGGAGAGCGCGAGCATGCGCCCTAGCCGACCACTCCGAAAGTGCAAGCTCGAGCGCTTGATCTGCAGCGAAACTGGGCGCGTTGAACCTGCGCCGGTACTAGCAGGCGCGATGCAGCAGGTAGTATCACGTCGAATCGATTCGTTCGAGAAGTGCGTCTCACCCAACGCGCCACACCTCAACAAACCTGACGCGAATCAGCGCGCTTGCGAATCGCCACAAGCTCGCGCAGCAAAGTTGGTTAGGCCAATGCGAAATGCTTCCACCACTGGCACACAGTGTGCTTTTCGGCAGGCACATGCTCACGCCAGCCAATACTCAAACATCCGACTACGACGTGATCTGTTTCTCTCACCTGCGCTGGCAGTTCGTCTTCCAACGACCGCAACACCTACTGACCCGCTGCGCGCGCACGCGCCGCGTTTTTTACGTCGAAGAGCCGATTTTGGACGACGGGCCAGCGCGAATGGAGCTGACACGGGATCCCAGTGGCGTGGTGGTCGTGGTGCCGCACCTACCGGCCACGAGCACCGAGGCTGAGCGGGAGGCCGAACAAGCTCGTCTGACGCTCGAGCTATGCCGCGAGCAGGCCCTCCACGACTACGTGCTGTGGTTCTACACGCCGATGGCCTTGCCGGCCACGTCATTGCTGAGCCCGCTCGCGCGGGTTTACGATTGCATGGACGAGCTCTCGGCTTTCAAAGGAGCGCCAAAAGAACTACTGGCGCGTGAGGCAGAACTCTTCGCAGTTGCGGACCTGGTCTACACGGGTGGCCACGCATTGTTCGAGGCCAAGCGAGCCTTGCATGCGAATGTGCATGCGTTTCCGAGCAGCGTTGACCGCGACCATTTCGCGCTGGCGCGCACCAAACTCGAGGAACCGGCCGATCAAGCCGCAATCAAGGGTCCGCGCCTCGGTTTCTTCGGTGTCATCGACGAGCGGATGGATATCGCGCTGTTGGCCGGGGTTGCGCAGCAGCGCCCGGACTGGCAGCTCATCTTGCTAGGCCCGGTGGTCAAGGTCGACCCGGCGGACTTGCCTCGTTTGCCGAATATCCACTACCTCGGCTGCAAGAGCTACGCAGAGCTGCCGAGCTACATTGCAGGGTGGGACGTCGCGCTCCTGCCGTTCGCGAAGAACGAAGCGACGCGATACATCAGTCCAACCAAGACTCCAGAGTATCTTGCGGCGGGCAAGCCGGTCGTCTCCACATCGATTCGCGATGTGGTGCGACCCTATTCGGTGCAGGGCCTGGTGCGAATCGCCGATACAGCGGACGCGTTCGTGGCTGCGTGCGAGGCGGCTTTGAAGGAGCCGAGTGCTCGCTGGCTGAGCCGAGCCGATGCGTTTCTCTCGCGCATGTCTTGGGATCTCACTTGGAGCGAGATGGAGGCGCTCATGGATCGGGTCGCGATGCCGAATCGACGGCAGAGTGGCCAGCTGAGCCTCGACGTAGCAGATGCGGAGCTAGAGGTCGGTTGATGTTCGACTACATGGTGGTGGGCGCGGGTTACGCCGGCAGTGTGCTTGCCGAACGGTTGGCCAACGCGCTGGGCAAAAAGGTGCTGATCGTGGAGAAGCGCTCGCACATCGCGGGTAACGCCTACGATCACTACGACGAGCACGGCATTCTCGTGCACAAGTATGGCCCGCACATCTTTCACACCAACAGTGCCGACATCTTTCGCTATCTGTCGCGCTTCACCGAGTTTCGTCCATACGAGCATCGCGTTTTGGCCAGTGTCGATGGGCAACTGGTGCCTATTCCGATCAACTTGGACACCGTCAATCGCCTTTATGGCACGAACATGACCGCGCTCGAGCTACCCGAATTCTTCGCCAAGCAGTCGGAGAAGCGCACGATCAAGACTTCGGAAGACGTGGTGGTGAGCGCGGTGGGCCGCGAGCTCTACGAGAAGTTCTTCAAGAACTACACGCGCAAGCAGTGGGGCATGGATCCTTCGGAGCTCGACGCTTCGGTCACCGCTCGCGTACCCACCCGCTGCAATCGGGACGATCGCTACTTTACCGACAAATTCCAGGCCATGCCCAAGCACGGCTACACCCGAATGTTCGAGCACATGCTGGCGCATCCGAACATCAAGCTGCTGCTGAATGCCGACTATCGGGAGGTCAAGGAAACGATCGCTTGCAAGCACGTGATCTACACGGGCCCGATCGACGAGTTCTTCGACTTTCGCCTGGGCAAGTTGCCCTACCGCTCGCTCGAATTTCTGCACGAAACGAAGAACGTGGCGCGCTACCAGCCGGTTGGCACGGTCAACTATCCCAACGAACACCCCTACACGCGCATCACCGAGTTCAAACACCTCACCGGTCAAGAGCACGAAAAGACCAGCATCGTATACGAGATTCCACGAGCGGAGGGCGATCCATATTACCCGGTTCCTCGACCCGAAAACAATCAGCTCTATGCCCGCTACAAAGAACTAGCAGACGCCACGCCCGACGTTCACTTCGTCGGCAGACTGGCGACTTACAAGTACTACAACATGGATCAAGTAGTCGGTCAGGCACTGACGCTCTTCTCACGCATTCGGGAGAGCGACGGGCCAACGTTGGTCAGTGCCGACGCACAGGAAGCCGCGAGGACGCATGAACCAGCCATCGCTCGAGCTGTGGGGGGGAATTGAATGCACCGTCAATCGGGTTGGGCGCCGCTACCATGACCAACTGCGATTTTCGGGACATCAGCGGCGCGCCGACGATCTTCAGGCCATAGCGTCGCTGGGGTTCCAGGCGCTACGCTATCCGGTGCTGTGGGAGCACGCCGCGCCACGCCGCGCGGACGACATCGACCTCTGCTGGGCTGACGTGCGCCTTCAGCTACTGCGTGAGCATGGCATCACCCCCATTGTGGGCCTTTTGCATCACGGCAGCGGCCCACGCTACACCTCGCTGCTCGACCCGCGCTTTCCCGTAAAGCTCGCCAGCTATGCGGGGGCAGTGGCCAGACGCTACCCGTGGCTCAAGTGCTTCACACCGGTCAACGAGCCCCTCACGACCGCGCGCTTCAGCGGCCTCTACGGTCACTGGTACCCACATGAGCGCAGCGATCGGGCTTTCGCCCGGGCGCTCGTCAATCAGGCTCGGGGCACGGCGCTGGCGATGGCGGAAATTCGCCGCGTGATACCCGACGCTGAGCTCGTGCATACCGAGGATCTCGGCTTCGTGCGCAGCACGCCAGACTTGAGCTATCAGGCCGAGTTTGAGAACGAGCGGCGCTTCCTCGGGCTCGACCTGCTCTATGGTCGTGTGGATCGGCACCACCCTCTTCATCCCTTCTTGAGATCCGCAGGCATTCGCGAAGCCGAGCTCGAGCGCTTTCACGCGCAACCCTGCGTTCCGAACTTGCTCGGCTTCAACTACTACGTCACGGGCGAACGCTTCCTCGACAGCCGAGTATCGCTCTACCCGCCGCACGTCATCGGCGGCAATAGTCATCAACGCTACGCTGATGTCGAAGCCGTGCGAATCTGTAGAGACGGCCTGCTCGGTCCCACAGCGCTGCTGACCGAAGCCTATCAGCGATATCGGACTGAGGTCGCCATCACCGAGGCGCACCTCGGCGGTCCGGCCGAAGAACGCGCGCGTTGGTTCTCTTATGTCTGGCAGTCGGCGGAGGCGGCGCGCCGCGGGGGCGTGCCGGTTCGAGCGGTGACGGCCTGGGCTCTCCTAGGCTCCTATGGTTGGGATAAGCTGGTAACGCGCGGGCCGTGCTCCTACGAAGCGGGCGCGTTCACGATCGAGGGCGACGCTTTGGTCGAGACCCCTTACGCTTCATTTCTGCGCGCCGTCGCGCAAGGTGCTCCGTGCGTCAGCGACGGTGGTTGGTGGCGTCACTCGGAGCGACTGCTCTACGCAGAGGCTGATGCGGATCAAATGGAGACGATTGAGAGCGCATCACGTAGCGCAACCTGACAGGCTGCCAGCGTTTCGTCGATGTCTTCGACGCTGTGAGCAGCGCTCGTGAACCACAGGTGGCGCGGGTGCAAAAGCACACCGCGCGCCAACGCCTCGCGATAGAACCACTTACCGAGCAGTTGGTTCCGCTCAGGGTCTGGATGCGTAAAGCGAAAGAACGGCATGGCTGCCAGCGGCTCGGGGTAGGCCAGCGCCGGAACTCGCAAATCGGCTACCAGTTGGTTGAGACCATCGATCAAGCGTTGACCCAACTGTTCGACATGCTGCTGGACGTTCTTGGTTTCGATGATGTCGACCACGCGCAGGGCTGCGGCCATAGCCGCGGTGTCGCCGTGAAACGTGGCCGAATAGTGCATACCGGCTGCGGACTGCATCACACGACGCGGCCCCGCAGCGAGCGCTATCGGCCAACCATTGCCGAGCGCTTTGCTTACCGTAATCAGATCGGGGTCGAGGCCGACGCGCGCGCTCACCGTGCCGGGAGCGATGCGCAGACCGGTCTTGACTTCGTCCATGATGAACAGAGCCCCATGCGCTCGGGCGATCCGCGCCAAATCGTGGATGACCGCCGGCTCGAAGGGCATCACCATCTCTGGCGCCAAGATCACTGCTGCAACATCGCGTGGGTGCGCGGTGAGGACGGCGGCGAGGCTTGCCGGGTCGTTGGCGCGATACTCCAGCACCTGCGAAGCGAGGCCGGCCGGGACGAAAGGCTCGAGCGGCAGACACCAATCGTGCCAGCCATGATAGCCGGCGCGCGCCACCGCCCGGCGCCCTGTGACCTGACGCGCGATTCGCAAGGCGGCCGTCGTAGCTTCGGAGCCGGTCTTGAAGAAGGCGGCCATCTCGGCCCCGGGCAGTAGGGGCAAAAGTCGCTCGACCAGCTGCAAATGCAATGGGTGATTCAGGGAAAGCAGGGCACCTTGCCGCAGTTGGCCAGCCGCTGCTGCGTCCACCTCTTCGTGCGCGTAGCCTAGCAAGGCCGCGCCGAACGGCAGCGAGTAGTCGGTGTAACGATGGCCATCGACGTCGAAGATGGCGCTACCGAGCCCCCGTTCGAAGTAAAGCGGCGTCGTTTGCTCATCGACCAACGGCTTGCCGGAGAGATGGCCACCCCCCGGGACCAGACCGCGCGCTCTCTCTAGAAG
>Ga0190275_10004053_pt1 | contig 10540 bp, 10 predicted proteins | sample Popmic550T_FD_133745 | JGI IMG/M metagenome (GOLD analysis project Ga0190275, IMG submission 133745) | Populus adjacent soil microbial communities from riparian zone of Yellowstone River, Montana, USA - 550 T | ecosystem: Environmental > Terrestrial > Soil > Riparian zone > Trees stand | place...
CAAGGACGTCGGGCACCGGGCTGCTGCGGCCAATCTCGCCGACATCGCCGCCATGGGAGGTGTGCCCACCGGCCTGTTGGTCGGTCTTGCCATGCCCGGAGACCTTTCGATCGGATGGGTCGATGACCTCTACGAGGGTCTGCGCAGCGAATGCCTGCCCTTCGGGGCAGCGGTGATCGGAGGAGACATCGTCGAATGCCCGACCCTGCTTCTCGCGGTGACCGCCCTGGGTGACATGCGCGGGATGGCGCCGGTGACCCGGCACGGGGCCGAGCCAGGACAGCAGGTAGCCATTGCCGGGCGCCTGGGGTTTGCCGCAGCTGGAATGGCCGTGCTAGCGCGTGGATTTCGATCTCCGGGCTCGGTGGTGACCGCATACCGGCGCCCCGAGGTCCCTTACGCGGCTGGACCACAGGCGGCGGCACTGGGCGCAGGGGCCATGTGCGACATCAGCGACGGGCTGCTTCGCGATGCCGGAACCTTGGCTGCTGCCAGCGGCGTCCGGATCGTGCTGGATGTGACGAGGTTCGTCGTCGCGGATGTCCTGCGTGACGTGGGGACTGCGATGAATACCGATCCGCTCGAGTGGATCTTCGGTGGCGGCGATGATCATGGGCTGCTGGCCTGCTTCCCGCCGGCGGTCGATCTTCCGGCACCGTGGCGGGTGGTCGGCAGCGTCGAGCAGGGATCTGGGGTCATCGTGTCCGGACTGCCCGACGAGGGCCGCGAACTGGCAGGCTCAGGCTTCGCGCACTGGACGTGACCCTGCCCCACACGCCACCGGGCGAATGACGCAGCACAGCCAGGAGAGGGGACCGCGATGCCGGTCGTGACGCTGTCCGCGACGTTCGGCGCTGGCGGGAGCGAGATCGGACCCGCCGTAGCCGACGCGCTCGGGCTTCCCTTCGTCGATCGAGCCATCCCGACGCGGGTCGCGGAGAAGCTCGGCGTCTCTCTTGCTGATGCGCAGGCCAATGACGAGACAGTCAGCACCGGCTTCACCAGGCTGGTCTCTTCGATGGCGCTGGTTCCAGACCTCGCCGCTGGGGCGGGACCGATCGTCTACAACCCCGTGCCCGACGAGCGGATCTTCCGGGAGCAGACCGAAAAGGTCCTGCACGACATCGCGGCAGGCACCGGCGGGGTCATCCTCGGACGAGCCGCTGCGCTGGTCCTGGCCGACGTTCCCGGCGCGTTACACGTCCGGTTGGACGCGCCGGCCATGGCCCGGCTGGAGCGCATTCAGGGTGAGCACGGCACCACAAGGCAGCAAGCAGAACGTCTGATCCGGGACAACGACGAGGCTCGCGACTCCTACGTCCGGCACTTCTATCGGTGTTCACCGACAGAGGCTCGGCACTACCACCTGATCATCGATTCGGTCCGGCTTCCGCAGCAGACGGTCATCTCGCTCATCGCCGATGCGGCGCGAGCCATGGGACGCGAGGAGCAGAGGCCCTTGGACGGCGGTTCAGCAGACAGCGGATGAGCAGGCGAACGCGGGTCAGCCGCGGACGACCTTGCCCGCCTTGATGCACGACGTGCACACGTTCAGCCGCTTGCGTGCACTTGGGCCAACCTTGGCTCGTACAGTCTGGATGTTGGGATTCCACCGACGAGACGTCCGCCGATGGGAGTGCGACACCGACTTACCGAAGCCGGGGCCTTTGCCACAGACGTCGCAGACCGCAGCCACGGATGATCACTCCTCGAGATGGAAGACGAGTACGGCACACCGGGTACGGACACGGCAGCATGGCAAGGGTAACCGACCGAGTCCCATTCGGGCCACACGGGGCTGCACGGCGCTTCGTCGGGCATCCAAACCCGGTGCGAAAGGGTGGTTAGGCTCGCTGCCCACTGGCGCGTCGCCGGTCAGGGTGGATGGAGGAGGGAAGGCGCGTTGGAGGTCCTCGATGCTCGCGCCATAGGCCTGTGGGCGAACAACTCGTGTGCGGCCATGGCCGCTGCCGCGGGCGAGATCGATCTCCTCAACGTCTATCCGGTGCCAGACGGAGACACCGGTACGAACCTGCATCTGACCCTGCGCTCTGCTCTGGATGCCGTCGATGACGGCGGTCGGCAGGTGGACGTGGGAACCCGTCTGGACCTGCTGGCGCGCGGCGCCCTGCTCGGGGCTCGCGGCAACTCCGGGGTGATCGTCTCCCAGTTGTTGCGAGGCCTGGCTGACAGCCTCGGCAGGCAGGGACCGGCCGATGGGCCGGCCCTAGCTGCTGCGCTGTCGCACGCCGCCGATCTGGCCTATGCCGCGGTCGCCGAGCCGGTCGAGGGGACGATCCTCACCGTTGCCCGCGCTGCAGCGCAGGCTGCGGTTGATCTGGCCGACGGGCCTGGCCCCGTGCGGTTGGAAGACGTGGCTCGCGCTGCTGCCGCTGCTGCTGGCCAGGCCTTGGAACTCACGCCATCGCAACTGCCAGTGTTGGCGCTCGCGGGCGTCGTCGACGCGGGGGGCGCCGGCCTTTGCGTGTTGCTCGACGCCCTTCTGGCGACCATTACCGGTCAACAGGTTCCGTCCCTGTCGCTGCCGATCGTCGCCGACCGGTCGCCGACGCGGGCCGCCCCGGCCACAGGAGAGGATCCGCAGCTGCAATGGCCCCCGCAACCCGGCGCTGCGACACCGAGCTACGAAGTGCAGTTCCTGCTCGACGGAGTCGACGAGCCCACCATCGAGATCCTGCGAAGCGAACTGGCTGGCCTTGGCGACTCGCTGGTCATCGTGGGGACCGGCGCCAGCCCGCAGCTGGCGGCTGCGTGGAACGTCCACGTCCATGTCGATGACGTCGGCGCCGCGATCGAGGCAGGAATTCGCGCCGGTCGCCCGCGCTCGATCAGCGTCACGCGTTTCGCCGATCAGATTTCGCCGAGTTCGGCGCCCTGCCCGGCCGCAGAGCCCGGTCGGCAGATCGAAACACGAGCCTGGTCCGGGCGGGGAATGGTCGCCGTGGCCCCCGGCGCCGGGCTGGCTGGGTTGTTCACCGGCGAAGGCGTCGAGGTCGTCGACGGAAACGCCACTGACGATCCGTCCACTGCAGATGTCCTCGCGGCCATCCGTCGCACAGGTGCGGCCGAAGTCGTGGTCCTCCCCAACCGCGCGTCGGTGACGGCGGTCGCCAACGCCGCAGCAGAACAAGCCCGGACGGGCGGTCAGGATGTGGCGGTCGTGCCCACGAAGTCCCCGGTGCAGGGGCTGGCCGCGATCGCCGTGGCCGATCCCACCCGCCGATTCGCCGACGTAGTGATCGCTCTCGCCGAAGCGGCGGCAGCCACGCGATGGGCAGAGATCACCGTTGCAGCCCGCGAGGCAATGACCATGGCTGGGCGGTGCGCCCCGGGTGACGTCCTCGGCCTGGCCGACGGCGATGTCGTGTTGATCGGCGCCGATCAGATCACCGTCACCTGCGAGCTGCTCGACCGTCTGCTCTCGGCGGGCGGTGAAATGGTCACGTTGGTGCTCGGTGCCGACGCGGTGGACGGTTTCAAAGACGCCGTCCGCGAGCATCTGCGGCGTGCGCACCCTGGCGTCGACGTCATGGACTATCGAGGCGACCAGCCACATCAACCGGTTCTCATTGGCGTTGAATGACTCCCGCTGTGACCAGGGACAGTCCCCTGCGTGCCCTGCTCGGAGGCAAGACGGCGACGGTCCTGGCTGAGCAACTCGGCATCTCAACCGTGGATGACCTGCTCAGTCACTATCCCCGCCGATACGCCGAGCGAGGGGAACTCACCGATCTGGCTTCGCTGCGGGTCGGCGACGAAGTCACCGTCGTGGCCAAGGTGAGGTCGGTGTCCCAGCGACGGATGCGTAACAAGCGCGGGACACTCACCGACGTCGTAGTTGGGGACGGACGCCGTTCCCTGTCGCTGGTCTTCTTCAATCAGCCGTGGAGAGCACAACAACTCGCAGTCGGTGTCAGCGGGCTGTTCGCCGGCAAGATCGGCGTGCGCGGCAACCAGATCCAGCTCACGCACCCGGAGTGCGAGATCTTCGGAGTGACAAGCTCTGATCTTGACTCCGACCCCGGCGCACTGGTCGATGACGTCGAGCGCGCACAGACCTATGCCTCGCAGCTGATCCCGGTCTACCCAGCCAGTCGCGGCATCCAGTCGTGGACGATCGCCCGCTGCATGCGTCTGATCCTCGACGCCGTGGAGGAGATCGAGGATCCGCTGCCCGAAGCCATGCGCGAGCGCCGCGGACTGATCGGCATACGCCAGGCCTGGCGCATGATCCACCGGCCGGAGTCGCTGGACGATGTGGAGCCCGCCCGGATGAGGCTGAAGTGGGATGAAGCGATCACTGTTCAGGTGACCTTGGCCCAGCGCCGTGTCGCCCAAGCGGGGAATCCGGCCATCCCGCGCCCGGTGCGTGAAGGCGGGCTTCTCGACGCCTTCGATGCGCGCCTGCCCTTCGTCCTGACTGCAGGTCAGCAGGTTGTCGGAGCCGAGATCGGCCATGAGCTCGGTGGTCACAAGCCGATGAACCGGCTACTGCAGGGAGAGGTCGGCTCGGGAAAGACCGTGGTCGCACTCCGGGCGATGTTGCAGGTCATCGATGCAGGTGCGCAGGCAGCATTTCTTGCGCCCACCGAAGTTCTTGCCGCTCAACACCTGCGGACGCTTCGAAGTCTGCTCGGGCCCTTGGGCAACGCCGGCGAGTTCGGCGCCGAGGAGCATGCCACGAGGGTGACGATGCTGACCGGTTCACTGTCGGCCAAGGCCCGCCGTGCGGCCTTGGCTGAGGCCGCAGGAGGGGGAGCGGGCATCGTCGTCGGCACCCATGCATTGCTCGAGGAGATCGTGCAGTTTGCTGAGCTCGGCCTGGTGGTGATCGACGAGCAGCACCGCTTCGGCGTCGAACAGCGCGATGTCCTGCGCGCGAAGTCGGCGGCCCCCCCGCACGTCCTGGTCCTCACCGCGACTCCGATCCCGCGCACGGTCGCGATGACGGTCTACGGCGACCTGGAGACCACGACCCTGACCGAACTTCCAGCCGGCAGGGCCGAGGTGAGCACCAGCGTCGTACCGATCCGGGAGAAGCCTGCCTGGTTGGACCGGGTGTGGAGCCGGATCGTCGAAGAGGCACGCACCGGAGGGCGAGCCTTCGTCGTCTGTCCGCGGATCGGCGGTGACGAGGACGGCGATGACGGCGACAACGCAGTGGTCACCCAGCTGATCGACGACGGCGACGAGTCCGCCGAGCAGGGGGCCGGAAACGAGACCGTGCCCGCCGATGAGGAGGCCGCCGCCGCCCGGCGGGCGCCTCGTGGAGTCCTGGAGGTGGCCGACCTGCTCGGCAAAGGCCCGTTGGGCGGTCTCCGGCTTGCCATCCTGCACGGACGGTTGCCTGCCGATGAGAAGGACGCGACCATGCAGGCCTTCGCCCATGGCGAGTTGGACGCAATGGTGACCACGACCGTGGTCGAAGTCGGTGTGGACGTCCCCGAGGCATCGGTCATGGCGATTCTGGATGCAGATCGGTTCGGCGTCAGCCAGCTGCACCAGTTACGCGGTCGTATCGGGCGTGGCTCTCGGCCCGGCGTCTGCCTGCTGATCACCGACGCTCCCCCCGACAGCCCGGCGCGAGGGCGGCTCGACGCGGTGGCTGCGACGCGGGACGGCTTCGAACTGGCCAGGGTGGACCTCGCCGCACGCCGGGAGGGCAACATCCTCGGCGCCGCGCAGTCCGGGCGGCGATCCGGACTGCGGCTGCTCTCGCTGCTCAACGACGAAGAGATCATCACGCAGGCTCGCGAGGAAGCTACGTACCTGGTCGCACTCGATCCGGACCTGACCGAGCACCCCGCACTGGCCGCACAGGTCATGGCGCTGTCGGCCGATGACCGCGCCGACTATCTGGACAAAGCCTGATGTCATGACGCGAATCGTGGCCGGCCTCGCCCGGGGACGCCGGTTGACGGTGGCCCGCGGCGAGGTGACCAGGCCAACCTCGGATCGGGCCCGGGAAGCCCTCTTCTCCACCCTCGACGGGCTGGTGTCGTTGCGCGGAGCTCACGCGCTCGATCTCTACGCGGGATCGGGCGCCCTCGGTCTCGAAGCGATGTCCCGTGGCGCGGCCCACGCCCTGTTCGTCGAGAGTGACCGGAGAGCCGCAGCGACACTGCGGACCAATATCGATGCGGTCGCGCTGGACGGAGCCGTGCTCGTGCTCAGCGCGGTCGAGAGGTTGGCAGCCACCGCCCCTGAATCCACCCCTGGCTCAGCTTCGCCCTACGACCTGGTCTTCGCCGATCCGCCCTACCGGCTTGCTGCCGTCGAGCTCAGCGACGCGCTGGCCAACCTGCACGGGCGTGGCTGGCTGGCGCCGCGAGCGGTCGTCGTGGTCGAGCGATCCGTCCGAGACGATCCGTGGGTGTGGCCGACACCTCTGGAGACCATTCGCGATCGGCGCTATGGAGAGGCCGTGCTTTGGTACGGTCGCGCCCCGTGAGGGCACCGGAGCCGACGAGCAGAAAAGCCGTCTGTCCGGGGTCCTTCGATCCCATCACCAACGGTCATCTGGACATCATCGAGCGGGCCAGTGAGCTCTACGACGAATTGGTCGTGGCGGTCCTCGTGAATCCGGAGAAGGCCGGCAAGTTCGACGTCGACACCCGGATGGCGATGATCCGCGAGTCCACCGCGCACCTGCCCAGCGTCACGGTCGATTCCTTCCACGGACTGCTCGTGCACTACTGCCGCGACAACGGTGCTGACGTGATCGTGAAGGGCCTGCGGGCGATCAGTGACTTCGAGTACGAGTTGGCCATGGCCCAGATGAATCGCGGGCTGACCGGCATCGAGACGGTGTTCCTGCCGACCGGCCCAGATCACGGTCACCTGTCATCGAGCCTGATCAAGGCGGTCGCCAAATTCGAGGGCGACGTCTCAGCACTGGTCCCCGCACCGGTGCTCGAACGGCTGCGCGCCGACGGAGAAGGTTAGCCGATGTACCGCATTTTCGACTCCCTCGACGAGATCGTGACGATCATCGAGCAGGCTCGCGGCGTGCCGATGTCGACCTCGGCCATGGTGCCCCGCGAACACATTCTCGATCTACTTGACGAGCTGCGCGATCGGTTGCCCGAAGAAGTCACCCAGGCCAAGGCGGTCCTCGATCAGCGGGGCGAACTGCTCGAGGCCGCACGGGCCGAGGCCGAGCAGATCCGGGCATTGGCCAAGCAGCGCCACGACGAATTGTTGGCCGCCGGGAAGCGTGAACATGAGCGGCTGGTCGGTGAGGGTGCCCGCACGCGCGCTGAACTTCTCGCCCAAGCCCAACAAGAACACGACGAACTCCTCGCCCAAGGTCGCAACGAGCGGGAGCGCATGATCAGCGAGAGCGACCTCTACCGAAGCGCCGTTGCCCGGTCAGACGCGTTGGGCGAGGCCACGGCAGCCGAGGCCGAGACGATGCGCCAAGAGGTGGACGGCTACATCGACGCCAAACTCGCCGAGTTCGAGGCCACCCTGTCGCATCTGTTGCGCTCCGTGGAGCACGGTCGGGCCAACGTCGGCGCTCGTGCGGCTGGTAGAACGGCCCGCCGCACTGACCCGAACGAGTGAGCGAAACCGGGCCTGTCGGTGTCGTCGCGATCGTCGTGACATGGAACCGCGCCGAGTTGTTGGCCAGGTCCCTCGACGCGATCCTCGGCCAGAGCACGCCTCCTGATCGGGTACTCGTCGTCGACAATGCCTCGACCGACCAGACCACGGCAGTTCTGGCCGAGCAGTTCGCGGATCGCGTGGATGTGCTCAGGCTCACCGAGAACATCGGCGGTGCGGGTGGGTTCGCGGCCGGCATCGTGCGCGCCCTCGAACACGATCCCGACATGGTGTGGCTGATGGACGACGACACCGTCCCCGAACCGGTCGCGCTGCAAGCTCTGCTGGACGCGCGCCAGCGCTATCCCGGGCCAACCCCCGCGATCGTGGCCAGCCGCGTGGTCTGGACCGATGGGCGAGATCACCCGATGAACACCCCGCGAGCCAAACCAGGTGCATCCCGGTCGGAGCGACTCGCCGCCCAATCGGTCGGAGCGACCCCGATCCGGTCAGCGTCGTTCGTATCGATCTTGTGTGCGGCTGAGGTTCTACGTGAGCGGGGTCTTCCCGAGGTCGACTACTTCCTCTGGAACGACGACTTCGAGTTCACCACCCGATTGCTTCGCGGACGTCACGGCCTGCTGTGTCCGGCCAGCATCGTGGTCCACCACACGAAGACTTTCGGCGGCACAGACGCCGACCCTGGTGACCGGTTCTTCTTCGAGGTCCGCAACAAGATCTGGATGTTCACCCGAGGCACCGGTCTCAATCCTGCCGAGCGGGTGCTCTACGGCGGATCGACCCTGCGGCGCTGGATCCGAACCGTGTCCGGCTCCTCGGACCGACCGCGACTGCTGCGGGCGGGAGGCCGCGGGCTTGTCGCCGGTCTGCGCGCCGGTCCGCGTTCGTCGGGGGAGCGGTTGGCCGAGGTCCTACCCCTGCGCCCATCGGCCCGTGCTACCTCGCCTGACGCAGACGGCACGGCGGAACCGTTCTCGCTCCTGATCGCCATCTATGCCGGGGACCGGCCGGACTTCTTCGAGCAGGCGTTCACCAGCACAGTTCATGACCAGACACGGCGTCCGGACGAGGTGGTCGTCGTCCAGGACGGGCCGATCCCGGATGAGCTCGCACAGTGCCTGCGTACCCTCATCGAATCCGCACCGGTGCCGGTGGTGCACGTCGTCCTGCCGGACAACGTCGGCCTGGGGCCGGCCCTGGTTGCCGGGCTGTCCCGATGCGCCTACGACGTCGTGGCCCGGATGGATGCTGACGATGTGAGCGAGCCCACCCGCTTCGCCAAGCAGTTGCCTCTCCTCGAAGCCGGTGCCGACATCGTCGGAACCGGTCTGCGCGAGTTCGTCCGGGATCCCGGGGATCCCGCCGACGTACTGGGGACGCGAACCCCACCGACCGAACCCGCGCAGATCGCCCGTGCTGCCCGGTTCCACGATCCGTTCAATCATCCGACCGTCGTCTACCGGCGCCGGGCGGTCCGTGCAGCTGGGGGATATCAGGATCTCCCGCTCATGGAGGACTACTTGCTCTTCGCGCGGATGATCGCCGCGGGTGCACGGCCGGCCAATCTGGCCGAGCCACTGGTCAACTACCGCGTGGGGGCCGGTGCCTACGCGCGGCGAGGCGGGCTTCGTTTGCTTCGATCCGAGCTGTCCCTGCAGCGGCGTCTGCGCCGGCTGGGCTTCACCACTCCGCTGCAGTACTGCCGGAATCTGTTCGTCCGTGGTGGATATCGGCTGGTGCCGGAGTCGCTGCGCCGGCTGGCCTACCGAGCGCTCATCGCCAACCGGCAGAAGTGAGGCCCGCACGGGGTGGCCGCGGCTTTCCGGCCGGTCGGGTATCCTCGTCGATGGTCCGATCCGATCTCGGCCTACCCCTGATATGACAAAGACCATGGTTCCCCACGCGCGCAACCAGCCGCGCAACCCATTCGTCGTGGACATCCGCGAGTTGGGTCGCCGCCCTGGATCGTTGCTCCCGGTGCGCCGCACGGTCCGGACAGCCCAGGGTGTCGGCCTGGATGTGATCGGGGTCCAAGCTGGGGACGAACTCATTCTTGACCTACGGATGGAATCCGTGGTCGAAGGTGTGCTCGTGTCCGGAACCGTGTCTGGCCCGGTGGTCGGGGAGTGTTCCCGCTGCCTCGACCCGATCCAGGACACGGTCGAGGTCGAAGTCGTGGAGTTGTTCGCCTATCCGGACAGCGCCACGTCGGAGACCACCGATGAGGACGAGGTCAGCCGACTGACCGGGGACACGATCGATCTCGAACCGCTGGTTCGCGACGCTGTGGTCCTGGCGCTGCCGGTAGCCCCATTGTGTCGAGCGGACTGCGCAGGATTGTGTGCAGACTGCGGGAAACGGCGCGATGACCTGCCACCTGATCATTCCCATGTCACCATCGACCCACGGTGGGCGGCGCTGGCACAGTACGCAACCAGCACCGACAGCATTGCCGACGCACAAGAGACTCAGGAGAATTGATCCGTGGCCGTTCCCAAGCGCCGCCAGTCACGCAGCAACACCCGCTCACGCCGCGCGAACTGGAAGGCGGCAGCTCCCACGCTGACGCCTTGCCCGAATCGCGCCTGCGGCCGGGTCAAGCCTCCGCACGAGGCATGCCCGCACTGCGGTCAGTACAAGGGCGTCGAAGTCCTGTCGGTCTAGCACCGAGGTGCTACACCGATTCTGGTTGAAACCGGGGAGCTGCCGTGACCGATCAGACCTCGAAGTCCTCCGTCAGCGACGTCTCGGCGGATAGTCCTGACCCGGGCCGACGCGCCTTGCTCGACGCTCTCGGCCTCTCCATCTCCCCAGGGATCCTCACCCTGGCACTGACCCACCGGTCCTATGCCTACGAGCATGGCGGACTACCCACGAACGAGCGCCTGGAATTCCTCGGAGACTCCGTCCTCGGGCTGATCATCACCGACACCCTCTACCGCGCCAATCCCGA
>Ga0190275_10004054_pt1 | contig 10535 bp, 8 predicted proteins | sample Popmic550T_FD_133745 | JGI IMG/M metagenome (GOLD analysis project Ga0190275, IMG submission 133745) | Populus adjacent soil microbial communities from riparian zone of Yellowstone River, Montana, USA - 550 T | ecosystem: Environmental > Terrestrial > Soil > Riparian zone > Trees stand | place...
ACCCTGGTGCTCGATCGAGCCCTCCGGGGATTTCAGGTTGTTGAAGAAGACGAAGTAGTCGTCCCCGAGCACCTTGTGGGTGTCGCCGAGCGCCAATGCGCTGGCGTCGAGATCAAATCCATGGCCGGCCGTCGATCTGACGTCCCAGCCGAGGCCGACTCCGATCGATGTCAGGTTCGGCGCAGCCTTGGTCAGGCTGACGTTGCCACCCTTGCTCAGGCTTACGCCCATCGGTTATACCTCCCCCGTCTGCATCTCACGCCCATGAACTGCATCTCCCTTGTTGCCAGCCGGCGTCGGTGCGAGGCCGGGCCTCCACCCTAACGGTGCCCAGCGCGGGCCCGTCCTGGTCGGCGGTAGGCGCGGGCTCAGTGCCGAAGTCAATCGATAGGGCTTTGCTCGTCCAACCAGGTGATTCGGTCGAAACCGTAGCCACGGGCCGCCTCCCGGATGGTCGTGCCGACCAGATCCATTTCGGACCTGAGCACCAGTTGGCCACGGATGTTGTAGACCGATGCCAACACCGCGACCGCGGAGGCCGGCGGCATGTCGATCGGCAGCTCGATGCGGTCCCCACCGAACGTGGTGATCACCAGCGTGCCGCCCCACCGGAGCTGTCGATCGTTACCGGCGAAGCCGTAGATCACCAGCCTTTCCAGATCGGTGACCTGCCGCAGGTCCATCGAAATCCGTTCAAACTGGCCGCGTGCCGCCACCAGCAGGGGGCGGCGAGTCTCACCGGGTGGGGCGAATCGCCGACCGGCCTGGTGCTGCACCGTGGACGACAGGCCCGAGCGGAGTTGGTAAGCGCAGCCCAGCCGCAGGTCGCCGACCTCGGCGGAGGCCACCGCCTCGAAAGTCAGCGTGCCAACGCCGGACTGCACTCTGGTCAGCGTGACGGTCGGCGAGGGCGGGTTCAGAATTGTGGGAACCCCGGGGCTGGTTCGGGGTTCGGTCCAGAGCGTCGCGCGGGCGGGTGCGCCGGCGAGGCCGAACGCGGCCACGCCGGCGCCGACCGGGCGTGCCGCGCCGGGCTGCCGCGGCTGGGCCGCCGGCGGAGCAGGGGCCGGCGCCGCGGACAGGTCCAGCGAGGTGGAACCCGACGCCGGTGCCTGGGGTGGCTGGCCACCGATCGGTGCGGCACCGAGATCGAGCGAGGTGGACGGACCGGCGGCCGGTGCCGACCGGGCGGCCGGGGCCGGCCCGGACAGGTCCAACGATGTCGACGAACCGGAGGCCGGGCTGGGCCGAGCGGCCGGGGCCGGCCCGGACAGGTCCAACGAGGACGAACTCGATCCGGTCGATCCCACCTGGGTCGACGACGCGGCCGGGCTGTCGAGATCCAATGACGTCGAGCCACCCGCCCGGGCGGCCGGCGGCGGCGGCGTGGACGGAACAGCTGGTGGCCCACCGAGATCCAAAGAGGTGGACAGATCGAGTGACGAACTGGCGTCGGCCGTTGCCGGCGCCGGTCGGGTCGTCGTCGGTCGGGTCGTCGTCGGCCTTGCCGGCCGCGGCGGCTCGGTCCTGGTCGGCCGCGGCGGCTCAGCGGGGGTACGGGCAGTTGTCGGCCGCGGCGGCGCAGCAGGGGTGCGCGCGGTGGTCGGCCGCTGCTGCGTGGCATGCGCGCTGGCACGGCCGGCGACGAAATCGGCGATTGGCGAGTTGGCCGGCCGGACCGGCCGGGAACGGCGGCGCAGGAAGGGCAGGTCCGGGCGTTTGGCCGCCCGGTCCGGAGCCGAATAATCAAGGCTCACAAGGGAACTCCGTAGTCGGCGGCGATGCCACTGATCCCGTTGTCGTAGCCCTGCCCGATGACCTTGAACTTCCAACCGCTCGGGTGCCGGTACAACTCGCCGAGCAGGATCGCCGTCTCGGAGCGCAGAGCGGGCGCCAGATTCTCCGAACGCACCAGCTCTTGGCCGTCCCGCAGGTCCAGCACCCGGATATAGCACTCCCGAAGCTGACCCAGGGTGCGCTTCGCGCCGGGACCGTCATTGATGTACAGCGCGATGACAATGCGGGCAATTTCGGCCGGGACATCGCCCAGGTCCACCTCGATCTGTTCGCGGTCGTCACCGAGGGACTGGTTGAGCTGGGCGACCGAGAGATCCGGCGAGGTCAACTGATTGAAGAACACGAAGTATTCGTCCGACGGGGCCCGGCTGTTGGCGTCACAAAGAATTGTTGCGGCGACAAGGTTGTCGGACAGCGCCTGCTCCGAACCGGCGTTCCAGCGGACGCCGAGCACGACGCCTTTGAGGCTGGGGATCTCCTGGGTGAGCGCGACATTGGCGCCGCGCTTCATCGGTGCAGCCATTAAAGGTCCAATTCCGATCTGCCGAACTTGGTCCGCAGAAAACTGCCCTGGGCGACCAGGGCGTTCGCGTCGTCATTGCGAACGGCGGTGAGCACTTCGGTGGCCGAATCCAACAGAAAGTCCAGCTGTTCCTCCAGCGCGGCCGTCGGGGTCTTGCCGCCATGCCGGGCCGGTTGATTCCGGGTCGCCGGGTCCAGCGCCAGGAAGGTGCGCAGCGTTGTCGGCAGGTAATCGCGCAGAATCCCGTTCAATGACACCCTGGCGTGGATGTCGAGATCCCGGTCCCTGGTGGCGTGCAGGACCGTTGCCACCGTGTCGGTGATTCGGCGAGCAGCCACCACGCCCTCGCCCGGAAGCTGCCCAGCCGACGAATTGATGAACCGGTTGACCCGGAACAATTCGGCAGCCAATGCCGACGGACTGTCCGGAACCTCGGCAACCTGAGTTGTCCTTGGCGCCTGTTCGGTCTCCTGTCGACCGAACAACCAATTCATCACCACGCTGTCAGCGCCCTCCCGAGCAGTTCAGGTAACTCGTTCATGGTCGTGACGGCGAACCGGTCAGGCCCGCCGCGACCGAGCACGGTCCTTTCTGCGAAGCCTACTGAACAGGCCTACAGAGCTGTCTTACTGAGCTGGCTCACTGGCCAGGGCCGATTTCACCGCGCCGAACCCGTTCGAGGTAGGGCTGGGCCTTCTCGATCTGACCCTGCAGTGCGTTGACCGTCTGGGCCATGCTGTCGACCGCCTGTGCGCGGAAGGTGTCGACCGCGTCCATCGTCTGGAAGACATTGTCGAAAGCGGCCTGCAGCTTCTCCACCGAAACCGTTGCGCTGGCCGCCTGTTGATTGATCTGGGCGCCCTGGATCTTCAGCTGCTCGGAGGTGCGCTGGATCAGGTCGCCAGTGGCGGCGTTCAACCCGGTGATCTGGTCCAGCACCAGCTTCTGCCTGGCCAGCGCCTGCGAGACGATTACCGCGGTGCGCAGGGCGGCGATGGTGGTGGTCTGCGCACGGTCGACGCCGCGCATCAATTCGAGGTTGTTCTTCCGGATCAGATCAAGCGCCATATAACCCTGAACCGCGACCGCCATCTGGGTCATGATGTCCTGCCGGCGCTGCCGGATCGGGAACAACGCGTCCGACTTGAGCGTGTTCGCGTCCTCGGTGCGGCCGGACGATTCAAGGATGTTGACCTGATCCTCGACCGCCTTGTCCAGGGCATCGGCCAATTCGTTGTACTCCCCCAGTTTGCCCATCAGCGTCCACATGTTGGCCTTCTCGACCTCGATGCTGGCGTTGTCCTTGCCCAGCTCGTCCTTGCCGGACGCGAGCGCCCGGACAATGGCGTCCAAGTGACTTTGTGCCGACTGATATTTCGCGAAGTAGCTGTCGATCTTGCTGCCACCGGGGATCCATTTGAGCACCTTTTTGATGCCGGTCAGGTCGGCCCGGTTCGGGTCGAGGTCGGTGATCTGCACGCGCAGTTCGGACAGGGTGCCCGCCACCCGGGTTTGCGCGTCCTTCCCGGCGCCCTTGCCAATGGCCGCCGCCGGCCGATCGAGCATCCGGCTGGACACATTTGCCGATTCCCGCATTTCCCGATCGCCCAATGCGGAGATGGACTCCACCTTCTTGGTGAATTCGGGTGAACGGACATCCATCCCGGCCAATTCCATCGCGAATGCCGCTGCTCTGGACTGCAGTTCGGCTTTGCGCGGGTCCGCGACCGGGACGGCGCCGGCGGCCTGCTCCGGGGCGACGACCTGCACTGGCGCGGGCGGGGTCAGCACCAGCGCAGTGCTGGGAGCCGCGGCCGGCCGGCCGGCCGCCGCAGGGCCGCCGGAACCGAGATCGAGGTCGGTCATGAATGAAACTCCTTCGAATGGACGACGGGCAGAGCCGGCCCGGATTCACCCCGGGTGGCAGAGCTGTCCCACCATGGTAGGTCGGGCGCCCGGCACCGACCCGATGGCGGCGGTCCGCACTGTTCGCCCGGTGAGAATTTTGCTCCGCGCCCCGGCCATCGGGGCGCCCGCCCGGACTCGTATACGTTCGAGGGCCGGCGGCGGATCGGAATGCGCACGTCCAGGGGTCAACGATGACGAGGGGGCGGTGAGCGCGGTGGCACGAATCAGCCCGAAATCCGCGGTTGCCGCAGTTTTCGTCGCCGCGATGTTCATCAACATCATCGACGCAACGGTGGTCAATGTCGCGCTGCCGACCATCGCGGCCGAACTCGGCGTCCCGGTCGAGCTCACCGCGACGGTGAACATCGGGTTCCTGGTAGCCGTCGCCGTCGCCATCCCGGTGGCCGGCTGGCTCGGCGACCGGTTCGGCGCCAGGGAGATTTTCCTGCTGTCGATCGGGTTGTTCACGGCAGCGTCACTTGCCTGTGGGCTCGCGCAGACGGTTGAGCAATTGGTGTTGTTCCGCATCGTGCAGGGCATCGGCGGTGGATTGATGACGCCGGTTGGGATGTCCATGTTGTATCGCAGCTTCCCGCCAAACGAGCGGGTCCGGCTCAGCCGATTGATCAACGTCCCGATCGCGTTGGCCCCGGCCATCGGCCCGGTGCTCGGCGGCCTGCTGGTGCAGAAGGCCAGCTGGCGGTGGATCTTTGGGATCAACATCCCGATCGGTGTGCTCGCCATCATCTTCACCCTGATCGCGGTGCCCACCATGGCGAAACGAACGACGAGCAGCCTGGATGTGCCCGGCTTCGTGCTTGCTTCGGTTGGCTTCGCCGCCTTGATGTTTGCAGTTTCCGAGGGTGCCACCCGGGGTTGGGCATCGCCGTCGATCTGGATTCCCGGACTGCTCGGGGTGATCCTGTTGACCCTGCTGGTGGTGGTCGAAGGGCGGGTTGCGGCACCAATGCTGCGCCTGCAGTTGTTCGGATTGCGGCTGTTCCGCTCCGCGAACCTGATCACCTTCGCCTCGGCGGCCGGTTTCCTCGGTGGCCTCTTCGTCTACCCGTTGATGCTGCAGACGGCTTTCGGCTACTCGCCGCTGATGGCCGGTCTGTTGACCTTCCCGGAAGCGATCGGGATCATGGTCGGTACCCAGATTGCCGCCAGGCTTTATCCACGGGTTGGCCCGCGCCGCTTGGTCGCCGCCGGTCAGGCCACCGTGGCGCTGGCGCTGGTGACCCTGGCATTCGTGATGAGCAGCAGCATCTCGTTGGTTGTCCCGATTTGCCTGATGCTCGTCCTGGGGTACGGCCAGGCGCATACCTTCATGCCGACCCAGGCATCGGCGTTCGACACAGTCGCACCCGAACACACTGGTGCGGCGACCGCGCTGTACAACGCCACCCGGCAGGTTGGCTCCGCTGTCGGGGTGGCGGTTGCGGCCACCATCATTGCCACCATCGGAGTGCAATTTGTTGCGGGAGACCCGAATTCGGCCATCCCGCCGTTCCGCTGGGCGCTGGTTGGCTGCGCGTTGTTCTCGGTCGCCGGCTCGTTGATCGCGGCCATCACGGTGCGCGATGCCGATTCCGCGCCCAGCCGTGGCCTGGCGCCGGTGGTCAAGACCACCGGGCCACAGCCTGTCAACAACGCCGAAAGCAGAACCGCCCCGCCTGCCGACGGAAATCCATTGGCAGACGGGGCGGTGCCGCAGCAGCTCTGACGGACGCCTGTATTCGAGGCGACGAAGGAGGCGGGGTTGTTCAGTGGGGTCCTAAACGGCGGGTGCTGCCTCCAGGTCTGCGACATCGTCCTTACCTGCGTTGATCAGGATCAGCGACGCCACGATGGCGATCGCAAAAATGATCGATGACCACAGGAAGGCGACGCCGAAACCATGCACGGCCGCTGCATTCGTCGCCGCCAAGATCACGTTCGGGTCGGCGCCCTGCGGCGGATTCGACGCGATGAACGACACGGTGGCGGTCGCCGCGATCGTGTTCAGCAGGGCGGTGCCGATGGAGCCGCCGACCTGCTGGGTGGTGCTGACGACCGCCGAAGCGACGCCGGCATCGTCATGGCTGACGCCGACGAGTGCCACGTTGGTGGTGGACATGAAAATGAAGCCCATGCCGACCGCGATGATCAACATCGCCCAGAGGATCGTGCCGGTGTAGGTGGTGTCGATATTGATCCTGGACAGCCAGAACATGCCGATCATGGCCAGCAGCAGACCGGCCGGCACCACGTAACGTGGGCCGAGCCGCAGCGTCAGCTGCGATCCGATTCCGGCGCCGACAATGATGCCGGCGCTGAACGGCAGGAAGGCGAATCCGGCCTGAATCGGGGTGTACAGCAACACAAGTTGCAGGTAGTAGGTCAGGAACAGGAAGACCGCGAACAGCCCGGCGCCGACCAGCAGGCCGACGACGTAGGCGCCAGCGCGGTTCCTGTTCTGCACGATGCGCAACGGCAGCAACGGGCTGCTCGACCGCAGCTCGACGAGCACGAAAGCCAGCAACAATATGACCGAGACAGCCAGCCAGCCCAGCGTGTTGATCGAGCCCCAGCCGTGTTCGGCGGGTTGGGTGAACGCCCAGACCAGCGTGCCGAGCCCGGCCGTGGCAAGCACGGCACCCGGGATGTCGTAGTGGGTTCCGCCCTCGACCTTGGACTCCTTCAGCACCGGGATGGCCGCCAGTACAGCGATGATCGCGATCGGAATGTTCACGAACAGGCACCACCGCCAGGACGCGTACTCGGTGAGCACTCCGCCCAGCAGCAGGCCGATCGCTGCGCCACCACCGGAGATGGCGCCGAAAACCGCAAAGGCCTTGGCCCGCTCGTTCGCCGCGTGGAAGGTTACTGTCACCAGCGACAGCGCGGCCGGAGCCAGCATCGCGGCAAAAGCGCCCTGGAAGGCGCGAGCGATGAACAGCTCCCAGCCGGACTGGGCGAACCCACCGACGGCGGAGGCCACCGCGAAGCCGGACAGCGCGATGATCAGGATTTTCTTACGGCCGACATAGTCAGCGATGCGGCCACCCAATAGCAGCAGTGCCCCGAACGGCAGCGCGTATGCGGTGACCATCCACTGCCGATTCGCGTCCGAGATGCCCAACGCTTCCTGCGCCTGCGGCAGGGCGATATTGACGATGGTGGCGTCCAAGATGACCATCAGCTGGGCGATGGCGATGACAGCCAACGCGATCCATCGCTTGGGGTCCAGTGCGGCATCAGGACCGGCATTGACAGCGAGACCGTTCTTGACGGCTGAGCCGGTCCCCTTCTTGATCAGTGCGTCGGCACTGAATTCATTGGGTGCACCGTCTTCCGGTGCGGCATGTCTGCCATGACCGCTGCCGGCCGACTGCTTGCCCAAATCAGCAGGCGGGTCGGAAATGATGTCGGGCGGTGCGTCCGAGGCTGGTGTTGACACAATGTCTCCCGAAACTGCTAAGGCGTGACCGAACCCCGGGTGGGGGCCGGCTGATGAGCAGACGCCGGTCCGGCGTCATAACAATCGGTTGGGCTGCAAGGCAGGTGGCCGGAACCAGACCCGGGCTAGCCGGGTCACCGCTGATCAGCGTTGATCACTCATGCGGCAACACCGCTGACGCCGCAGTTGTTCCGAGTATTGCTTGATCCACCGACAGCCCGGTCGAAATGCAATCCATATGGGTGACGGTTCGCCGAGAGGTGAATTCCTGGGGCTGTCACAGTTGCCTGACAGCTGATGAGTTCCCCGTGAATTCACGCTGAACCCTCTACCGGTGGCCGGGCACGGACGGATGCACAAGGAGCAGACGATGATCGGGTTGGAAGCCGTTGTATTTCTGGTCGTCGGTGTCGTCGTCGTCAATGGCGTCGCCGCACGACTGCAAGTGCCGGCACCCATCCTGCTGGTGGTTACCGGTGTTGCGGTGTCCTTCATCCCGGATGTGCCGGACTACCAGGTCGATCCAGAGATCGTCCTGACCGTGTTGCTGCCGCCGCTGCTCTATGCGGCGGCCGTCGAGTCGTCGATGGTCGCGCTGCGGAAGATGCTGCAGGCCGTCACCCAGCTGGCCGTCGGCATGGTGCTGGTGACGGCCTTTGCTGTTGCGGTCGTATTGCACGCCATGGTCCCGGCCATCCCCTTCGCGGCCGCAATCGCCCTGGGTGCCATCGTGGCGCCACCGGATGCGGTGGCGGCGGTCGCCATTGCCAGACGCGCCGGGCTCCCCCGCCGAGTGGTGACCGTCTTGGAAGGCGAGTCGCTGTTCAACGATGCGACCTCGCTGGTGCTGCTGCGGGTGGCCATCGTCGGGATCGGTGTCGGTTCGCTGGCCTGGGGTCCGGCCATCGGCCAGTTCGCTTGGGCGGCGGCTGGCGGGTTGCTGATCGGCGCCGTCCTCGGACTGCTGTTGTCGGTGGTCCGGCGGTATGTCGGATCCACCCTGGCGATCACCGCACTCTCGTTGGTCACGCCGTGGCTCGCCTATCTGGTCGGCGAATCTGCCGGGGCGTCCGGTGTGCTGACGGTGGTGGTGACCGGGCTGGTCCTCGGTTTTCGTTCGCCATCAGACCTGCCACCGGAGGTTCGATTGACCGATGGCGCCACCTGGAATGCGCTGCGTTATGTGCTGGAGGGTTCGGTCTTCGCGCTGATCGGGCTGCAGTTGTGGGCCATCGTCACGGCGCCGGATATCGGCCGGGTCCCGACGCTGACCACCGCCGCGGCAGTCCTGGCCACCGTCATTCTGATTCGGCCGGCTTGGATCTTCCTGCTTGCCGGGCTGGCCCGGCTGTTCCGCCGGCGCGCCATCGCCCCCTGGCGACCACTGGTCGCGGTCTCCTGGGCCGGCATGCGGGGCGTGGTGTCATTGGCCGCGGCCCAAACCCTGCCGCTGGACACCCCGTATCGCGCGCTGCTGCTCACCTGCACGATCGCGGTCATCCTCGGCACCCTGGTGGTGCAGGGCCTCACGCTGCCGGCGGTGATCAAGTTCCTGCACATGCCCGGGGACCCGGTGGCGGACAACAACCGGGAACGGTCGGCGGCCCGACTGGAGGCGAATCAGGCCATCATGCAGCGGGTCGAGGAGGCGATCGTGACGGAGAAGTTGCCGGACGGCCAGGCCCGCCGGATGCGAGCCTGGGTCGCCAACCGGGACTGGCGCGGGCTGACCGAGCGGCCGGCGGACGCCGGCGACGATGCCGGCGGTCGGCTGGACACCTTGTCGAACTGGCGGCACGAACTCGTTGGTATCGAACGGGATGTCTTCATCACCATGCGCAATTCCGGGCGCATCTCCGAGGATGTGCTGCGTGAGCTGCAGTACGACCTCGACCTGGAAGAAGCCCTCCTGGACCGACGCCTGCAGGACGCCAGCGGGCACCTGTCCCAGCTCACCGCAGCCCGGGACGATCCGCGGGACGATCCGGACGGCGCCCAGCCCGCAGGCTGACGAACGGCCGGGCCGGCTGTGAACCGGCAGCCGACCGGGCAAGTTGGTGGACGTTCTGCGTCCGGGGGGCGCCGGTCGGCTGGGCGGGCAAGGGTCGATCAGACCGGCAGATACCTCGCCCACCAGGCCAGGATCGCGTCGAATCGTTGTTGCCGATGCCGAGGCCGCCCGGACCTGGAGAGTTCGTGGCCCTCGCCGGGGAAGAGCAGCATCTCGACCTCTGCCCCGCGATTCTTCAACGCGACGAACAGTCGCTGGCCCTGTTCGACCGGGCACCGCCAGTCGTGCTCGGAATGGATGATCAGGAAGGGCACCTCGATCCGATCCGCGTACGCGAGCGGCGATGCCCGCCACTGTGCGTCCCGGTCGGCGCCGACGTAGGCCTCGGCGAAGTAGTAACCGATATCGCTGGATCCGGCGAAGGAATCCCAAGCGTTGACCGCGCGTTCGCTGATCGCTGCCACGAACCTCCTCGGGGCGTGCGAGGCAAGCCAGGTGGTCATGAAGCCGCCGTAGGAACCACCCATCACGCCGACCCGATCGGCATCGCAGTCCGGCCGGGCCCTTGCGGCGTCGAGCAGCGTGAGCAGGTCGGCCACGTCATCGGTGCCCAACCGGCCGACCACCGAGCGGCCGTGGGGCTGGCCATAGCCGGCCGATCCGCGCGGGTTTCCCAACACAACTGCGTATCCGGCCGAGGCATAAACCTGGGCCTCGTCGAACAGCGCCGGGCCATAGGCGGCGTGCGGACCGCCATGCACGACCAGCAGCACCGGGTGCGGGCCTTGGCCTTCCGGAGCCACCAGCCAACCGTGCACCGGGTAGCCGTCGGGCGCGGTCGCGACAAGCTCGAT
>Ga0190275_10004055_pt1 | contig 10535 bp, 8 predicted proteins | sample Popmic550T_FD_133745 | JGI IMG/M metagenome (GOLD analysis project Ga0190275, IMG submission 133745) | Populus adjacent soil microbial communities from riparian zone of Yellowstone River, Montana, USA - 550 T | ecosystem: Environmental > Terrestrial > Soil > Riparian zone > Trees stand | place...
GATCCGCAGGTGCAGACGGCGCTGGCGGGCGGGTTCACCAGGGTGCGCACGATGGCGCTCGACGAGCAGACCGTGCGGGTCAGCTTCTTCGACGGTCCGCGGGCGGTGGCGGAGGCAGCGGTCCGCCCGGACGGCAGGGTGCAGGCGGTGATCGAGCACGACGGGAAGGCTCGCTTCGGCAGCGACGTGGGCCAGAGCCCGCCCGTGCTGTTTGGGCTGGTTGCGCTGTTTTTGGTCGCGACGCTGCGCCTTCCGCTCCGGCGCCGGGAAAACCGCGACGCTGTGGCACTCGCAGCAATGGCGGGGCCGATCGTCCTGCTGAACGAGCGCTTCCTGGAATGGAGCGTGGTGGCGACAGGCATCCTGCTGGCGTATCTCGGGTGGCGCTGCCTGGCGGTCGCGGCCGGCCGGGCCGACGCACACACACGGGGCCGCGCGGTGCTGGACTCGCTGCCAATGCGGGCCGCGGGTTTGGTGGCTGGTGGCGCAGCGGTCGGCCTCGCCCTGCTGTCGATCCCGGGCGGGCTGGTGAGCGACGTCGGGTTCGCATCGCTCGCCGGCGCCACGACGGTGCTCGACGGATCCCTCCCCTACGGGAACCTGCCGCTCGGGGAGCTTGTCCACGGCGACACCTATCCGTTGCTCGCCTATCTGGCGTATGTGCCGGCAGCGCTCGCGAGTCCGGTGCACGACGGGTTCGACGGGCTCGAGGGCGCGCTCTACGTCGCGACCGCGTTCGCGCTGCTCGCTGCGCTGGCGCTGGGGCGGCTCGGCGGCAGCCGGCTGGCAATCGCGTTCCTCGCCTTCCCGCCCGTGATGATCGCCTCCTCGAGCGGCTCCAGCGATGTGGTCGCGGCGGCATTCGTCGCGGGCGCGCTCGCGCTTGGCGCGCACGCCGGCGGTTCGACCGCAGCGCTCGCGGTCGCCGGGTGGGTGAAGCTCGGGCCGCTCGCGTTGATTCCGCTATGGGTGGCGCGCTATCGCGACCGGGGGGTGGCCCGCGCCGTCGGTGGCGTCACGGCGGTCACGGCGGTCCTCGCTGCGGCCGTGGTAGCGCTCGGCGGGCCGGGCGGCCTTGCCGACATGGCCCATGCGCTGTCGTTCCAGTCCGAGCGGGGCTCGCCGATGTCCGTATGGGGCCTCCTGGGCATCCCCGCCGCACAGATCGCCTTCCAGGCCGCGGTCCTGACCGGCATCGCGCTGGCCGCGATCCATGTCTGGCGCGACCGTACCCTCGCCGCCGACCCCCGGCGGATGGCGGCGCTCGCCGCGGCGGTCCTGCTCGGCGTCCAGCTCGCCGCCAACCACTGGTCGGCCACGTATCTGGCCTGGGTCTTCCCGCTGGTGGCGGTGGCGCTGCTGTCTGACAGGCTCCCTACGCCGTCTCGGCCTCCGGCACCCGCTTCGTAGCGCCCGGAGGCGCACCGGTGAAGTTCGCGGGCCGCTTCTCCATGTAGGCGGCGCCTGCCTCGCGGAAGTCGTCGGTCGCGACCAGGATCTGCTGGAAGGAGACCTCCTGCTCCAGCGATGCGGCGAGTGTCGGCTTTGCGACCCCGTCGGCCACACGCTTCGCGAACCCCACCGCGAGCGGCGATGCGGCGAGCAGCTCATCCACCAGCTCCTGCGTGACGGCCTCCAAGTCCGCGACCGCCGCCACGCGGTTCGCAGCCCCGATGCGGTGGCACTCCGCGGCGCCGATCGTGCGACCGGTCATCAGCAGCTCCTTGGCGATCCCGAGTCCCACCACCGCGGGCAGCCGGCTGGAGCCGCCGACGTCGGGAATCAGCCCGAGCTTCGTCTCAGGCAGGCCGAACTTCACGTCGTCGGCCATCACCCGCAGGTCACAGGCGAGCGCCAGCTCGGCGCCCAGCCCCAGGCAGGCGCCGTGGATCTGCGCGACCACCGGCTTGGTCATCTCCTCGAGCAGGTTGGCGGTCTCGATGCAGTCGCGGCGGAAGGGGCGCAGGTTCTCCGTCCCGGCGAGCCCGGCCAGCTCGAAGATGTCGATGCCCGCGCTGAACGCAGCGCCCTCGCCACGCAGCACCACGCAGTGCACGTCGTGCTCGTCGGCGGCCTCGCGGGCCGCCTCCCGCAGCGCGAGCACCAGATCCCGGTTGAAGGCGTTGCGCTTCTGCGGCCGATCGAGGATCAGATGACGGACCCGGCCGTGGTCCTCGATGCTCACCAATTCGCTCATTGACTAGGCTCCCCCGTGCGCTTCGGTGTGTGGGGGCGAAGCCCCCAAATATTCAACTCGTCTTGCGGGAGGCTACATGGACATCAAGAAGGTTGGCGTCGTCGGCTGCGGCCTGATGGGGCACGGCATCGCGCAGGTGTCGGCGCAGTCCGGTTACGACGTCGTGGTCCGCGAGGTGAGCCAGGAGAAGCTCGACTCGGGACTCGGGAAGATCCAGAAGCAGCTCGGCCGCGCGGTCGAGAAGGGCCGCATGGAGCAGTCGGCGGCGGACGAGCTCCTGGGCCGCATAACGCCGACTCTGAAGTACGAGGACTTCGCCGAGTGCGACCTGGTGGTCGAGGCGATCACCGAGGACCTCGACGCGAAGATCGAGATGTGGGAGGCGCTGGACCCGATCGTCAAGCAGGAGGCCCTGTTCGCCACGAACACCTCGTCGCTGCCCGTGATCAGCCAGGCCGCGGCCACAGAGCGCCCGGAGCACTTCATCGGCCTGCACTTCTTCAATCCGGTGCAGGTGATGCCGCTGCTCGAGGTCGTGCAGTCGATCCTGTCCAGCACCGGGGCGCTGGAGGCCGGCTTCGAGTGGGGCAAGTCGCTGAAGAAGACCGTCGTGCACGCGCAGGACAAGGCGGGCTTCATCGTGAACCGCCTCCTGATCCCGTATCTGCTCGACGCGATCCGCGCTTTCGAGGAGGGCTTCGGCTCGATCGAGCAGATCGACGCGGCGATGAAGGGCGGCGCGAACCATCCGATGGGACCGTTCGAGCTGCTCGACTTCGTGGGCCTCGACACCACCCACTCGGTCGGCGAGATCATGTTCGACGAGTACCGCGAAAAGCGGATGGCGCCGCCGCCCACGCTGCGCAAGCTGGTGACCGCCGGGCACCTGGGGCGCAAGTCGGGGCGGGGCTTCTACGATTACTCCGGTGAGAAGCCCGTGCCGATGGACCGCGTGCACGAGGGCGATTGACGCCTAAGCAGACTGACGCTCCCGGCGCCGCCGGGCGCCTCGACGAGGCGCTCGAGCACGCGCTCGCCGGCGGCCCCGAGAAGTACCGCGAGCGGCTGCCGGACCAGGGCAAGATCCCCGTGCGGGACCGGGTCGCGCGGCTCGTGGACCCGGAGTCCTTCGCCGAGGAGGCCCTGCTTGCCAATTGGGACCAGGAAGGCCTCGGCGCCGACGGAGTCGTGACCGGAATGGCGCTGATCGGGGGGCGCCGCGTGGCGTTGATGGCCAATGACCCGACCGTGAAGGCGGGCTCCTGGGGGGCCAAGACCGTCGAGAAGATCCTGCGGATCCAGGAGCAGGCCCTGCGTCACGAGGTGCCGATGATCTACCTCGTCGACTCCGCCGGCGCGCGCATCACCGACCAGGTCCAGATGTTCCCCGGCCGGCGGGGCGCGGGGCGCATCTTCTACAACGAGGTGCGCCTCTCAGGGCGGGTGCCGCAGGTGTGCGTGCTGTTCGGCCCCTCCGCCGCGGGTGGGGCCTACATCCCGGCTTTCTGCGACGTCGTGATCATGCGCGAGGGCAACGCGTCGATGTACCTCGGCTCCCCGCGGATGGCCGAGATGGTGATCGGGGAGAAGGTGACGCTGGAGGAGATGGGGGGCGCGAAGATGCACACCTCGGTCTCGGGCTGCGGGCACTTCCTGGTCGCGTCGGACGAGGAAGGCATCGACCTCGCGCGCCGCTACCTGTCCTACTTCCCGTCCAACTGGACGGAAGCGCCGCCGCCCGCACCGCCGGCTCCGCCCGCCGGCGACGAGCGGATCGCCGACATCGTGCCGGCCGACCAGAACAAGTCGTTCGACGTCAAGCTGCTGGTCGACGCTCTCATCGACGAGGGCTCATGGCTCGAGGTGCAGCCGAAGTGGGCGCCCGAGCTGGTCGTCGGGTATGCGCGGCTCGACGGCCGCGTAGTCGGCATTGTGGCGAACCAGCCGAAGGTGAAGGGCGGGGTGCTGTTCGTCGACTCGGCGGACAAGGCTGCGCGCTTCATCTGGACGTGTAACGCGTTCAACGTCCCGCTGCTGTTCCTGGCCGACGTGCCGGGTTTCATGATCGGCTCCAAGGTCGAGCGCGACGGGATCATCCGCGCGGGCGCGAAGATGATCTCCGCTGTCTCGGAGGCGACGGTCCCCAAGATCTCGGTCGTGGTGCGCAAGTGCTACGGCGCCGGGCTCTACGCGATGGCCGGGCCGGCATTCGAGCCGGACTGCTGTCTCGCGCTACCGACCGCGCAGATCGCCGTGATGGGCCCGGAGGCGGCCATCAACGCCGTCTTCTACAACCAGGTCCAGGCGATCGAGGACCCGGCGGAGCGGGAGCAGTTCGTGCAGCGAAAGAGAGAGGAATATGCGGCCGATATCGACATCCTGCATCTGGCCTCGGAGCTGGTGGTGGACGCCGTGATCGAGCCCGAATCGCTGCGGGCCGAGCTCGCCCGGCGATTTGCCCTCTACGAGGGCAAGGACCGCAGCTTCACGACCCGTCGCAACGCCGTCACGCCGGTCTGATCCGGGTCCGTCCCGGGCGCGTGTCATGGTGCGGAGAAGCCCGGTTTCTGCCGATATTGCAGGTGGAAGAAAAATTGCAGGTATCGGGTATAAAGGAATACGGCAGAAATGCCGATATAAGGACACATCCGGCAAGACGCCGGATGCTGCGAATCCACAGACGACGGGCGAACTCCCATTTATTTTCATCCTGGGAGGTCCTCCGTGACGCGAAAGCGCCCCGCTGGCCAAGACGGGGCGTTTTCGCGTCTAGGGGTCGTTGTCGCGGCGAGACGTCTCGAGGACGGCCCCTTAGGGCCGGTTTCGGTCCACCACTCGCCTGATCGATTCGAGCTCCCCGAGCGGGAGCGTGCGGTCGACGGCGCGGTAGTCGGCAACTGCGCGTAGGTGGGCGCGGAGCTCGGCTCGAGAGTAGTTGCGCAGGAAGAGCGCGAGGAATAGCCGCCGACCGCCCAGTGCGACCACGCGCTTGAGCGGATCCTTCGGTGGCAGTGAACACGCCAGCACGACCCAGGTGTGCGCGACGTCGGCGGCACCGGGCCCGCGTGCCGCGTTGGGCCAGTCGATCACGGCCGGTCCGTGCTGTGTGAGGATCACGTTCTCAGGGTGCAGGTCGAGGTGCAGAAGCGCGGTTCCCTCGCCGAGCGGGGACGGGAGCCAGTCAGGCGCAGTGATCGCGTGCAGGCGGTCGAGCAGTATCGCCAGCGTCACGGCGTGACGTTGCATCCGCCACGGGTTCAGCATCATGTCTCCGAGCATCGTCGGTCCTTCGGCGCGCTCCATCACGATGTCGGTGTCGTTCAGCGCTCGCGCGGCGGGAACCGGGTAGCCGTGAGAGCGCGCATGTTCCATCGCGGCGACCTCACGCGCGGTGTCGCGCGGTTCCCGGTAACGGCGCAGCACCTCGTGCGGTCCGTGCTCGAACACGTCCGCGCTGCGTCCTGCGGCTAGGAATCCTCCGGCTTCGCCCACCTAAGATCTAGCGCGTGCGGTCCGCGATCGTCGCGGGAGCGAGCGCGCCGAGCTTCGACATCGCGCGCAGCCCGAAGGACGCGACGTCGATCTCCGCGGCGTTGCGCTCGATCGCGCGCACGACGGCCTTACCGACGTCCTCGGGGGATGACGTGCCGATCAGCGGCGGTGGCTTCGCTCCGCCGCGCGCGAACATGCCGGCCTCGCGCACGGGCCCGGGCGTGACCAGCGACACGCCGACGTGCTTGCGCTTCATCTGAGCGCGGAGCACGTGCGCGAACCCGCGCAGGCCGAACTTCGTCGCCGTGTAGATCGAGCTCTCGCCCGCCGAGGGCACTTTGCCCGCGAAGGAAGCCACGAACACGAGTTGCCCGCGGCCGCGCTCGACCATCGCCGGCGCGAACCGCCGCGCGAGCGCGATCGGCGCGCGGAGGTTCACCTCCAGGACACGATCGATCTCGTCCTGGTCGAGCTTCAGCAGCGTGCCCGAGCCGGGTAACCCAGCGTTGGCCACCAGCACGTCGACTTCGCCGGCAGTGTCGGCCAGGCGTTCGACGGCCGCTCGGTCGGAAAGGTCGCAGGGAACCGTGGTCGCGCCGAGCTCGAGCGCCAGCGCCTCGAGCGCCTCGGCGCGGCGACCGGTCAGCACGAGACGGGCGCCTCGCTCTGCGAGTGCCCGTGCGATCGCCTCGCCGAGGCCGCCGCTGGCGCCGGTCAGCAGAACACGGGCTCCCTCCAGTTCCATCGAGTCGGCATCCTTTCAGCCGGCGGCACGTGCGTACAGATCAGGCAGGAAGTGTTCGAAGTTTCCCACCTCCTCGACGTTGTGCCGGAGCCAGGCGCGGCCCATGTGGTCGGGGAACCAGAGTGGCCGGATCAGCCTGTTGAAGAACACCCGCCCGAACGGGGCCGCGGACCCGACCAGCATCTGCGAGCGGTACAGGGTGCCGCCCGCGACCGGCTCGAACCCGTGCTCGAGCCGGAACACGGGCGCGCGCCCGAACAGCCGCTGGGCCAGCACGATGCCCGTCTCGTCCAGTTTCTCGACGACGTCAACGGTGTCGACGAAGTAACGCGGGTCGCGTCCGAACGCCTCGACGATGTGGAACAGCACGCCCGCCCTCACCTGCCTGTCGGCTCGGCGGTCGAGCACCTCGTAGTCGACGTGGTCGAGCGGGTGCCAGACCAGGTAGCGCGGCAGCACGCGGCCCTTGTGCTCCATGTCCTCCTCGATGTGGCTGAACCACCACAGCAGCATTGGCGGAGTGACCCCCTTCAGGAGGTCGTGCTCGATCGTCAGCTCGAGCCGCCCGTCCGGCAGCGTGCGCAAGTCGGTGCGGGCGCTGGACAGGGGCTTCATCGGCCAGTCGAAGGGCCGTGGTGGTGGCAGCTTGCGGCGCCTCAATCGCACGGCGCGAGGATAGCCAGGCATACAATCGGCGCCCGATGGCTGAAGTTGCCTGGCGACCCACCCCCGAGTACGTCGAGAACGCGAACGTGACGCGCTTCATGCGCCGCCACGGCATCGACTCCATCGACGAGTTCCGGCGCCGCTCGGTGGAGGAGATGGAGTGGTTTTGGGACGCGGTGGTGGATGACATGGGCATCGAGTTCACCACGCCCTACGAGCGCGTGCTGGACGACTCCGGCGGCATCCCCTGGACCAAGTGGTTCGTGGGCGGGCGCGTGAACCTCACCCACAACTGCGTAGACCGCCACGCTCTGGGTGACCGCGCCGACCGGGTCGCGATCATCTCCGAGCAGGAGGACGGCGCGGTACGCAGCTACACCTACGCCGAGCTGAAACGGGAGGTGGACGCGGTCGCAGCCGGGCTCCGCTCGCTGGGCGTCGCCAAGGGCGACCCGGTGGCGGTCTTCATGCCGATGGTCGCCGAAGCGGTGATCGCTGCATACGCGATCGCGAAGCTGGGCGCGCTGTACATGCCGATCTTCTCCGGGTTCGCGCCGTCCGCGGTGGCCGCGCGGCTCCAGGACGCGAAGGCAAAAATCATTGTCACAGCGGATGGCGGTCTGCGGCGCGGCAGCGAGGGGCTGATGAAGCCGGTCGCGGACGAGGCGGTCGCCGAGTCGCCGTCCGTCGAGCACGTCGTCGTGCTGGAGCGGCTTGGAGGGGATGTGGCGATGACGGAAGGGCGCGACCTCACCTGGGACGAGTTGCGCGCTCGCGGGCTCGAGGCGGCACCGGACGGCATCGAGTGCGAGGATACGGGGGCCGAGGACGTGCTGATGATCGCGTACACCTCCGGCACCACCGGCCGGCCGAAGGGGGCGGTCCACGTGCACGGGGGATTCCTGGTCAAGATGGCCTCCGAGGCCTTCTACCAGGCGGACCTGCACCCGGACGAGACCCTGTACTGGGTCACCGACATGGGCTGGATCATGGGCCCGTGGGAGATGGTGGGCGCCGGATGCATCGGCGCGACCGTCGTGATGTACGAGGGAGCGCCCGACTGGCCCGAACCCGACCGCGTGTGGGCGTCGGTCGAGCGCCACCGGGTGAACGTGCTCGGAGTTTCGCCGACGCTGATCCGGGCGCTGCGCACCGCCGGGGACGAGCACCCGGCAAAGCACGATCTCACCAGCCTGCGCGTGTTCGGGTCCACCGGCGAGCCGTGGAACCCGGAGCCCTACAAGTGGCTGTCCGAGGTGGTCGGTGGGGGCCGGGTACCGATCATCAACATCTCGGGCGGCACGGAGGTGGGCGCGTGCTTCCTGACGCCCTACCCCGTCGAGGAGCTGAAGGTGTGCTCGCTCGGGGGCGCCTCTCACGGCATGGACGTGGACGTGTTCGACCCGGACGGGAACCCGGTGCGGGGCGAGGTGGGGGAGTTGGTCTGCAAGCGACCGTGGCCCGGAATGACGCGCGGCATCTGGGGCGACAACCAGCGCTACATGGAGACGTACTGGTCGATGTACCCGGACGTGTGGCGCCACGGCGACTGGGCGCTGATCGACGACGACGGCGACTGGTACCTGCTGGGACGCTCCGACGACACGATCAACGTGGCAGGCAAGCGACTTGGCCCGGCGGAGGTCGAATCCGTCCTCGTGTCGCACCCCGCGGTGATGGAGTCGGCGGTCGTGGGCGTGCCGGATGAGACGAAGGGGGAGGCGATCTGGTGCTTCTGCGTGGTCGCCGACGGGGCGGGCGACGAAACGGCCAAGGAGCTGCGGGAGCTGGTCGCGAGTGAATTGGGTCGCCCCTTCAAGCCCTCGCGCGTGGTCTTCGTGCCGGCGTTGCCGAAGACGCGCTCAGCCAAGATCCTGCGGCGCGCGGTGCGCGCCGTCGCGGTCGGCGACGACCCCGGCGACATGTCGAGCGCCGAGAACCCTCAGGCGCTCGAAGACATCCGCGCCGCGTTGGCCTGAGGCCTACTGGGTGGCGGCGCGCGGTCGCCGCTCGGCGGTTACGGCTTCGTCGATCAGCCGCACCAGGCGCTCGAGAGTGTCGGTCGCCCGCTCGACAGCCGCGGGGTCGACGTTCTCCGGGGTGTCGGAAGGCCGATGGGAGTGCTCGAGGCGGCCGCGGTCGTTCAGGCACGTGAGCGTGATCGCCGCATGGCCCCGGGACGCAGCCACGGACGCATCGGTGCCGATGCGCCAGGCGTGGCGCTCCGAGCCCGCGCGCTCGCACAGGCGCGCGAGCCGCTCGTCGTTGCGGATCAGAGTCGCGTAGCCCTCTCCGACCACGTGGCAGGCCCGCCCGTTCCCCACGCCCTTCACGTTCACGAAGTACGTTGGTGCTCCGCGCAGCGCACCACCGTGCTCGTCGAGCCACGCCCGCATGCCGAGCCCGCCGCCGTCGCCCGCGCCGCAAAAGACGACCTGCGTCTCCACCAGCTGTGGAGGGTCGGCCGCCAGGCGGCGGCCGACATCGAGCACGGCCGCGACGCCGGAGGCGTTGTCGCCGGCGCCCGGAGAGGGAGCGGCCGCGGCCACGTCGAGCAGCAGCACGACGTAGGTGAGGAAGATCGCCGAAAGGACGAACTGAAGTCCCGTCAGCGGGCCCGAGTCCTCCACCGCCAGCGCGGCGATCGCGGCCGCGAGCGCCACCATCACCGACCAGAAGAGGAAATGCAGCGGGCTCGTCAAGGTGGACCGTCGCCGCCGGCGCCTCAGGCGGGGCCATGGGATCGCGTACAGCAGACCGGTGCGACCGGTGTCGTGATGGGCGATCAGTATCACGCGCGCGGCCGGCGACTCGTGCCGCTCGGCCGACGTCACGTTGCGGGTGGTCCGGCGTGGGGTGAACAGCCTGAAGCTGTGGAACCCCGCCGCCAGGTCGCCGTACATCGCCGCGGCCGTGATCAGCAAGAGCACGGCCCCGGCCGGTGGGGCGATTGCCGAGAGCACCGTGCCCCCGGCCGCGAGGGCCGCGAGCATCGCGAACGTCAGGTGCCACGCGGGCCGAACGCGGATCTCCTCGACCTCCACGCGCCTGCCCATGCTCTCGAGCTCGGCCGCCAGCATGTCCGTCGCGCGCCGGTCGCCATCGGACCCCGGGAGCCGTCCCTCGCGGATCGCGAGCCGTTCGATGATGTGGAGGGGGGCCATGCGGTGAGCCGCACGTTACATCGCCTGACACGGCCCGGACGGGGCTAGGACTTCGGGCCGACGAAGCTGTCGAGGATCTCGATCCCCTCGCGTCGCGCCACGGAGATCGTGCGATGCGCGGACTGTCGCCACGGGACTCCGAGCTGATCGCAGGCGTCCGTAAAGATGCCGCGGATGTCCGCTGAGGCGTTTACGAACATGTAGCGCAGATACTCGTAGCCCATGGACTTGTTGATGACGCGGCAGCCATCGGAGTGGATCAGCCCACGTA
>Ga0190275_10004056_pt1 | contig 10535 bp, 4 predicted proteins | sample Popmic550T_FD_133745 | JGI IMG/M metagenome (GOLD analysis project Ga0190275, IMG submission 133745) | Populus adjacent soil microbial communities from riparian zone of Yellowstone River, Montana, USA - 550 T | ecosystem: Environmental > Terrestrial > Soil > Riparian zone > Trees stand | place...
ACGGCGGTCGGGTTGAGCGTCGCCTGACCCCACGCGACCGCCAGCGGCAGTTTCGCGTAGTCCACCACACACCCGTCGCGGGTGTAGGTGCTGATGTCGTGGTTCGACCCCATGAAGATGCAGTCCACCGGGCACGGGTCCACGCACAGCGCGCAGAACATGCACTTGGTGTAGTCGATGGCGAACCCGGTGACGACGAACCCCTTCAGCGGCGGGGCGGCCTTCTCCTTGGCGATGTAGATGCAGTCCACCGGGCAGGCGCGGGCGCACTTGTCGCAGCCGATGCAGGTGGTGAGGTCATAGCGGTGGAACCCGCGGTACCGCGGCCGCACCGGCACCGGCCGCTCGGGGTACTCGAAGTGCTCGGTGAACGCCCGCCGGCGGTAGCTCTGCACGAACGTCCGCAGGGTGACGTGCATGCCGGAGCCCAGGGTGGCGGCGGCGCGGAACACGTTCGACAGCCAGGTCCGCATGGGGGTGGGCCGGGGAGGGTGGGGACACTGGTATTGTAGGCGCCCGCCGGCCGCCGTTGCCGCGGCCCGGCGCGGCGGGTAGGATTCGGCCCACCCACCGGAGGATTCGGACATGCCCGTCCGCGGACCCGTTCTCGCCGCGCTCCTCAGCCTCGGCCTCACCGTCACCGCCGCCGGGCAGGACGCGCCGAGCTTGCTCAAACAGGCCCAGGTAGCGTTCGACGCGAGACAGTACAAGGAGGCCGCCGCCCTCGCCGAGAAGGCCGCGGCCGCGGACCCGAACAACTACCGGGCCCCGTACGTCGCCGGCAGCGCCTACGAGGAACTCGGCGACGAGGCGGCCGCGGCGGTCCGCTACAAGGAGGCCGCCGCCCGCGCCGAGAAGGCGGCGGCGGCCGACGCGAAGGATTTTACCGCCGCCTACGCGGCCGGCAGTGCGTACCGGGAACTCCGCGACAACCTCGCCGCGGTCAAGGCGTTCTCCACCGCCCTCGAGCGCAACCCCAAGCTCGCCGACGCCCACGACCGCCGCGGCGACGCCTACCTCAAACTCGGCCTCTTCAAGGAGGCCGTCGCCGACTTCGACGTGTACCTCGCGGCCAACCCGAAGGACTCCGCCGACCACTGGCGGCGCGGCATCGCCCTCTACTACACCGGCCGGTTCGACGACGGCCGCAAGCAGTTCGAGCACCACCGCAGCGTCAACCCCGAGGACGTCGAGAACTCGGTGTGGCACTACCTCTGCAACGCCAAGGCGAGCAGCCTGAAGCAGGCGCGGGCCGACCTGATCCCGGTCACCAAGGACACCCGGGTGCCGATGAAGGAGATTCTCCAACTGTTCGCCGGCAAGGCGACGCCGGCCGACGTGCTGGCCGCGGCCGAGGCGGCGAAGCTGGACGGCAGCCGGCAGAAGGAGGCGCGGTTCTACGCGAACCTGTACGTCGCGCTGTACCACGAGAGCGAGGGGAACGCCGCCAAGACGAAGGAGCACCTGGAGGCCGCGGTCGAGCGGTACAAGATCGGCCACTACATGTGGGACGTGGGGAACGCGCACCTGGAAACGATGCTGAAGAAGAAGTAGTTTCGAGTTCAAAGTTTCGAGTTTCGAGACGGATCGACAGAACTCGAAACGACAAACGAAAAAACCGGGGGGTGTTCCCACCCCCCGGGTGCCAGTCGAACTTACGGGTCCCGTCCATCCCTTCGGTAAGCCTGGCTGCCTTAACCGTTCCCCCCTCGGAACGGATAAAGCCGACGCTCGGCGGGCCGGGTGTGCCGGACCGCCGGTGAGGCCGACTCGCACAAAAACTGCGGGTCGGGTGCCGCCGGGGGAGGATGTTCGTCGTACCCCCGCGGACACCCATTCTCTAGCCCACGATCCGGCCCGACGCAAACCGGCGGCGCGAAAAAAGCCGGAAAACCGCCCGGCCCTCGCCCACCCGCACAGCACCGCCGCGCCCGCCGGGCCGCGCCGGATTCGGCGCCGAAAAGCTCACGGCCGGCGGCCTCGTGGACGAGGACGCCGGCCGGTAGGGGCTCAAGGCCGGTTGGAAAGCGGCCCCACATCAGGGGCTGCCGCGGAACCGCAGCGGCGTCGCCGACGCCTGCTCGCCGTCCTTCGGCACCGGCCGCCGCTGCTGCTCGCCGGCGTAGCGCCAGTGGCCGAGGGCGTCCTCGCCGTGCTTCCAGCTGTACGCGGCCGGGCGGCCGTTGATCCGCGTCGGGAAGTCCACCTCGCCGGCGTCGGCGTCCACCAGCCCCACCCCGAGGGCGGTCAGCTCGGCGGACGCCGTCGTCAGGGCCGTCTCGGCGGTGCGGATCTCTTCCGAGAGCTGATACCGCCGCTGCCGCTCCTGCCACACCAGGTCGCGGCGGAGGCGGTCGAGGCGCTCCTGCTCGGGGACCAGCTGCGACAGGGCGGTGCGGGAGGTGACGATGTCGGACACGATGCTCCGCACCAGCGGCAGCATGAGGCGGGCCGTCGGCAGGTCGAGGGTCGCCTCGTCCTTGCCCCGGCGGGGCTTCCCGGCGGACTGGCCGGCGCGGTTCGGGGTGTTGCTCATGTGGGCTCCCGGTAAGAAGGGGGCCATGTCGCTGCCCCCTGTTACTGCCATTCTAGGTCGGGTTCGGCCCCGCGGGGTGTCCCACGGACCCGGAATCCGGGCGGAGGGTTCGCACCGCCCCCCGCTATCTAGTTCGAGGGTCCGACGGCCGGATTGATGCGGGAATCCCCCCCACCGGGGAATACCGCCGCCCCCGATGAGTTTAAAGGCGAAACCGGTGCCACCGCGTCCGCGAAATAGCCGACTCGGCGCTTGAGTGCCCCCTCCCCGTCGGATACGGTCGGGTAATCCCCCACAACCGCCACCGGATCGCCCATGAGTGCGTTCGTCCCCGCGTTCGACCCCGACCCCGACGCCCGCGCCGCCGAACAGGCCGCCCGCCGCGCCGAGTATCGGTTCAACCACACCTACGTCTCCCCGCTCGCGTTCGTCCAGGACGTTCCGCGCCGCGACCGCTTCCCCACCGAGTTCACCACGCTCGTCCTCGGCAAAGTCATCACCAACATCTCCAACCAGGGCGACGACGACTCCGCCCTCCGCCGCCGGCTGCGGGAGATGTCCAACCCGCTGGCGGCGGCGGCCCTCGGCACCGGCACCGCCGTCCGGGCCGTCGCCGCGGTCGTCGGCGAGCTCGTCGGCCTCCAGCAGGAGTCGCGGCGGCTGATGTCGCTGGACGACTACAACTCGCTGTTCCACATCATCGGGCTGCCGCCGATCAGCAAGGACTTCGAGAAGGACAGCACGTTCGCCGAGCTCCGCCTGGCCGGCCCCAACCCGGTGATGATCCGCCGCGTCGAGGGCGTCGATTCGCGCTTCCCGGTCACGGACGCGCACTTCCAGGTCGCCCTCCCCGGCGACACGCTCGCCGCCGCGGGGGCCGAGGGGCGGCTGTTCCTGGTGGACTACCACGAGCTCGACGGCTTCGAGACGGCCCTCGCCCCCGGCGGGCAGCAGAAGTACCTGTACGCGCCCCTGGCCCTGCTCGCGGTGAACAAGCTGACGCGGCAGCTCACGCCGGTCGCGATTCAGTGCAAGCAGCAGCCGGGGGCGGACAACCCGATCTTCACCCCGGACGACGGCTACAACTGGCGCATCGCCAAGACGATCGTCGAGATCGCCGACGGGAATTATCACGAGGCGGTGACGCACCTCGGCTGGACGCACCTGACGATCGAGCCGTTCGCGGTGGCGGCGCACCGCCAGCTGGCGCCGACGCACCCGCTGAAGGTGCTGCTGGCGCCCCACTTCGAGGGGACGCTGGCGATCAACCACATGGCCCGGACGAAGCTCATCTCGCCGGACGGCGTGGTGTCGCGGCTCCTGGCCGGCTCCATCGACGCCACCCTCGGCCTGTCCGCCCGCGGGGTGCAGGGCCGGCTGTTCAAGGAGCAGCTGCCGCCCGAAACGTTCCGCCGCCGCGGCGTCGATTCGGACGCGCTGGCGAGCTACTCGTACCGCGACGACGCCCTCCTGCACTGGGAGGCGATCCGCGAGTGGGTGGCGGCGTACCTCCGCTGCTTCTACCGCTCGGACGCCGAGGTGGCGGCCGACGCCGAGGTGGCGGGCTGGCTGACGGAGGTGTCGGACAAGGCCGGCGGCCGCCTCAACGGCGTCGAGCCGGCGCGGTCGCTGGCGGAGTTGGTGGACGTGACGGCGCTGGTGATTTTTACCGCGAGCGCCCAGCACGCGGCGGTGAACTTCCCGCAGTACGACGTGATGAGCTACGTGCCGGCGATGCCGCTGGCCGGCTACGCCCCGGCCCCGACGGCGAAGACCGGCGCGACGGAGGCCGACTACCTGGCGCACCTACCGCCGCGCGACCAGGCGATTCTGCAGATGAACACCGGGTACATGCTCGGCGACACGCACTACACGCGGCTCGGCCACTACGGCGACAACTACTTCGGCGAGCCGCGGCTGGACGAGCTGGCGGGCCGGTTCGCGGACAAGATGGTGGACATCGAGAAGACGATCGCCGACCGCAACACCCGGCGGCGGCCGTACCCGTTCATGATGCCGTCGGGGGTGCCGCAGAGCATCAACATCTAGCGGGGGGTTGAGCCCGGAGGGCGAGGGTTGGTAGCCGCGGGCTTCAGCCCGCGCGACGTAGGCGGGGTCTGTTCCGCGTCGGCCCCTGATGGACGCCGTAGCTCGACGCGGGCTGAAGCCCGCGGCTACCAGCCCCTTACATCCCCCCGAGCGCCCGCACCGTGGACGACCCAATCACCCTGAACGGCATCGACGGCACGACGGGGAAGTACCTCGTCCCGCCGATCCCCGTCGCCGACGCTTATGACCTCGCCCGTGGTAAACCGCCCGACGGCCTCCTCAAGTCGTGGTTCCGCGCCGTCGTCAGCGTGCTGAAGCGGCCGAAGCTCGGCCTGCCGATGGACGTGGAGCCCACAAACGTCGCCCGCGCCGGCTGGGCCGTCGTGCTACCCGCCGGCGCCGCCCCCGAGCTCAAAGACGCCGTTCAACCGCTGATCGACCACCGCAAGAAGAACGTGCCGCCGGACCGCTGCAAGGTGCTGGAGTACCGGCCGGGCGAGGGGATGAAGAAGTGGCTCGCCCGCCACGTCGTCGCCCCCGGCGCGATCGACCCGCGGAAGGTGCCGTACTACGTCACCCTCGTCGCCGGCCCGGCGGAGATTCCCTTCGACTTCCAGTACCTCCTCGACGTGGAGTACGCCGTCGGCCGGCTCGCGTTCGACACCCCCGAGCAGCTGCGCCGCTACGCCGAGGGCGTGGTGACGCTGGAGACCTCCGGCACGCTGAAGACGGCGAAGGAGCTGGTGTACTGGGGGCCGCGCCACGCGGCCGACCGGTCCACGCAGATGAGCGCCGACGCGCTCATCACCCCCCTCTCCGACGGCACCCCCGACGACCCGCCGCTCGCGGCGGCGCAGCAATACCGCTCTCGCACATTCAAGGCCGCCGACGCCACCAAGGCGAAGCTCCTCGAAACCCTCCACTCGACGCCGCCGGCGGTGCTGTTCACGGCGTCGCACGGGATGGGGTGGCCGAAGGACGACGCCCGGCAGCGGCCGGCGCAGGGGGCGCTGCTGGCGCAGGACTGGCCCGGGTTCGGGCAGGTCGGGCCGCAGCACTACCTCACCGCCGCGGAGGTCGAGGACGGGGCGAACGTCGGCGGGCTGGTGGCGTTCCTGTTCGCGTGCTACGGGGCGGGGACGCCGGCGTTCGACAACTTCCTGACGGAGCGCGGCCGCGGCCCGGTGGCGGTGGCGCCGGCGCCGTTCGTGGCGGCGCTGCCGCAGCGGCTGCTGTCGCACCCGAACGGGCCGGCGCTGGCGGTGGTCGGCCACGTCGAGCGGGCATGGGGCTACTCGATCAAGCCGCCGGGGGCCGGCACACAGATCGGGCCGTTCCGCGACTTCCTGGAGCGTACCCTGTCCGGTCAGCCGGTCGGCCACGCGATGAAGGCGTTCGGCGAGCGCTACGCGGTGCTGTCGTCGGAGCTGCTGAGCTACCTCGACGACTCGGCGGCGGTGACGCGCCCGGCCGCGGCCGAGCTGGCGGCGTGCTGGGCGGAGCGGAACGACGCACAGAACTACGTGCTGCTCGGCGACCCCGCGGCGCGACTGCGTCCGGACGCGATGACCGGTTGAGGCTGGTAGCCGCGGGCTTCAGCCCGCGCCCACGTCGGCGGTGTCCGTGGGGGTTGGCTCCGTGGAACTCCGCCGCAGGTGGGCGCGGGCTGAAGCCCGCGGCTACCAACCGACGGCCACCATCCCCGTATCGTGACCTCACCCCCCGAGGCCGCGCCCATGCCTGCCCCGTACCACGTCCGCCTGGCGGTGTCGCAGTACGGCGACCAGTTCCGCGCCGAGCTGTTCACCGAGGACCTCGGCGACACCGAGGGCGACGTCCTCACCGAACTGCCGCCGAGCCTCGCCGAGTGGGTGCCCTACCTGGCGCAAGGCGCGGAGCTGCCGCCCGACGCGGCCCGCCAGCTCGGGAAAGACCTGTTCGCCGCGCTGCTCGGCCAGCCCGAGAACGCCAAGAAGTGGGCCGACGTACTCGCCCGCGCCGAGCAGACCGACCGCCCCGTGCGGTTGCTCATCGACGCCACCACCGACAGCGTCCGCGACCTTCCCTACGGCCTACTCTGCGAGCCGCACGACGACTGGTTCCTGTTCCGCGCCGGCCACAAGAACCCGGTGCGGTTCGTCCGCATCCTCCGCCGCTGCTCGCCCCGGCCGCTCACGCTCGGCGACCGGCCGCGCGTCCTCGTCGCGGCGGCGGAGCCGGTCTGCGGCGACGTGCCGGCGTTCGACGCCGCTGGCCGACTCAAGGCGCTGTGCCTCGCCCTCCAGGCGAGTGCCGAAATCTCCCTCGTCGGGCCGGACGGCGTCACCGCGCTCGCCAGCCTCGCGGCGGAAACGACGAACTTCGCGCCGTTCACCCGCACCACCCGCGTCGGCCTGAAGGCGGCGCTCGCCGGCTCGCACGACGTGTTCCACCTCCTCGCCCACGGCCACGGCGCCGGCGTGCTGCTGTGCGGCCCCGACGGCGCCCCCGCCGAGACGACCGCGGGGGAGCTCGCCGAGTGGTGCGGCGCCGGCACCGCGGGGCTCGCCTTCCTCCAGGTGTGCAAGGCCGGGCAGACTGGCGGCCGCGGCGGGTTCGGGGGCGTCGCCCAACAGCTCCTAAGCCCGCGCGGCGGCAACCTCGCCGCCGTCGTCGCCAGCACCTTCCCGCTCGACGCCGAACACAGCACCACCGCCGCCGCCGCCTTCTACCGCGCCCTCGCCGCCGGGAAGTCGCCCGAGGAAGCGCTCGCCTCCGACGCCGCCGAGGCCGACTGGACGTGGGCGTTCCTCGAACTGTGGGCGCGGCCGGGGGCGCTCGGCGGCACCAAGCAGCGCGCCGCGTTCCAGTTCGTGTCGCCGTACCGCGGGCTGTCGAGCTTCAGCGAGCGCGACGCCGACCTGTTCTTCGGCCGCCGCGCCGAGGTCGCCGAGTTGCTCGGCATCCTCCGCACCGAACCCGCCGTCGGCGTCGTCGGCGACTCCGGCAGCGGCAAGACCTCGCTGCTGCAGGCCGGCCTCGTGAACGCCGTGCGGCAGGGCGGGCTCGCGGGGCTCGACCGCTGGCGGATCGTGTCGCTGCGGCCCGGCTACCGCCCGTCGCAGGCGCTGCTCGCGGCGCTGAAGCCCGGCGACCAGACCCCGCCGACGCCGGCGGCGCTCGCCGCGGCGCTGCGGGCCGACGACCGGCCGCTGCTCGTAATCTTCGACCAGTTCGAAGAAGCGTTCACCCTGGCCCGCGACCCCGACGACGCGCGGAACATGACCGAGGCGCTGGCCGACCTCGTCGCCGAACGGCCGGACCGGTTCCGGCTCGTCATCGGCATGCGGAGCGAGTTCCTCGGCCAGTCGGCGGGGCTGCCGGGCCTGAGCCGGCTGCTGCGCCGCCCGTGGGTGCTGCGGCCGCCGGGCTCCGACAACCTCCGCGACATCGTGGCCGGCCCGGCCGAGCACTGCGGGTACACGTTCCAGGGACCGCTCGCCGACGGCAACCCCGACCACGCCGCCGGCCTCCTCGACCGCATCCTCGCCGACCCGCTGCTGGCGTCCGGCGACGGGGCGGTGCCGTCGCTGCCGCTGCTGCAATTCGCCCTCGAACGCCTGTGGCTGAAGGCGGTGGAGACAGCGAGCACGGAGTTCCCGCACGCCGCCTACGACGCCCTCGGCGGCCTCGGCACGGCCATCGCCCAGCACGCCGAAGCGACCTACCAGGCGACGCCGACCGCCACCGGCCTCGGGGCCGGGGCACGCGCGGTCGCGGAGCACGTCATCACCGCGCTGGTCAGCAGCCGGGGGACGCGCCAGCCGCGGCCGCGGGCGGCGCTGGAGGCGGAAACGGGGAAGCCGGACGTGGCGCGGGCGGTCATCGACCACCTCGTCGGCGAGCGGCTGCTGACGGTGCGGAGCGACCCGTCGGACCTGTCGGCGTCGCTGGTGGACCTGTCGCACGAGGCGGTGATCCGCCACTGGGACCGGCTCCGCGGGTGGCTCGCGGAAGACCCGCAGGGGCGGGCGATGCGCGACGAGTTCCGCACCACGATGGAGAAGTGGGAGGCCGGGTTCGCGGGGGTGCCACCGAAGAGCGCCCGCGGGCTCCCCGGCGCCGACGTGTGCCGCAACTACCTGGTGTGGATCGACACCCACAAGCCGCAGATGCCGCCGCTGGCGGTCGAGTACGTGGCGGCGATGCGCGGCTACCTGAAGCGCCAGAAGCGGACGCGGCAGGTGGTGACGGTGCTCCTCGGCCTACTCACCGCGACCGCCGCCGGGCTGGCCCTCGTGGCCGACAGCACGGCGAGGGATGCGACCAAGAGCGCCAGGGACGCGAAGCAGAGCGCCGACGACGCGAAGGCGAGCGAGAAGGTGGCGAAGGCGAGCGAAGCGGAGGCCCGCAGGAGCGCCCGCGAGGCGAAGGTGCGCGAGGCGACGCTGGCGCTGGACCGCGGCATCCAGACGAGCGAGGCCGGGCGGCCGCGGCTCGGCCTCCTCGACATGGCCTACGCCCTGAAGGCGTGCCCGCCGGGCGTCCCGGGGGACGCCGCCGCCGCCCTCCGCAAGGTCATCCGCGCCAACCTCGCCGGGTGGTCGGCGAACATGTTCCGGCTCGACGACGTGCGCACCCTGAAACACCCGGCCGTCGCCACCGACCCGGGCGGCACGGTGGTCGCCTGCCGCCTCCCGGACGCGCGGGTCCAGCTGTACGACGTGAACACCGGGGCCGAACGCGGCGGGCCGATCCCGGCGCTCCCCGTCCTCCCCGCCAGCGACCTCGCGACGGTCCCCGTCTGGGCCGACGTCCACCACGACGGGCAGACGGTCCTCGTGTCCAACGGGGACGGGTGGGCGCGGCTGTGGCGGGCCGGCGCGCCGCCGGTGGCGCTCGGGGAGAACTTCCAGACGAAGTGCGTCGCCGGCGCGGTCCTCAGCCCGAACCGGACGACGGTCGCGGCCGCCGGCGACAACTCCGTCCAACTGTTCGACGCCGCCACCGGGAAGGCGATCGGCGAGCCGCAGGCGCACCAGGGGAAGGTGTTCGCGCTGGCGTTCAGCCCGGACGGCCGGCGGCTGGCGACCGGGTGCGGCCGCCGCCCGGACGCCCAGCAGGCGAACCCCGGCGTCCTCCACTACCTCGACGCCGTGACCGGCAAGCTGCTGCGGAAGCTCGACCTCAACGTCCCGGCGACGTGCGTCGGGTTCGGCCCGAAGGGCGGGGTGGTCGCCGCCGGCGGGTTCGCCGTGACGCTGTGGAAGACGGCCGACTTGGAAGACGCGACCATCGCCCCGGCCCAGCTCAAGCCGGTCGGCCGGCGGCTGAGCCCGGAGAGCACCGTCCGGTCGGTGTTCGACCCCCACGACCCGGACCACCTCCTCCTGCTCAACCCGTCCGGCGCGCTGTCCGTCACCCACCCGGACGAGACCGTGTTCGGGTCCGGGGAGCAGCTGTCCCCGCAGGGGTGGGTGGTGGGGGCGGGGTTCCGCCAGGACGGCAAGGTGTTCACCGCCAACGGCGACGGGACCGTCCGCCTGTGGTCGCGGACCGGGCACAAGCTGACGGACCTCACGTTCACCCTGCCGACCGGCAAGTCGGGGGAGGTGGTCAACGGGGTGCTGAGCGTGGCCGTGCACCCGGACGGGAAGTCGGTCGCGGCCGGCACCCGCGACGGGTACGTCTTCCTGTACCACTTCGACCGCCCGAAGGAGCCGACGAAGTTCGCCTGCTCCACCACCCCGGCCGGCAGCCGCATGCCGGCAGGCGAGGTCGAGTTCAGCGCCGACGGCCGGCGGCTGATCGCCCAGGACCTGTCGTTCCGGGTGTTCGTGTTCGACGTGCCGCCGCCGGGGGTGGGCGGGCCGGTCGCCCCGCTCCCGGTCGGCGCCGGCGCCGGGCGGACCGACTTCGTGGCCGCCTCCCCCGACGGCCACACCGTTCTGGTCGCCGGGCGGGAGCGCGA
>Ga0190275_10004057_pt1 | contig 10533 bp, 6 predicted proteins | sample Popmic550T_FD_133745 | JGI IMG/M metagenome (GOLD analysis project Ga0190275, IMG submission 133745) | Populus adjacent soil microbial communities from riparian zone of Yellowstone River, Montana, USA - 550 T | ecosystem: Environmental > Terrestrial > Soil > Riparian zone > Trees stand | place...
ATGGATCCAACGGCCGGAGCGCCCGGGGATCCGGCGCGTCCCGGGGTCGGGGAGGATCGTCGCGGAACGGGGGCGCGCCCCGTACCGGTTCGCCGCGCAGCGACTCCGAACCAGCCGCCGAAGAGTGAACGGGTCGGCCGGGCAGGCGACCGATCAAGCGCTCCAGCGTTTCCTCCGCGGTCTCGCCGCGCGCGATGCCTCGCCGAACACGCAGCGGTCCTACGCGACGGCCGTCGGCTCGTACCTCCGCTGGCTCGACGACCGCCACGTGGACTGGCGCCGCCCGCCACGTGCCGAGCTGCGCGCCTATCTCGCCGAGCTGAGCGGCGGCCACGCTCGCAGCTCTGTTGCGCAGCGGCTGGCCGCGATTCGGTCGTTCCACCGCTGGGCAGCTCGCGCGGAGCTCGCGCCCGGTGACCCGTGGGCCGCGATCGCTACCCCGCGCCTGCCTCGCCGGCTGCCCCGGGTGCTGGAGGTCGAGCAGATCGAACGGCTGCTCGCCGTGATCGATGAGGACCTCGCCGACGGCGCCGCGGGCGACGGACGGGGCGGGCTGGCCGTGGCGCTGGCGCTTCGCGACCGGGCGCTCGTCGAGACCGCGTACGCCGCCGGCCTCCGGATCAGTGAGCTGGCCTCCGCGCAGATCGGCCTCCTCGACCTGGGCCGCGGCGAGCTGCGGGTCTACGGCAAGGGCCGCAAGGAGCGCATCGGCCTGCTTGGACGGCCGGCTCGTGCCGCGATCGCCGCCTACCTGGAAGACGGCCGGGCGGTGCTCCTCGGACGACGGACCGGCGCCGCCGCCGATGCCCCGCCGCCGGCCGAGCTGTTCCTGAACCACCGCGGTGAGCCGCTCGGGGTCCGCGGGCTGCGCTACCGGCTCGACCTGCTGTGCCGCCGCGCCGGCCTGCCCGAGGGCGTGTCGCCGCATACGCTCCGCCACTCGTTCGCGACGCATCTGCTCGACGGCGGCGCCGACCTGCGGATCGTGCAGGAGCTGCTCGGTCACGCGAGCCTGGCAACGACCCAGGTCTACACCCACGTCTCGCCGGCCCGCCTCCGGTCGGCATACCTCGACGCACACCCACGCGCACGCCGCCAGCCACCCGCGTGAGCCGCACCGCCACCCTCGCCCGAGCGGGCCTGATCGTCAGCTCGGCGTTCCTGCTGTCCCGCCTGCTCGGCTACGTCCGCGGCTCGATCATGGCCGCGGTGTTCGGGCTCAGCGCGGAGCTCGACGCGTTCTACGCCGCGTTCCGGCTGCCGGACCTGATGTTCCAGCTCGTCGCCGCGGGCGCCCTGAGCGCGGCCCTCGTGCCGATCATCTCCGCATTGCTGGCGACGGACGAACAGCGCCGCGCGTGGCGAGTCGTGTCGACGGTGGCGACGCTCGTCCTCGTCGCCCTCCTCGCCCTCGGTGTCGTGTTCTTCGTGGCCGCGCCACTGATCGTGCCGCTTATCACCGAGTTCGAGGGCGACCAGCTCCAGCAGACGATCGAGCTGACCAGGATCATGTTGCTCAGCCCGATCCTGCTCGCCCTCGGTGCGGTGGCCACGAGCGCGCTCAACGCGCGCGGACGGTTCGCTGCCGCGGCGATCGCGCCGAGCGTCTATAACCTCGGGATCATCTTCGGTGCCGCCGTGCTCTCACCGGCACTCGGCACGACCGTGGACGGCAACCTCGTGCCGAACCCGGTCGGGCTCGCGATCGGCGTGGTCATTGGTTCAATCGGATTGCTCCTCGTGCAGTTGCCCCCGCTGCGGCGGCTCGGGTTCCGCTTCGTGCCGCATGTCGGACTCGAGGACCCGCTCGCACGCAAAGCGCTGCTCCTGATGGCGCCGCGGGCCGTCGGACTCGGGGCGAGCCAGATCACGTTCGTCGTCATCACCGTCCTGGCCACGGGGCTCCAGACAGGCGCGCTGTCGGCGTTCAACCTCGGCATGCTCCTGCTGCAGATCCCGCTCGGGGTCATCGGCGTGCCGCTCGGCATCGTGCTGCTGCCCGCCCTGGCGACCGAGCTCGCGACCGGCACCGTCGCGCGCTTCCTCGGGATGGTCGGCCGAGCGCTGCGCCTGCTCGTGTTCGTGATGCTGCCGATCGCGGCGCTCGGGATGGTCCTGCGCCGGGAGATCGTCGACCTGCTGTTCCAGTACGCGAACTTCGACGAGGCGGCCGTTCAGATGACGGCGGCGGTGCTGTTCGTGCTGCTCATCGGCCTGACGGCCCACTCGATGATCGCCGTCCTGGCCCGCACTTTCTACGCCGAGCAGGACACGCTCACGCCGGTCATCGCAGCCATCAGTGCCGTCGTCGTGAACGTGACCGTGGCCTACCTGGCAGTCGGGCCGTACGGACTCGACGGGCTCGCGTTCGCGATCGCGGCCGGGGCGTGGCTCGAGGCGTCGATCCTGCTCGTGGCGTTGTGGCGTCGCCACCGCGAGGTTGACATGGCCGGCCTCGCGCGCACCTTCGCGCGGTCGCTGCCATCGGCGATCGTGGCGGCGGCGCTTGCCCTCGGCACGCTCGTGGTCCTCGACGGGCCACTCCCCGCCGACGCGGGCAAGTTCGCCGTGCTCGGGCGGGCCGTCATCGCCGGGGGGATCGGCGCGCTAGGATACCTCGCGATGAGCCTGGTCCTGCGTGCCCCGGAGCTGCCCGCGCTCGTCGGGGTTGCAACCGATCTCGTGCGGCGCCCGCGCGCCGCATGACGGCCGCGCCGCCCGATCCGGTTGCGCTGCGCGAGGACCCGACCGCCTGGGACGCGTTCGTCGAGGCCGCTCCGACGGGCGCCTACACCCAGCTGTCGGCCTGGGCCGAGGTCAAGCAGCCGAACGGTTGGCGCGCCGAACGGATTGTCGCCGCAGGCCCGCGTGGTCCCATCGGCATGCAGCTCCTCGTCCGCGACCTCAAGCCCTCCCCGTGGCGCGTGGGCTACGCGCCGCGCGGCCCGGTGGGCGCGTTCGATCGCACGGCGGTCAGTGCGCTGACGGCCGAGGTCCGCCGCGTCGCGCGCGAGCAGCGCATCGTCCGCGTCCTGATCGACCCCGAGGTCGAGACCGCGCACCCGCTGGTCGGGGAGCTCGCAGCCGCAGGTTGGACGGAGAGTGCCGGGGTCCAGACGCCGCGAACGCGACTCGTCGACCTCGGCCGGGCAGAGGAGGAGGTCTGGTCGGACCTCCGCTCGAAGTGGCGACAGTACGTCAGCAAGGCGCGGCGCGAGGGGGTGACGGTCGACGATGTCGGGGCGGCGGGTCTCGACGACTTCTACCGCATCTACGTCGAGACCGCCGAGCGCGCCGGCTTCATCCACCGCGCCCGATCGGCCTACGAGGACGTGTTCCGCGCGTTCGACCGCGGCGGGCGGGCGCGCCTGCTCATGGCCCGTCTGGCGGATGGCTCGCCGGCCGCGACGCTCATGCTGCTGCATTGCGGGGCACGCGTGATCGAGCCGTACGGCGGGATGACCGAGGCCGGGGCGGACTCCCGCGCCAACTACCTGCTCAAGTGGGAGGCGATCCGCAGTTCCCGGGAGGGTGGCTTCGCGGTGTACGACATGTGGGGCCTCTCGCACGCCGGGATCGAGCAGTTCAAGGCGGGCTTCGGAGGGCGCGAGGTGACGTACGTCGGTGGGCGAGCGCTGGTGATCGACCGTCTCGGATCCATGGCGCTCGGCGTTGCCCGCAGGGTCAGCGTGGTCAGGGCACGTCGCCGCCACGGGCTTGCCGGCGGAGGCGACGCGACGTGACCGAACGCGCGGTGCCCGCCCGGATCGCCACCGTCAGACCGACCGCTCCGGACGGCTGGGACGAGCGCGCCGTGGAGCCGCGCGGCGGCCACGTGCTGCAGGGCACCGCGTGGGCAGCCCACCGCGCATCGCTCGGCTGGTCTCCCTATTTCGTCACCTTCGACGACGACCGCGTGGCGCTCGTGCTGGCCCACCGGCAGCCGCCGCTCCCCGGTTTCGTCGCGTATGCGCCGCGCGGGCCGATCGCGGCGGGTGATCCACCCGGAACGGTGGCTGCCCGAGCCGTCGCGTTGGCCGGCTGGGCGCACGACGCCGGTGGAACCATCCTCGCGGTGGACCCGGAGCTCGATGCGGATCCCCGTTACGAGTCGGCGCTGGCCGAGGGCGGGTTTGCCGAAACCGAGGAGATCCAGCCCTCGCGACACCGGCTCGTCCTCACGTTTGCGCCGGGTGACGACGAGGCCGCCGTCCACGCTCGATTCGGCAAGAGCACGCGTCAGCGCATCCGCGCGGCGGAGTCCGCCGGCACGACGGTCGTGGACGATGCGGCGGGGGAGCATCTCGAGGCGCTCGGGGAGCTCATGGGCGCGACCGCCGAACGCAAGCACTTCACCTTCTCGATGGAGCAGGGGTTCGTGCGCTGGTGGCGGCGGGTCATCGGGACCCCGCACGGTCGCTTCTGGGTCGCCCTCCACGAAGGACGGCTGGTGGGCGGGCTGATCGCCTACCGCCAGGGTGGGCACCTTGCGACCGCGTTCTCGGCCGACCGCGCCGAGCTCCGCAAGGAGCTGCCGGGCACCATGCACCTCCTGCGCTGGCACGTGATCCGGGAAGCGCTCGACGCCGGGTATCCGTCGATCGATCTCGGCGGCGTCGACGTCCGTGGCGCGCGCCACAAGCCCGAGAAGGGCGAGCCGACCTACGGATTGTGGGAGCACAAGGCCTCGTTCGGGGCGGAATGGGTGGAGTCGGCACCGGCCCACGAGATCGTGCTTCGGCCATGGACCTACCGGGCAGGGCGTGCGGCGGGCCGGGTTCGCCGAGTGATTCGGGGCCGACGATGACCACGATCGAGGAGGGCATTCGGGCCGCCGAACCCGAGGCGGCGAAGGCGCTCGGTGGGCTCGTCGAACGGCTGACCGCGCAGGGCCGGCTGCGCGGTGCGCGGCTCGGGGGCAAGGCGATCGGCTCGGCGGCGCTGGCGGCGATCCCGATCCGTGGCGTCACCCATGACTCGCGCCGGGTGATCCCCGGCGGGCTGTTCGTCGCGATCCCCGGGGCGCACGCCGACGGGCACGACTTCGCTGAGATGGCGGTCCGCGACGGAGCGTCCGCACTCCTGCTCGAACGGCCGCTCGACCTCGACGTGGCCCAGCTCGTCGTGGCCGCCACGCAGCCGGCACTGGCGACGGCCGCGACCTGGTGGTACGACGATCCCAGCCGGGAGCTCGGGGTGCTCGGCATCACCGGCACGGACGGCAAGACGACGACCGCCTACCTGGCCGTCGCTGCGCTGGACGCCGTGGGCCTCGCCCCGGGGCTCGTGAGCACGGTTTCGACGCGGATCGGCGGAGCGCAGGAGGACAGCGTCGAGCACGCGACGACGCCGGACGCCCCCGAACTACAGGCCACGCTCCGCGCGATGGTTGCCGCCGGCAACCGCAGCGCGGTCGTGGAGACGACGTCGCACGGCCTCGCGCTCGAACGTGTGGGCGGGATCGTCTACGACGCCGCGATCCTCACCAACGTGACCCACGAGCATCTCGACTTCCATGGGACGTGGGAGGGCTACCGGGACGCGAAGCGGTCCTTGTTCGAGCGGCTGACGGGCCCACCGAAGTCCGCGGCCGGACTGGCATGGCCGAAGGTCGCCATCGTGAATCTCGACGATGCGTCGGCCGGCCTGTTCGTCGGGACCGCGCAGGAGGCCGGTGCGCGGGTGCTCACGTACGGAACGGATCCGGCCGCCGACGTGCGCGCGACGGAGGTGGAAGAGGACGCCGCGGGCGTCCGGTTCGACTTCACGGCGCCGTCAGGCAGCGGCCGTCTGCAGCTCCAGCTCGTGGGCCGCTTCAACGTCCACAACGCGCTCGCGGTGCTCGCGCTCGGCGACGCCTGGGAGCTCGATCTGGAGGCGGTCGAGGAGGGCCTGCGGAGCGTCCGTCGCGTTCCCGGCCGGATGGAGCGGGTCGACGGCGGGCAGCCATTCGAGGTCGTCGTCGACTATGCCCACAGCCCGGCCTCGCTCGGCGCCGTGCTCGACCTGCTCGCGCCGCGAGCCGCCGCTCGCGGGGGTGGCCTCATCGCGGTGTTCGGCTCGGCGGGCGAACGCGATCGCGGGAAGCGGCCGCAGATGGGCCGCATCGCGGGCGAACGCTGTCGGCTGGTGGTCGTCACCGACGAGGACCCGCGCGGTGAGGACCGCGAACGGATTCTCGACGAGATCGCGCAGGGCGCGGAACGCGCCGGCCGGCGGCGGGGGCACGACCTGCTGTTGATCGCGGACCGGCGCGCCGCGATCGAGGCGGCCTTCGAGGCGGCGCGCTCGAACGATGTCGTGCTGCTCGCCGGGAAGGGCCACGAGCGCTCGATCATCGGCCCGGGCGGAGCGGTTCCATGGGACGAGGCTGCCGTGGCACGCGACGTCATCAGCGCGATGGGCCACGCGGCGCCGCGCTGATGGAGGTCCGCCTCGGTGGCCCGGGCGATCGCGCCGCATGGGACGCGTTCGTCGCCACGCGACCCGAAGCGGACCCGCTGCAGGCCTGGGCGTGGGGCGAGGCGAATGCGAAGGCCGGGGAGCGGCCCGTTCGCCTGCTCGTGACCGGGATGGGCGGCGCAGTCCGGGGCCTCGCGCAACTTCTCGTCCGGGACGCCGGGTTCGGGCGGACCGTGGGGTACGCCCCCCACGGGCCTCTCTGGGAACGGGAGGCGCCGGACGCGGATTCTGTGCTCGACACGCTTCTCGACGGCCTCCACGAGCAGGCTCGGGCCGAGCGCGCGATCGTGGTCAAGATCGATCCACGTTCGGCGGCCCCACCCGGTCCCGGGGACATCACCGAGCGGCTCACCGCCCGCGGGCTGCGCCCGGCTCGGTACGACCTCCAGGCCCGGACCACCCGGCTCGTCGACCTGCTCGACGGCGCCGACGAGCTGATGGTCACGTGGGACAAGGATGCCCGCAACCTCGTCCGCCGCTCGGCGAAAGAAGGCGTGACGACCGCCACCGATCGCGCCGGCAACCTCGAGTCGATCGCCGCGTTCCACCAACTCCTCGAAGCGACCTCGAGCCGGGCGGGGTTCCGCATCCGCTCGACGACCTTCCTCCAGACCCTTGCACGCGAGCTGGCGCCTGCGGGCGGCTGGTACCTCACGCTGGCAACGCTGGGCGAACGGCCGATCGCGGGAGCCGTCGCCCTGCGCACGGGCGACCGGGCAATCTACGCCTACGGCGCGTCGCTCCGCGAGGAGGCCCTCAAGCACGCCCACGGGGCGTACGCCGCGCTGGCCGGCACGATGCGCGAGCTCGCCGCGGACGGCGTTCGCACGTTCGACCTTTGGGGCGTCGTCGAACAGGGCGACCCGGACGCCGAGGCGGAGTGGGCCGGCTTCAGCGGCTTCAAGCGCCAGTTCGGCGGCGTGCCCCTGCGGCACCCCGGCACGTTCGACCTCGTGATCGATCCGCTGTTCTACCGGCTGCGCGACCTGCGGGAGCGGATCCGCGGCTAGCGAGCGCGCCAGACCGTCGGTCACGGCGGGCCACGGGACTTCCTGCCCGTGGACAGCACGCACCGCGGCGGCAATCCTGCCCGTCATGGACCGGTCCAGCCGCCGCGCCCGTCGAACCGCCGCGACCGTCGCCGGCGCGTTCCTCGTCGCGTCGTTGCTCGCCTCGTTCGCCGCGGCGCCCACGTCGGCAGCCGATCCCGACTTCCCGTCGGGCCAGGAGGCGTTCCACACCTACACGGAGATGGTTGCCGAGGTGCAGGCGACGGCCGAGGCCTACCCGGCGATCGTCGAGCGCTTCTCGATCGGGAAGAGCTACAAGGGCCGCGATCTGTGGGCGGTCAAGGTGTCGGACAACGTCGGCACCGACGAGCCCGAGCCGGAGGTCATGCTCGACGGCCTCCACCACGCCGACGAGCACATGAGCCTCGAGATGACGCTGTCGATCCTGCGCTGGCTGACCGAGGGCTACGGCTCGTCGACGCGGATCACGAACGTCGTCGACAACCGCGAGATCTGGATCGTCTTCGCGATGAACCCGGACGGGGCGACGTACGACATCAAGGACGGCAGCTACCACTTCTGGCGCAAGAACCGTCAGCCGACCAGCGGGTCGACGGCCATCGGGACCGACCTCAACCGGAACTACGACTACCGCTGGGGCTGCTGCGGCGGCGCCAGCTCATCGCCGAGCAGCTCCCGCTACCGGGGCAAGGCCGCCTTCTCCGCACCGGAGACGCGCGCCTTCCGCGACTTCGTCCGCAGCCGCGTGATCAACGGCCGCCAGCAGATCCGCGCCTCGATGAGCTTCCACACCACGGGCCGGCTCGTGATGTGGCCGTACGGCTATACGCTCACGAACGTGCCGAGCGACATGACGACGGACGATCAGGCGGCGTTCGCGGCGATCGGCAAGACGATGGCGGCGTCGAACGGCTACAAGCCGATCCAGGCCAGCGACCTGTACATCTCGTCGGGCACGTCCCGGGACTGGCTGTACGGCCGCTATCGCGTCTTCGCGTACACGTTCGAGCTGTCGCCCGACAGCACGCCATACCCGAAGGCGAGTGCGATCGCCAGCGAGACGGGCCGCAACAAGAACGCCGTGCTGTACTTGCTCGAGCGTGCCGGCTGCCCGTACAGCGCCATCGGCAAGGAGCGGAGCCGCTGTGGCGCCTTCGACGACGACCTCGAGGTCGCCCGCGGTTGGACCGTCAACCCACTCAAGACCGACACCGCGACCGGCGGCAAGTGGATCCGGGCGAACCCCGAGGCCACGTCAAGCAGCGGTCCGAAGCAGCTCGGCACGGTGCCGTCGGGTTCGGCGGCGCTCGTCACCGCATACAAGGCCGGGGCCACGGCGAGCGCTTACGACGTGGACGGCGGCACGACGACCGTGCAATCGCCGCCGATCGCCCTGCCGAGCACGAATGGGCAGCGCCTGACGTTCCGCTACTACCTGGCCCACGCGTCGAATGCGAGCAGCGCGGACGAATTGCGCGTCTCGATCGTCGAGGAGGGTGGAGCGACGACGACCGTGCTTCTCGAACAGGGCGCCGCGAACGATGACGACGCCGCCTGGGCGAGTGCGTCCATTCCGCTGGACGACTGGGCCGGGCGCACCGTCCGGATCCGCATCCAGGCCACGGACGGCGGCCCGTCGAGCGTCGTGGAAGCGGCCGTCGACGACGTCCGCGTGACGCGCAGCTGAGTTCGTTGCGGGCCGGCCGAACGAGGGGCGCTGCTATCCTTGCGCTCCCATGACGACACCACGCGTCCGAACGGAGGAACCGCCAAAGAAGGCGGCCCCGCGCAAGCGGGGCCCGCGCCGGACGACCACGCCCGCGGCGACCAACGGGAAGACGCCGAGCACTGACCTCGAGGCGCTCAAGAAGCAGCTGCTGGCGACCGCCGCCGAACACTACCCGCAGGCCGATCTCGAGCCCGTGACCCGCGCCTTCGACCTTGCGGCCGAGGCGCACGCGGGCCAGCGACGCGCCACCAGCGAGGAGTACGTCACGCACCCGATCGCGACGGCCCAGATCGTCGCCGAGCTCGGGATCGACCCGATCGCGATCCAGGCTGCGTTGCTGCACGACGTCCCCGAGGACACCGAGTTCGCGCTGACCGACGTCGAGGAGCGTTTCGGCCCCGAGGTCTCGCAGCTCGTCGACGGCGTCACCAAGCTGTCGCGCTTCAGCACGCACAGCCACGAGCAGCAGCAGGCCGAGAACATCCGCAAGATGCTCCTGGCGATGGCCCAGGACATCCGGGTCGTCCTGATCAAGCTCGCGGACCGGCTCCACAACATGCGCACGCTGTACGGGTTGCCGTCCGACAAGCAGCTCCGCATCGCCCGCCAGACCATGGAGATCTACGCACCGCTCGCCGAGCGGCTCGGGATCTGGCAGATGAAGTGGGAGCTCGAGGACCTCGCGTTCAAGGTGCTCGAGCCGGATCACTATCGCGAGCTGGTCAAGCTCCTCGACACGCGCCGCAAGGGCCGCGAGAGCTTCATCGACCGCTCGATCGCGACCCTCAGGCCAAAGCTCGAGGAGGCCGGCATCGACGCCGACCTGCAGGGCCGCCCGAAGCACATCTTCAGCATCTGGAAAAAGATGCAGCGCAAGGGCGCCGAGTTCGGCGAGATCTACGACGTGTATGCGATCCGCATCCTCGTGGACGAGGTGCGCGACTGCTACGCGGCGCTCGGCGTCGTCCACTCGATCTGGCGGCCGATCCCCGGCCAGTTCGACGACTACATCGCGGTCCCGAAGAACAACCTCTATCAATCGCTGCATACGGCAGTGATCGCGCTCGACGGAAAGCCGCTCGAGATCCAGATCCGGACGCACCAGATGCACCAGGTGTCGGAAGTCGGCATCGCCGCCCACTGGCGCTACAAGGAAGGGACGAAATCCGACCGCGAGTACGACGCGAAGCTGGCCTGGCTGCGCCAGCTCATGGACTGGCAGCGCGATGTCAGCGACGCCACCGAGTTCGTCGAGGGCATCAAGCTCGACATCTTCCAGGACCAGGTCTTCGTGTTCACCCCGAAGGGCGA
>Ga0190275_10004058_pt1 | contig 10530 bp, 8 predicted proteins | sample Popmic550T_FD_133745 | JGI IMG/M metagenome (GOLD analysis project Ga0190275, IMG submission 133745) | Populus adjacent soil microbial communities from riparian zone of Yellowstone River, Montana, USA - 550 T | ecosystem: Environmental > Terrestrial > Soil > Riparian zone > Trees stand | place...
GACGAAGAGGTCGCGGGCAAGGTGCCGGTGCATTACGTGCCGGGGAACCATGAGAGCTACGGGCCGGGTGACTTGTCCGAGTGGACGAAGGTGTTCGGGCCTCCGAGCTCCACGTTCGACCACAAGGGCACGCGGTTCATCCTGCGCGACTCGTCGCTCGGGTCGCTGCGGGCGGGTGGCTTCGCCCAGATCCTCGACCTCAAGCAGCAGCTCGACGACGCCCGGGCGAATCGCTCGATCCGCAACGTCGTCGTGATGGCGCACCACCCGATCGACGACCCGTCACCGACGCAGAACTCGCAACTCAGCGATCGCAAGGAGGCCGAGCTGCTGGTCCGCTGGCTCGCGGACTTCCGGGCGTTAACGGGCAAGGGCGCGGCATACATGGCTGCTCACGCCGGTACCTTCGCTGCCACCCGTACTGACGGGGTGCTGCTGCCGATCACCGGCAACTCGGGCAAGGGCCCTGCGGCTGCTCCGGACGATGGCGGGTTCACTGGGTGGGCGCTAGTCGGCATCGACCCCTCTGCGAAGGAGGCGCCTGCCGGTGAGCGGCACTGGTCTGCTCCGGAGCGGTCCTGGTTCCAGGTGGAGCTGCGGGCGCATGTGGATGTGCTTGAGCTGACTGCACCGACCTCGTTGAAGGCGGGCAAGACCGCGGCGGCCGCGGCGACCGTAGTACAGGACAACCGCCGGGTCCCGGTGTCTTTCCCAGTGTCGGCCGACTGGTGGGGCTCGTCGCTCCTGCACATCGGCCCGATCCGCACGGCGCCCTTCTGGGCCGTCGCCGCCTATGACCCAGCAACCAGCCTCCTCACCGGACTACGCCCCGGCACAGTCCAACTAGGCGTAACAGTCAACGGCACCACCAAGAGCGCCTCAGTACAGATCAACTGGTAAACAAGGCCGCATGCGGCTGGACCGAATCAAGATCGTCGAGTACGACGCCCGCTGGCCGGCGCTGTTCGAACAACAGCGCCGGCGGGTGGAGCCGCTCCTTGTGCCCTGGCTGGCCCGGCCGATCGAGCACATAGGTAGTACTGCAGTCCCGGGCCTACCGGCTAAGGCGATCATCGACATGGCCGCAGTGGTCCGGGACTACAACGAGTGCGCAGCAGCCTTCGACGAGCTGGCAGCGCTCGGCTGGGTCAGCGCGCCCGAGCCCGGCGACGTCGCGGACCGCAAGTGGTCACTCTGCTTCCCAACGGTTGAGCGCCGCTCGCACCACCTCCATGTCGTAGAGGCGACGTCGACCGGCTGGCAGACCTGGCTGGCCTTCCGTGACCACCTGCGGAAGACACCGGCCGACCGCGACGAGTACGCCCGGATCAAACGCGGACTGGCCGAGGCCGACGACCGCGATCGCCCGGCCTATCGCGCAGGGAAGGCGCCATTCATTGCCGGTGTGCTCGGCGGACTGGGGCTGTGAGCTAGCGTCTGGGCATGACTGAGGTGAGGCGGCCGGGGCGGCTGCGTGCTGGGGATCGGGTGGCTGTGGTCGCGCCGGCTGGGCCGCTTGATGCTGAGCGGCTCGAGTTGGGGACGAAATACCTGCTGGAGTGGGGTATTGAGGTCGAGGTGATGCCGACGGCATTGGCTCGGCATGAGCGGCTCCCCTATCTGGCTGGTGACGACCAGGCTCGCGCTGCCGACTTCCGGGCCGCCTGGCTGGACCCGTCGTTCAAGGCGGTCTTCGCGGGGCGCGGCGGGTATGGCGTGCAGCGGATGCTGCAGCACCTGGATCTGGACGAGTTGAGCTCGGTAGACCAACTGCTGGTCGGCTTCAGCGACATCACTGCCCTGCACGAAGCCTTCAACGCCCGCGGCCTCGTCACTGTCCACAGCCCGATGGCGGCGAGTGTCGGCCAGTTGCGGGTGCAGGAGAGCCACGACCGTCTGCGGGACCTGCTGTTCACCCCTGAGTCAGTCAAGGACCTACTGGGTCCCACTGGCGCCCGGACTCTCGTGCCTGGTACTGCGGAAGGTCGCCTGCTCGGCGGCAACCTCGCACTACTGGCCGCCAGCCTCGGTACGCCGACCTTCGCGCAGCCGGTCGGCGTCGTGGTGCTGGAGGACGTCGGCGAGGAGGGGTATCGCGTCGACCGGCTGCTCACTCAGCTGCTCAGGTCGGGCTGGTTCGACCAGGTCACCGGGCTGGTGATCGGCGACTTCAGCCTGGACGAGGAGCGCGACCTCGTGGCCGACGTGATCCGCGAGCGCCTTGAGCCGCTCGGGCTACCGATGGTCGAGGGAGCCGCAATCGGTCACGAGGATCTCAACCTCGCCGTACCGCTCGGCCTCCCGGTCCGCCTCGACGCCACGGCCGGCACTTTGACGCCATTGCTGGAGCCACTCAGCTAGACAGATGCTCCCGCAAGAAGGCGAAAGCCTGCGGGTAGGCGTCCAGCCGGTTCGAGCGCTTCTGCAGGCCGTGGCCCTCGTCCGGGTAGACCAGCAACTGACACGGCACGTCTCGCTTGGTGAGTGCCGCGACGATCTGCTCCGCCTCGGACAGCGGAACCCGGGGATCGTTCGCGCCGTGGATGACGAACAGTGGCGCCCGGATGTCGTCCACCCGGTTCAACGGGCTCGCTTCCTCCAGAAACGCGCGGTCCTCCGCCAGTACGCCGTACTCCCGCTCGCGCGCCACCCGCCGGTACGCCGAAGTGTTCTCCAGGAACGTCACCAGCGAAGCGATCCCGACGATATCCACGCCGGCCGCCCAGCGCTCCGGCTGGAAGGCGAGACCCGCGAGCACCATGTAGCCGCCGTACGAGCCGCCCAACAGCGCAGTGCGCTTGGGATCGACTGCGATCGTCGGAAGCCAGTCGTGGATCGCAGCAAGATCCCGCACGGAGTCCAGGCGCAGTTCCTTGTCATCCAGGGAGTACCAGCGCTTCCCGTACGCCGCTGAGCCGCGCACGTTCGGCACGATCACCGCGTGGCCCTCTGCGGCCAGTGCGGTCACCATCGGGTTCCAGACGCGCATCGCCATCAGCTCGGGGCCACCGTGCACATAGACGACGGCCGAGCCGTCACCGCCACCGATCGGCCGGTACACGAACGCAGGGATCTGCTCACCGTCGAAGGACGTGATCCGGTGGCTCTCTGGATGCATAAGACCGGCCGGCAGTTCAGGGCCGGGCGGGGACTGGACGGCGACGACCTCGCCGGTCTCTCGCGTGTACCGGAACACCGCCAGCGGACTCACCGGCGAGCTGTGATTGAGCAAGGCGTAGCTACCGTCGGACGACCACAGAGGATCCGGGGCCATGATCAGCCGCGCTGCACACCCGCCAGCCGGCAGCTCCAGGTCCGCGACGAACGAGGCGTCCGCAAGCTTGTGCAGCGCCATGGTGACGACACCGTCGTCGGTGGTACCGATCAGCAGGTGCTCGCCGTCCGGGCAGACCCAGCCGGCCAGGTCGTGCTTGTCGTCGACCAGGAGATCACTCCAGGTCGCAGTACCGACGTCGTACCGGCGCAGCGCCAGCCGGTCGCGTCCTTCGTCACTGGCAACGACAAAACCCGAGGAGTCAGGGAGCCACGAGGGCCCTTCGTGGTACGTCGGGTCGTCGTGTGCCGTGAGCTCAGTGAAGGCCCGGGCGGCCACATCGACCAGTAGCAGTTGCACTGAGTTGCCCGGCCCACCGGCCAGGTTGACGACCACCCAGCGCTGGTCCGGGGAGACATGCGCTGATCCCAGGTAGCCACCGCCGTCGTACAGGACGGTCTCGGTGCCGCTCGCGAGATCGAGCATGATCAGGTCGAAGTCGACCTGGTTGCGGCGGTTCGTGGTGAAGAAAACCCTGCCTGGCTTGGCATCCACGAGGTGATGGAAGTACGCCAGGTTGTGCACGAGCGGAGCTGGTACGGGAAGCCCGTCCGACCCACTGCTGTCGTCCAGGTCGAGCAAGGACAGCTGACCGCGTTCGTCGCCACCGGTGTCGTGCTCGACAACCACGTGGGTGCTGCCGGGCACAAACCGTGCTGTCCGAGCCGCGTCACCCAACGCGGTCAGCGCCCGCCAACTCCCATCCGCCTCCACCAAGTGGATCTGCCGGATCCCGCTCCCGTCGTACCCGACAAGCAATCTGCCCGCCGGATCGACGTCAAAAGCCATCACGGTCGGCAGCGAAAGCAAGGTCGTCAGCACAAGCTCAATCCTCACACGCAGATCCAGCCCGGCTACTGGCTGTCCAGATCCAGCTTCGTGCAACCTGGCCGCAGACCTCGCCGTCTTTACGATCGTCAACCAACAGGGACGAGGGGCACCGATGAGCGGTGGAGTGCAGCGTGATCAGGAGTTCTCAGAGTTCGTGAGGGCTCGCCGATCCCGCCTGGTAGGAGCGGCCTACCTGCTCTGCGGCGATCGGCACGCGGCCGAGGACCTGGTGCAGACCGCGCTCGCCAAGCTGTACGCGGCCTGGCCGAGCCTGCACACGCGCGGTGCCGAGGATGCCTACGTGCGCAAGATCCTGGTCCGCACGAACATCGATGCGGGCCGGCGTCGCTGGCGGCGCGAGCTGAGCTCCGACCAGCTCCCCGAGCTGTCGATGCCCGGGCCTGACCTGGACGGGCGCGACGAACTCGTCCGCGCGCTGGCCACGCTCGGACCGGGTCAGCGCCGGATCGTCGTCCTGCGGTACTGGCTCGACCTGAGCATCGAGGAGGTCGCCGCCGACCTGAAGGTCAGCACCGGCACGGTCAAGAGTCAGTCATCGCGAGCTCTGGAGCTGCTCCGCACCCGGTTGACCGCCAGTCGCATCGAGGAACTGACCGAGGAGCGAGCATGAACGAGCAGGATCTGCGTGAGCAGATGGAGATCAGCGTCGGCACCGACCTCGGCCAGCCTGTGGTCGATCCGGCGGCGGACATCGCGAGGGGCCGACGCCGGCTGCGTCGGCGCCGGGTGGCCAGTGGCTTCGCGGCAGCGACCTCGGTGGCGGCAGTGGCGGCCCTAGGGCTGCAGTTTTTGCCCGCTTTCTCGGGGGACAGGACAGCACCGCCCGCCGCGGGACAGCCGATGTCCGCCCGTGATGCAGCCACAGCGGCCGTGGTTCAAGAGGTACAGACACAGAAGTTGTCCACTGTGGTGCGTCGGCACGTCGACCCGACAGGGGCCTATACCGTCGGCAAACGCGAGGAGGCTTTCACCACGAAGGATGCCAGCAAGCCGCTGGGGATCGGTGCGCTGACCTTCACCCACGAGTGGAAGCAGGACGGCGGGGTCGGCCTGCTCTGGGTCTCGGTCGCGTACCCCGATCATGCGCCGGCGCGGACCAAGTGGTGTGGTCCCAGGTTCACGAAGGACTTGATGGCGGTCAGGTGTTTCGACACGAAGGACGCCAACGGCCGCCCTGTCGTGGGCGGCTCGGCGGGTTCGGTGGCGAACTCGAAGGGCGTCTTCTACGTAAAGAGCGGCGGTCAGTTCGCGCGGTACGAGCGACCGGACGGGCAGGTTGTCATCATCGCCGTCCTGCGGATGAAGTCGCTCAAGCGCGTCGCCGACGATCTCCCTGAAGGTGTCACGGCTCCGCGGGTGACCAGGGAGCAGCTGTATGCGGCGGCGACGGATCCGGCGATGACGCTGGCCGAGAAGTAGCGGTGTGAGGGGCAGACGAGTCGACTGCCCCTCACACCGCTTCGGTCAGCGGTCGCCGTGCCAGGAGTGCCAGAGGGCCGCGTACGGACCGCCGGCGCCCACGAGTTCGTCGTGGGGGCCTAGCTCGACTATGCGGCCGTCCTCGACTACCGCGATCACATCCGCGTCGTGCGCGGTGTGCAGCCGGTGGGCGATCGCAACCACGGTCCTGCCTTCCAGCACTCCCGCTAGCGACCTCTCCAGGTGACGGGCCGCTCGCGGGTCCATCAGTGAGGTCGCCTCGTCCAAGACCAGCGTGTGCGGGTCGGCCAGGACCAGCCGGGCCAACGCGACCTGCTGAGCTTGTGCCGGCGTCAAGGAGACGCCGCCGGACCCGACCTCGGTGTCGAGGCCGTGCTCGAAGCCGGCGACCCAGGCGTGCGCATCCACTGCCCGCAAGGCACTCCACAGCTCGGCATCCACTGCAGCCGGCCTGGCCAGCCGCAGGTTGTCCCGGACGCTGCCGACGAACACGTGGTGCTCCTGGTTCACCAGTGCCACATGGCTTCGCACCTGCTCGGCCGACATCTTGTCGAGCGCCGCCCCACCCAAGGTGATGTCACCGACCCGTGGTGAGTAGATACCGGCGAGCAACCGACCAAGCGTGGACTTCCCTGCTCCAGAAGGGCCTACCAGCGCAACCCGCGCACCCGGCTCCACAGTCAGCGTGACGCCGTGCAGCACGTCCCTGCCTTCCAGGTAGCCGAAGCGGACCTGGTCGGCCAGCACGGTACGTCCCTCCGGCTCGTCCTGCCGATCGGCCTCCTCCGCCTCGATCTCGCGGACACCGACCAGCCGGGCCAGCGAGACCTGGGCAACCTGCAGCTCGTCGTACCAGCGGATCATCATGTTGACCGGCTCGACCAGCATCTGGATGTAGAGCGCACCCGTGGTCAGTGCACCGACAGTGAGCCAGCCCTCGATCGCCAGTCCGCCGCCGATGACCAGTACTGCGGCGAGTGCGACCGTGTGGGTCATGTTGATGACCGGGAACAGGATCATCCGCAGGTACAGCGTGTAGCGCTCCCAGGCGACCCATTGGCCGATCCGGGTGTCACCGAGCTTGATCCGGCGGTTGCCGAGCCGGTGCGACTCCACAGTCCGGCCGGCGTCGACAGTCTCGGCCAGGGCCGAGGCGACGGCTGCATAGCCCGCCGCCTCCGACCGGTACGCCTTTGGTGCGCGGCGGAAGTACCAGCGGCCGCCGATGATCAGGATGGGCGCAGCGATCACCACAGCCACAGCCAGCTCCGGCGCAGTGACGATCAGGGCGCCGATCAGCAGCCCTGCCCAGATCACTGCGATGGTCAGCTGCGGCACTGCGTCTCGCATGGCGTGCGAGAGGCGGTCGACGTCAGTAGTGATCCGGGACAGCAGGTCGCCTGTCCCGGCGCGCTCCAGCACCCCCGGCGGCAGCGCGACCGCACGGACCAGGAAGTCCTCGCGCAGGTCGGCAAGCATCTCCTCGCCCAGTACTGCGCCGCGGAGCCGGGTGAGCCGGACGAACACCGTCTGCACGGCAAGAGCGCAGACGAAGCCCAGCACCACGTACGGGAGGTCGACATCGGTCTCACCGAGCGACAGCTTCTCCACGACGTTGCCGAGCAGCCAGGGCCCGACCATGCCGCTCAGAGCCGCCACTGCGTTGACCAGCGTCAGCCAGCCGAAGGCACGACGATGCCTGCGGAACAGCGTCTTCAGATAGGCCTTCACCGTCGCAGTGCCGGCCACCGGCAGCCGCGCCGCTTCCTGCGGGGCTGCCGGGTCGTACTCAGGGCGCTTCACAGCGACTCCTCGAGAGTTGGCTCTTCTTCACGGGTGACGACCGCGCGGTACCGCGGGTTGGTGTGCAGCAGGCCGTGATGGGTGCCGACGGCATCGACCCGGCCGTCCGGCACGAACACCACCTGCTCGGCCCGGTCCAGCATCAACGGGCTCGACGTGAACACCACGGTGGTCCGGCCCGACCGGAGGAACCGCAGGCTGTCTGCGATCCGTGCCTCCGTGTGTGCGTCAACGGCACTCGTCGGCTCGTCGAGCACGAGCACCGCCGGGTCGACGTACAGGGAACGGGCCAGCGCGACCCGCTGCCGCTGTCCACCGGACAAGGAACGGCCGCGCTCGGTCAGTACGGCCGCTGTGGCGTCAGTACCTCCGTCTGGCAGCGACTGGCGTAGTACTTCGAGGATGTCGGCGCACTGGGCTGCATCGAGTGCTGTCTCGATCGAGACGGCTTCACTGGCCGGTACGTCGAACAGCTCGCGCACAGTGCCCGACAACAGCACCGGGTCCTTGTCCTGCACGAGCACTGCGGTCCGTGCTGAGTCCAGCGGGAGGTCGTCCAGCGCCACGCCACCCAGCAGGACAGACGGGTCCTCCGGGTTGGCCTCTGGGCTGTGACCGCCCAGGCGATCCGCAAGCAGACCTCCTGCATCCGGGTTGCCACAGACCACGGCAGTGAAGCTCCCGGCTGGCACTACAAGCCCGGACAGCGGGTCGACCAGGTCACCCTCGGGCACCTCGGCCTCTGCCGTGCCCTTGCTGTCATCCATCCGCTGCAGCGACAGCACGCGAGCGGCACGCCGGGCGGACACCTTGGAGAAGATGAAGGCGCTCGCCGTCTCCTCGAACGTGTGCAACGGCACCAGCATGAAGGTGATGAACCCGTACGTCGTGACGAGCTCGCCGACGCCGATCTTGCCGGCCGTGACGAGTCCGACGCCCATCCAGACGATCAGGACCAGGAACAACCCGAACAGGAACACCTGGATGGCCGCGATCAGCGACCACATCCGCGCGCTGCGGACCGCGCTGGCCCTGTACTCCTGGGAGGCCGAGCGGTAGCGCTCGAGGAAGAGCTGCTCGCCACCGATGCCCCGCAGGACGCGCAGACCGGCGACGGTGTCGGCGGCCAGCTCGGTGGCGCGGCCGCCCTTGGCCCGCTGAGCGTCGGCGCGACGCTCGGCCGGACCCATCAGCGGCACGATCGAGAAGGCCAGGATCGGTACGGCGATGAGCACCACGAGGCCGAGCTGCGGCTCGTAGAAGAGCAGCCCGATCACGACGGCGAAGCAGGTCAGCAGCGCGGCCGCGAACCGGCCGAGCACCTCGACGAACCAGCCGATCTTCTCCACGTCGCCACTGCTCACGGCGACCACCTCACCGGCGGCGATCCGGCGGGTCAGCATCGAGCCCAGCTCCGCTGCCTTGCGCGACAGCAGCTGCTGGAGCCTGGATGCGGTCGCGATCCAGTTGGTGACGACCGCGCGGTGGAAGAATGCGTCGGCGCCGGCCTTGGCAGCGCCCATCGCCAGGAGCAGCAGACCAGCCACGAACAGCTTCGGCCATGACTTGTCGATCACTGCCTGGACGGCCAGTCCGAGCGCGACCGGGGCGGCGGCGATGCCGCCGAAGTAGAGCAGACCCCAGCAGAGCGCTACGGCCTGACCACGTAGCTGCTGGTGTTCGAGCCAGAGGATGAGTCGGAGGCCGGACCGGGTATCTGGCACACCCGGGTCGGCGAACGGAATTTGGCGCAGCGACATGACGTCCCAATGGAACTAGTGGGTTTCGAGACACCTGACCAGGCGAATGCATCCAGCGTAGGTGTGGCCGCCGACAGTTCGCCAAGTCTTTTTGGCCCGCCGGGCGCGGCGGCTAAAGCGGTACAGCCTTGAACGAGTTGGCGAGAGGGCTGACCGTCGCCGCTCGCCTTAGCCCTCAGTCAGTCCTGCGCGGGCCAGGGCTTTCAGGCGGCCGCGGAGGATCTTTTGGCGGCGCTCCTCCGCGGGGAAGAGGTCTACGTACTCCGAACCCTTCGCCGCGAGCAGGTCGTCGTCGAGTCGCCGGACCGTACCGGCCGGGAAGCGATGGGTCATCGCCGCCTGGACGGCCTGGCTGTCGATGCCGCGGAGCAACTCGGTCAGCTGCTCCTCGGTGGTGACGCCGAGCTGGGCGAGGATGCCGAGGATCCACGCGTAGTGGTTCGTCTTGGCGTGCGGGGCGTCGGGATACCGCCTGGTCAGGTAGGTGGTCAGCGTCGCCGTGGTGAGATCCATCGGCTCCGCGTCGGGCTCGGCGGCAGCTAGTTCGCGGTACAGCTTGTCGATCTCGGCGAACTCGTTGTCCGCGAGCTCCATCAGCGCCGCCGCGAGCAGGAACCGCCGATCGAATTCGGGTTTGCGGTCCGGCGGGATGTCCAGCTTGTACCGGATGTCGTGCTCGAACTCGGCCCACGCGTGCTGGACCGCGGTACGGACCTGGATCTCCATCGTCAGGTTCTTCAGTACGGCGTACTCCGGCAGCTCCCGGCGATGCGAGTTGAGCCGGACGAGGTAGTGCTTGCTGGCATAGCCGAAGGCGCCCTGCGCTCGGGTGTGCGCGCCCATGTCGGTGTGCTCGACGATCTCGAACTCGGACTCGATCACCTCGCAGACCCGGTCCACCGCCTCGACCAGGAAGGTGATGATCCGGGCCGCGACCAGGTCGGTGATCTGGTTCAGCGGATCGTCGTACTTCGGCTTGCCGGAATCGTCGGGGCGCAGCTTCGAGGCCTTCGCCAGGAACGACTCGGGATCCTTGGCCCGCGCGGTCGCGCTGAGGTAGTTGATGCCCTCTTCCTCGCCGATCAGCTCGTTGATCAGCGCTTCCAGCTTCCGCGCGCCGCCGACGTACTGCTGATGCGTCCGCTCGTACTGCGCAGCGGCCTGCACGGTCCAGTCCTGCAACTCAGCCGCGCCCATGCGCAGACCTTAGTGCTCAGAGCGGCTCCCTAGGCTGCGCTACGGCTGTCTAGTTGTTTCTAGTGTTTTTGCTAGACGGCCACAGAGGGCGGCAGAGCGGCGACACGCGATCGGGTTGGCTAGCGAAATCTAAGGAAAACGCTA
>Ga0190275_10004059_pt1 | contig 10529 bp, 9 predicted proteins | sample Popmic550T_FD_133745 | JGI IMG/M metagenome (GOLD analysis project Ga0190275, IMG submission 133745) | Populus adjacent soil microbial communities from riparian zone of Yellowstone River, Montana, USA - 550 T | ecosystem: Environmental > Terrestrial > Soil > Riparian zone > Trees stand | place...
AGCTTCTCGCCATCTCGCATGCCAATAATCAATCCCTAGCATGCGCTCGCTTCCTTCAGGCTCATCCTGTGTTAGAAATAAGCTCCCCTTCAGGCTCATCATGCGTTAGACAAGACTGTCTCTCGCAATCAACGTGAGACAGCTCGTATACTGTAACCCCGTGCCGGTACCCGGAGCGTACGTTGACATATGGCACTGCAACGCCGCCGGCGTCTACTCGGATGTGGCCGCACAGACGTCCACCGGCCGTACGTTCCTTCGCGGCTATCAGCCTACCGATCGTCACGGGAATGTATACTTCCTCACTATCTATCCCGGGTGGTATCAGGGCCGGTCGGTCCACATCCATGTGAAAGTTCGAACTTTCAATGGTGTGTCCGAGACGTATCAATCTACGAGCCAGTTCTTCATGGACGAAACGTTCTCCGATGCGGTGTATCAGCAGATTCCGTACAACACACGCGGCTCCCGTGACACACACAACTCGAACGACGGCATCTATAACGGCGGGTCGAGTCTTCCCGGTGTGACGTCCAACAGCGGCTCCGAGCTCATGCTGGCTCTGCGGAATAAGGGATCGTGGGTCGAAGCAGACGCACGGCTCCTGCTCGACTTCAGCCTCGGGAGTTCTTCTGACCAGCTGCCGGGCGGTGGTGGTCCTGGTGGTCCTAGTGGTCCCCCTCCCGGTGGCCCGCCTCCGGTTGGTTAAGCGCCTCGATGAGTGGTATCTGTTGTTGTCAGCGGACACCACGCCCGTTCTATCTGGCTCATAGCGGCATATGTGAGTCGGAGACCAGTATGGGAAAATGGAAGTTTCCCCCATGACAGGTCACGAGATCCGCCAGAAATTCCTCGATTATTTTGCCGAACGCGGCCACCGTCCGGTGCGCAGTTCGTCGCTGGTTCCCCACAACGATCCGACGCTTCTGTTCACGAACGCGGGCATGAATCAGTTCAAGGACGTGTTCCTCGGCATCGAGAAGCGTGATTACACGCGTGCCGCCTCTTCGCAGAAATGCGTGCGAGCGGGAGGAAAGCACAACGACTTGGAGAATGTCGGATACACACGACGGCATCATACGTTCTTCGAGATGCTTGGCAACTTCAGCTTCGGCGACTATTTCAAGAAAGAGGCGATCGCCTTCGCATGGGAATTGCTGACAAAGGAGTACGGTCTACCGAAGGACAAGCTGTACGTTACCGTCTTTCGCGAAGACGATGAGGCCGAGGAGTTGTGGCAGAAGGTGGCGGGTGTTCCGAAAGATCGCATCTTCCGGCTCGATGAGAAAGACAATTTCTGGCAGATGGGCGAGACAGGACCTTGCGGTCCCTGTTCAGAGATCCACTACGATTACGGCCCGGAAGCGGCAGAGCCGGGGCGGGAACACGAGCAGTTCCCCGATGACGGCGGCGGGCGGTTTGTCGAGATCTGGAATAACGTGTTCATGCAGTTCGACCGCTCGGCCGAAGGGGTCCTGACGCCTCTTCCCCGCCCTTCAATCGATACAGGCATGGGACTCGAGCGTATCGCTGCGGTGATGCAGGGCAAACTCAGCAACTATGAAACGGATCTGCTCTGGCCTATCATCCAGCATGCTGCCGATCTGTTCCGCCTGGAGTATGACGAAAGCGAACGCATCGCCACCACGCTGCGCATCTGCGCGGATCATGCCAGAGCAGCGGCGTTCCTGGTTAATGACGGAGTTGTGCCGTCCAACGAGGGACGCGGTTATGTACTGCGCAAGATCATGCGGCGGGCGATGCGCAACGCTCGGATGGTGGGCGTGCAGGATCCTTTCCTCCACAAGATGACGAGCTTCGTCGCGGACTACATGAAGCCGGCGTATCCGGAAATGCTCGAAAGCATGGACCGCGTCGCTCGCATCGTTCGCGAAGAGGAACTTCGTTACGCGAATACATTCCAGGTGGCCGAGCGCGTATTTCACGATGAAGCCAAAGGCGCTGAAGGCGGAGTACTGGGCGGGGCGGCTGCATTCAAGCTGTACGATACGTTCGGACTCGCTCTTGATGAGCAGGAGGAGATGGCGCGCGAGTTCGGCCTGCAGATCGACCGCGAGGGCTTCAACGCGGAGATGGATCGCCAGCGCGAACGCGCTCGCGCGAGTTGGAAGGGCGGCGATAAAACGTCGGTCGCTCCCATCTATCAAGAGCTACATGCCGCTCATGCCACGAAGTTCTACGGCTACGATACGCTACAGCACACGGCCACCGTCGTCGCATTGCTTCAGAATCAGCAAGTCGTCGATGAGTTGCCTGCCGGGGTTGAGGGTGAGGTAGTGCTCGACGGCACGCCGTTTTATGCGGAAGCTGGAGGGCAGGTCGGTGATCAAGGCGCGCTTTACGACGAAGCGGGCGCCAAGGTTGCGGACGTCTATGGGACTTACGCGCCAGTGAAAGGATTAAACGTTCATCGTGTGCGGACGGTCACATCGATCGCCGGCAAGAGCGTCGTATCGGCGGTGGTCGACGCTCAGAAGCGCAATCCGACGATGCGCAATCACACCGCGACACACTTGCTTCACGCAGCGCTCCGGGATGTGCTCGGAAAGCACGTCAAGCAGGCGGGCAGCGTCGTAGAGCCCTCGCGCTTACGGTTCGATTTCACGCATTACGCCGCAGTCGATCGCGATCAGTTGAAGGACATCGAACGTCTCGTCTCAGAGGCTATTCTGCGAAACGACGAAGTGCGCACCGATGTCATGAGCATCGACGACGCTTTAAAGACGAGCGCAATGGCGTTATTCGGCGAGAAGTATGGCGACAAGGTGCGCGTAGTTTCCGTGGGCGACGGCCAGTTCAGCCGCGAACTGTGCGGAGGTACGCACGTACGGCGCACGGGAGACATCGGCGTCTGCAAGGTTGTCTACGAGAGCAGTATCTCGGCAGGTGTCCGGCGCATTGAGGCTTTAACGGGCACTGCTGTTGTCGAGCGGCTTGAAGAAGAAAAGGCCGGTATGGCCGAGCAGATTGACAAGCTGGCAGCGCAAACCAAGGCTCTGGAAAAGCAGATCGATCAACTCAAGTCGAAAGTCGCGCATTCGCAAGCGGCGGAACTCGAAGGCTCGGTGCGCGTGCTGAAAGGTGTGAAAGTGCTGTCGGCGCGCGTCGATGGCCTGGACCGGGCGCAGTTACGCGAACTAGCCGATTCGCTGCGGAACAAGTGGAAGACCGGGATTGTAGTTTTGGCTACGACTGCGGATTCGAATGTCTCAATCATCTCCGCTGTAACCAAGGATCTGACTGCGAAGGTACACGCCGGGAAGCTCGTCGGCTCAGTTGCGACAGCCGTAGGAGGCAAGGGTGGCGGACGGCCGGACATGGCCGAAGCAGGAGGATCGAAACCGGAAGCTCTATCAGCGGCGCTCGAAGATGTTTACACATCTGTCGAGGGCATGCTGTGAATGCGATCGATGTCGTAGTGATTGGGGCCGGGCCAACCGGCCTCGCGTGTGGCATCGAACTGAAGAGACGCGGCGTTAACACAGTTCTCATCGATAAAGGCTGTGTGGTCAACTCGCTTTATAACTACCCGACGAACATGGTGTTTTTCACCACGCCGGAGTTACTCGAGATCGGTGACATCCCGATGACGAGCTTGAACGACAAGCCGAACCGTACTGAGGCGTTGAAGTATTACCGACGGGTGGCCGACCACTACCGGCTTAACGTGCACCAATATGAAACAGTACTGTCGGTTACGGGCCGGGACGGCGCGTTCCTGGTATCTACCCGAAATAAATTGGATCAACTGCAGCAGTACACGGCGAAGAAGGTGGTTGTTGCCACGGGCTACTACGACGTTCCCCGGCGGCTTACCTGCCCAGGGGCCGATTTGCCGAAGGTGATCCATTACTACAAGGAACCACATCCCTTCTACGATCACGATGTCGCGATTGTAGGGGCTAAGAACTCGGCCGCAATCGCCGCGCTGGAACTCTGGTGGACGGGCGCCCGTGTCACCCTGATTCACCGAGGCTGCGGGATTCACGATAACGTGAAGTACTGGATCAAACCGAACATCGAGAACCGTATCAAAAACGGGGAAATTCCCGGATATTTTCGCTCGGAAATTGCGGAAATTCGGCCGGACAGTATCACGGTTCGTAAGCCGGATGGTGAGGTGGTTCTGAAGAACGACTTCGTTCTGGCAATGATCGGTTATCAACCGGATCTGGAATTTCTGGCGTCAATGGGCATCACGCTGCAAGCGGAGACGCAAAGACCTTGCACGCATCCGGACACGCTCGAAAGTGAACGTAGCGGTATTTTTCTGGCGGGTGTTATTGTCGCAGGAATGCACACGAACGAGATCTTCATCGAGAACGGCCGCTTCCACGGCAAGAAGATCGCGGACGCTATCGCTTCAGGAATATCTTAGCCTCGGCGCCCGCGCAGGAAGCGCGCGCTGCCCCCGAGCAAAACGTAGGAACTAGCGTCACTTTCGGCGTTTACTTACCGGTGTAAGGGAGCGCACATCAGTTCCGCCCCTAACGCCTTAGAGATGTGTAAGTATTATTAGTACTGTCCAGTAGGAACTCCTAGCATTGAATGGACGGTGGTGAGTCTCTAGAATTTTGACAGTATGAATCCAGGTGAGTCTTTGCAGACAGCTATCAGTAGTACCGACGCCGAATTGAAACCGCAGCCTATTCGTGTCGTGTTGGCAGACGACCATCCGATCGTGCGGGATGGTCTTCGCAAGCTTTTGATGCTTGAGGAAGACATTGAGGTGGTCGGGGAAGCCTCCGATGGACGTGAAGTCGTGCAGGTGGTCCAGGATTCGCGTCCCGACGTGCTTATCCTCGATTTGCGGATGCCTTACATGGATGGACTAGCAACCCTCCAGGCGCTACAGCAGGTCGACAAGAAGACGCGAGTCATCATACTCACTGCTTCGGAAGACAAGAACGAGTTCGTTCAGGCGATGAAGCTTGGTTGCTCTGGGATCGTTCTGAAGCAGACTGCGCCGGAGTTGATCGTCAAGAGTATCCGCAAGGTTCACGGCGGCGAGATTTGGCTGGACTCCCACACTACGGCGGCAGTGATGCGGCAGTTCGCGTCACCCGCAGAGGTAATGAGCGGAACGCCGGCTAAAGGCCGCGAGCGGTCTCCGCTGAGCCAGCGCGAGCGCGAAATCGTTGGGCTGGTGGCGCAGGGTTACAAGAATCGGGAAATGGCGGAGAAGATGTTCATCAGCGAACAGACCGTCAAGAACCACCTCCATAACATCTTCGACAAGCTGGGTGTATCCGATCGGCTGGAACTTGCGCTTTATGCGATTCACAAGGGATTACACCTGGTGGATCGGTAACTAGCAGATCATAACGACGAGTTCGCTACCATAGGGCATTCATGCCTAAGTTCGATTTCGACCTGATCGTAATCGGTTCCGGTCCGGCTGGTCAACGGGCTGCGATTCAGGCTGCCAAACTCGACAAACGTGTCGCCATGGTCGAGCGGAAAACCGTACTCGGCGGCGTCAGTGTAAATACCGGCACCATCCCCAGTAAAACCTTCCGTGAAGCAGTTCTGGACCTCTCTGGCTTCCGGGAGCGCGCCTTCTACGGGATGTCGTACACGGTTAAGCAGAATATTACGATCGAGGACCTACTCTTACGGACGGATCAGGTTATCCGCCATGAGATCGACCTCATTCGTCATCAACTCACCCGCAACCGGGTGGAGTTGATCGGCGCAACCGCCTCGTTTCATGACGCGCATACACTGAAGCTGAATTACGTGGATGGCCGCGGCGAGCGGTTAGTCACTGGCGAGGTAGTGGTAATCGCGACCGGAACCGAAGCCACAATGGATCCTCACATTGCCTTCGACGGGAAGCGGATCATTACGAGTGACGACATCTTGAGCCTGGACCGCCTGCCGCGAACTCTGGCAGTTGTCGGCGCGGGTGTCATCGGCTGTGAGTATGCCAGCATGTTCGCGGCGCTGGGAGTTCGGGTAACGCTGGTCGATCGGCGGCCACGGTTGTTACCGTTCGTCGATTGCGAGATCGTCGATATCCTGACACACCACCTTCGGGAAAATCGCGTCACGATGCGGCTGAACGAAGAAGTCAATACAATCGAGCCGATTCGCGACGAGCACGGGGATCGTGTGAAAATTCACCTTGCCAGCGGCAAACAAATTGTCGCGGAGAAGGCTCTCTATAGCATTGGCCGTACCGGAAATACATCGAAGCTGAATCTGCAAGCGGCCGGGCTGCCTGCCGACGATCGGGGCCGTCTGGTAGTGAACGAAAGCTATCAGACGCAGGTTCCCCACATCTATGCGGTTGGAGATGTGATAGGGTTCCCCAGCCTTGCGTCTACCTCGATGGAGCAGGGACGTCTTGCGGTGTGCCACGCCTTTCACATTCCGGCGAAGGCGGTTCCGGAACTGTTCCCTTACGGTATTTACACGATTCCTGAGATTTCAATGGTCGGGAAGACCGAAGAGGAACTGACGCTTGCCGAGGTTCCGTACGAGGTCGGGAAGGCCCTTTATCGCGAAATCGCGCGGGGTCAGATTCTCGGCGACGTAACGGGCCTACTCAAAATTATCTTTCGTACCGACACGCGCGAGATTCTCGGCGTTCACATCATCGGCGAAGGAGCAACCGAACTGGTGCACATCGGGCAGGCGGTTCTGAGTTTCGGCGGTAAGCTTGACTACTTCGTCAACAATGTCTTCAACTATCCGACACTCGCTGAATGCTACAAGACGGCGGCATTCGATGGGATCAACCGCATGGGTCTGCATCCGGAAGAAACCGATCCACTGACGTTCCCCGTGAATCCGGCGAACGCATAGCCGCTATTCAAATTTCTGCTTGGCGCCTTTGTCGGGCGAGAACGAGCGGATCACCAGATAGGTCAAGAGCCCTGCCGGGCCGAAGAGAAACGTCAGAACCAGCGCAGGCACTACGAGCAGGTGTGAGATGCCGCGGTGCTGGGCGTCGCGCACCTCCCACCCGCCGATAAAGAGGTCGAAAGCTAAGTAGTGTGTCCAACCGGCCAGCAATGCCCACGGATTGTCGAACAACGTGCTCACGCTCTTCAGGGATGAGAATCCGCCGTCGCTTCCGGGTATCGTCGCCGCCACCAGTGCTGCATAGACGACGGCAAGAACGGCCGGCATCACCAGTGCGACCATCGATGTCCACCGCATTCGCGGCAGGAACACTAGCGGCAGCCACGATGCCATGGTCACGAAGTTCAGAATTGTGAATAGCTGCTCGGCTGTCATACCGTGATCCGATCCAGGCTTTGGCGCAGGGCGCCACGCGAGATCAATACGATCCATCCAAGGGCCACGAAGGTGACTATGGCCCAGATTGCGATCGAGGCGCCGGTATCGAGCAAGCTTTGTCCCCGCAATGCGTGCCAAAGCAGCAAGACGAATAACGACGCATAGCTTGCCGCGGCCACCAGCATTGCTCTGACGCGAATGTTCTCCGGCCGCCGCCAACGCCGCAGGGCGATCGCGATTAGCGCCATCGCCTGGATCGCGTGGAGGCCGATAAAGTGTGGAAGGCGCAGGTCACCGTGCTCCGTGCTCCATCCTGTCACCGGCAATCCGGGGCCCCCGTCTACACCACCAACGGTGTGCGCGCCAACAATCCTCATGGGCGCGCCCGAGTGCGCGTCAGCCAGTTGCGCTGCGGTTGGACGAGTCATGAACGGACCGGTCATGGCGCCAACGATCGTCAGAGTCATTCCCAGACGCAAGGCCCATCCCAGGGTCAGGTCAGCAAACCGATGCCGCCAGAGCGCAACTGCAGTCGCTACGCTTACGGCCGTCTGCAGGAAGATCGCGGAGCCCATCACGGTGAATAGCAACGCGTTCAGCGGGGTAGATACGTTGAAGTGGCTGGTGGTTCCGCGCCATGCCTGGACATCGATGATCGCCACCTCAAGGACGAACACGATCGCAGTGGTCCAACCGACGATGCGGCGAACACGTGGCCAGTCCATAAGCCATGTAAAGATCCACGCCAGGGTAAGGCTATAAATCGCAGTGGAGATCGCGAACTTGAACGGCTTGAGCCAAGCGGGCACGCCGGTAATGATTCGCGGATCGACGAACATGGCCACCAGCGAAGTAGCGGCCACGATGAGCATCAGCGGGCCGACCACGAGGAGTGGGGGGCTCGCGTGCCACATGCTTTTAATAAGTTCGGTAGGGCGTTTGGTCGAGTTCATGAGTGCCTCCTTTAATATTGACAGTGTCAACATCAGAGTAGCGCGATATGTTGACAGTGTCAACACTTTTCACCTACGATGGATGCTACATGGCTCGCAAGCCCGTCCGCCCTTATCATCACGGCAACCTGCGCCGGGCGCTTCTCGACCAAGCCCTGGTCACTATTCGGTCCGAGGGCGTTGGGGCCCTGACGTTACGAGAAATCGGGGCCCAGGTTGGGGTCTCGCGGACCGCCCTCTATCGACATTTTGCCGATAAACGCGCGCTATTGACAGCCGTCGCCACGGAAGGGTTCCGCATGCTGCGTGAGCGGCTTATTGCCGCATGGGAAGAGGGTGGCCGCGGACGAACGGGGTTCGAGTTGATGGGCGTCGCCTATATTCGCTTCGCTGTCGCCAACCCGTCGCACTATAGCGTGATGTTTGGCGGCTTCGTCGAGCCGAACGCGCACGACCCGGAACTCGCCTCTGAAGCCGCCGGCGCTTTCCAGGCGCTTGTCGATGCCCTTAGCAGCCTGCAGCACGAGGGATTCGTTCGGGGGGACAGCACTGTTCTGATGGCGAAGTTCGTTTGGGCGATTGTGCATGGCGTAGCCACGCTCGGCATCGACAATCAACTCCACGGACCGGGCGGCGTCGAAGAACTGATGCGGTATGCGATTGATCGGCTCCGAACGGGAATCGGAGCGAACGCGATATCGTAATAAATCACGCCATGATTCGATTCGTTACTCTTTCACTTCTAGCCATCTGCCTATTCGCCCAGGACCAAATCGGTTCGATTCAGGTTCGCGTGTCTACTGACAGACCTGATTGGCGTTATACACCCGGTCAACCCGTGCGCTTCAAGATCACTGCCACTCGAGACGGTCAGGTTCTGAAGGGGGCTACGGTGTCTATCAAGATCGGTCCCGAGATGATGCCTCCGAAGATCGATCAGACCGCGACGCTCGCGGCGGACGGTGTCACCGTTGAGGGCGGCACTATGAAAGAACCTGGATTTCTGCGATGCATCGTAACAATCGATCAGAATGGACGAACCTATCGCGGACTTGCCACAGCCGCGTTCAACCCGGAAGCGATCAAACCCACGCAGCAAGATGCCGCAGACTTCGACCAATTCTGGGCCGCCGGCAAGGCTGCTCTCGCCAAGATACCGATTGACGCGAAGGTGACGCCGCTACCCGAATACGGCAATTCTTCGGCGGACTGTTACCACGTTAATTTACAGAACGTCGGTATGGGCGCTGCTCCCTCGCGTTTCTATGGGGTTCTTTGCGAGCCGAAAGCGCCCGGCAAGTACCCTGCCCTTCTCAGCGTTCCCGGAGCGGGTGTTCGTCCTTACCGTGGACTTGCCGCGATGGCGGCGCGCGGCGTCATCACTTTGCAAGTAGGAATTCACGGCATTCCGGTAACCATGGATCAGTCCGTTTATGACTCCCTTGGCGGGGGAGCGTTGGCAGGCTACAACACGTTCGGACTCGACAATCGCGATCGCTACTATTACCGCCGCGTGTATCTCGGCTGCGTCCGCGCAAACGACTTCTTGACCAGCCATCCGAAATGGGATGGAGCCAACCTGGCTGTCACGGGCGGCAGTCAGGGAGGAGCGCTGTCGATCGTCACCGCGGCGCTGGACCCACGCGTCCGAGGCCTAGCCGCGTACTATCCGGCACTTTCCGATGTCACTGGGTACTTGCAGAATCGCGCCGGAGGCTGGCCACATATGTTTCGCGCTACGGAAGGTCCGATGAGTCATCGCTCGGCCGACAAGATCGAGACTTCGCGCTATTACGACGTGGTCAACTTCGCGCGGCGCGTGAAAGCACCTGGCCTCTACACGTGGGGCTTCAACGATGAGACGTGCCCTCCGACGTCCATGTACTCGGCTTACAACGTGATTCCAGGACAAAAGAAGTTGCTCCTTGCGCTCGAAACGGGTCACAACAACATCCCCGAGCAGGTGGCTGAAGTCGACGCGTGGCTGGTGGCGTTCCTGAAGGCGGGATCTTCGGCCAACTAGGTTTCCACCACAAACGCGAGGGGACGGGCCGAAGTCAGACACTCGTTGACGGCACGAATATTCTCCGTCCCCTCATTCGCCAGCCAGCGATTCAGAGCATGAAGGCCTTCCCGCGCATAGACGGCGACGCCATCCTGCCAGGTCGCACGGCCACACAGCACGCCATTGAAACGCGCTCGGGCCTCAGTTGCGAGCTTGAGCGACTCCCGGAAATGGGAGGCACTCACACCTGCGCTGAGATAGATGTACGGCTTCTGCGCAGCGCCATCGATCCGCCTGTACCA
>Ga0190275_10004060_pt1 | contig 10528 bp, 4 predicted proteins | sample Popmic550T_FD_133745 | JGI IMG/M metagenome (GOLD analysis project Ga0190275, IMG submission 133745) | Populus adjacent soil microbial communities from riparian zone of Yellowstone River, Montana, USA - 550 T | ecosystem: Environmental > Terrestrial > Soil > Riparian zone > Trees stand | place...
CGTCGCCAAGGCGGCTGCCGACGCGGCCGAGCTCGCCGAGGAGCAGGGACTGCTCTTCGCCGACGACGTCTCCCCGCTGCCCAGCGACACCGGCTACCGCGGCCCGACCGCGTGCAACGCCGCTGGCATCACCTATCGCCAGCTCGACTACTGGGCCCGCACCGGCCTGGTCGAGCCCAGCGTGCGCGGTGCCGCCGGCTCGGGCTCGCAGCGCCTCTACTCCTTCCGCGACATCTTGATCCTCAAGGTCGTCAAGCGGCTCCTCGACGCCGGCATCTCGCTGCAGCAGATCCGCACCGCGACGGCCCACCTGCGTGAGCGCGGCACCGACGACCTGACGCGCGTCACCCTCATGAGCGACGGCGCGTCGGTCTACGAGTGCACCAGCAACGACGAGGTCATCGACCTGCTCCAGGGCGGCCAGGGCGTCTTCGGCATCGCCATCGGCGGCGTCTGGCGCGAGATCGAGGGCACGCTCGCCGAGCTGCCCAGCGAGCGCACCGCCGACCACTCCGGCGCGCCGCTCCCCGGCGACGAGCTCGCCGCGCGGCGAGCCGCCCGCCACACCGGCTGACACCCGGCACCACCCGATCCTCCGACGAGGCCGCCCGTCCACCGGGCGGCCTCGTGTCGTTCCCTGGATCCCACCCACGGGGCGCAGCACCGTCTTCCCCCACCTTCGGCATGGTCGCGCAGGTAGTGGGCGATAGACTCACCGTGCCGACATCCCGTGCGGGAGAGTCATCGCGGCCAGCCCCATCGGCTCGCGGTGCGCCGAAGGGGCAATTCCTCCCCGGAACCTCTCAGGCACCCGGACCGCACGGGTTGGCACTCTGGAGGTCACCGGGCCGACAGAGGGGGAGGTCAGTGACGCGACCTCAGGGAGCCCTCGTGCCCGACGCCACCCCGACCCCCACGCCCCGCCCGTCCGACGGGCTGGGCGAGTTCGTCGCCCGCCACATCGGCCCCGACGAGGCGGCCGTCGCACACATGCTCGAGGCCGTCGGCCACGACTCCCTGGAGGCCCTGATGGCGGCCGCGGTCCCCGGCGGGATCCGGATGGCTGCCGCGCTCGACCTCCCCGACCCGCTCGACGAGGAGGCCACTGCGCGGGCGCTCCGCACGTTGGCCTCGCAGAACCGGCCGGCCGAGGCGATGATCGGCCTCGGCTACCACGCGACGATCACTCCGGCAGTGATCCGGCGCAACGTGCTCGAGGACCCGTCCTGGTACACCGCCTACACGCCCTACCAGCCGGAGATCTCCCAGGGCCGCCTCGAGGCCCTGCTCAACTTCCAGACCGTCGTCGCCGACCTCACCGGCCTGCCGACCGCCAATGCGTCGCTGCTCGACGAGGGCACGGCCGCGGCCGAGGCGATGACCCTCGTGCGCCGGGCCCAGCGCAACGCCGCCGGACCGTTCGTGGTGGATGCCGACGCGCTGCCCCAGACGATCGACCTCGTACGCACCCGCGCCCAGGGCATGGGCATCGAGGTCGTGGTCGCCGACCTGAGCGGGGGTCTTCCGGACGGTGACCTGTGCGGCGTGCTCGTGCAGTACCCCGGCGCCTCGGGAACGGTGGCAGACCCCCGTCCGGTGATCGACGCGGCCCACGAGCGCGGTGCGCTGGCGGTCGTGGCGGCCGACCTCCTGTCCCTGGTACTGCTCGAGGCGCCCGGCACCCTGGGCGCCGACGTGGTCGTCGGCTCCTCCCAGCGCTTCGGCGTACCCCTCTTCTACGGCGGTCCGCACGCGGGCTTCATGTCGGTCTCCTCCGGCCTCGAGCGGCACCTGCCGGGGCGCCTCGTGGGAGTCTCGATCGACGCGGAGGGCCGTCCGGCCTACCGCCTCGCGCTCCAGACCCGCGAGCAGCACATCCGGCGTGACAAGGCGACCTCCAACATCTGCACCGCCCAGGTCCTGCTCGCCGTCGTCGCCTCGATGTACGCCGTCTACCACGGGCCGGAGGGTCTGCGCCGGATCGCGCAGCGCACGCACGACCACGCCAGCCGGATCGCCGACGCGCTCCGGACCGGGGGAGTGGAGGTCGTCAACGAGACGTGGTTCGACACGCTCACCGTCTCCGTCCCGGGCCGCGCCGCCGACGTGGTGGCGGCCGCGCGCGCGGTCGGGCTGCACCTGAGGCTGATCGACGACGACCACGTCGGGCTGTCCACCTCCGAGCGCACCAGCCCGTCCACGGTGGCGGCGGTGCTCCGCGCCTTCGGTGTCGCGCCGGCCGCAGACGTCGCGCCGCCGGGGCTCCCGGAGGCGCTCGTGCGGAGCACGGAGCTGCTCACCCACGAGGTCTTCAACTCCCACCACAGCGAGACCCAGATGCTGCGCTACCTGGCCCGGCTGTCGGGCCGCGACTACGCCCTGGACCGCGGCATGATCCCGCTGGGGTCGTGCACCATGAAGCTCAACGCCACCACGGAGATGGAGCCGATCAGCCTGCCCGGCTTCGCCGACCTGCACCCGTTCGCCCCCGCCCAGGACGCGACCGGCTACCGCGAGCTCGTGGACGACGTCGAGGGCTGGCTGGCCGAGGTCACCGGCTACGACAAGGTCTCGGTCCAGCCCAACGCGGGCTCCCAGGGCGAGCTGGCCGGTCTGCTGGCGATCCGTGGCTACCACCTCGCCAACGGTGACACCGCGCGTGACATCTGCCTGATCCCGTCGTCCGCACACGGCACCAACGCCGCCTCGGCCGTCATGGCGGGGATGAAGGTGGTGGTGGTCAAGGCGTCCGACGACGGCTCCGTCGACCTCGACGACCTGCTGGCCAAGTGCGACCAGTACGCCGAGACGCTGGCGGCGATCATGGTGACCTACCCCTCGACCCACGGGGCCTACGAGGACACGATCACCGACCTGTGCAAGATCGTGCACGACCACGGCGGACAGGTCTACGTCGACGGCGCCAACCTCAACGCCCTCCTCGGCTGGGCCCGGCCCGGCGAGTTCGGTGGCGACGTCTCCCACCTCAACCTGCACAAGACGTTCTGCATCCCGCACGGCGGTGGTGGTCCCGGCGTAGGACCCGTGGCCGTACGAGCCCACCTGGCGCCCTACCTGCCGTCGCACGCGTGGCACCCGGAGGCCGAGAAGCGCCAGGGCATCGGCCCGATCAGCGCCGCGCCCTACGGCTCGGCCGGCATCCTGCCCATCACCTGGGCCTACATCCGGATGATGGGTGCGCAAGGGCTGACCCGGGCGACGGCGGTCGCGGTCCTGTCCGCCAACTACGTCGCCCACCGGCTCGGGGAGCACTTCCCGGTGCTCTACCGCGGCCACCACGACCTGGTCGCGCACGAGTGCATCCTCGACCTGCGCGGGATCACCAAGGCCAGCGGTGTCAGCGTGGACGACGTCGCCAAGCGGCTGGTCGACTACGGCTTCCACGCCCCGACGATGTCGTTCCCGGTCGCCGGCACGCTCATGGTGGAGCCGACCGAGTCGGAGGACCTGGCCGAGATCGACCGGTTCTGCGACGCCATGATCGCGATCCGCGGCGAGATCGCACGCGTCGAGGCAGGGGACTGGTCGCCCGAGAACTCGCCGCTGCGGCACGCCCCGCACACGGCGCGAGCCCTGGTCGGGGAGTGGGACCGCCCCTACTCCCGCGAGCTCGGCGTCTTCCCGCAGGGGATCGACCCCGACAAGTACTGGCCCGCCGTGGCGCGCATCGACCAGGCCTACGGCGACCGCAACCTCGTGTGTGCCTGCCCGCCGCCGGAGGCCTTCGCCGAGTGAGCGACCAGCGGCAGCGGCTCCTCGACGTCGCCCAGGCGGAAGGCCGCCTGACCTCGGTCGTCGGTGCCGTCTTCGACCGCTACGGCGCCGTGTGGGCCGGTGGGGCGGGCTCGGCTCCCGGCCTGGACGGGCAGTACCGGATCGGCTCGATCACCAAGACGATGACCGCGGTGCTGGTCATGCAGGCCCGCGACGCCGGCGTGCTGGACCTGTCCGACCGGCTGGGCGACCACCTCGGCGAGGTGGGCTACGCCGAGGTGACCATCCGTGACGCCCTCGCGCACACGTCGGGGATGCAGAGCGAGCCGCGCGGCGCGTGGTGGGAGCGCACCCGCGGAGCTGCCTTCGCCGCCCTGGCCGCGGCCAACGACGGCGCCGGCCGCGTCGCCGGCGCAGGGGAGTGGTTCCACTACTCCAACCTCGGCTACGGCCTGCTCGGCGAGGTCCTGGCCCGCCGGACGGGCCTGCCGTGGCGACACCTCGTGGGCGAGCGCCTGCTCCAGCCCCTCGGCATGCGGTCGACGTCGTACCTCCCGCGACCGGGCGCACAGCCCGGCTGGAGCGTCGACCACTTCACCGGCATCCGGGTCCACGAACCGCTGACCGACACCGGGGCGATGGCGCCGGCCGGACAGCTGTGGTCGACGCTGGCCGACCTGGTCACCTGGGGCCAGCTGCTCGGCGGCGCACGCCCCGACGTGCTCGCTTCGGCCACGCTCGCCGAGATGCAGGACCCCGTCACGGCCGACTACGGGCTCGGGCTGATGCTCGGGCTGCATCCCGGCGGCCGGCTCATCGGCCACAACGGGTCGATGCCCGGCTTCCTGGCGGCGCTCCACGTCGACCCGGACAGTGGGATCGGTGCGGTGGTCCTCACCAACGCCACGACCGGGATCGACCCCCGCGAGCTCGCCGTGTCGCTGATCGAGGGAGACCCCGATGCGGCCGAGGATCGGCCGGCGCCGTGGCGACCCACCGTGGTCCTGCCGGGTGAGGTCCTCGGCGTGCCCGGGGTGTGGTTCTGGGGCAACACCGCCTACGACGTGCGCTGGCACAACGAGGGACTCGAGCTGCGCGCCATGGCACGTGGTGGGGTGGTGACCGACCGGTTCGAGCTGGTCGATGGGGTCCTCGTCGGCGTCGTCGGCTACCACCGCGGCGAGCGGCTGGACGTCGTACGGCGCCCGGACGGGGCGATCCGCAACCTCGAGTGCGCGACCTTCGTCTACACGCGCGTGCCCTACGACCCGGACGTGGACATTCCCGGCGGGCACCCGCCCCGCTGAGGTCAGACGGCGTCAGACTGAGCTCAGACGCCCTGCGACACGCTCGACATGTTGAAGTCGGGGATCCGCAGGGCGGGCGTGGCGGTGCGGGAGAAGTAGTCATCGCCCCACTCCCGGCTGAAGCTCGGCACCGACTGGGTGGCAGCACTGAACCGGTTGAGCAGGTCGATCGGGCTCTCGTTCCAGCGGAAGTTGTTGGCGGCACCGACGATCTCGCCGTCCTCGACGACGTAGACGCCGTCGCGGGTCAGGCCGGTCAGCAGCATGGTCTGCGGGTCCACCTCGCGGATGTACCAGAGGCAGGTCAGGAGCAGCCCGCGCTGGGTGCCGGCGATCATGTCGTCGATGCTGCCGGCACCGTCGCCGACCTCGAGGACGAGGTTGTCGATCATCGGCGTGACGGGCTGGCCGGTCATCCCGGCCGAGTGGCGGGTCTGGAGCAGGCCGGTGAGGAGGCCGTCGCGGATCCAGTCGGTGCGCTCGAGGGCGAGTCCGTTGTCGAAGACCGAGTCGGTGTTGTCGGACGAGCCGGTGATCACGAACGGCGCGCACTCGAGGCCGGGGTGGGCCGGGTCGGAGAACAGGTGGACACCGGGCGCCGCGACCTTGTCGCCGATGCGGGTGCCGCCGCCGCGCCGGCTGTAGACCGACTCACCCTCGTGGGCCACCCGGGCTCCGGCGCCCCAGTAGGCGTCGATCATCAGGTCGGCCACCGAGGAGGGCGGCAGGATCGTGTCGTAGCGTCCTGCCGGCAGGTCGATGCGCCGCTCGGCCCACGCGAGCCGCTGGGCCACGGTGGCGGCCATCGCGGCCGCGTCGACGTCGCTGAAGTCGCGGGTCGCCCCGCCGGTCCAGGCGCTGCGGCTGAGGGAGGTGTCCTTGCCGGTGCAGGCGAAGTGACCGGTGGGCTGCACGTGGCGCAACCGGAGACCGCGGCTGGAGCCGAGGTAGGTGGTGGCGACGTCGTGGTTGACGAAGCCGTAGAGCAGGCGGTCCTCGCCGGTGGCCTGGCGGAACGCCTCGCCGAGTGCGGGCGCGAACGCGTCGTAGACGCCGATGTCGGTGGTCTCCGGACCCGTCTCCCAGTCGGGCGAGGTGGCGTCGCCGATGAGCTCGCGAGCGTCCTCGGCCGGGCTCCCGGCGCGGGCCGCGGCGTCCGCGGCCGTCACCAGGGCGGTGACCTGCTCGGTGGTGGACGCGCTGCCCGACACCGACCCGGTGGCGGTGCCTCCGTCGACCTCGGCGAAGCTGACGACGGTGACCGAGACCTCGGTCATCACGCCGTTGGTCGTGAGGGTGTTGTTGGCCCAGCGCAGGTTGGCGCTGGTGACGTCGCGCACGATCGCGATGCAGTCGTCGGCCGTGGAGGTCGCGAGCGCGTGCTCGACCAGCTGCTGTGCGGTGGGACGCAGAGGGGTCGTCATCAGTGGCCTGCCTCGTCGATGGTGTTGAGGATGTTGACGCCCCGGAAGAGCGACGTGGGACAGCCGTGGCTGACCGCCGCCACCTGCCCCGGCTGCGCCTTGCCACAGTTGAACGCACCGCCGAGCACCCACGTGTCCGGCCCGCCCACCGCCTCCATGGAGCCCCAGAAGTCGGTGGTGGTCGCCTGGTAGGCCACGTCGCGCAGCATGCCGTCCAGCTTGCCGTCGGTGATCTGGTAGAACCGCTGTCCGGTGAACTGGAAGTTGAAGCGCTGCATGTCGATGCTCCACGACTTGTCGCCGACGACGTAGATGCCTCGCTCCACGCGGGCGATCAGGTCGTCGGTCGACAGGTCCTCGGTGCCGGGCAGGAGCGAGACGTTGGCCATCCGCTGGATCGGGATGTGCCCGGAGGAGTCGGCATAGGCACAGCCGTTGGAACGGCCGTCGTTGAGCTCCGGCTTGAGGTGTCCCATGGAGCGGTCGAGCTGGTAGCCGACGAGCACGCCGTCGCGCACGATGTTCCAGCTCTGCGTCTGGACGCCCTCGTCGTCGTAGCCGACGGTGGCGAGGCCGTGCTCCTGGGTCCGGTCGCCCAGCACGTTCATGACCGGCGAGCCGTACTGCAGGGTGCCGAGCTTGTCGTAGGTGGCGAACGAGGTGCCGGCGTAGTTGGCCTCGTAGCCCAGGGCCCGGTCGAGCTCGGTGGCGTGGCCGATCGACTCGTGGATGGTCAGCCACAGGTTGGAGGGGTGCACGACCAGGTCGTAGGTGCCCGCCTCGACGCTGGGTGCCTTCAGCTTCTCGGCCAGCAGGTCGGGGACCTCGGCCAGCTCGGCGTCCCAGTCCCAGTGCGAGCCGGTGAGGTACTCCCAGCCGCGCCCGACGGGCGGCGCGATCGAGGCCATCGAGTCGAAGATGCCGGACTGCTCGTCCTCACCGGTGGCCTCGAAGCCGGGCTGGAGGCGTACGCGCTGCTGGGTGGTGCGGGTGCCCGACAGGTCGGCGTAGTACTTGTTCTCCTGCACCTGCTGGAGGAACGCCGTGGCGTGCGCGACGGCCGCCCCGGTGCGCAGCCGCTCGGTCCAGTCGACGAGCAGCGCCGCCTTCTCCCGGGTCGGCACGTCGAGAGGGTTGACGTCGTAGCCGGAGACCCACGTGACGTCGTCGTGGACGGGCTCGGGAGCCAGCTCGACGGGGGTGGTGGTCATGGCGGCGGCCACCCGCGCGACGGCGACCGCCGTCTCTGCGACCCGGCGAGCCTCGTCGTCGGTCAGCACCACGCCGGAGGCGAAGCCCCACGCGCCGCCGTGCACCACGCGGACCGCGAAGCCGAGGTCCTCGGCGTCGCTCGCCGTCTGGAGCACGCCGTCGCGCGCGCCGAGGTACTGGTAGCGGTTGCGCTCGAGGCGGAAGTCCGCATGACTGGCACCGAGCTCCTGGGCACGGGCCAGGGCCACGTCGCCGAGGCGACGGTGCGGCAGGTCGCTGAAGGTCGGGTCGAGCCCGGGCGCACTCATGGGCACGAACCTAGCGGAGGGGTTGCAGCGACGACGACCGGCATTCCGAGGGGTGCGCGACTAGCCCAGGCTCAACGTCGTACGGCTGCCGTGCCGTCCCCGGTGCACCCGCAGCTGGGTCGGGATCCGGGTCTGGAGCTCCGGCACGTGGCTCACCACGCCGACCACCCGTCCGCCGTCGCGGAGCGCGTCGAGGGTGTCCATGACGTCCTCCAGCGTCTCCGCGTCGAGCGAGCCGAAGCCCTCGTCGACGAAGAGCGTGTCGAGGTCGGTGCCGCCCGCCTCGTCGGTGATCACGTCGGCGAGGCCCAGCGCCAGGGCCAGGGACACGACGAACGTCTCGCCGCCCGAGAGGGTCGCCGGGTCGCGGCTGTCGCCCGTCCAGTCGTCGCGGACGAGGAGGCTGAGCCCGCCGCGCGTCTCTCCGGCTCCGCGCTGGCCGGTGTGGACGAGGGAGTAGCGCTGGTCGCTCATCGTGGAGAGGCGCACGTTGGCGGCGTCGACGACCTGGCTGAGCCGGTGCGCGAGGACGTAGGCGGACAGCCGCATCTGGAGCTGGTTGTCGGGGTGCTTCCCCTCGACGAGCGCAGCGAGGTCGGCCACCAGGTCGAGGTCGGCGCGGACGGGGGTCCAGGCGGCCAGGGCCGCCTCCATCTCGTCGGCGAGCCCGCTGAGGCGCCGACCGCGGTCGCGCAGGTTCATGTCGGTCTGCCGGGCGAGCGCCGCCGCCTCACGGGCGCGGTGGTGGTCCTGGGCGAGCGCCTCGAGGTCCGGGGCCTCGGCGGCTGCCGACCGGACAAGGGCGTCGTCGGCGAGCAGCTCGCCCACTCGGGCGGCCTCCCGCTCGTGGCGCTCGATCTGCTGCTGCAACGCTGCCAGCTCGGCGTCGGACAGCCAGGCCGACGCCGCCCAGGCGGAGGAGTCGAAGCCGGCCTTCGCGGCGACTGCGTCGGCCGCCTCCTGCGTGCTGGTGGCGGTGGCGCGTGCCCGGGCGAGGTCGGCGGTCAGCTCCTCGGACTGGCGGGCGAGCACCTCGACCTGCTGGTGGAGGGCGGTCAGGGCATCGAGGTCGGAGCCCTCGGGGACGACCGCCGCGATCTGCCCGTGCAGCCCGTCGATGCGCGCGGTGAGCACGGCGATCTCGGTGTCCAGCCGGGTGGCGGTCGCGAGGAGGGTTTCACGCTCGCCGACCAGGGCCTGCTGCTCGGCGAGGAGCGTGTCGACGCGGGCAGCCAGGGACTCGACGTTGGCGCCCACCCGGCTGGCCCGGTCGCGGCGGGCGAGGGCTTCCTCCTCCTCGACCAGGAGGTTCTCCACGGAGTCGCCGGACTCGGCGAGCGCGGTGGCCCGCTGCGTCTCCAGTCCCCGGACCTGCTGGGCGTGGGCCTCCACGACGACCTCGAGGTCGTCGACCTCCCGGCGCGCCTCCCGCTCGGCCGCTTCGTCGGGGGCGCCCGGGGCCGGGGACGCGGGGGAGGGGTGGTCGGCCGACCCGCACACCGGGCAGGATGCTCCGACGGCCAGCTTGCCGGCGATCTCGGCCGCCATCCCGTCGAGCCGCTGCTCGCGGATCTCCACCAGCGTCTCCCTCGCCAGCAGCCGTGCCTGGGCGGCCTCACCCAGGGCCTGCTCGGCCACGACCAGCTGGGCGGTCAGCATCTCGGCAGACCTCGCCGCGCGGACGCGAGCCCGGAGCACCTCGAGGTCGGCGGTCAGCGACTCGGCGAGGACGACGGCCTCCCGGGCGGCGACGAGCCCCGGCTCGACCGCCTCCAGGACGCGCGGGACGTCGGCGGCTCGTGCCTCGACGCGATGGAGCTCGGTGTCGGTCTCCTCACGCGTGCGGGTGAGCCTCGCCAGCTGCCGCTCCAGGTCGGCGGCCTGCCGCTGGAAGGGGCGTACGCGGGCGACGTCGGTGAGGAGACGGGTGGCGGTCCGCCGGTGCTCGGCGATCTCCTGCTCGTCGAGGGAGGTGACGCCGAGAAGCTCGACCAGCGTCGAGCGGATGGCGCGAGCCTGCTGCTCGAGCTCGCGCACCTCCTTGCGGGCGCCGAGGGCGAGCTCGTGGAGCGGTCGTACGGCGACGGCCCGCTGGGCCTGCGCGGCGCTCCGTTCGCGCGCCTCGTGGTCGGGCGTCGCGGCCTCGACCGCGGCCCACGCGCGTCGGGCGGCGGCATGGGTGGCGCGGAGCCCGGCGAGCTCGATGCCCGCCGCGGAGGCCTCGCTGGCGGCCACCTCCGCCACCGAGGCCGCCTCGACCCGGATGGCCTGCTCGACGGAGGCCTCGACGGCCGAGGTGGTGAGCTCGTCGATCCACGACCGGAGACCGGCCGGGTCGGCCTGCCACCCCGCGGGCGCATCGGCTCCTCCCACCTCGCTGACCCGACTGACGAGGTCGGCGACCGCACCCTGGTGGGCTTCGCAGGCGCGGCGGAGCTCGACCCGCCGCTCACGCAGCCAGCGCTCGACGCTGTCGAACCTCCCGGTCTGGAAGACCTGCTGGAGCAGGGCGTGCCGCTCCTCCGAGCGAGCGCGCAGGAAG
>Ga0190275_10004061_pt1 | contig 10528 bp, 9 predicted proteins | sample Popmic550T_FD_133745 | JGI IMG/M metagenome (GOLD analysis project Ga0190275, IMG submission 133745) | Populus adjacent soil microbial communities from riparian zone of Yellowstone River, Montana, USA - 550 T | ecosystem: Environmental > Terrestrial > Soil > Riparian zone > Trees stand | place...
GGACGAAGGGCATGACGTGGCTCTTCACTGCACACGACACGTGCGCCACGACGCCATGACGGCGGAGGAAATAGATGCGGACGTACGGTCGGGGCTTCCAGCACTTGGAAGCCCCGTAAGCCACTGGCGGACCCCGTGGGGGATCGTGACGCCGGCGACCGAAGATGTAGCCCGCAAACACCGGCTGAGGCTCGTCGGCTGGACCGCTGACACCGAGGACTGGCGAGGAGGTCGTCCCGGCGAGATGCTCGACCGCATCGAGGGTTGGATTCTACCGGGGGCAATCGTGCTGATGCACGACGGGGTCGGCCCGGGAGCGACGCGCGAGGGCTGCGCCGGGACCGTCGACCTCGTAAGGCCGCTCGTCTCTCTGGCCCGGTCGCGCTGCCTCGAGCCCATGCCGCTGGACGAACTCCCCCATCCCATGCCTGACAGGAACCCAAACGCTCCGGCCCTGGAAGGCGACGCGGCTCAGTAACGTGTGCGTTCTCCTTGCAAGGGTAAAGTGCTCGGATAGAGTATGCCGACCATGAGCACTCCGCGACTCGACAACAAAGAAAATGCTCTGGTTGGGGATCATGCCTTCCAGGAAATCCTGGAGAAGATCTCCGCCGGCGCGGCAGGTAGGGACTCAGATCCGGCCTTCCCCGAGGACCCTTTACGGCGGCTCGCGCTCGCGGGCGTGCTCGCGATGCCCGTTCCCGACCCCGTAGGCGAACACGGGCGGCGCGCCTCGTTCACGGACGAGTGGCGCGTGCTGCGGGCCGTCGCCCGCGCCGACGGCTCCGTCGGCCGCATCCTGGACGGCCACTTCAACGGCGCGGAGCGCCTCTCGCTGCTCGCGCCAGAGCCGCTACGTTCAGCCGAGTTGGAGGCAGTCGCCGCCGGCGAACTACTCCTCGGTGTGTGGGGCGCGGATCCAATCCCGGGGGAGGGCGACCCGGCTCGACTCGTGCAAGGTAGCGAAGGCACAACGCTCTCCGGCGTCAAGACGTTCTGTTCCGGATCTACAGGTCTGGACCGCGCGCTCGTGCTCGCGAGCGGAGACGTCCCTGAACCGCCGCTACTCGCCTACGCCGACCTCTCGAGTGGCGTGCAGATCGACACGGAATGGTTCAAGGGCGCGGGGATGCGCGCCTCCGAGAGCCACCGAGTCGTCTTCGACGGGGCGCCCGTGCTCGCGCTTCTCGGGGAGCCCGGAGAGTTGATCCGGGAGCCCTACTTCAGCCGCGACGCGATCCGCACGGCCGTTACTTGGGCCGGCATCACCGATGCCGCCGTCGATGCGGCGCTCGACGTGCTGGCCGCCAAGGGCGGCGGCAAAGAACCAGACGACGTGGTCTCCCTCGCGGCGGGCAGGATGCTCACGGCCAGGGGCACCATCGATAGTTGGCTGGAGTCGGCGTCGGCGCTCGCCGACGCCGACCCGAAGTCTCTGCCGGGGATCTCGACGCAGTTGCGCCAGGCCGTGGCGAGCGCCTGCCGGGAGATACTTGATGAGGCGGCGAGGACCGTGGGCTCCCACCCCTTCGCCGTGGCCGGCCCGCTCGACCGCGCGAGGCGCGACCTGGAGCTGTTTCTCCTCCAGCACCGCCTGGAACCAGCCCTGGTTCGGCGCGGGAGACTGGCCATATCCGAGAGGCGGCCTTGAACGAGCGGCTCGGACGCGAGTACTTCGAGGAACTCTACGCCGGGTCGGAGGACCCCTGGTCATTCGAGACTAGCGAGTACGAGCATAACAAGTACGAACGGACCATCTCCGCTCTCGGCGAGCGCAGATTTCATAGAGCCCTGGAGGCTGGCGCTTCCATCGGCGTCTTTACGCGGATGCTCGCGGACCGCTGCGACGAGCTTCTGGCCGTAGACGTCTCGGAGCGGGCCGTCGCGGCGGCAAGCGAGCGGCTCTCGGGGCAGGGGCATGTCAGGGTCGAGCGGCGGACGCTGCCCGAGGAGATGCCAGCCGGCCCGTTCGACCTGATCGTCGCCTCCGAGGTTTTGTACTACTTCCCTGGGGAAGAAATGCTCGCGGTGCTGCGAGGCTTCGAGCGCGAGCTCGCACCGGGCGGCGCCCTGCTGGCCGTCCATTGGCGCAGAGAGACGAAGACATACCCCCTGCAAGGAGACCAGGTGCACGAGCTTCTAGCGCAGAATACGCGACTCCAGAACAAAGAGACCATCATCGAGCCGGATTACCGCCTGGATCTCTTCGAGGACAAATCGTGAAACCCGGTGAGCATCTGGTGATCGTCGGCGGAGGCCCCGCGGGTCTGGCGACGGCCCGCGCCTACAGGGAGACAGGCGGAGAAGCCCGCGTTATCCTGCTGACCTCCGAGCCGTACGCCCCCTACAACCGTCCCCCACTGACCAAGGAATACCTCAGGGGAGAATCCTCACGCGAAGACCTGCCCATAGAGAGCGAAGACTGGTACGAGGAGACCGGCGTCGACCTCAAGCCCCTCACGACGGTGGCCGGGCTGGACAGAGAACGGCAGTTCGTGACGACGAACGAGGGCGAGGAGCTGCGGTACGACGCCTGCGTACTCGCAACGGGCTCCGAGCCCATTCGTCTGCCCATACCCGGCGGCGATGACCCGGAGATCCTGACGATGCGGACCGTCGAAAACTCGACCCGCCTGCAGGAGCGCGTTGGTAGGGGAGACAGGGCCATCGTCGTCGGGAGCGGCTTCATCGGGTGCGAGGCCGCGGCGTCTCTCTCGCTGCGCGGAGCCGAGGTAACCCTGATCAGCCTCGAAGAGTCGCCGCAGAGGGAGCGGCTCGGCAGCAAGGTCGGGGAGCGCATCGAGGGTTGGCTGAGGAGCTACGACGTGGACCTCCGCCTGGGCTCGAGCCTGGAAGGCATCCAGCGCGTGGACGACGGTTATGAGTTATCCATAGAGAACGGAGACAAGATCTCCGCCGGTACCGTACTTTTCGGGACAGGCATCGCGCCCCGCACCGGGCTCGCCGAAAAGGCGGGTTTGCAGGTAGACGGAGGGGTCCTCACCGATTCCTCCATGCGGACGAGATCTCCGGGAATCTTCGCCGTCGGGGACATAGCCCGGGCGTACAACGAGTCCGCCGGGCGCCACCTCAGCGTCGAGCACTGGGGAGATGCGCTGGAGCACGGGCGCATCGCGGGGACGGTGATCTCCGGCGGCGAGGCAGCGTGGAGCATGGCCCCCGGCTTCTGGTCCACGATCGGCGACAAGACGCTCAAGTACTGGGCCTGGGGAGACGGCTGGGACGAACAAATCTTCGAAGACAAAGGCGAGGCCTTCACCGTCTGGTACGGCAAAGCGGGCACGCTCGTCGGCGTTCTCTCCCACGGAACGGATGAAGACTACGACCGGGGCCGGGGCCTGATCGAACACGGAGAGCCCCTCTCCCGATGACGCTCCCGCCACCGGAGCCGGCCCTTGAGGCCTGCGTGGTCGTTCCGGCCCGCGACGAGGAGGAGTTGATCTCCCCGTGCCTCCGCGCGCTCGCCGAGCAGACCGGCGTCGGGCCCGAGGAGTACGAGGTCTTGCTCGTCGTCGACGGCTGCATTGACGGGACCGCGGAACGGGCGATGGAAGTGGCCGGCGCGCATTCACGGCTCAGGCTCCATCTCCTGGAAGGTCCGGGGCTGGGGTCGGGCCACGCGCGCCGGACGGGCATGGAGGCCGCCTGCGAGCGACTTGTGGGCATCGGCCGGCCGGCGGGTCTCATAGCTTCGACCGACGCCGACACGGTAGTCGCCGGCGACTGGCTCTCCGCCCAGCTCACCGCCGCCGTGCGCGGCGCGCGGGCGATCGGCGGCCGCATAGAGCTCGCCGGCGGGTCACTACCAAAGACCGTCCTCCGCTGGCACTCCGAGCGAGGAAGATCCAGGCACCAGAAGATCCTCTCCGACCCCGACCGGCTCGGGGCGGCCGAGCACTGGCAGTTCAGCGGCGCGTCGCTGGCGTTGACGGCCGAAACCTACGCCAAGGTTGGCGGGCTCGAACCCAGGGCGACGCTCGAAGACGAACGCCTCGAAGAAGTCCTCCTCGAGCAGCGCATCCCCATCGAGCGCCTGCTCTCCGTCCGTGCGACTACCTCTTCCCGGCTCCAGGGACGCGCCAGCCAGGGCCTCGCCCACGACCTCGCTGCCGCGGCTGCGAGGCTGAATCGGACGAACGGTCAAACTTTCTAATGCAATATCGTCGCCCTCGGCGCAAACTCCGACGCAAATAGCGCATCATGTGGCTACAGCGGGGCCTGGCAGGAACATTCCGGGAAAGTCGAGATCGCCACACCGGATTCGAAATGTGCAATAGTATGCAGGCTGTGGTACACAACAGTGTGTAGAATTGAGCGATTGCAAGGCCGGGACGCACTCACAAAAGCAGGAAACGCCTAGATTGCAGCGAAACAGATCAAGATTTATTCGGGGGCCCTACGTCCACGTCCGCCCCGCGGAAAATGACTGAGTACCCACCGACCAAGGTGCTCCTGGCCGACGATCACACCATGTTCCGGGAGGGACTGGCCCGGCTGCTCGCCACTTACGGGGGCCTCGAGGTAGTTGGGGAGACGGCCAACGGCGAGGAGGCCATCGCTTTGGCCCAAGAGACCAGGCCCGACGTGGTGATAATGCAGGTGCAGATGCCTTTCGAGAAGGCGCAAGAAGCCCTGAGGCGGATGCGTGAAGTCACCCCGACACCGAAAGTCGTCATCGTGACCATGTTCGAGGACCCGCGCATGATGCGCGAGCTGTTGAAGCTCGGGGCCAGCGCCTACGTGCTAAAGAGCAGCTCTTCCAGGCAACTTATTGGCGCGGTCCGCGCGGCGGTCTTCGACCCGCAATCGAATAACGTTGTCGTTGGGATGCCCCTCGAGGCTCTGGAGGAGGCGCAGGAGGGCTCGGGGGGCGTGCTCACCGCCCGCCAACTTGAGATCCTACTCCTGGCCGCCCGCGGTCTCTCCAGCCGCGAGATGGCAGCACGGCTGCACATCGCCCAAGGCACCGTCAGCCGTCACCTGTCCGACGTATACAAGAAGATGGGGGTCAGGTCGCGGAGCGAAGCCACCAGAAAGGCCCTGCGGGAAGAGTGGATCACCATTACCGACATCACCCAAGAGTCCGAGTCATAGCCTGAAAACCAGCCCGCACCTTAAAGACCCTGCTACGCTACTCACTCCGGGATCAGCGTTTCCGCTTCCTTCACGAGCCCAAGCAGGTTCTCTATGCTGATGTCCTCGATCTCCCAGACCTTGCCGTCGAGGCTGACCCTGGCGTTCAAACCGTCGCTGTAGAGCACCTCGATCCAGCACAGGACACCCGTCTGCAAACTCATATCCGCCCCGTCTGTGTCGTTGCGGATGAGCAGATGAGGGTCGAAGGCTTCCGCCTGACCGTCAAGTTCTCCCAGGGTGCCAATCAGGACCTCGATGTCGGGGCGGTCTTGATAGATTGCCATGGCCAAGGCTTCGCGGTACATGAGCGGCGCCACCGTTATGAGTATTCGCATGTTGCGTCCGTTCCTTTCTCGCGGAACGGCTAACAAACAATGTGTTGAGATAGCTGCTTGGCGAAAGTCGCCCACGCATAGCTTTACGGTGCGAGTGTATACCTGCCGCCTGGGGATGTCAGGGGGTTGGCACGGAAGTTGTATGAAAATATGTGTCTCGTGGGTAGCCCCGAGCTCCTTGTAGGCGTCGGCGAGGTGGAGCTCGTTGGGTGCATCACCATCGGCGCGACCTTACATACTAATATGTGTCTCTCCTGTACATTTCGGCACAATTTCAAGCGGAGGGGGGCGAATCGCGTTGCGGACGACCGTAGGTAAACTATAGTCTAGCCAACCGGGACGTAACTTCCCGGAACTATTGGGATGGAGCCGACGAGCTTCCGAACTCCTTTCCCTTTCCCACCATTACCCTTCGGACGGTCGGCTCCTCTCTCAACACAGGTCACTCACCGCGAAGCGGGTGAGTTGAGATGAAGCCCGACTATCTGCGAGACTCCTCCTGCAGGTAGCGGCGCTCCGCCTTCCTGTTCTCCGCGTACAACTTTCGGGCGGCGACGACGGACTCCGTCTCCGAGACCTCAGCCACGGGCACGTCCCAGAACGACTCGTAGTCAGGCACGCCCGCGTAGCGGTCGACCGCGATGTGGATCACGACGGTCCGGTCCACCGTTTTTGCCTCCCCCAAGGCATCTCGGAGTCCGTCCACCGACCTAGCCCGCAACACGCGCGCGCCCAGGCTCTCGGCGTTGGTCGCGAGGTCGACCGGCAACGTCTCCCCCGGCTCCTCCTCCGAGTCGAGGCCGATCGTACCGTTCTTGCGGTAGCGGTAGTGGGTGCCGAAGCCGTCCGAGCCGACCGAGCGCGAGAGGGCTCCGATGGAGGAGAAACCGGAGTTGTCTACCAGCACGATGGTGAGCTTGTAGCCCTCCTGTACCGAGGTGACGATCTCGGAATTCATCATCAGGTACGAGCCGTCGCCGCACATCACGTAGACCTCGCGGGAGGGATCGGCCATCTTGACGCCCAGGCCCCCGGCGATCTCGTAGCCCATCGTCGAGTAGCCGTACTCGACGTGGTAGCCTTTGGGGTCGCGAGTCCTCCAGAGTTTGTGCAGGTCCCCAGGCATCGATCCTGCCGCGCATACGACCACGTCCTCCGAATCGGAGAACGAGTTGACCGCCCCGATGACCTCGCTCTGGGCCGGGAGCGGACCGTGATCCAGGCAGTACAGCCGCTCGACTTCCCTGTCCCACTCTCCGTTCGCGCGCCCGCTCTGCTCCCTATATTTCCCCTCGACCTCGTAATCCGGCAGGGCCCCGCCGAGGGCCTCCAGGGTGGCGCGGGCGTCGCCAACCAGGGCGAGCCCGGCGTGCTTATGGGCGTCGAAGTCGGCGATGTTTATGTTGACGAAGCGCACGTCGGGGTTCTGGAAGGCGGTCTTCGAGGCCGTCGTGAAGTCGCTCCAGCGCGTGCCAACCCCGATGACGAGGTCCGCCCCGCGGGCCGCGCGGTTGGCGGCGAGGGTCCCTGTGGCGCCCACGGCCCCGAGGGCGAGAGGATGGTCGTAGGGCATGCAGCCCTTGCCGGCCTGCGTCTCGGCGACCGGAATCCCGGTCTGTTCGGCGAGGCGCCCCAGGGCTTCTGTGGCCTCCGAGTAGATCGTGCCCCCGCCACTGACGATTATCGGTCGGCGGGCCCCCCGGACGAGGGCGGCGGCGCGCTCTATCATCTCCGTCTCAGGCCTCGGGCGGCCCACGCGCCACACCCGCTTCTCGAAAAACGCTCCAGGGTAATCGTAGGCTTCCGTCTGTACGTCCTGCGGAAGCGCCAGGGTCACAGCCCCCGTCTCGGCCTGGTTCGTGAGCACACGTATCGCGGCGAGGGTGGTCGGTATCAGCTGCTCGGGCCGCACGACCCTGTCGAAGTACCGCGAGACTGGCCCGAAGCAGTCGTTGACCGAGAGGGTTCCGTCGTGGGGCGCTTCGAGCTGCTGCAGGACGGGGTCTGGCCTGCGCGAGGCGAAAACGTCGCCAGGCAGGAGCAGCACGGGTAGGCGGTTTATCGTGGCTAGGGCCGCGCCCGTGACCATGTTGGTCGCCCCCGGTCCGATGGAGGCGGTGCAGGCGAGGGTCTGGAGGCGGTTCTTCTGGCGGGCGTAGGCCGAGGCGGCGTGAACCATCGCCTGCTCGTTGCGGGCCTGGTAGTAGGGCATGGCGTCGGCGTACTGCTGGAGGGCCTGGCCGACGCCCGCGACGTTGCCGTGGCCGAAGATCCCGAAGCACCCAGCGAAGAGGCGTTGCTCCGTCCCGTCCCGCTCGACGTACTGGTTCGCGAGAAACCGAACCAGCGCCTGGGCCATCGTTAGTCGTACCGTGCTCAATTACCTCACCTCCGGTTCGTCGTGTCGACCATAGCCGCCGCGACGGCGGCCGGCGGGAAAGCTGCCCACCGTCGTCGCAACCCCTTGTCTATCAGGTCGTCTCCCGCCCTCTGTTCTCCTCATCGTGCATCGCGTCGGACTCCTCATGGAAAGCATCAGCGAGGTGGTCACCGCCCGAACCGGCCTCCTCGCGGTCGGTCCGCTCGAACTCGGCAAGTTCTACGGAGAGGTTCTCCATGTCCTCGCCGCCGGCCATCATCGAGGCGACGTCTTCCCTGGTAACCTCAGACTTCTCGAACGTGCCAAGGCTCTGGCCGCGCTTCAGGATGGTGAATCGGTCGGCGACCGGATAGGCGTGGTGGACGTTGTGGGTGATAAAGATCACCCCTATGCCCTGGTCGCGGGTCTGGGCTATGTAACGCAGCACGACCGCCGCCTGCTTTACCCCGAGGGCGCTCGTCGGCTCGTCGAGTATCAGTACCTTCGCGCCGAAGTACACGGCGCGAGCTATCGCGACCGACTGCCGCTCGCCCCCCGAGAGCGTGCCGACCGGCTGCGAGGGGTCGCGGATGTCTATGCCCATCCCCCCAAGTTGCTCGCGGGTTACCCGGTCGGCGAATGCCGCGTCGTAGCGCTTGAAGGGGCCCGCGCCTTTCGTCGGTTCGCGGCCAAGGAAGAAGTTGCGCGAGATCCCCATGAGCGGGATCATCGCCAGATCCTGAAACACGGTCGCTATGCCCCTGTTCAAGGCGTCGCGCGGCGAGGCGAGTTTCACCTCCTCGCCTTCGATGAGTAGTTTGCCCTCATCGTGCTGGTGGACGCCTGAGAGCGTCTTTATCAGGGTGGACTTCCCGGCGCCGTTGTCGCCGAGCAGGCACAAAACCTCGCCGGTCCCGACGTGCATGGAGATGTCCTGGAGCGCGATCACGCTCCCGAAGTACTTCGAGATGCCCTGGACCTCCACCAGCCGGGTGGAGGGCGCCGTCTCTGACGCTGTCATCTCGACCTCGCTGCTCTGTTGCGGATGTAGTTGTTGACGATCACGGCGATCAGGAGCATCGCCCCGAGGAAGACCTGGAACCAGTCGGTGTTCACGCCGGTGAAGAAGATGCCCTGGCTGACCATCCCGAAGATGAGCGCCCCGAACATCGGGCCGATCACCGACCCGTAGCCGCCGGTCAGGAGCACCCCTCCGATGACCGCGGCGATGATGGCCTGGAACTCGAAGAGCGTCCCCCGCAACACGTCGGCCGAACCGGCGTCGAGCACCTGGATGACGGCCAGCAGCGTGGAGGCGACGGCCGTCGCCATGAACAGTATTATCTTCACCCGGTTGACCGGAACCCCGACGTTGCGGGCCGCCACGGGGTCGCCTCCGGTGCCGAAGATCCAGTTCCCGAACGTGGTCCTGAGTAGTACGTAGGTCCCCAGGATGCCAAGGCCGACCCACCAGAATATCGAGGCGGGCACGCCGGCGACCTCGCTCGCGAAGAGGCCCGGCAGGAAACCTTCGTCCTCGAGACCGGAGACCTGGGTGCGGCCAGTGATCAGGCGCGTAAACCCTATGGTCGCCCCGCGCAGGGCGAAGAGGGACGCGAGCGTCACGATGAAAGAGGGCAGACCGGTCTTGACCACCATGTACCCGTTCAAGAACCCGATAAGTAGGGCGGCCCCGAAGGCCAGGATGAGGGAGGCCCAAAGCGGCCAGCCAAACTCGACCGTCGGTATCGCGAGCAGCATTCCAGCGGCCCCGATCATGGACCCCACCGAGAGGTCGAACTCCCCTGCGATCATCAATAGCGCGACCGGGATGACCACGATGCCGAGCTGCGCCGATACCTCCAGGTAACTGATGGTCCCCGTACTGGTAAGGAACCCGCGATCCCCTGCCACTATCGCGAAGAACGCGAAGACAAGTATCGCCCCTGCTACCGCGCCCAATTCCGGACGGGTGAGTACCTTTCTCAGAATGCCGACCCTGCGAACCCTCTCGTCAGCAGACCGGGCGGCGGTCGCCATGGTAGATCCTCCTTTCTTAGCGGGGGCGGCGCCAAGCGCCGCCCCCTCGCGAAACGGTTTAGCGGATGCCCTTCTTGCTGAGGTTGATGACCTGCTTGGCGTTGTCCTGCGTGACGAAGGCCGGGCCGGTCAGCACCTCGGAGGCCGGTACCGCGCCGTATTGGACGTAGTTGGTCAGGAAGACTATAGGCAGGTACCCCTGGAGGTACTGCTGCTGGTCCACGGCGAAGGCCATGTCGCCACTGTCGATGGCCTGGAGGACCGTGGGAGCCAGGTCGAAGGTGGCGAGCGTGATGTCCTGCTCCCTCCCGCTCTCCTTGAGGGCCGCCAGGGCCGGCTCCGCACCGGTCGGGCCGAGCGCGAGCATACCGTTGAGATCCGGGTTCTGGCTTATGGCCGTCTCGATCTTGGCCTGCGCGTCGGTCGGGTTGTCGAGGGGCACGGCCACGACCTCGACTTGCCCGCCAAGCCCCTGTTCGAAGCCCTCGCAACGCTCGTCGAGCGCGACGTTGCCGACCTCCTGGTTGATGCAAAGCGCGTTGTCCACACCCTCCTCGGCGAGCCGCTCACCGGCACCCTCGCCGGCTATGAGCTCCGTCTGCCCGACGTGCGTGAGCGCGCCGATTTGCTCGTAGAC
>Ga0190275_10004062_pt1 | contig 10526 bp, 6 predicted proteins | sample Popmic550T_FD_133745 | JGI IMG/M metagenome (GOLD analysis project Ga0190275, IMG submission 133745) | Populus adjacent soil microbial communities from riparian zone of Yellowstone River, Montana, USA - 550 T | ecosystem: Environmental > Terrestrial > Soil > Riparian zone > Trees stand | place...
CGCCGCGCGCGCAGCTCGACCAGCAGTACACCGAGACCGCCATCACCTACTGCCAGAGCTACGCCGGCTACTACGCCGCCACGCCGCAGGCCGACACCGCCCGCAACTGGGTGACGGAGATGCGCGAGAAGCTGGCGTACAAGGCGTACCTGAACGGGATGTTCTACCTGCGCCGGCAGGCCCACGACGCGGCGGTGATCTACTTCAACGACGCCGTCAACGGCTACCCCGAGACGAAGTGGGCGCCCGCGGCGCTGGCCCGGGTGGTGGAGGCGTACGGCAGGGTGGGGTACCGCGAGGAGGCCGAGGAGGCGCGCCAGCGGCTGCTGCGCGACTTCCCGCAGAGCCCCGAGGCGCAGACGCTCGCCGCCGCGCCGCCGGCCCCCGCCGCCGCTCCCGCGCGCGACAGCGCCGCGGCGGCCGCGCCGCCGCCGACCGCCACGCCCTGAGCGGCGCCCCGCGCGGGGAGGAGAGCCCGAGGTGAAGCTGGGCGTGTTCGGGGGGACGTTCGACCCTCCGCACCTGGGGCACCTGGTCGCCGCCGCCGACGCGGCGCAGGCGCTGGGGCTGGGCCGGGTGCTCTGGGTGCCCGCGGCGGTGCACCCGCTCAAGCTGGCCACCGTGCAGGCGCCGGCCGACGCGCGGCTGGAGATGGCGCGCGCGGCGGTACGGGGCGACCCGCGCTTCGAGGTGGACCCGCTGGAGCTGGAGCGCAGCGGACCGAGCTACACCGTGGACACCCTGCGCGAGCTGCAGGCGCGGTACCCGGGCGCCGAGCTCCATTTCCTGACCGGCGCCGACAACCTGCGCGACCTGCCCCGCTGGAAGGAGCCGGGCGAGGTGGCGCGGCTGGCGCGGCTGGTGGTGGTGTCGCGGCGCGGCGAGGGCGTGCCCCCGGGGCTCCCCTATCCCGCGGTGGCGGTGCCCGTGACCCGCGTGGACCTGTCGAGCACCGAGGTGCGCCGGCGCGTCCGCGCGGGAGAGACGATCCGATATCTGGTCCCCGAGGCCGTGCGCGCCGTCATCGAGCGCCGCGGCCTGTACCGGGGGTGACAACACGGTTCCGCCAGGCGGAACGGAAGGGTTCTTGAGGACATGTTGAAGAGCGTGATCCAGGCGGTGTTCGGCACCCGCCACCAGCGCGAGCTGAAGCGGCTGCAGCCCCTGGTGGTCCAGATCAACGACGAGGTGGAGCGGCTGCAGGCCCTGGGCGACGACGAGCTCAAGGCGCAGACCGAGAAGTTCCGCGCCTACATCCGCGAGGCCACCGCCGAGATCCAGGCCGAGCTCGACGAGCTGCGCGACCGGAAGCGCGCCTCCGAGAGCGCCGCCGAGCGCGAGCAGCTGGCCGTGGAGATGGGCGAGGTGGAGAAGCGCCTCAAGAGCGCCACCGAGGCCGCCCTCGACGAGATCCTCCCCGAGGCGTTCGCCACCGTGAAGGAGGCGTGCCGCCGGCTGGTGGGCACCGAGGTGCAGGTCACCGGCCAGGCGCTCACCTGGGACATGGTGCCCTACGACGTGCAGCTCATCGGCGGCGTGGTGCTGCACCAGGGGAAGGTGGCCGAGATGGCCACCGGCGAGGGGAAGACCCTGGTCGCCACGCTGCCGCTGTACCTGAACGCGCTCACCGGCCGCGGCGCGCACCTGGTGACCGTCAACAGCTACCTGGCCCAGCGCGACAGCGAGTGGATGGGCCACGTGTACCGGTGGCTGGGGCTCACCGTGGGGTGCATCGACCTGCACGAGCCCAACACCCCCGACCGCCGCGAGGCCTACGCGGCCGACATCACCTACGGCACCAACAACGAGTTCGGGTTCGACTACCTGCGCGACAACATGGTGCACGAGCTCGACCAGCGCGTGCAGCGCGGCCACGCCTACGCCATCGTGGACGAGGTCGACTCGGTGCTGATCGACGAGGCGCGCACCCCGCTGATCATCAGCGGCCCCGTGGGCAACGAGACCAACGAGGCTTACGCGCGCTACAACCCGTCGGTCGCCGACCTCTTCCGGCGCCAGAACCGCATCGTCAACGACCTGATCGCGCAGGCCGAGAAGGACATCGCCGGGGGCGACGCCTACGCCGCCGGCGAGCGGCTGTTCCTGGCCCGCCGCGGCACCCCGCGCAACAAGCGCCTGCTCAAGCTGCTCTCCGACGATCCGGGGCTGGTGAAGACGATCGGCAAGGTCGAGCGCGACTACATGCAGGAGAAGAAGGTGCACGAGCTGGAGGAGCAGCTCCTCTTCAGCATGGACGAGAAGGGGCACAACGTGCACCTGACCGACCAGGGGCTCGACGTCCTCGCGCCGGACGACCACGAGGCATTCGTGGTCCCCGACATCAGCGAGGAGGTGCACCAGGTGGAGCTCGACAGCTCGCTCTCGGTGGACGAGAAGCGCGACGCGATCGCCGCGCTGGAGCGCGAGTATGCCGAGAAGAGCGAGAAGATCCACGTGATCCACCAGCTGCTCAAGGCGTACACGCTCTTCAACAAGGACGAGCAGTACGTGATCCAGGGCGGCGAGGTGATGATCGTGGACGAGTTCACCGGCCGCATGATGGCCGGGCGGCGCTGGTCCGACGGGCTGCACCAGGCGGTGGAGGCCAAGGAGGGCGTCAGCGTGAAGGCCGAGACGCAGACGCTGGCCACCATCACCATCCAGAACTACTTCCGGATGTACGACAAGCTCTGCGGGATGACCGGCACCGCGGAGACCGAGGAGGGGGAGTTCCACCAGATCTACCGGCTCGACGTGATGGTGATCCCCACCAACCGGGCGATCCGGCGCGACGACCGGCACGACCTGGTCTACAAGACCAAGCGCGAGAAGCTGAACGCCATCGTCACCGAGGTGCAGCGGCTGCACGCGATGGAGCTGCCGGTGCTGGTGGGCACCGTGAGCGTGGACGTGAGCGAGACGCTGTCGCGCATGCTCAAGCGCGCCGGCGTGCCGCACGAGGTGCTGAACGCCAAGCACCACCAGCGCGAGGCCGAGATCGTGGCGCGCGCCGGGCAGCCCGGGTCGGTCACCATCGCCACGAACATGGCCGGCCGCGGCACCGACATCAAGCTGGGGCCGGGGGTCACCGAGCAGCGCACCATGGGCTGGCTCAAGGCGCGCGGGGTGGACCTGAAGCAGGTGTCCACGCTCCCCGACCCCGAGCAGAACCTGCAGCTCGACGGGAAGCCCGACGACTTCCTGGTGGAGAGCGGCGGGCTGCACATCATCGGCAGCGAGCGCCACGAGAGCCGCCGCATCGACCGGCAGCTGCGCGGCCGCGCGGGGCGCCAGGGCGACCCCGGCGCGTCGGAGTTCTTCCTGTCGCTGGAAGACGACCTGATGCGCCTGTTCGGCTCCGACCGCATCGCCAGCATCATGGACCGGCTGGGCGCGCAGGAGGGCGAGGTGATCACCCACCCGTGGATCACCAACTCCATCTCGGGCGCGCAGCAGCGCGTGGAGATGCAGAACTTCGAGGCGCGCAAGCGGCTGCTCGACTATGACGACGTGATGAACCAGCAGCGCGAGGTGATCTACGACCTGCGCACCTTCGCGCTGGAGGGCGGCGCCGAGCTGGTGGGCGAGGTGTGGGAGATGATCGAGCGCTCCATCCCGGCGCTGCTGGAGGAGTACACCGAGGGGCCGCACCCCGAGGACTGGGACCTGGCCGGGCTGCGCCAGCGGCTCACGCTCGACTTCTTCGTCACCGCCGAGCGCTTCCCCACCCTCGACGCCGACGGCGACGCGTTCCACAGCCGCGCCGAGGTGCAGGAGTACGTGCTGGAGCTGGCGCGCGAGGCGTACCACCACAAGCTCGACCAGTTCGGCGAGGCGGGCGACGCGGTGCTGCGCTTCATCGTGCTCTCCACGATCGACGAGAAGTGGAAGGACCACCTGTACGACCTCGACCACCTGAAGGCGTCCATCGGCTTCCGCGGATGGGGGCAGAAGGACCCGCTGGTGGAGTACAAGGCCGAGGCCTACGACATGTTCGAGGCCCTGATGAAGGACCTGTACAGCTCGGTGGCGCGCTTCGCCTTCCGCGCGCAGATCGCCCCGGCCGAGCCCCCGCCGCCTCCGCCGACCTTCTTCGGCACGCCCATGCGGGGCGACGAGCCGGTGGAGGCGAGCTACGGCGACGACGAGGAGTCGCCCGCGCCCGAGCCGCAGCCCGCGGCGCGGCCGCGCAGCTCGCTGGGCATCAACCCGTACGCCGCCGTGCCGCCGTCGCAGCGGCAGCTGCGCACCAACCGCGACCCGGAGGGTGCGGCCAGGCAGGCCCCGGCGCAGGCAGCCGTGGGGCGCAACGACCCCTGCCCCTGCGGGAGCGGCAAGAAGTACAAGAACTGCCACGGCCGTTCCGCCTGATCGCGGCGGGCGCTGCGGCGGAAGAGGAACGGAGGGGCGGCGTGCCATCGGGCGCGCCGCCCCTCGGCGTTGCGGAGCGGGGTACGCGCTTCTTTACAGCGTGGAGCGATGTTCGTATTTTGTTCGGTACTCGGCTGGTCGGCATCCGTGCTCACTCTCGCCCGCGTTCATGTTCATGTGCTACACCATCAAGCAGTGGCCCGCCGCCGACCGGCCGCGCGAGCGAGTGCGCACGCTGGGGGCGCGGGCGCTCTCGACCCGCGAGCTGCTGGCGCTGCTCATCGAGACCGGGCGGCAGGAGCGCGAAGGCGTTCCGGCGCGCACGGCGCTGGAGCTGGCCGGCGACCTGCTGGCCGCCTTCGCCAACGAGGACGGCGACGATTCCCTGCGGCGGCTGATGCACACCCCGGTCGGAGGCATCGCCGGCCGGGTGCCGGGCGTGGGGCCGGCCAAGGCCACCCGGATCCTCGCCGCGCTCGAGCTGGGCCGCCGCGCGGCCGAGGAGGCACGCCCCGAGCGGGCGCGCGTGTACACCGCGCGTGACGTGTACGAGCGCATGCGCTTCCGGCTGCGCGACCTCGACCAGGAGGAGTTCCACCTGCTGCTGCTCAACACCCAGCACGAGGTGCTGCGCGAGGTGCTGGTCACCCGCGGCACGCTCGACGCCTCGCTGGTGCACGCGCGCGAGGTGTTCAAGCACGCGCTGCAGGAGTCGGCGGCGGCGGTGGTGCTGGTGCACAACCACCCCAGCGGCGAGCCCAGCCCCTCGCTCGAAGACCGCCAGATCACCTTCCAGCTCGTGTCGGCGGGCGACCTGCTGGGCATCCCCGTGGCCGACCACGTGATCGTGGGCGAGGGGCGCTACTTCTCGTTCGGCGAGCGCGGCGTGCTGCGCACCGGCGTCTCGGGCCCGGCGCGCCCGGTGCTGGCGGCGGCGTAACTCGGCCGCTCCACGCGCGCGGGGGACGGGCTGCCGCTCGTGCCGGGATGGACGGATCCGGGGCGGCGGCACGCGGGGCGTGACCGCCGCCCCGCTTGTGTTTACATTGAGGGCATGAGCCGACGCCGCGCCCGTTCCGCACCGCCCCCACCTCCCCGCCCATCCGCCCCGGATGGGCGGCCGTTCATGCGCCCCGCAGGCGCGGAGCCACGCTGATGGCCACCCCCGCCCCCGTGATGCTGGACGGCGGCGCGCTGGAGCACGCGCGCGCCATCCTCCCGCAGCAGCTGTTCGACGCCATCCTCCCCTACGCCGAGCGCGTGGACCTGGAGCTGGTGACGCGCGCGTACGAGTTCAGCAGCGTGGCGCACGCGGGGCAGAAGCGGCGCTCGGGCGAAGACTACGTGACGCACTGCGTGGAGGTGGCGGCGATCCTGGGCGAGCTGCACCTCGACTCGGTGACCATCGCGAGCGCGCTGATCCACGACGTGGTGGAAGACACCTCGGCCACGCTGGACGACGTGCGCGACGCCTTCGGGGCCGAGGTGGTGACGGTGGTGGACGGGCTCACCAAGCTGGCCAAGGTGCAGTTCCGCACCAGCACCGAGCAGCAGGTGGAGAACTTCCGCAAGCTGCTGCTGTCGATGGCGCAGGACGCCCGCGTGATCCTGGTGAAGCTCGCCGACCGGCTGCACAACATGCGCACGCTGGACTACCTGGGCGAGGAGAAGCGCCGCCGCATCGCGCTGGAGACGCGCGAGATCTACGCGCCGCTGGCGCACCGCCTGGGCGTGGCCACCATCAAGTGGGAGCTGGAAGACCTCTGCTTCAAGTTCCTGGAGCCCGAGGCGTACCACGACCTGGCGCGGAAGGTCAGCGAGAAGCGGCGCGAGCGCGAGGAGCTGGTGGAGCGCATGCGCGAGCCGCTGCGCGAGGAGCTGGTCGAGGCGGGGATGGACGCCGAGGTCACCGGGCGGCCCAAGCACCTGTGGTCGATCTACCGCAAGATGGTGCGCCGGCAGAAGAGCTACGAGGAGATCTACGACCTGATGGCGATGCGGGTGATCGTGGAGACGGTCACCGACTGCTACCATGCCCTGGGGGTGATCCACAATCGCTGGACGCCGCTCACCGAGCGGTTCCACGATTACATCGCGACCCCCAAGAGCAACATGTACCGGTCGCTGCACACCACCATCTTCGGGCCCGGCGGGCGGCTGTACGAGATCCAGATCCGCACGCGCGAGATGCACCGCACGGCCGAGTACGGCATCGCGGCGCACTGGAAGTACAAGGAGGGGCGCGCCACCGACGACGTGGACGACACCCTCACCTGGTTCCGGCAGGTGCTGGAGTGGCAGCAGGAGACGCGGGAGCCGGAGGAGTTCATGGAATTCCTCCGCATCGACCTGTTCCAGGACGAGATCTTCGTGTTCACCCCCATGGGCGACGTGAAGCAGCTTCCCAAGGGCGCCACGCCGATCGACTTCGCGTTCGCGGTGCACACCGAGGTGGGGCTGCACTGCGTGGGCGCCCGCGTGAACGGCCGCATTGCGCCGATCACGCGCGAGCTGGGCAACGGCGACACGGTGGAGATCCTCACCGACCCCCGGCAGCGCCCCTCGCGCGACTGGCTCGCCTTCGTGAAGACGGCGCGGGCGCGCAACAAGATCCGGCAGTGGATCAAGGACGAGGAGTTCGGCAGCTCGGTGGAGCTGGGGCGCGAGTTCATCGAGCGCGAGATCAAGAAGGCCCGCCGAGAGAAGGTGAGCGACGACCGTTTCGCCGAGGCGGCGCGCAAGCTGAACCTGCCCGACGCGCCGCACCTGTTCGCCGCGCTGGGCCGCGGCGACCTGGGCCCGGGCGCGGTGATGCGCGAGCTGTGGCCCGAGCTGAACGAGCCGCCCAAGGCGCCCTCCGCCTTCGAGCGGCTGGTGTCGCGGGTGCGCGGCGAGCCGCCGGCGGTGAAGATCCAGGGGATGAGCAACCTGATGGTGCGCTACTCCCAGTGCTGCCAGCCCGTGCCCGGCGACAAGGTGATCGGCTACATCACCCGCGGCCGGGGCGTGAGCATCCACCGCATCGACTGCCCCAACATCCTGCAGCTGCGCGACCACCCGGAGCGCCGGGTCGACATCCAGTGGGACGGCGACGGCAGCGACCGCTTCTTCGTGCGGCTGGTGATGGAGGGCACCGACCGGCGCGGGCTGATGGCCGAGGTGGCCAGCGCCATCTCGGGCACCAACACCAACATCAAGAGCGCCGAGATGAAGTCGGACGACCGCGGGATGCGGGGCGAGTTCGTGGTGGAGGTGGAGAACCTCACCCACCTGAACCGCGTGATCGCCGCGGTGAAGAAGATCAAGGGCGTGGTGAAGGTGGAGCGCCGCGAGCAGGTGGACCCCGACGACGTGGTGGAGGCCTGAGGCTTCCCACGTCTTCCGTCATCCCGTCATCGACAAAGGAGCCTCCGCCGCGCGGGGGCTCTTTTGTCACGTGGCGGGATCGGCCGGCATCCGTCCGGGTGGGCGACTCGATCCCTGCCGCTCCGCTGGAGACAACGAGGATTGGCGATGGAGATGATGACGAATTCGAACGTTGATTCGCCAGCCGTTACGGTCCGCCGCGCAGGTCCAGGCGACGCGGAGGCACTGGCGGGGCTGCGGTGGGAGTTCCGCGCGGGGGTGGGCGAGGCGAACGAGGCGGAGGGCGCGTTCCTGGCCCGCTGCGCGGCGTGGATGCGGGCGCGGCTCGCGGATGGCGGGGCCTGGCGCGCGTGGGTGGCGGAGGCCGGCGGCGCCGCGGTGGGGACGGTGTGGCTGCAACCGTCGAGAAGATGCCCAATCCCGTGGACGAGCCCGAGGTGCACGGCTACGTCACCAACCTGTACGTGCGCGAATCCGCGCGCGGGGGTCTGGGCGGCCGGCTGCTCGCGGCCGTGCTGGGCGAGTGCGCGGCGGCCGGCGTGGACCAGGCGTTCCTGTGGCCCACGCAGCGCAGCCGCCCGCTGTACCGCCGCTTCGGCTTCACGGGTGACGGCGAGGTGATGGTGTGGACGCGCGCCAGCGGTGACGCGCCGGCGCCGGTCGGATGAACGGCGGTTCGCGCTTCGAAGCGGGCGCCGGCGAGCGGCCGCCCTTGACCGATCATCCGTTTCTTCGATCTTTCGTTCTCCTCTTCGCGGCAGTGCGAGCCGCCGACTTCCGCCCCGACGCAGGCATACGCTCGATGATCGCGACTCTGAACGGTGTCCATCCCATGACAACCTTCAGGGCCGGAGTGTGCCTGCATGTCCACAGTTCTCCACGAGTTCAGGATCGCCGCCGACCGGCTGGGCTACGCGCTCGCTGACGGCCGCACCCTTTTCACCGACGTCACCCTCGGCTTCGGCCGCGAGCGCACCGGGCTGGTAGGGCCCAACGGCGCGGGGAAGACCACGCTCGTCCGCCTGCTGGCGGGCGAGCTGAACGCGCTGCACGGCTCCGTGCAGCGCCGCGGCACCGTTGCGTACCTCCCGCAGGACTTCGCGATCGGCGGCGATCGCACGCTGGCGGCGGTCCTGGGGATCGACGCGCGGCTGGCGGCGCTGGACCGCGTCTACGCCGGCACGCCCGAGCCGGGCGACATCGACGCCGTGGGCGACGACTGGGACCTGCGCGAGCGCGCCGAGGCGGCGCTGGCGCGCTTCGGCGTGGGGCACCTGCCGCTGGACCGCCCCGCGGCCGGCGTGAGCGGCGGCGAGGGAACGCGCGTGGCGCTCGCGGGGCTCACGCTGCGGCAGCCCGACTTCCTGCTGCTGGACGAGCCGACCAACAACCTGGACGCCGCCGGGCGCGACGCGCTGTACGAACTGGTGCGCGGGTGGGCGGGCGGGCTGCTGGTGGTGAGCCACGACCGCACGCTGCTGCGCCTGCTGGACCGCATCGTGGAGCTCACGCCCGCCGGCGTGCGCGTGTACGGCGGCAACTACGACGCCTACCACGCGCAGAAGACGGCGGAGGAGGACGCCGCCGCCCGCGAGCTCTCCAGCGCCGAGGCCGGCCTGCGGGCCGCGCGCCGCGACGCGCAGCGGATGCGCGAGCGCCAGGAGCGCCGCGAGAGCCGCGGCAAGGCGGACGCGGCGAAGGGCGGCATGCCCAAGATCCTGCTGGGGATGCAGCGTGAGCGCAGCCAGGGCACCACCGGCCGCCTGCGCGACACGGGGGAGCGCGTCGTGGCGGAGGGACGCGCCCGCTTCGACGCCGCTCGCGCGCGGGTGGAGGAGCGCGGCCGCATCGCGCTGGACCTGCCGTCGACCGGGCTGGCGGCGGGGAAGACCGTGGTGGAGCTGGACCGCGTTGCGGTGCTGCGCCCCGGTGCGGCGCGGGCGGCGCCTGACGGCGTGAGCCTGCGCGTGGTCGGCCCCGAGCGGGTCGCGATCGCGGGGCCGAACGGGAGCGGGAAGACTTCGCTGCTGAACGTGATCGAGGGCTCGCTGGCGCCGACGTCGGGGAGCGTGCGGCGGGGGCTGGGCGGGGACGACGTGGCGTTCTTCGACCAGCACGCGCGGCGGCTGCGGCCCGGCGCCTCGGTGCTGGAATGCTACCGCGAGCGCAACCCCGACATCGGCGAGACGCAGGCGCGGCACGCGCTCGCCCGCTTCCTGTTCGAGGGCGACGGCGTGCACCAGCCCACCGAGACGCTGAGCGGCGGGCAGCGGCTGCGCGCGGCGCTGGCGTGCACGCTGAACGGCTGGCGCCCGCCCAGGCTGCTGCTGCTTGACGAGCCCACCAACCACCTGGACCTGGACAGCCTCGCCGCGCTGGAGGACGTGCTGAACGGCTACGACGGCGCGCTGATCGTGGTGTCGCACGACCGCGCGTTCCTGGAGGCGATCGGGGTGGAGCGGATGGTGGCGGTGGGGTGAGGCTGCAGGGGAGGGACCGGGGCGCTTCGCGCGGCTACTTCAGGGCGGGGGAGAAGATGCGACGGAGCGCGGACAGCGTTGCGAAGTCAACCCGTCGTGCCGCGGACCGGATGTGCGCGCTTGACCCTGCGACGAAGCGCGGCTGTCGCTGGCTATCCGTCGGGAAGGTGTTGCGGAAGACGCACGGATGCGTGAGGGATGCGCGCCCGGAGGGCCGGGACGGCGCCGACACGGCTGTATCGTGGCGGCGGCGGCCCGGCTGCGTTGGGCACGGCGGTATCGTGCCCTACGCAGCGCGCAGCCCGGTTC
>Ga0190275_10004063_pt1 | contig 10524 bp, 6 predicted proteins | sample Popmic550T_FD_133745 | JGI IMG/M metagenome (GOLD analysis project Ga0190275, IMG submission 133745) | Populus adjacent soil microbial communities from riparian zone of Yellowstone River, Montana, USA - 550 T | ecosystem: Environmental > Terrestrial > Soil > Riparian zone > Trees stand | place...
AGGGCGTCGACGCGGCGGCGCAGCAGCGCGGTCACCAGCTCGCGCTCGCGCTCGGCGTCCTCGCGGGCCGACGCGGTGATGAGCAGGAAGCCGCGGTCGCGCGCGGCGGACTCGACGGCTTGGGCGATCGCCGAGTAGAACGGGTTGGCGACGTCTTCGATGATCAGCCCGAGTGTGGCCGTCGAGCCGCCCTGGCGCAGCGAGGCGGCGAGGTCGTTGCGCTCGAAGCCGAGCTGCGAGATCGCCTCCGTGACCCGCTCCGCGGTCGCGGACGTGACCCCGGCCTCGGCGTTGATGACCCGGGAGACCGTCTTCAGGCTCACGCCGGCCCTCTGCGCCACGTCCCTCATCGTGGGTCTCATGACAACGTTGTCATGTGCATGTTGCGGACGCTAGTGATGGTCGCCACGTGTGTCAAGGTGCCGACGCATGACCCCCTTCGAGACGATCCTCTACGCGGTCCAGGGCGCGATCGCGACGATCACCCTCAACCGCCCGGAGCAGCTCAACACGATCGTGCCGCCGATGCCCGACGAGGTCGAGGCGGCGGTCGGGCGGGCGGTCGCCGACACTGACGTGAAGGTGATCGTGCTGCGCGGGGCGGGCCGCTCGTTCTGCGCGGGCTACGACTTCGGCGGCGGCTTCCGCGCCTGGGACGAGCAGATCACGACCGACGGCGAGTGGGACGCCGGCAAGGACTTCGCGTTCGCGACCGCGCCCCAGAGCGCGCCGACGCAGAAGCTGATGAGCGTGTGGCGCTCGCCGAAGCCGGTGATCGCGCAGGTCCACGGCTGGTGCGTCGGGGGCGGCAGCGACTTCGCGCTCTGCGCCGACCTCGTGGTCGCCTCCGAGGACGCCCAGATCGGCACGCCGTACTCGCGCATGTGGGGCGCGTACCTGTCGGGGATGTGGATCTACCGCCTCGGGCTGACGCGGACCAAGCTCCACGCCCTCACCGGCCGGCCGCTGTCGGGGCGTGAGGCCGCAGACGTGGCGCTGATCAACGAGGCCGTGGAGTTCTCGCGCTTGGAGGAGACGGTTGCGGCGCTCGCGGAGGAGCTGGCCGGGATCCCGTCGTCGCAGCTGGCGGCGATGAAGCTGATCGTCAACCAGGCGTACGAGAACATGGGCCTGGCGTCGACGCAGACGCTCGGGCCGATCCTCGACGGCCTGATGCGCAACACGCCGGACGCGCGGGCGTTCATCGAGCGCGCGGGCGAGGACGGCGTGCGCGCGGCCGTGACCGAGCGCGACGGGCCGTTCGGCGACTACAGCCAGGCGCCCCCGGAGCGGCGGCCGGATCCGGGGAACGTGATCGAGCCCTAGGCGAACGTCAAAGGCGGCTGGGTAGGGAAGGGGTCCGGAACGGCCGCGGTCAACCGGCATATCTTCCGTCTCGACGATCTCCATGAAGGTTGCCGGGAGAAATGCCCCTCCTACCGGCATAACTTCCGTCGCCGCTGCGGATCGGCATCGAACCGGGAGAAATGCCCTTCCAACCGGCATTTCTTCCGTCGCCGCTGCGGATCGGCATCGAACCGGGAGAAATGCCGGTCCCGGCCGAACCGTTTCCCTACCCAGCCGCCGTTGACGTTCGCCGGCCCTAGCCACCCCGCGCCATCGAAGCCGCCAACACCCGAGCCCGCGCCGGATCGAGCTCACCCGCGGTCGGCGACTCGACGCTCGCGGCTGCCGCGGCGACGCCTGCGCGCGTGGCGTCGAGCAGTCCCTCCCCGCGCTCGAGCGCGCCCGCCAACGCGGAGAGCAGCACGTCGCCCGCGCCGATCGGGTTGCGCACCTCGGCGACGCGCGGCGCCGCGATCCACTCCGTCTCGTCCTCGGCCGCGACCGCCGCGCCGGCCGCGTCCGCCGTGACCACCGCCGCGCGGGCGCCCTGGCGCAGCAGCGCCTCGGCGGCCGCCAGCGCGCGCGGCCGCGCGTCGTCGCCGCTCTCCACCGCCGCGCCCGCGCTGCCGAGCCCGAGCGATCCCTCGGCCTCGGCGAGGTTCGGCGTCACGAGGTCGGGCGTGGCGTCGAGCGCCCGCAGCAGCGTCTCGCCGGCCGCGTCGACGATGCTGCGCGCGCCCGCTTCGTGGGCGATCGCGGTCAGGCGCCCGTAGGCGTCGGGGGGTGCGCCCGGCGGGACGCTGCCCGAGCACACGAGCACGCTGCGGCCCGTGAGCCGGCCGCGCACCGCGTTCTCGTAGTCGGCCCAGCGGCGCTCGTCGACGACCGGCCCGGGCTCGTTGAACACCGTCGTGCGGCCGCCGCGCTCCTGCACGATCGCGGTCGAGCGCAGCTCGCCGCCGGAGGGCACGCCGCTGAGCTCGATCCCCTCCTCGGCGATCAGCGCGGCGGCGGCGCGGCCGGTGTGGCCGGGCAGCAGCGAGACGAGCAGCGCCGGATGCCCGAGCGCACGCGCCGCGCGGGCCACGTTCAGGCCCTTGCCCCCGGGCGTGACGACGACGCGGTCGAAGCGCAGGACCTCGCCGGGCCGCAGCTCGCCGATGGCAAGCGTGCGGTCGATGGTCAGGTTCGGGCCTGCGACGAGCATGGCGAGACCACTAGTGTCCCGGAGCCGATGAAGCAGTACCGCCTCAACCGACTCTTCCATGCCGTGTCCGGGCGCTGCTTCGACGTCGCGGTCGACCACGGCATGCCCGGCGAGCCCGCGATGCTGACCGGGATCGAGGACATGGCGAAGGCGATCGACACGCTCGTCGACGCCGCTCCCGACGCGATCCAGCTCTCCGTCGGGCAGGCCGACCTGCTGCAGCGCCATCCCGGCCGCGACAAGCCGGCGCTGGTCCTGCGCACCGACACGCCGAACATCTACGCGCCCGAGCCTCCGGTCGAGGCGTGGTCGTTCATGATCGACGACCCGGTCGGGCACGCGGTGCGGCTCGACGCCGCGTGCGTCGTGGTCAACCTGCTCGACGTGCCAGGCCAGGACGGCGTGCGCCGCGACTGCCTCGAGGCGATCTCCCACCTGCGCGCCGAGTGCGACCGCGCGGCGATGCCGCTGATGGTCGAGCCGCTCGCGTTCGAGCGCGGCGAGGGCGGCTACGCCGGCAGCGGCGATATCGACCGCATCTGCGGGGTCGTCCGCCAGGCCGTCGAGCTCGGCGCCGACATCATCAAGGCCGACCCGAGCTCGAACCTCGCCGACTACCACCGGGTCGTCACGGTCGCGCGCGTCCCGCTGCTCGTGCGCGGCGGCGGGCGCGTCACCGACCGCGAGATCCTCGAGCGCACGCACGCGGTGCTCGAGCAGGGCGCGGCGGGCATCGTCTACGGGCGCAACGTGATCCAGCACGACAGCCCCGCCGGGATGACGCGGGCCCTGATGTCGGTCGTGCACGAGGGCGCAACGCCCGACGCGGCGCTCGCCTCTCTGGCGTGAGCGACGTCTCGATCGGGATCGTGGGCGGCGGCCTGATGGGCCGCGAGCTTGCGGCGGCGATCGGGCGCTGGGCGGCGCTGGAGGACCACCCGGTGCGGCCGCGGCTCGAGGCCGTGTGCGACACGAGTCCCACGGCGCGCGCGTGGTTCGAGCGCATCGACAGCGTGCGGCTGCTGACCGACGACCGCCGCGCGCTGCTCGAGGACCCCGAGCTCGACGTGCTCTACCTCGCGGTCCCGCACCATCTGCACGAGGAGCTCTACCTCGAGGCGATCGCCGCCGGCAAGGACTTCCTGGGGGAGAAGCCGTTCGGGATCGACCTCGGCGCCGCGCGGCGGATCGTCGCCGCGCTCGACGCGAGCCCCGGCGTCTTCGCCCGCTGCTCGAGCGAGATGCCCTACTTCCCGGGCGCCCAGCTCGCCTACGAAACGATCAGCTCCGGTGCGCTCGGCGAGCTGATCGAGGTCGAGCACGCCTTCCTGCACTCCAGCGACCTCGATCGCGCCAAGCCGATCAACTGGAAGCGCCGCGCCGAGTTCTGCGGCGAGCTCGGGGTGATGAACGACCTCGGCATGCACGTCATGCACCTGCCGCTGCGGCTCGGCTGGCGGCCGCGCAGCGTCTACGCCGTGCTCCAGGACATCGTGCGCGAGCGGCCGGGCCCGGACGGCGAGCCCGTGCGCTGCGACACGTGGGACAACGCGACCCTGCACGCCGACGCCGGCTTCCCGCTCACGCTCGCGATGAAGCGGATCGCGCCCGGGGAGACGAACACGTGGCGGCTGCGCGCGCTGGGGATGGACGGCGGCGTCGAGTTCTCGACCGCGAGCCCGAAGGCGGTGCGGCGCTTCAGCGTTCGCGACGGCCGCCAGGTCTGGGAGCGCCTGGAGACCGGCAGCCAGTCCGCGTTCGCGACCGTGACCGGGCCGATCTTCGAATTCGGCTTCTCCGACGCGATCCTGCAGATGTGGGCGGCCTACCTCGCCGAGCGCGCGGGCGCCCTCCGCGACCGCCTGGGCTGCGTTACGCCGGCCGAGGCGCTCGCGGCGCACGAGATCCTTCATGCTGCCCAGGAATCAGGTGCAACGGGCTCCGCAATGATGGTCGCGGCAGCCGCCTCGTAGAAGCGTCCATAACCGGTCAGCTTTCCTTGTCTCCGCAGTTTGCGGGCGATACCGTCGATCGGGCTTGGGGAGGACTTCTTGAACCAGAGCATTCCCGGCCGGAGCGCCTTGCGGGTGGCATGGGCGAGCCTCATGGTCGTTTTCGCCGCCTATCTCGCAGTGGCTTTGGGCCTCGGCGGCTCCGACCTGCTCGATGTCTTCTCGACGTGGGTCTACATCGCGCTCGTGCTGGGCGCGGCCGTGCTGCTCGCGCTGCGTGGCTTCGCCCGCGACGACCGCCGGGCGCCGTGGCTCGCGCTGGCGCTGGGCGCGGCGATGTGGGCGATCGGCGAGCTGATCTACGAGCTCGCCTACTCCGAGGCGCCCGAGCTGGCGCCCTACCCGTCGGTCGCCGACGCGTTCTGGCTCGGCTCCTACGTGGCGGTCGGCACCGGCATCGTGCTCGTCCTGCGGTCGCGGCTGCGGCGCGCCTTCCACGTGACGATGTGGCTCGACGCCGCGATCGGCGCGACGACCGTGGCCGCGCTGGCGGCGACGCTCGCGTTCGACCCCGTGCTCACCGACACCGCCGGAGCCGGGCTCGAGGTCGCGACCGACCTCGCCTATCCGCTCGCCGACCTCGGGCTGCTCGCGCTCGTCGTGACGCTGCTCGCTCTGACCGGTTGGCGCCCCGGCCTCGGCTGGGCGGCGTTCGCGATCGCGCTCTCGCTGCAGGCGATCTCCGACGTCCTCTACGCACGCGAGATCGCGCTCGGGACCGCCGGGCAGGACACGCTGCTCGCGCCGGTGTGGCCGGCGGCGACGCTGCTGCTCGCCTACGCGGCGTGGCGGCCGCTGGACGTGTCGACGCCCCGCAGCGGGGTGCCGCTCGCGCGCGTGTTCGTCTTCCCGGCGCTGTTCACGGCGCTCGCGCTCGCGCTGCTCATCTACGACCAGATCAACGAGGTCAACACGCTCGCCGTCGTGCTCGCCACGAGCGCGATCGCGCTGGCGGTGGCGCGGATGGCGGTGTCGTTCGTCGACAACGTGCGGATGCTGCGGCGCGCGCGCCTCGACGCACTCACCGACGCGCTGACCGGGCTGCCGAACCGGCGCGCCTTCATGGAGGACCTCGAGGGAGCGCTCGTCGGCGGCACCGAGGCCCCGCCGCGCCTGCTCGCGCTGTTCGACCTCGACGGCTTCAAGCGCTACAACGACGCCTACGGCCACCCGGCGGGGGACGCGCTGCTGCAGCGGCTCTCGGGCGCGCTGTCCGACGCGATCGAGGACCACGGGCGCGCCTACCGGCTCGGCGGCGACGAGTTCTGCCTGCTGCTCGACGACGACACGGCGGACGAGGTGCTGCGCAGTGCCGGGTCGGCGCTCGAGGCGCGCGGCGACGGCTTCGACGTGACCGCCTCCTACGGCCGCGTGCGGCTTCCCGAGGACGCCCACACGGCCGACGAGGCGCTGCATCTCGCCGACCGCCGCATGTATGCCGCCAAGGAGGCGCGGCCGAGCTCGGCCGGCCTGCAGACCCGCACCGTGCTGCTGAAGGTGCTCTCCGAGCGCGAGCCCGACCTGCTCGAGCACTCGACGGACGTGATGGCGCTCGCCCGCGGCGTCGCGCGCCGGCTCGGCCTGTCGCTCGAGGAGCGCGACAACGTCGCGCGCGCGGCCGAGCTGCACGACATCGGCAAGATGGCGATCCCGGACGCGATCCTCAACAAGCCGGGGCCGCTGGACGAGCGCGAGTGGCGCTTCATGCGCCGCCACACGATCATCGGCGAGGACATCCTCAGCGTCGCGCCGGCGCTGCAGCCGGTCGCGGCGCTCGTGCGCGCGAGCCACGAGCGCTGGGACGGCAACGGCTACCCCGACGGGACCGCGGGCGACGAGATCCCGCAGGGCGCACGGATCGTCGCGGTCTGCGACGCGTTCAGCGCGATGGTCCAGGAGCGGCCCTACCAGCCCGGGCTGACGCTCCACGAGGCGGTCGAGGAGATCGTGCGCTGCGCCGGCACGCACTTCGACCCCGACGTGGTCGCCGCGTTCGCCGCCGAGATCCGCTCCGAGGCCGTGCACGCGTGAGCGCCCGCCGCCTCGTCCCCGCTGCGCTCGTCGCGCTCGCCTGCGGCGCCGCGGCGGCGCCGGCCGGGGCGGCCACGGGGGACGTCGCGATCGCCGACGAGGGCTCGTGGCTGGGGCAGACCGGCCGCGTGCTGCAGGTCGGCTCGAACGGCGGCGCCGCCTCGCTGCTCGTGGCGGGCGACCCGCTGCGTGACCCGTGGGCGGTGGCCATCGCGGGCGACGGCGCCCTGCTCGTCGCCGACGAGGGCGCCGAGTCGGTCTTCTCGGTCGCCTCCTCGGGCGCCGTACGCACCGTGGTCAGCGGAGACGGACTACTGGATCCGGTGGGCATCGCCCTCGCGCCGGCCGGCCAGGCCTACATCTCCGATCGCGACCGCGAGGCGGTGCTGCGCCTCGACCTCGCGACCGGCGCCCTGACGATCGTCGCCCGCCTCGACGACCCGGCCGGTCTCGCCGTGGACAAGGCCGGGAAGCTGCTGGTGGCCGACCACGACGCCGTCCGCCGGATCGACCCGGGGACGGGTGCGATCACCACGTTCGCGGCGGGCCCGCAGATCGACGATCCGCGGGACGTCGCCGTCGCGCAGGACGGGACGGTCTACGTGGTGGGCGACCGCCAGGTGGTGCGCGTGGACGCGGCCGGCGGCGCCCAGTCCGTGATCGCCGGCGGGCAGCCGTTCGACGATCCGCGAGCGATCGACATCGAGCGCGACGGCGACCTGGTCGTCGCCGACCGCGGCGCCGCCGGTGGCGGCGTGATCCACGTCGACGTCGAGTCGGCGGCCGAGACCCTGCTCTCGAGCGGCGGTGCGTTCCGCGTCCCGACCGGGCTCGCCGTCGTCGGCGGCGCCGGCTTCGACGCCAGCGACGGTGGCAACGGCACCGGCAGCGGACCCGGCGGTCCCGGCGATCCGGGCGATCCCGGCGATCCCGGCGATCCCGGCGATCCCGGCGATCCGGGCGGGCCGGGCGATTCCGGCGGGCCTGGTGGTCCAGGCGCCGGCGGGACCGGCGGAACGGGCACTCCTGCCGGCATCAAGGTCACCCTCCCCAACGGCAAGATCTTCACCCTCCCGCTTGGCGTGACGCGCGCGACCTCCGGAATCCGCGGCGTCGACTTCGCCGCGCCCACCTTCCTTCGCAAGCCGCGCCTGAGCGTCACGCGCTTCCGCGCCGCCCGCCGCGGCCGCGCGTTCACCTCCGTCCAGGTCGGCACGCGCATCAGCTACGGACTCAACGAGCCCGCACGCGTCACGATCAGCGTCCAGAGGTTCCGCCACCTGAGCCGCATCTGCCGTCGCAAGGCGGCGCGCAAGAGCCGCCACCGCACCGGCACCCGCTGCCGCAAGTGGATCTCGGTCAAGGGGCGTTACTCGAAGGCGAGCCGCGCCGGTGTGAGCTCGGTGCGCTTCCGCGGCCGGCTCAAGGGCAAGACGCTGAAGCCCGGCACGTACCGCTTCGTGATCCGTGCCCGCGACGGTGCGGGCAACGTGAGCAAGCCGCGCCGCCCGGTGTTCCGCATCGTCCGCTAGACGCGGGAACGGACGGCCCGACCCCATCCGGGAGCGACATACACTGGTTATGTGCCCCGCCAGGACTCCATCGTCGTCACCGGCGCCCGTGAGCACAACCTCAAGGACGTCACGGTCTCGATGCCGCGCGACGCCCTCGTGGTCATCACGGGCCTGTCCGGCTCGGGCAAGTCGTCGCTCGCCTTCGACACCATCTACGCCGAGGGCCAGCGCCGCTACGTCGAGTCGCTGAGCGCGTACGCGCGCCAGTTCCTCGGGCAGATGGACAAGCCCGACGTCGACTCGATCGAGGGTCTCTCACCGGCGATCTCGATCGATCAGAAGACGACGTCGCGGAACCCGCGCTCGACGGTCGGCACCGTCACCGAGATCTACGACTACCTGCGCCTGCTGTGGGCCCGCATCGGCAAGCCCCATTGCTACAACTGCGGCCGCCCGATCGCCGCCCAGTCGGCCGAGCAGATCATCGACCAGATCATGGCCCTGGAGGACGGGACGCGCTTCATGGTGCTCGCCCCGATCGTCCGCGGGCGCAAGGGCGAGTACGGCAAGCAGCTCGAGGAGCTGCGCTCGGAGGGCTTCACGCGCGCCAAGATCGACGGCGAGCTGCGGCTGCTGGAAGAGGAGATCGTGCTCGACAAGAAGTACAAGCACGACATCTCGATCGTGGTCGACCGCCTGATCATGCGGCCGGAGCTGCGCAAGCGGCTCGCCGACTCGGTCGAGACCGCGGTCGCGCTGGCCGACGGCATCCTCGAGATCGAGGTGATGAGCGGCGACGACACGAAGAAGAACAGGCTGCTCACGTTCTCCGAGCGCTTCGCCTGCCTGCACTGCGGCATCTCGATGCCCGAGCTCGAGCCGCGGATGTTCTCGTTCAACTCACCGCACGGCGCCTGCCCGCGCTGCACGGGACTCGGGTCGCAGATGGAGATCGACCCCGACCTGGTGGTCCCCGACGCCTCGCTGTCGATCGCCGAGGGCGCGATCCTGCCGTGGTCGAGCGGGGCGACGAACTACTACGACCAGATCACCCAGGCGATCGCCGAGCGCTACGAGATCGACCTCGAGAAGCCGTGGGAGAAGCTCGCGGAGGGCGAGCAGGACCTCTTCCTCCAGGGCACCAACGGCGACCGGATCTACATCTCCTACCGCAACCGCATGGGGCGCAAGCGCTCCTACATGACGTCGTTCGAGGGGATCATCCCGAACCTCGAGCGCCGCTACCGCGAGACGGACTCCGACTGGTCGCGCGAGAAGATCGAGGAGTACATGTCGGTCCGGCCGTGCCCGGAGTGCAAGGGCGCGCGGCTGCGGCCGGAGTCGCGCGCGGTCACGGTCGCGGGCGTGCCGATCCACGAGTTCACGGCGCTCAGCGCCGGCCGGGCGCTCGAGTGGGTCGAGGCGCTCGAGCTCTCCGACACCGACCGCGCGATCGCGAAGCTGATCCTGCGCGAGATCGAGGAGCGGCTGCGCTTCCTCGACAACGTCGGCGTCGGCTACCTGTCGATGGAGCGCGCCTCGGCCACGCTGAGCGGCGGCGAGGCGCAGCGGATCCGGCTCGCGACCCAGATCGGCTCCTCGCTCGTCGGCGTGCTCTACATCCTCGACGAGCCGTCGATCGGCCTGCACCAGCGCGACAACGAGCGCCTGATCGCCACGCTCCAGCGCCTGCGCGACCTCGGTAACACGGTGCTCGTCGTCGAGCACGACGAGGGCACCATGCGCGCCGCCGACCACCTGATCGACATGGGCCCGGCGGCGGGCGAGCACGGCGGGCACGTCGTGGCGGCCGGCACCGCCGACCAGGTGATGCGGGTAAAGCAGTCGCTCACCGGCCAGTTCCTGGCGCGCACGCGCACGATCGACGTGCCGGCGAAGCGGCGCATGCCGTCGGGCTACGTCGAGATCGAGGGCGCGACCCAGCACAACCTCAAGAAGGTCGACGTGAAGGTGCCGCTGGGCGTCTTCAGTTGCGTCACCGGCGTGTCGGGGTCGGGCAAGTCGAGCCTCGTCAACGACGTGCTCTACAAGGCGGTCTCCAACCGCCTGCACCGCTCACGGCTGCGCCCGGGCGCGCACCGGCGCGTGCGCGGGATCGACCAGCTCGACAAGATCATCTCCGTCGACCAGTCGCCGATCGGGCGCACCCCGCGCTCCAACCCGGCGACGTACATCGGGCTGTTCGACCAGATCCGCGACCTGTTCTCCAAGACGCAGGAGGCGCGGGTGCGCGGCTATAAGCCCGGCCGCTTCTCGTTCAACGTCAAGGGCGGGCGCTGCGAGGTCTGCCGCGGCGACGGGCAGATCAAGATCGAGATGCACTTCCTGCCCGACGTCTACGTCCCGTGCGAGCAGTGCCACGGCAAGCGCTACAACCGCGAGACGCTCGACA
>Ga0190275_10004064_pt1 | contig 10524 bp, 8 predicted proteins | sample Popmic550T_FD_133745 | JGI IMG/M metagenome (GOLD analysis project Ga0190275, IMG submission 133745) | Populus adjacent soil microbial communities from riparian zone of Yellowstone River, Montana, USA - 550 T | ecosystem: Environmental > Terrestrial > Soil > Riparian zone > Trees stand | place...
AACGACACCAACCGCTTCTCCGCCACGCAGATGACGCGGCTGCTGCGCTTCATGTACCAGCGCTTCCCGCTCTCGCCCGAGTACCTGTCCTCCGTGGGCATCGCCGGCAAGGACGGCACGCTGAAGTACCGCTTCGAGGGCAGCGAGGCCGTGGGCCGCCTGCGCGCGAAGACGGGCACGCTGGAGAACGTCTCCGCGCTGAGTGGCTACGTGCAGGCCACGGGCGGCGAGCTGTTCGTCTTCTCCATGATGGTGAATGACTACCCCGGGCGCTCGGGCCCCGTGGTGCAGGGGCTGGATGCGCTCGGCGCGGCGGTGGCGGCCACGGGCTCCTCGCTCGGGCCCTCGCGCGCGGTGGCGGCGCTCTCGGACAGCCCGCGGCCAGGTGGCGAGCTGGCGGCGGTGGCCAGCCGCATCAAGACGTACCTGGAGCTGGGGCGGCAGCGCGACCAGCGCAACATCAGCTTCCTGCGCACGGCCTGGCGCAGCGAGCGGGATCCGGCCGTGCGGGCGGTGCTGGCCGACAGCCTCTATCAGTCCAACCCGAGCGACTACCTGGGTGCGCGCACGCTGCTGGACAGCTACTCGGCGAACCAGGACGTGTATGGCCGGCTGCGGACGGTGGCGCGCGAGCTAGCAGTGGGCGTGCCTGGCGTGGGCAGCATGGTGGAGCTGGCGGCGGGCGGAAATGCGGAGGCGCTCTCGCGCGTGGTGGAGCTGGCGGGTGCGTCGCGCGGGGATGGGCAGGCGGAGTCGGAGCTGGCCGAGGCCCTGGGCGAGGTGGCTCGCACCGCGCCGGAGGAGCTGGTCGTCGCGCTGCGTGAGGCCGCTACGGGCGAGCGGGATGTCGCCGTCTCGCTGCTGGCCCGCGGGCTGGTGCAGGTGGGCGACGCGGACCATCCGTTCTGGAAGTCCCTGCGCAAGCAGCTCGGTGCGCCGGATCCGGCCCTGGTGACGTTCGTGCGGAACCTGGATGCCACGCTCTCGCAGAAGGTGGCTGAGCAGAAGGCACCGCGCACGCCGGACGCCGTGGAGGCGACGGCTCCCGGCGCGGCCGCCCCGGTAGAGCCGGGCTCCTCGCGGACGGCAGAGACGCGCCCGGGCGGGTAGGGCTCGGGGTGGCGGAGTCGTCGAGAGGCTCCTCGAGTCACTCCAGGGCTCTCCTCCACCCAGCGGGCTGCCAAGCACCCAGAAACGCGGGGTTACGTGGCGGGTTCCGCACCTGGGCCTCGTCGTGTATACCTGTCAAGTATTCTGCCGGGTGAGGCACCTGGCGGAATGGCGCCGATCCGTGGTGGATCGGCTACCGAGCAGCCGGTCCGTGGTGGGCTGGCTATAGAAAGAAGGGCAGTCATGGCTGGAGGCGTCAACAAGGTCATCCTCATCGGCAACCTCGGAGCGGATCCCGAGGTGCGCTTCACCCCGGGCGGTCAGGCGGTCGCCAACTTCCGCATCGCCACCAGCGAGAGCTGGAACGACAAGAACGGGCAGAAGCAGGAGCGGACCGAGTGGCACCGCATCGTCGTCTGGGGAAAGCTGGCCGAGCTGTGCGGCGAGTACCTGAAGAAGGGCCGCCAGTGCTACGTCGAGGGCCGCCTGCAGACGCGCGAGTGGACGGACAAGGAGAACCGGAAGAACTACACCACCGAGGTGGTGGCCACCTCCGTCACCTTCCTCGGCGGGCGTGAGGCGGGAGCCGGAGCCGGAGCCGGAGCCGGAGAGGGCGCGGGTGGCCGTCGCGGCGGGGGCTCGTACTCGCGTGGCGGAGGCGACGACTTCGGCGCGCCTCCCCCGGGCCTGGACGAGGGCGGCATGAACCAGAGTGGCGGCAACGGTGAGGACGACATTCCGTTCTAGCCTGCTCGCACGCTGAGGCCCGCCCCACCCGGCGGGCTTGAAGTCCGGCTGGCGCCGTCCCAGGACCGGCTCACGACATCCGCATGGAGCCTGGCGGCCTCTGCCTCCATCCTGGTGGGGAAGAGGAGGCTCCATGCACCCCGCGCTTCAGCCCGCCCCGGATCGCCACGCCGACATCGACTGGCTCCGAGTGGTGGCCATCCTGCTGCTGCACCTGTTCCACACCGGGATGATGTTCAACTCCTGGGGCTGGCACCTGAAGAACCCCGAGCCGCTGCAGGCATTGGAGCCTCCCATGGAGGTGCTCCACCTGCTGCGCATGCCGCTGCTCATGCTCGTGGCGGGGGCGGGCACGGCGCTCGCCCTGCGGCACCGGGGGGTCGGCCGCTTCGCCTGGGATCGCATCAAACGGCTGCTGTGGCCGCTCGTCTTCGGCATGTTCGTGATCGTCCCGCCGCAGATCTACATCGAGCGGCTCCACAGCGGCGCCTTCCAAGGCAGCTACCTGGACTTCTACCCCTCGGTCTTCCAGTTTGTGGCGTATCCCCAGGGGAGCTTCAGCTGGCACCACCTCTGGTTCGTGGCCTACCTCTTCCTCTACTGCATGCTGGCGCTGCCGCTGTTCGCGGGGCTGGGGACGGCTCGGGGGCAGGCGCTCCTGGGGCGCATTGAGGCGGTGCTCGCCCGAGGGTGGAGCGCGTGGCTGCTCTTCCTTCCGCTGGGCCTGGGCCGCATCCTCCTGCGGCGCTTCCCCGAGACGCACGCGCTCCTCGACGACCCGAACACCTTCCTCTTCTACGGCCAGCTGTTCCTGTTCGGGCACCTGCTGGGCCGGGGCCCTCGCATCTGGGAGCACCTGGCCGCCCGGCGCCGCGCCTCCCTGGCGATCTCCGTCGCGATCTTCGCCCTCATGGCGCCGCCCTTCGAGCTGCCCTTTCCCTTCGAGCACCTCGGCGTCTCCGCGTTCGTCTGGTTCGTGCTGCTCACCGTCCTGGGCTACGCGCGCGCCCACATCACCACGAGCAAGCCCTGGCTGGCCTACGCCCAGGAGCTTTCCTATCCGTTCTACATCTTCCACCAGACCGTCATCCTCCTCGTGGGCTACGCCCTGCTGAAGCCGGAGCTGGGGCCCTGGACGCGCTTCGCCGCGGTGCTCACCGTCTCCTTCTTGCTCACCTGGGCGCTGTGCGAGGCCGTCAAGCACGTGGGCTGGCTGCGGCCCTGCTTCGGCCTGGGGCCTCGGAAGCCGCGGCCGGAGGCACCGGCGGTGCTGGATCCCCAGCCTCGTGCGGTGGAGCATGGGGGCTGAGCCTGCTCCATGGAAGCCGCTGCCTCCTCGCCACCGCCGTACCACCCGCCTCCCTGGCGATGGCCCCGGATCCGCCTCCGCCCGGCGCTGGCGCTGCTGGGGTTCGGAGTAGCCCTGGGGCTGTGGATGGGAAGCACGGCGTGGCTGGCTTTGCAGACCGATGGCAGCTCGGTGCCCGCTTCACGCCCGTTCTTCTGGGAGCTCACCGGCGTGCTCAGCGCCATGCCGATGGTGTTCATTCAGCTGACGGCCGTGCTCAATGCGCCGCTCCCTCCCACGTCAGGGCCAGGCGCGGCGCGGGCCTGGGCGCGGCTGTTGGGACTGCACCTGGGGGCCTATCTGCTCTTCTCGGCCGGGCACATCACGCTCATGCTGACCTCCCGGCACCTGCTCTATCCACTGCTGGGCTGGGGGCCTTATGACCACGGCTCTTTGTGGACTCGTGTCCCCATGGAGGCCCAGAAGAACCTGATGGCCTACGGGATCTCGGCCGTGGTCTTCACCCTCTATGGCGTCTGGCAGGAGCGCCAGGCGCGGGCCCTGCGCGAGGCCCAGCTCGAGGGCGAGCTGCGCTCCACCCAGCTCCGGGCGCTGATGGGGCAGCTCGATCCCCACTTTCTCTTCAACGCCCTCAACACCGTCAGCGCCGTCATGTACGAGGATCTGGCGAAGACGGACCGGCTGCTGAGCGATCTGGGGCTGCTGCTGCGCAACAGCCTGGAGCGCGGCTCGGCGCCGACCTGGACCCTGGCCGAGGAGCGGGGGCACACCGAGCGCTTCCTGGCGCTGATGCTGGCCCGGCTGGGAGAGCGGATCCGGATCCGCTGGGAGCTGGAGCCAGGGCTGGAGGCCCTCCAGGTGCCGCGCTTCGCGTTGCAGGCGCTGGTGGAGAACTCCCTCAAGCACAACCAGGATCGGACCGAGGGACTGGAGCTCCGGCTTCGGGCTCGTCGCGAGGCGGGGAGTCTGCTGCTCGAGGTGGAGGACACCGGCCGCGGCTTCACGGCGCAGCCGCTGTCCACCCGAGGCCCAGGGCTCGGCCTCTCTGGGATGCGGCAGGTGCTGGGGCTGCTCTACGGGCCGGAGGGGCGACTGGAGCTGGGGGAGGGCGCTGAAGGAGGGGCCCGGGTCCGGCTCTGGGTGCCGCTGTCCTCGGGCCAGGGCTCGCGGGAGGCGCTGCGATGACGAAGCGCTACTCCGTGCTGGTGGTGGATGACGAGGCGCCCGCGCGGGCCAAGCTGAAGCGCCTGCTGGCGGACGATGACCGGTTCACCCTGGTGGGCGAGGCGGCGGACGGCGAGCAGGCGGTAGCGCGCATCGAGTCCCTGCGCCCGGACCTGCTCCTGCTCGATGTCCAGATGCCGGGGCTCACCGGCTTCGAGGTGCTGGAGACGCTGGGCGCGGAGAGCTGCCCCCAGGTGATCTTCTCCACGGCGTACGATCAGTTCGCCCTCAAGGCGTTTGACGCCCACGCGGTGGACTACCTGCTCAAGCCCTATGACGCCGAGCGGTTCCGCAAGGCGCTGGACAAGGCGTGGGCGCAGCTCGAGGCCGGGCGCACTGAGCCACAGCAGGTGCAGGCGCTGCTCTCGGGCCTGGAGCGGTCCGGACCACCGGAGCGGCCCCTGGAGCGTCTGCTGGTGAAGGTGGGGGAGGCTTGGATCGCCCTCCGGGTGGACCGGGTGAGGCGCTTCTCCGCCGAGGACAAGTACGTCCGCGTCTTCTCCGATCAGGGGCAGCACCTGGTGCGGCAGACCCTGAAGAGCCTGGAGACGCGCCTGGATCCGCGGCGCTTCGTCCGCGTGCACCGCAGCGAGCTCGTCCAGCTGGAGGCCGTGGTGCGCCTGGAGCCCTGGTCCCACGGTGATGGGCTGCTGGTGCTCGCGGATGGCAGCTCGGTGGTGCTCAGCCGCACCTTCCGAGAGGCCTTCCTGGAGCGCTGGGGCGTGGAGGGGTGAGCGCCTCGCGCCCCACCGTGCTACCGCTACATCTCGATCTGCGTCCCGGTCCGAGGGCCGAGGGCCTCACCCGCCTGGTAGAGCGCGTAGAGGGAGCCCCACGCCATGGCCAGCAGCACCAGGAAGAGGATGATGACCACCGGCTCGAAGCGGCGCATGGAGCGCTCGCTGGAGAAGATGCCCCAGGCCATGCCGAACCCCTGGAGGCCATTGGCCAGGTGGAACGCGGTGGCCAGCGTGCCCAGCAGGTAGACGACGAGCGTGGGCCCGTGGAAGCGCATCTCCCGGGCGATGTCGTCGAAGGCCTCGGGGGCGCCGTTCAGCAGCCGGGGCGCCAGGAAGGCCTTCCAGATGTGGGCGCCCAGGAAGGCCAGCGCGCCCAGGGCGCTGAGGCGCTGGAGGAGGTACTTGAGGTTGCCGTAGTTGTTGTAGGCGAGGTTGTTGGGGCGGAAGCTCAACAGCCGGACCAGGCCCCACCCAGTGTGGAAGATCAGCGGCACCAGGGAGACGAGGAAGGCCAGCGCCTGGGAGAACGGGTGGGCGTAGGTTGTCACCGAGCTCTGCCACGCCGCCCCACCGCTGAAGGCAGCCAGGTTGTCCCAGAGGTGGTTGATGACCCAGATCGACAGGGGGACCACGGCGAGGAACGACCCCAGGCGGGACTGGAGGAGCGGTGTCTTCTGAGGGAGGGCTGCGGCTTCGGTGCTCATCAGGACTCCGGCAACGCGTGGGGAGGGCAACCCCGCGGGTAGGTGGGTCGGGCTGGGCGTTATAGCCCGTCCCGGCGGCCAGGGGACTGGGATCCGCCAGCGGGGGTGGCAGCCGGGGCGCTCGGAGGCATAAGCCGGACCGATGCCTCGGTCCAGAAACCCCTCCCAGGACGGGCAGGGTGCCAGGCGCCTTCTTCATTGGCGAGCGCGCCCAGGTTGGGCACGCTACAGCCTCTCTTTATGGCCGATGAACTCGTCAGTGGGTTGTTGAAGGACGTGGACGTGCGCGTGGTGCTCGCGCTCACCTCGGAGCTGTCGCGCCAGGCGCGGGGCACGCACAAGAGCGAGCCGGCCTCGGCCGCCCTGCTCTCGCAGGGGCTCACCGCCGCTGCGATGGCGGCGGCGCTGCAAAAGGGCGATGCGCGCATCAACCTCCAGCTGGAGTGCGACGGGCCGCTGCGCGGCTTCTTCGTGGACGGCGACACCTCCGGTCTGGTGCGCGGCTACACGAAGAACCCGCTCGTGGCCCACATGGGGGCCGAGGGCGAGTTCCGCTGGCGCCCCGTTCTCGGCAACAAGGGCTACATCTCCGTGCTGCGAGACATCGGTGATGGCGAGTACTACCGCTCCTCGGTGGAGCTGGAGCGCTTCGACTTCGCCGAGGATCTCGAGCGCTACTTCGTCATGTCCGATCAGGTGGCCACGCGGCTCAAGCTGGAGCAGCTTCCCACGGGAGGGAATGGAGCCTCGGAGCCCCTGGGCATCGTGGCGGGCGTGCTCCTCCAGCCCTTGCCGAACGGGGACAGAGAGGCCTTCCAGGCGCTGGGCCTCCAGGTCAAGCAGCGCTTCCGCGAGGTCCTCAGCGTCCACGCCGCCGAGGGAGGAGCCGCGCTGCTCAAGGCGCTGCTGCCCGAGCGGAGCGACCTGGACATCATGTCTCGCTACCCGCTGCGCTTCTCCTGCACGTGCAGCCGCGATCGGGTGAAGAGCGCCCTGCTGGCCATGGGGCGCGAGGAGCTGACGGATCTCCTGGAGAAGGAGGGGAAGGCGGAGGTGACGTGCCAGTTCTGCACGACGCAGTACGTCATTCCCGGGGAGGAGATCCGCGAGCTGCTGGCAGCCGCAATGAACTGAGCCCCGCGCGACAGGGCCGGGCACGGCGTGCTTCATGCTGGGAGCGAGGAGCTCTCCCTCCTACGCGGGGAGTAGCCCCCGGCCGTCGCTCAAGATATGACGTGACCGCACCTCAGCTGGAGTCTCCATCCGTGGCTACCAAGCGGGCAGTGCCTGGCAAGGGAAAGTCCTCCAGGAAGGGCAAGCCCTCGCCCAAGCCTTCCAAACAAAAGGTGGAGAAGCTCGTCTCCATCCCCTCGGACGTCGTGCTGGCGCCTCAGGCCGAGGCGCCCCGCATGCCTACCGGGCGCGATCAGTCCCGGCAGCGCTCCTCTGTGAAGGAGCTGTCGTGGGCGGAATTTGACCGAGCCGTGCAGGAGATGGCGCGCGCCATCGGCAAGTCCTACAAGGTGGAGGCCGTGGTGGGCGTGGCGCACGGGGGAGTCTTCGTGGGCGGGGCGCTCTCCAGCGCGCTCGGCTGCGAGTTCTTCCCGGTGCGCATCACCCGGCGCAGCCGGGACCGCAGCGACCCGAACAAGCCCCAGCTCTTCGGGGAGCTGCCGCGCGAGCTGAAGGGGCGCCGGGTGCTCATCGTGGACGACGTGGCGGCCAGCGGCGACACGCTGGAGATGGCCACCAACCTGGCGCGCAAGGCAGGGGCGCGTGAGGTGATGACGGCGGTCCTGGTGGCGCGGCCCGAGGGCTATGCGCCCGACTTCTGTGCCCTCACGAGCCCGGACTTCATCGTCTTTCCGTGGGACTACGAGCCTGTGCCGGGAGCGGATCGCTCCGACGACGTGGACCCGGACCAGGCAGGGGCCTGAGGAAGCGGGCCGGTGCGATGATCATCGGGACGGCGGGGCACATCGACCACGGCAAGACGTCCCTGGTGAAGGCGCTCACCGGCATCGACACGGATCGGCTGAAGGAGGAGAAGCGCCGGGGCATCACCCTGGAGCTGGGCTTTGCCCACCTCACGCTGGATGACGGCACCCTCGCGGGCGTGGTGGACGTGCCCGGCCACGAGCGCTTCGTCAAGGCCATGGCCGCAGGCGCTGGCGGCGTGGATCTGGCGGTGCTGGTGGTCGCCGCGGACGAGGGCGTGATGCCCCAGACACGCGAGCACCTGGACATCTGCCGGCTGCTGGGCGTGAAGGCCGGCGTCATCGCCCTCACCAAGAGCGATCTGCTGGCGGAGCTGGGAGAGGAGTGGCTCGCGCTGGTGAAGGCGGACCTGGTGGCGCTCACGGCGGGCACCTTCCTCGAGGGAGCGCCCGTGGTGCCGTGCTCCTCGAAGACGGGCGCGGGGCTCCCCGAGCTGCGCGCCGCGCTCACCCGCGCTGCCCAGGGGTTGCCCCAGCGCCCCTCGGATGGGCCCGTCTTCCTTCCCGTGGACCGCGTCTTCACCATCAAGGGCTTCGGCACGGTGGTGACGGGCACGCTGCTGTCCGGCACCCTGGCGGTGGAGGAGAGCGCCGCGCTGCTCCCTGGCCGGCCGGGTCCCTTCCGCGTGCGGGGCCTCCAGGTGCATGGGCAGGCAGCGCCGAAGGTGCAGGCAGGGCTTCGCACCGCGGTGAACCTCGCGGGGGTAGAGCCCGAGGAGATCGATCGCGGCATGGTGCTGGTCCGCGCCGGTGAGCTGCCCGAGACGCGGATGCTGGACGTGGAGCTGAGCCTGCTGCCCGCCGTGGAGGAGCCGCTGCCCCGGCGCCGCAAGCTGCTGCTGCACCTGGGCACCGCGCAGGTGGAGGCCACTGTGGCGCTGATGGACCTGGAGAAGCTGGAGCCCGGGGAGACAGGCCTGGCCCAGCTGCGCCTGGCCGCGCCCCTGGCAGCGCTCGTGGGCCAGCGCTTCATTCTTCGTGGCTCGCATGCACTGCCTGGCCGGGGTGCCACCGTGGCCGGGGGCCGTGTCCTCGCCATCACCCCGCCGCGCCGCCGCAAGGGCGCGTCTACTGTGGTGGCGCCGCTGCTGGAGGCGGATGCGGGCGGGCACGTGGCCTGGCTGTTGCGGCAGGCAGGCTACCGGGGGCTCACCCAGGCGGAGCTGTTCGGCCGCTCGGCGCTGCCGCCCAAGGTGCTCACCCGGACGCTGGAGCTGCTGGGCGCACGGGGCGGGGCGCTGCTGGTGGATCGCGACAAGCGCCTCTACCTCTCCAGCGAGGTGTTCGAGGGGCTCCAGAAGCGAGCCCTCGCGCTGCTGGCCGCCTTTCACGAGCGCGAGCCGATGCGCGAGGGCCTCTCCCGCGAGGAGCTGCGCCAGCGGCTCTCCCCGGAGCTGGATCCGCGCATCTTCCAGCGGGTGGCGCAGGCGCTGGTGGACACGGGCAAGGCGGAGCTGGACAAGGAGGTCATGCGGCTCAAGGGCCGCGGCCGCACGCTCACCGTGAGCGACGAGGGGGCCCGGGCCCGCGTGGCGGCGGAGCTCTCTGCGGCCGCGCTGTCGCCTCCCACCTTCAACGAGCTGGCGCAGAAGCTCCAGCTCCCGGCGCCGCGGCTCCAGGAGCTGCTCAAACTGATGGTGGTGGAGGGCGCCATCGTCCGGGTGAGCGACGAGCTCCACTTCGACGCGGGCGCGCTCGCCGCGCTGCGGGAGCGGCTCGTGGCCTACCTGCGTGAGAAGAAGGAGATCTCCACCCAGGCCTTCAAGGAAATGGTGGGCCAGAGTCGTAAGTTCGTCATCCCTTTGTCAGAGTACTTCGATCGGGAGAAGGTCACCCTGCGAGTGGGTGAGAAGCGGACCTTGCGGCGCGGATGAGAAGAGAGATGCCCTACAGCCAGGAGGCGCTGCGCGCCCTGATCGAGACCTTCACCCACCCCATGGTGGTGGTGGTACGCCCCCACCTGCTGTGGCTGGTGAACGCGGCGGCGCTCCGCCTGATCGGGCTTCCCCGCGAGCAGATCGAGGGCCAGTCCTTCCTGAACTTCGTCAACCAGGAGGAGCGCAGCCGGCTGTCCGGTCGGTTGGAGCTGTTCTTCGTCAAGAAGGATCCCCTGGAGCCCAAGGCCCTCCGGCGGCTCGTCCCCTCCACGGACGGGCGGATGCGGGATGTGGCCACCTACTCGCAGGAGGTCCATCTCGAGAACGGCGGGCAGGGGCTGCTCATCCACCTGCTCGAGCTGCCGGACCGGCCTCCCGTGCTGACGATCGCCGAGCGCCTGGTGGAGACCTCCGCGCGGCTGGTGAGCGCTCGCTCCGCGGATGACGTGCGTCGCGTCTCGCTGGAGGGGCTCGCCGCAGCCGGCTTCCGCGCGGGCTTCCTGAGCTGGGACGGGAAGATGATGTCCTCCTCGTCAACAGGGAGCCTCACCACCGACGCGGGCCTGGCTGTCGAGGCGCTCAGCGAGGGGCGCCCCATCTACGGGGGGACGGACTCCATCGAAGCGAGCCACGTCTACCTCCCCCTGGGCGATGCGCGGCACGGGGTGCTGTGGGTGGACGGGCCGGGCATCGATCCGTCGCACGGCTCGGCGCTGGCGCTCTTCGCCAAGGTCGTGGGGACGGCGCTCTCGGAGGCGCGCGTGCAGGCCGAGCGCGCGCGGGACCAGTGGGAGCTGCAGGCGCTGGCAGAGGTGG
>Ga0190275_10004065_pt1 | contig 10519 bp, 10 predicted proteins | sample Popmic550T_FD_133745 | JGI IMG/M metagenome (GOLD analysis project Ga0190275, IMG submission 133745) | Populus adjacent soil microbial communities from riparian zone of Yellowstone River, Montana, USA - 550 T | ecosystem: Environmental > Terrestrial > Soil > Riparian zone > Trees stand | place...
AAGGAGTGGGTGCGCTCGCGGTTCTTCCCGGGCGGGCTGACGTACGCGGGTCACCCGCTCGCGTGCGCGTCGGCCGTCGCCTCGATCGAGGCGTTCCGCGAGGAGGGTGTCGTCGAGAACGCCGCCGAGGTCGGTGCGTACCTCGGCGAGGGGCTGCGCTCGCTCGCGATGAGGCATCCCGCGGTCGGCGAGGTGCGCGGCCTCGGGTGCTTCTGGGGGCTCGAGCTCGTCAAGAGCCGCGAGACCCGGGAGATGCTCGTGCCGTTCAACGCGTCCGGAGACGCAGCCGCGCCGGTTGCGCGCCTCGCGAAGGCTGCGCTCGAGCGCGGTCTCTATCTCATGACCCACTGGAACGTGGTCATGGCCGTCCCGCCGCTGACGATCACGCGCGAGGAAGTCGACGAGGGGCTCGCGATCCTCGACGAGACGCTCTCGATCGCAGACGAGTACGTCGCGTAGATGAGCGACGTCGCCGAGCTGGCGGCGCAGCTCGTCGCGATCGAGTCGATCAACCCCGACGTCGTTGCGGGCGGCTCCGGGGAGCTGGAGCTCGCGCGGTTCGTCGCCCGGTGGTGCGAGCGTGCCGGTCTCGAGACGACGCTCACCGAGCTTCGACCCAACCGCGCGAACGTGGTAGCGGTTGCTAGCGGTTCGGGTGGCGGGAGATCGCTGATGCTGAACGCGCACATGGACACGGTCGGTGTCGCAGGCATGACGGCACCGTTCGAGCCGCGGCTCGAGGACGGGCGGCTCTACGGACGCGGTGCACAGGACATGAAGGGGAGCCTGGCTGCGTGCATGCTCGCGACCATCGGCGCCGCGCGCCGGGATCTGCGCGGCGACGTGATCATGACCGCTGTCGCCGACGAGGAGTTTGCGAGCATCGGCACCGAGGCCGTCGCGGCCGGTCTCACGGCCGACGCCGCGATCGTCACCGAGCCGACCGACTTGAAGCTGGCCGTCGCGCATCGCGGCTTCGTCCATCTCGAAGTCGAGGTGCAGGGTCGAGCCTCGCACGGCTCCCGGCCCGACCTCGGCATCGACGCGATCGCGAAGACGGGACGCGTCCTCACCGGCATCGGCGAGCTCGACAGCAAGCTGCGTGCCCATCCGACGCACCGCTTTCTCGGAAGCGGCAGCGTGCACGCATCGCTGATCGAGGGCGGGCAGGAGTTCTCGAGCTATCCCGCGCGCTGCCTCCTGCAGGCAGAGCGGCGGACGATCCCTGGCGAGACCGCCGCGCACGCCGAGCGGGAGCTGCGCGAGATAGTGGAGCGGGCCGGCGAGGGGGATCCCGACTTCTCGGCGGAGGTGCGCGCGCCGATCTCGCGCGAGCCCTTCGGGATCGACGAGGACGCGGAGATCGTCCAGCTCGTGCGCGGACACGCCACCGCAGTCCTCGGCGGCGAGCCCGAGATCGTGGGCGTGCCGTTCTGGGCCGACTCGGCGCTGCTCGCAGCCGCCGGTATCCCCACCGTCGTCTTCGGCCCGACCGGCGAGGGCTTGCACTCGGAGGTCGAGTGGGTGGACGTCGCCTCGCTCGAACGCTGCATGGAGGTCTATGCCGCCGTCGCAGCGGAGCTCTGCGTCTAGCGCGAGAGGAACGCCGCGATTGCGGCAGTCGTCTCGTCGAGCGCGTCCCACGTGACCGAGTGACCACCCGGCACGATCACGACCTCGAGCAGGTCGCCGAGAGCCGCCCGGTGGGCATCGAGCAGGTGGTCGTACGGGAGGTACGACTGCTCGCCGAGGACGAGCAGCGTGGGAACGCGCACGTCTTCGAAGCGCGGCGGCGCGGAGGCCATCTCGCCGTAGGCGGCGACCACGGCCGACTGGCAGTAGCGATAGCGCATGCGGCCGTCGTCACCGGTGTCTACGTGCTTCGCGAGGTCCTCCACGACGAGCTCGCGCGGAGCGAAGTGGAGCTGGCTCTCGACGTACCGGCTGTCGATCAGCTCCTCGAAGGACACGTACGCCTTCTCGGGGCGCTCCCGCTCGGCGGCGGCGAGCGCGACGTGACCGGGAATGACCACCACCGGGTCGAGGAGGACGAGCCTCGGGACGAGCTTCGGCGCACGCGCGGCGAGCTCGAAGGCAAGCCGGCCGCCGAAGGAGTGGCCGATCAGGATCGATTCGCGGTTCCCGACCGTCTCGACGACCCCGGCGAGGTGTGCCCCTAGGTCCCACGGCGGCTCCCAGGACGAGTGACCGTGACCGAGGAGATCCGGAGCGAGGACGTGGAATCCGGGAAGTCGTGCGGCCAGCGGTCCGAAGTGGCCGCCGTGGTTGCGGACGCCGTGCAGACAGACGATGCGCGGCGAGCCGGGTTCGCCCCACTCGTGGAGCGCGAGGGTCACTCGGAGGTCGCTAGTGCCTCGAGCGAGTCGGGCACGAGCTCTGTCCGGCGCTCGTCGTCGACGTTCACGAGCGACCAGATCACCGTGCCGCCACGATCGATGAGGTACGTCCCACGGTGCGCAGCGCCGTTCGACTCGTTGAAGACGCCGTAGGCCTTCGCCGCCGCCCCGTGGGGCCAGAAGTCGGACGCGAAGGTGTACTCGGCGCCGAGCTCCTTCTTCCACGCCTGTCTTGCCGCCGACGGGTCGCAGGAGACGAAGACGATCTCCGTTCCCGCGTCGCGAAACGACTGGAGGTTCTCCTGCAGGTCGCGCGCCTCGTCCTCGCAGACGGGCGTGAATGCGAAGGGGTGGAAGACGAGGAGGACGTTCGCGCGGTTGCGGATCTCGGAGAGCGTCACGCGCTCGCGATAGCCGACCTCGAGGTCGAACTCGGGCGCGACGTCACCTGTCTTCACCGCCATCCTCACGCTCCTCTCCCTGACCGGACGGCCGATAGTACCGCCGTCCGCGAAGCTCCTCCGGGAGGTACTCGAGGGTCGAGCCCTCGTCGTCGTGCGGGGACACGTAGCCCTTGCCGTGACCTCGCGCCTCGGCTGCGCGTGAGTGCCCGGTCGAGCGAAGCATCGCTGGCGGTCTCGCGTTGCCGTGCTCGCGCACGTCCCGCCGTGCGTCCCAGATCGCGACCGCGGACGCGTTCGACTTCGGCGCACGGGCGAGGTAGATGGCGGCTTGCGAGAGGTTCAGCTGCGCCTCCGGAAGCCCGACGTGCTCGAGTGCTTGCGCGGCCGCGACGGCGACGACGAGCGCGTTCGGGTCGGCGTTGCCCACGTCCTCGGAGGCGAGGATGACCATGCGGCGCGCGATGAACCGCGGGTCCTCGCCCGCCTCGAGCATCGCGGCGAGGTAGTAGACGGACGCGTCGGGATCGCCGCCGCGCATGGACTTGATGAAGGCGGAGGCGAAGTCGTAGTGCTGGTCGCCCTTGCGGTCGTAGAGGAGCGGGCGCTTGCGCGAGGCGTCGAGCACGTGCTCCTCCCTGAGCGCGGTTCCCTCCGACTCTGCCGTGGCCGCCGCGAGCTCGAGGATCTGGAGCGCAGCTCTCGCGTCGCCGCCGGCGCGCGTCGCGAGCAGGGAGAGCACCTCGGGTGACGCCTCGGCCCCGAGTGTGCTCGCGCCGCGCTCGAGGATGGTCACGAGCTCCTCGTCGGAGAGCGCCTGCAGCTCGATCACCGTGCAGCGTGAGAGGAGCGCCGAGTTGACCTCGAAGTACGGGTTCTCGGTCGTCGCCCCGATGAGCGTGACGAGCCCGTCCTCGACCGCGTGCAGCACCGAGTCCTGCTGCGCCTTGTTGAAGCGGTGGATCTCGTCGATGAAGAGAGTCGTCCGCAAACCGTTGCCGCCCAGCCGGTCTCGGGCACGCGCGATCACGGCCCGCACGTCGTCCACGCGCGCCGACACGGCGGAGATCTCCTCGAATGCAGCGCCCGTTCGCTCGGCGACGATCCGGGCGATCGTCGTCTTGCCGGTGCCGGGCGGGCCGAACAGGATCATCGACGGGGGGCGGTCCTCCTCGATGGCACGCCGAAGTGCCGAACCGGGTGCGAGGACGTGCTGCTGACCCACGAGATCGTCGAGCGAGGCCGGCCGGAGACGCACCGCGAGCGGAGCGTTCTCGGCCTGCCGCTCGCGCGCCGCTTCGGAGAAGAGGTCGGCCACGCGCGAAGTATGCTCCCGGCCGGATGTCGCGACGGGACGAGGTCACAGCGCTCCTGCAGGCGCTCCTCCGGCTCGACACCGTCAACCCTCCCGGCAACGAGACGCAGGCGGCGGAGCTCCTGCGCGACTACCTCGCCGGAAACGGTGTCCAGTGCGAGCTCTACGCACGCGAGCCGCATCGCGCCAATCTCGCCGCCCGCATCAAGGGTGGCGACGGCCCGTCGCTCGCGCTCCTCTCGCACACGGACACGGTGCTCGCCGATCCTGCAGAGTGGGATCGCGATCCCTGGTCGGGCGATCTCGTCGACGGCGAGGTATGGGGTCGCGGCGCGCTCGACATGAAGGATCAGGTCGCGGCCAGCACCGTTGCCTTCGCATCGCTCGCGCGCGAGGGCTTCACCCCTTCGGGCGACCTCATCCTGCTGGTCGTCGCCGACGAGGAGGTCGGCGCGGGCTATGGGCTCAACTGGCTCGTCGAGAATCACCCCGAGGCGTCCCGCTGCGACTACGCGCTCAACGAGGGTGGCGGCGAGCGTCTCGTCATCGACGGGACGCCCGTGTATCTGTGTGCGACCGCCGAGAAGATGTCCGCCCCCTTCAAGGTGCGGGTCCACGGGCGCAGCGGCCACGCGTCGATGCCGGGCATCGGCGACAACGCACTCGTGAAAGCGGCGCGCTATCTGGACGCGCTCGGCTCCTACGAGCCGCCGATCGAGCTGATCCCCGAGGCTGCGGGCTTGCTCGCGGCAACGCTGGCCGAGATGCCGCCGCTCGAGGAGGCCGTAGCGCGAGCGCGCGCGGTCGACCCCATGCTCGCGGAGCTGGTAGAGCCGCTCCTGGCGTTCACGTTGTCGCCGACGATGATCGACGCGTCGCACCAGCGAAACGTGATCCCGGCCGTATGCGAGATCACTGTCGACTGCAGGCTTCTGCCCGAGACGACGCCAGCGGACGTCGAGCCGCTGCTGCGGGCGGCGCTCGGTGACGGGGAGTACGACCTCGAGTTCCTCGAGGCGGTCGGCGGTACCCGCTCGGCGATCGACACGCCATTGTGGACGGCGCTCGAGGAGTTCACGGCCGAGATCGAGCCCGGGGCGCGCATGGCGCCGATGGCGTGCCCAGGCTTCACCGACAGCCACTTCCTGCGGCAGGCGTTCGGCACGGTCGCATACGGGTACTTCCCGCTCAGGACCATGGACACGGAGCTCGCCTCGCTGCTCATCCACTCCGCGAACGAGCGAATCCCGGTCGACGATCTCGAGCTCGGGGTCGAGCTGTTCCGCTCGGCGGCCCACTCCCTGCTCTCGTCGTGAAGGGCGAGCCCGCCGACGCGCTCGTCGTCTTCGGGATCACCGGCGACCTCGCGCGCCGCAGCACGATCCCGGCCCTGTACAGCCTCGCCGAGCAGGGTCTGCTCGCCTGCCCGATCGTCGGCGTCGGCCGGCGTGAGCTTCCACGAGACGAGTTCGAACAGCACGTCGTCGACGCGGTGAAGGCCTCCGAGGAACGCGTGGACGAGAGGACCCTGGCCGATCTCGTCGCTCGCCTGCACTACGTGAGCGGTGACGCCGAGGAGGGCACGATGTACGACGGTGTCCGCCGCGAGCTCGAGGGCGCGAAGCTTCCCGTCTTCTACCTCGCGACGCCGCCGTCCATGTTCGACGAGATTGCGGAGGAGATCGCCCGCGCCGGGCTCGTCGGCGACGCGAGCAGGCTCGTGGTGGAGAAGCCGTTCGGCACCGACCTTGCCTCCGCCCGCGAGCTCAACAAGCAGCTCACCGCGATCTTCCCCGAGGAGCGCCTGTTCCGCATCGACCACTTCCTGGGGAAGGAGCCGGTGCAGGACATCATGTATCTGCGCTTCGCGAACGCCCTCTTCGAGCCGATCTGGAACCGCGAGCACGTCGAGTCGATCCAGATCACGATGGCCGAGACCTTCGGAGTCGAGGATCGCGGGAGCTTCTACGACCCGGTCGGCGCGATCCGCGACGTCGTCCAGAACCACCTGCTGCAGGTGCTCGCGCTCGCGGCGATGGAGCCGCCCTCGGGCGACGACGATGCGATCCCACGCCGGCGCGAGGACGTCTTCCGGGCGATGCCGGCCGTCGACCCGCGTCAAGCGGTTCGGGGCCAGTACACCGGCTATCGCGAGATCGAGGGGGTGAAGCCCGACTCCGACACGGAAACGTTCGTCGCCCTCGAGCTCGAGATCGAGAACTGGCGCTGGGCGGGCGTTCCGATCCTCGTGCGCGCGGGAAAGGCGCTACCGGTCACCGCCACGGAGATCGTCATCCGCCTGCAGCGCGTGCCGCAGCTCGAGTGGGGCGGCCACCGCCTCTACTCGCCGGGGTACGACGACATCGTGCTGCGCATCGGGCGCCACGCGGGCGTGTCGATCTTCCTGCGGGCGAAGACGCCCGGTAAGGCCGTCTCACAGCCGGTCTCGCTCGATCTCGACTTCGCAGAGGAGCTGGGCGAGCCACCGCAGCCGTACGAGCGTCTCCTCGCGGACGCGCTGCGCGGCGACTCGACGCTCTTCCCGCGCTGGAGCGTCATCGAGGAGACGTGGCGCATCGTCCAGCCGCTCCTCGACGAGCCGCCGCCGGTGGAGAAGTACCAGCGCGGCTCGTGGGGTCCGAGCTCGTCCCATGCGCTCGCGGCTGCACACGGCGGCTGGCGCGAGCCGCTGTAGGCGAGCGAGATGAGCTGGGCCGAGTGGGCAGATCCGGTCGAGATCGAGCCGTCGATCTACGCGTCGGACTTCTCGAGGCTCGGAGAGCAGCTCGAGCAGCTGGCCCGGGCAGGCGCGAAGGTCTTCCACTTCGACGCGGGCGACGGCCACTTCATCCCGGAGATTACGATCGGCCCCGTCGTCGCGGCGTCGATCTCGCCCCTGACACGCGGACTAGGCGCCCGTCTCGACTGCCACCTCATGGTCAGCGAGCCGGAGAAGCACTTCGAGGCGATCGCGAAGGCCGGCGGAGACAGCGTCACCTTCCACGTCGAGGCGTGCGACGACCCCGCTCGGGCCATGGCGCATGCGCGATCGCTCGGGCTTGGAGTCGGCGTGGCGCTCAACCCCGAGACGGAGGTCGAGGACGCGGTGCAGGCGGCCGAGGGCGCCGATCTCGTGCTCTGCATGTCGATCCATCCCGGCTACTCGGGGCAGGCCTTCATGCCGGAGTCGCTCGAGCGGATCGAGCGCCTGCGGGCGCTGCTGCCCTCGCACGTTCGGATCCAGGTGGACGGCGGGATCAACGGCGAGACGGTGCTCGCGGCACGCGGCGCGGGTGCGGACTTGCTCGTCGCCGGCAGCGCGATCTTCTGGAACGACGATCCGGCCGCTGCCTACCGGTCGCTCGTCGAGCGCGTCTCGGAGCCGTCGCGTGCCTGAGTCGCTCGAGCTCCGCGAGGCAGAGGGCGCGTTCGAGCGCCTCGAGGAGTGGCTCGCGGCTCGTGGCTTCTTCTCCGACGGTGCGGACGAGCTCGTCGCGGAGGTCTACCTCGGCTACGCCCTCTCGGACGCGATCAGAAGGGACGACACGCCTGCGCCCATCGAGCCATGTCCGCGACTCCCGCTGGCCGCATGCCGCCTCGAACGAAGAACCCTTGCAACAGACTGTTACAAGGGTTCGTTCGCGCTCGGTGAGTGGGAGCGGACGTGGGGTGCCAGTGACTATCGCGCGGCGATCGAGGAGGTTCGCGAGGCGATCGCGCGCGGCGATGTCTACCAGGTGAACGTCGTTCAGCACCTTCAGACCACGTTCGCAGGTGACCCCCGCGCACTCGCCGACAGACTCGCTCCCCTGCGCCCGCTCTGTCCCGATCCGTTCGTCGGCGACGACTGGGCGGTCGTATCCGCCTCGCCGGAGCTCTTCCTCGCGCGTCGCGGGGACCGTCTGTGGACGATGCCGATCAAGGGCACCCGGCCTCTCGGCGCTTCGGCGGAGCTGCGTGCGTCGGAGAAAGACGCCGCCGAGCACGTGATGATCGTCGATCTCGAGCGCAACGACCTCTCGCGGGTCTGTCGGCCGGGAACCGTGCGCTGGCCGGAGCTCATGGCGACCCGCGAGCTCGCAGGTGTGGAGCACATGGTCTCGACCGTCGAGGGCTCGCTTCGCAACGGCGTGGGGCTCGCCGAGATCTTGCACGCCACCTTCCCGGGCGGCTCGGTGACCGGCGCGCCGAAGATCGCAGCCGTGGATCTCATCGCCGAGCTCGAGCCCGTCGGCCGCGGTGCCTCGATGGGCGCGATCGGGAAGATCTACGGCAACGGCGACTTCGACCTGGCGTTGACGATCAGGACGTTCGCGATCGCGGAGGGGAGGATCCACCTCTGGGTCGGCGGCGGCATCGTCTGGGACTCGGACGCGGCCCTCGAGGTGGACGAGTCGTGGGTCAAGGCGCGCCCGCTCCTCGCCGCAATCGGCTCGAAGCTTCCCGAGGCAGTGCTCACGTGACAGTGCTCGCACTCGCCGTGACCGGCCGCGGGCTCGTCGATCCGTCGGAGCCCGTCATCCGCGCCGACGACGAGGGGCTCCTGCGTGGACGCGCGGCGTTCGAGACCCTGCGCGTATACGGCGGGCGTCCGTTCCGTCTCGAAGAGCACCTCGACCGGCTGACCGCCTCGGCGGCGAGCATCGGGCTGCCGGCGGTCGAGCGTCGACGCCTGCAGGTTCTGGTCGGGCTGGTGCTCCCGAAGGCGGAGCACGGCGACGCCACCCTCCGCCTCGTCTGGACTGCCGGCCCGGCAGGCGGCGTCCCATCTGCACTCGCGCTGCTCGGCGAGGTGCCGGACTGGATCGAGACCGCGCGAGAGCGCGGCGCCTCGGCGGTGTCGCTGCTCGGTCTGCGCGCGTCCGCGCCGTGGCTGCTTCCCGGCGTGAAGTCGACGAGCTACGCCGTGAACATGGCCGCGGAGGCCGAGGCGCGAAGACGAGGAGTGGACGAAGCCCTGTTCGTCGACGCGGACGGCATCGTCCTCGAGGGCACGGTCACGAACGTCTGGTGGCGCGTCGGCGACACGCTCTTCACGCCGTCGCTCGATCTCGGCATCCTCGCGGGCGTGACTCGCGCGACGCTGATGGAGCTCGCGCCGGAGAGTGGGTATCGGGTCGAGGAGGGCGCCTACCCGCTCGCGCAGCTGCTCGCAGCCGAGGAGGCGTTCACGTCGTCCTCCGTGCGCGAGCTCATGCCTCTCGTCGAGATCGACGGGACGTTGCTTGGCCGCGGGCCCGCGTGCGAGACCTTGCAGGAAGGGCTTCGCAGGCTGGCAGCTAACGTCTAGCGCGTGGACGAGACACCGGTGAGGCTCGGCGGGATGGCGCTCCAGAACGGCGTCCTCGTGCATGGGCCTACCGCTTGGGGCTGCGCCGTGCGCGACGAAGGCGGGGAATTGCGCGTCGCATCGGGACGCAAGCCGCACTTGGCGCCGGCGATGCGCAAGCGCATGCCCGTGCTGCGCGGACCGATCGCGCTCGCCGAGGCCTTCGCGCTGCTGCCGACGGTCCGGCGCGCGATTCCGGCGGCCCGGTTCCCGTTCGAGCGCCCGAGCGTTCTCGGCGCCATGCTCGGGACGGCCGTGGCCGCGCGTGTGCTGCGTCGTTCGAGGCTCTCGCCCGGAACGCGCGAGATCGCCGCAGCGGGCGTCGCCTTCCTGCCCGCGGCGCTGGCGCTCCGCGGGCCGAACCTCGCCGCCTACCACGGCGCCGAGCACATCTCGATCGGCACCTACGAGAATGGGGGCACGCCGCATCCCAAGGAGCATCCGCGCTGTGGCTCGCAGCTCATCGCGCCGATGGTGGCGTCCTCCCTGGCCGCGAACGTCGTCGCGGCGAAAGCACCGGCAGGCACCCGCAGCGTCGCACGTCTGATCGGAACGGCCGGAGCGATCGGCGGGTCGGTCGAGGTCTTCTCGTGGGTCGCGCGCAATCCTTCGCATCCGCTCGCGCGCGTGCTCGCGCGGCCAGGATTCGAGCTCCAACGTCACCTCTCGACGGCCGAGCCCTCGGCCGACCAGCTCGAGGTCGCGAACGCCGCGCGTGATGCGTGCCTCGCGCTCGAGCGACGTCCATCCGACCAGTGACCGCGACGCCGGTCCCGGCTTAGGGTCAGAGCGTGCGCAGCCGTCGCGCCTTCGCCCTGTCGTTGCTCGCGCTCCTGCTGGCCGCCGCCATCGCCAGCACCGCAGGGGCGCAGGGCATTCGTCCCGCCCCCGGGGCTCCCGATCCACGCCAGATGGTGCTGACCGCCGCGGATCTCGGCGGCGCGAAGGTGGTGGGACAGGGGTACTACAGGGAGCGAGACGTTCCCTCGGTGATCTCCTACGCGCGAGAGTTCGAGAACGGTCGCTCTCAGGGCACTCGGTTTCTGTCCGTCGACTCTGCCGCCGACGTCGGCGTCGACGCCGAGACCACCGCGCAGTTCCTGTCGACGCTCCGCCG
>Ga0190275_10004066_pt1 | contig 10515 bp, 8 predicted proteins | sample Popmic550T_FD_133745 | JGI IMG/M metagenome (GOLD analysis project Ga0190275, IMG submission 133745) | Populus adjacent soil microbial communities from riparian zone of Yellowstone River, Montana, USA - 550 T | ecosystem: Environmental > Terrestrial > Soil > Riparian zone > Trees stand | place...
GATCACCTGTTGGGCTTCGAGCCGACGGTCCGCGCCGAGGCGTGGCGACGTACGTCCGGGGTGCACCGCCTGCGCGGACGCCGGGCGCTCGGTGCCGCCCGCGCCCTGTGGGAGGCCCGCGACGCCATCGCCGCCGAGCGGGACGTGACCCCCGGGCGGATCCTGCCCGACTCGGCGATCGTCGTGGCCGCCACCGCGATGCCGACCGACCGGCGCGCGCTGTTGGCCACCCCGGGCTTCCACGGTCGCGGCGCGAGCCGCTATGCCGCGACCTGGGTCGACGCGCTGCAACGGGTCCGGGAGATGACCGAGGACGAGCTGCCGAGCCGGGCGCCGCGCGGCGACGGCCCCCCGCACCCGCGCACCTGGGCCGAACGGGACCCGGTCGCGGACCGGCGGTTCAGGGCCGCCCGCGAGGCGATGCTCAACCTGGCCGAGGTCCACCACCTGCCGGTGGAGAACCTGCTGACCCCCGACTACCTCCGCCGCCTGATGTGGGCGCCGCCGTCGACGCGTGAGCCGGCTGCCCTCGCGGACGCCGTACGCGTCCAGCTGGCCGACTTCGGGGCGCGCCCGTGGCAGGCCGAGCTCGTCACCGGTGCACTGGTCGGTGCGATCCTCGGCGCCGAGGAGGAGCCGTCACCCGGAGGGTGACTCGCTCGGCGACTCCGACGGCGACTCGGTCTCCTCGCCCTCCTCGGGGGGCGACAGCACCACCTGCGAGGCCTGGTCGATCTGCTCGGTCACGAGCTCGAGGTCGAGCACGCCGGGTGCGGTGACCAGGCGTTCGAGGTAGGGGGTGACCGCCTCGACCAGGTCCTCGCGCTGGTCGATGAACGGTGGCACCTCCAGGTAGCGGATGCTCGTGTTGAACACCCGCGCATTGGCCGGCTCGTCGTCGGGCGCCAGGAAGTCGGGCGAGGCGGCGACCTGCGTGTTGGCGGGGACGATGTAGCCGGTCGAGGCCACCGTGGCGATCGCCTCGTCCGAGACGGCGTAGGCGATGAAGTCGGCTGCGTCGCCTGTGACCTCGGAGTCCGCGGAGAGGCAGAGCCCGCTGACGTCGCCGACCGTCGCCCGGCCGTCGATGGCAGGCATCGGGAGCACGTCGAAGTCGAGGTCCTCGGCGTCGCGCAGCTCGGGCACCAGGTTGCGGTCGCCGGCGATCATCGCGAGCTCGCCCCGCTTGAACAGCTGCACCGGCGTGGCGCGGGCGAGCTGGGCGTTGGTGGGCGTGATGGTCGCGTCGCGCAGGATGTCGAGCGTCTGGCTGAGCGCCTCGCGCGTGGACTCGTCGGAGAAGGCCAGGGACGTGGGCTCGGTGTCGTCGTCGAAGACCTGGCCGCCACCGGAGTAGATGAAGGGCGCCAGGCCCTCGAGCGTCGGGTCGATCCAGACGCCGCGCCGGTCACCGCGACGCGAGGCGAACTCCGCGGCGGCACCGAACTCCTCCAGCGACCAGCGGTCCCGCACCCCCTCCTCGTCGGCCGTGGGCACGTCGAGGCCGCGGCGCTCCATCTTGTCGAAGTCGACGAGGTCGGTGTTGTAGTAGATGACCATGGGCGAGACCGAGTAGGCCATGCACTGCAGCTCGTCGTTCATCGCGAAGGCCTCGACGGCGTCGCGGGAGAACCGGTCGCCGAAGTCGACACCGCGCTCGTCGAGCAGCAGGCTCACCGGCTGCAGGGCCTCCGCCTCCACCAGCTGGTCGAGGTCGATGCGCGAGGTCAGGAACGCGTCCGGGGCATCGCCCGCGAGGACGTCCTCGAGCGCCGACTCGTGGTCGGGCCAGGACTTGAGGGTGACCTTCCGGGTGGTCGAGGTGGCGTTGAAGGAGTCGACGACCTCCTGGAAGGCAGCGACCTCCTCGTCCGTGCCGTAGGCCCCGAAGACCACCTCGCGTGGCTCGTCCGTCGCTCCGGGCTGACCCGTGCCCGTCGAACTCGTCGGCTCGGGCTCCGGCTCGGCGTCGCCGGTGCAGGCCGCGGCCGCCAGCGCGACCACGAGGGCGCACGTGACGAGGGCAGCACGACGAAGAGCGAGAGGGCGGGCGGGCACGACGGAACCCTAGGGCATGTCTCCCAATCCCTGGCCGTCGCGAGCGTCGTCCGGGGCGTGCGATGGCAAGGCGGAGGAGGGAGACATGGCGGAGCCATGCCGACTGACGACAACGCGGCCAGCGTGCGTGCCGGACGGCGCGCAGCAGGCCATGGGATGGGGAGTCATGCCCTCAACGAGGGAGTCCACGCACCGCCGCGACGACGTCGTCGAAGATCTGCCTGTCGAGCGCGGCGCCCTCGCGACGTACGCCGTCGCGCTCGAGGTGGAGCAGCCGGTCCAGCCGCACCTCGCTCGGACGACCCTGCGGGTCCCAGCCGCCGGCGCCGACGTCCATCCAGTGCCGGCCGTGGCGGGCCTCCTCGGCAGCGTCGCGGTCGTGGTCCTGGCTGCTGAGCATCAACCCGGTCCAGCCGGTGCCGTCGGTGTCCAGCACCAGGACGGGTCGGTCCTTGCCCCGGGTCGGGTCGTCCTCGTAGGGCACCCAGGCCCAGACGACCTCGCCGGGATCGGGCTCGCCGTCGACCTCGGGGGCGTAGCGGGACGTGACCGCCTCCGGGGCCGAGTCGGTCGCCGCGCGACGGCCGCCCGTGAGGAGCGAGGCGATGCGTCGGCGCAAGGTCATCTGCCGAGGCTAGGTCATCGGCCGGGGCCGGACGACGCCGGGAGATGTGTGAGTGCGCCGGACCGGGAGCGCCTCACGGCGCGTGGCCGCTCGTAGCGGCTTATTTTGGGACCCGGGGCTGCCACAGCCCGACGCACTCAGGACCATTGTAAAACGTCAGGCCAGCGTCGTGTTGATTTCCCCGTGTCCGGCGGCCTCCAGCTGCTCGGACAGCACGAGCATGCGGGTGATCTCGTCGTGGGACGACTCGCCGAGGGTGGCGCGGCCGGCGGCGACGATGCGCGCGAAGGCCGCCGCCCGGAAGAGGGTGATCGCGAAGTCGCCGCGGGCGATGCCGCGCAGCACGTCGTCCACCATGCCGCGCAGCTCGTCGGGCCCGGGCGGCTCCGCCACCCCGGCCACCACGCGGGCGACGTCGACCCGACGCTGACCGGCCTCGAACTCGGCCGACACCCGGTCCGGGTCTGCGTAGACCCACGACCGCAGCAGGAACAGCCGCCACAGGCTGCCGGCCAGGGTGTCGGCGGGCGCACCCGACCAGACCTCGGCGAGGGTCTCGAGGCCCTCGCTCTCGGCGAGGTGCACGATCCGCTCGGCCAGCGCCGGGTCGTCGGACTCGCGGGCGCCCCGCACGAGGACGGTCGCGGCGAGGTCGCCCGCCTCCCGCAGCTGGGCCGGGTCGGCGCCGCCGGCGATCTCGGCGAAGAAGCCGCCTCCCGGTGTCATCGGGCGGTGGTGTGGACGGTCGGCCATCCCCCAAGGTTAGGCGCTGGCGTCAGGCGGCACCCATCACCTTGCGGATCCGTTGGTCGCTGACCTTCTCCCGCGTGCCGAGCTGCTGGGCGAAGAGGGAGACCCGGTACTCCTCCAGCAGCCACCGCGCATCGCGCAGGTGCTGCGGCAGCGGCTGGCCGTCGGGCACGGCGGCCACCGCGTGCAGCCAGGCCTCCTGGAGCCCGGTGACCTGGTCCATGAGCTGCCGGTCGCGGACGACCTGGCCGTCGAGCCGCTCCCGACGGTGGGTGACGGCCGTGAGGTAGCGCGGGTAGTCCCGCAGCCGCGTCACGCCCGCGTCACCGACGAAGCCGGCAGCCATCAGCCGTTCGACCTGCGCGCGCATGTCGGTCAGCGCGGGGAGGGTCATCAGGTCGGCGCGGCCGGAGATCGCCTTGTCGGTGGTGCGCCACGCCTCCAGCACCCGCATCACGTCGTGCACCGCGGAGCCGAGCCCCGCCGCGACGGCGTCGCGTGCTGCCGCCACCACCGCGTCGTACGCCGCCTCGTCGCGCACGGTCGGCCGCGCGTCGACCACCTCGCCCACCAGACCGGCACGCAGGTCGTCGAGCAGGTCGGCCACCGACGGGTACGGCGACCCCACGAGGGCGAGCTTGGCCCGCTGGTCGAGGCCGGCGGCGGCGAGCACGTCGTCGACGGGTGCCGCCGGGCCGAGCGCGAGCAGCACGAGGCGGCGTACGCCCAGGCGGTGGTGCGCGGCCGCGTCCTCGGGCGTGGCAAGGACCTGGAGGCCGACCGTGGTGCCCTCGTCGACGAGGGCCGGGAAGCCACGGACCTCGTGCCCGGCGCGGCGCTGGACGAAGGACTCCTCGACGGTGCCGAACGTCCAGGCCGTCTGACCGGTCGCGGTCACCCCGGAGTCCGCGGCGACGTCGGCCATGGCCTGCTCGAAGGTGGGCCGCAGCGGCTCCTTGAGCGCGTCGAGGTCCTTGCCGCGGGCAGCCTCGGCGCCCTCCTCCGTCACCACGCGGTAGGTGGGCCGCAGGTGCGCCGGCACCTTGGCCCAGTCCCACGCCTCGCGGTCGATGACCAGGCTGCGGGTGCTGCGGGCGAAGCGCTCGAGCGCGTCGAGCAGCGGCTCGGCGCCGGGTGGCGTCGCGGCGAGGAACTCGCGGGCCGTGTTGGGCGCAGGCACCATCGCGACCCGCAGGTTCTTGGGCAGCGAGCGGATCAGCTCGGTCACCAGCTCCTCGCGCAGCCCGGGCACGAGCCACGAGAAGTCGTCGGCGTCGACGCGGTTGAGGGTGGCGACGGGCACGTCGATGGTCAGCCCGTCGTCGGCGGCACCGGGCTCGAAGTGGTAGCTGATCGGGAAGGTGAGCCCCGCCTCGTCGCTGTCGTGCCACTCCGTCGGGAAGTCCTGGTGGCGCACCTGGCCGGCGGTGTCGTGGGTGAGCATCGCCGGGTCGAAGGTCAGCAGGTCCGGCCTCTTCTGGCGGGCGCGCTTCCACCACTGGTCGAAGTGCGGGCCGCTCACCACGTCGGCCCCGACGCGAGCGTCGTAGAACTCGAACAGCGTGTGCTCGTCGACGACGATGTCGCGGCGCCTGGCGCGGTGCTCGAGCTCCTCGGCCTCCTCGAGCAGCCGGGCGTTCTCGGTGAGGAACCGGTGGCGCGAGTCCCACTCCCCCTGCACCAGCGCGTGGCGGATGAAGAGCTCGCGTGCCAGCGGCGGATCGACCTTGCCGTACTGGACGAGCCGGTCCGCGACCAGCGGTACGCCGTAGAGGGTGACGCGCTCGCGCGCCATCACGGCGGCGCGCTTGCGCGACCAGTGCGGCTCGGAGTAGGTCCGCTTGACCAGGTGGGCGCCGAGCCGCTCTGCCCACTCCGGCTTGATGGCGGCGTTCTGCCGGGCCCACAGCCGGGACGTCTCGACCAGCTCGGCACTCATCAGGAAGGCGGGGTTGCTGCCCTTGAGGACGCTGCCGGGGAAGATCGCGAAGCGGGCGTTGCGGGCCCCGAGGTACTCGCGCATCGCGCGCCGCTCGCCGGGCCGGGGCTTCTCGCGCTCCTCCAGCGCGCCGACGTGGCTGAGCAGGCCGGACAGCAGGGCCTGGTGGATGCCGTCCTCGTCGGGCGTGTCGGAGGGGTGCCCGACGTCGAGCCCCATCTCCTTGGCGACCTGCCGCAGCTGGGACTCGTAGTCCTGCCACTCACGGATGCGCAGGTAGTTGAGGTGCTCGCGCTTGCACATCCGGCGGAAGGCGCTCGAGGACAGATCGCGCTGCTGCTGCTTGACGTGGCGCCAGAGGTTGAGCCAGGTGAGGAAGTCGCTCGACTCGTGCTTGAAGCGGGCGTGCAGCTGGTCGGCCTGGGCCCGCTGCTCCACGGGCCTCTCGCGCGGGTCCTGGATCGACAGCGCCGCGGCGATCACGAGGACGTCGCGCAGGCACCCGATCCGTTCGGCCTCGAGGATCATCCGGCCCAGCCGCGGGTCGATCGGGAGGCGGGCCAGGCGCCGGCCGACCTCGGTGAGGCGGATTCCACCGCGCTGGTCGAGGAAGGCGCCCTGGCGCCTGTCACGAGACCCGGGCCTCGTGCCAGGGCTTCGTCCCTCCTCGACCAACGGGGCATGCGCGGTGGTGAGGGCGCCGAGCTCCTCGAGCAGATCGGTGCCGGCCTTGATGTTGCGGCGGTCGGGCGGCTCGACGAACGGGAACCGCGCGATGTCGCCCAGTCGCAGCGAGGCCATCTGCAGGATGACGCTGGCGAGGTTGGTCCGCAGGATCTCGGGGTCGGTGAACTCCGGCCGCGCCTCGAAGTCCTCCTGCGAGTAGAGCCGGATCGCGATGCCCTCGGCCACGCGCCCGCACCGGCCGGAGCGCTGGTTGGCCGAGGCCTGGCTGATCGGCTCGATCGGCAGCCTCTGCACCTTGGTGCGCACGGAGTACCGGCTGATCCGCGCGACGCCGGTGTCGACGACGTAGCGGATGCCCGGGACGGTCAGCGAGGTCTCCGCGACGTTGGTGGCGAGCACGACGCGGCGCACCGTCGAGGGGTGGCTGGAGAACACCTTGTGCTGGTCGGCCGCGCTGAGGCGGGAGTAGAGCGGGACGATCTCGAGCCGGTCGCTCCGCAACGCGTCGAACGCGTCGGCGGTGTCGCGGATCTCCCGTTCGCCGGGCAGGAAGACGAGCACGTCGCCGGGTCCGTCGGTCGAGAGCTCGCGCACGGCGTCGAGGATCGCCTCGGTCTGGTCGCGCTGGACCGGCTCGCCCTCCTCGTCGTCCTCCGGCAGCTCGAGGAGGGGGCGGTAGCGGACCTCGACCGGGAACGTACGTCCCGACACCTCCACCACGGGCGCGGCGAAGTGTGCGGCGAACCGCTCGACGTCGATCGTGGCGCTGGTGATGACGACCTTGAGGTCGGGGCGGCGCGGCAGGAGCCGCTTGAGGTAGCCCAGCAGGAAGTCGATGTTGAGGCTGCGCTCGTGGGCCTCGTCGATGATGATCGTGTCGTAGCGCTTGAGGTCGCGGTCGCGCTGGAGCTCGGCGAGCAGGATGCCGTCGGTCATCAGCTTGACCCGGCTGGCCCGGCTGGTGCGGTCGGTGAAGCGCACCTGGTAGCCGACGACGTCGCCGAGCTCGGTGCCGAGCTCCTCGGCGATCCGCTCGGCCACCGACCGCGCGGCGATCCGGCGCGGCTGGGTGTGCCCGATGAGCTTGCCCCCGCCGGCCGGGCCTGCGCCGCGGCCGAGCTCCAGGCAGATCTTGGGCAGCTGCGTCGTCTTTCCCGACCCGGTCTCGCCGGCAACGATCACGACCTGGTGGTCGCGGATGGCCGCGGCGATGTCGTCACGGCGCGCGGAGACCGGGAGCTGGGGCGGGTAGGTGATCTTCACAACGGGCGACATTCTCGCCCACTGCAGCAACCGCGTTTCCCGCGGCGCCGCTCAGCTGGCGCTGCCCTCGTCCTGGGGTGGGGTGGTCGGTGGCACCAGGCCCGGTACGCCGCGGGGGCCGCCCTCCATGGGTCCGGGCCCGCCGAACTCCCCGTCACCCCTGTCGTGGCGCTGCACCCAGCCACCGCGGTCGCGCTCGCCGTCGTGGGTGACCGCGTGGAGGGCCGCGCTGCCGAGGCCACCGACGATGATGCCGGCCAGGGCCGAGGCGATCAGGGCGGCCAGGCCGAACGTACGGCTTCCGTCCCCTGACCGGCGCAGGGTGCGCAGCCGCTCGCGGAAGCCGCGCCGGCCGGCGTCGGCGGCCGGCGCGTCGGACGGGGCGTCGGCCGGGGCGGCTGTCTCGACGTCGGACTCGGTGGGGGCTGCGGCGCCCTGCGGCCGAACCGGCTGGGTCTCGTCGTGCTGCGTGTCATCACTCATGCCGAGGAGCGTGGCCGGGCTGCCTGTGCGCGACCTGTGCGGGCGCCATGGGATTCCCCAGACATCGTCGCGACGCGATGTCGAGAAGCGCCGCACGACTCCGTCCCCGGGGTGGACGCAGCCACAATGGGCTGCACCTGACCCAGGAGACCGAGATGCCGAAGTACCTGATCCTCAAGCACTACCGCGGCACCCCCGCCACCGTGAACGACGTCCCGATGGACCGCTGGACGCCCGACGAGGTCGACGCGCACATGCAGTTCATGGCCGACTTCGGCCGACGGCTGGAGGAGACCGGCGAGTACGTCGACGGGCAGGCGCTGTCGCCCGAGGGCGCCTTCGTCCGCTACGACGGCCCCGGTAGGCCGCCGGTCACCGACGGCCCGTTCGCCGAGACCAAGGACCTCATCGCCGGCTGGTACGTCGTCGACGTCGACAGCTGGGACCGCGCGGTCGAGCTGGCCGGCGAGCTGTCCGCGGCTCCCGGCGCCGGCGGCAAGCCGATCCACGAGTGGCTCGAGGTGCGGCCGTTCTACGCCGTGCCCTCCGCCACCGACGAGTGAGCGCCCTGACGTGGCCGGCGGGGCCGCCGACGCCTTCGACGAGGTGCCGCTGCGGGAGCTGATCCCCGCCGTCATCGGCGTCCTCGTCCGTCGCGGGGCGGACTTCGCGACGGCCGAGGACGCCGTGCAGGACGCACTGGTCGAGGCGGTGCGCACGTTCGGCGAGACCGGCGCACCGCGCGACCCCAAGGGCTGGCTGGTGACCGTCGCGTGGCGGCGGTTCCTCGACGTCGTACGCTCCGACACCTCCCGGCGGCGGCGCGAGCTCGTCGTGGACGCCGAGCCGGGAGCCGGGACGACCGAGGTCGCCGACGACACCCTGCAGATCTTCTTCCTCTGCGCCCACCCCTCGCTCACCCCCGCGTCCGCCGTGGCGCTCACGCTGCGGGCCGTCGCCGGCCTGACGACCCGGCAGATCGCCGGGGCCTACCTCGTCCCGGAGGCGACGATGGCCCAACGGATCAGCCGGGCCAAGCGCACCGTCTCCGGGGATTCGTTCGACCGGCCGGGTGACCTCGACACGGTCCGGCGCGTGCTCTACCTCGTCTTCAACGAGGGCTACACCGGTGACGTCGACCTGGCCGCGGAGGCGATCCGGCTGACCCGCCAGCTCGCGGCGCTCAGCAGCGGCGAGGGGGGCAACCCCGAGACCGACGGCCTGCTCGCGCTGATGCTGCTCCACCAGGCGCGGCGACCGACCCGCACGCGCGCGGACGGAGCCCTGGTCCCGCTGGCCGAGCAGGACCGCACGCTCTGGGACACCGCGCTCGTCGAGGAGGGCGTGACGATCCTGCAGTCGGCCCTCGCCCGCGAGCGGCGCGGCGAGTTCCAGCTCCAGGCAGCCATCGCCGCGCTCCACGCGGACGCCCCGACCGCCGCGGAGACCGACTGGGTGCAGGTGGTCCAGTGGTACGACGAGCTGCTGGCGCTGACCGGCAGCCCGGTCGTACGGCTCAACCGGGCCGTCGCCGTGGGTGAGGCCGACGGCGCGAGGGCAGGCCTCGCCGCCCTCGCGGAGGTCGATCCCGGGCTCCCGCGGCACCGTGCGGTGGAGGCGTACCTGCACGAGAAGGACGGCGACCTGGCCGCCGCGGCGAGGCTCTACGCCGAGGCAGCACGGCTGGCGCCCAGCGTCGCCGAGCGCACCCACCTGACCCGACAGGCGGCTCGGCTCCACGCGGACGGCGCCTGAGGACGGCGCCCGACGACACGGTGCCGGGACAGGCGCCCCACAGCAACCACACAGGAACCGACGGCAGGATGCTGCCATGCAGCAGCAGCTCGCCCGCCCCGACGGGTCCCCGGTCCGCGTGCTGGTCGTCGACGACGAGGTCAACATCGCCGAGCTGCTCGCCATGGCGCTGCGCTACGAGGGCTGGGAGCTCCGGATGGCCCACAGCGGGCAGGACGCGGTGGCCACGGCCCGCGACTTCCGCCCGGACGCGGTGGTGCTCGACATCATGCTGCCCGACCTCGACGGCCTCGAGGTGCTGCGCCGGATGCGCGCCGACGGCAACGACGTGCCCGTGCTGTTCCTCACCGCCAAGGACGCCGTCGAGGACCGGGTCGCGGGGCTGACCGCCGGTGGCGACGACTACGTCACGAAGCCGTTCTCGCTCGAGGAGGTCGTCGCGCGGCTGCGCGGGCTGATCCGCCGGGGCGGCACCGCGGCGCTGGCCGACGCCGGCAACGTCCTCGTCGTCGGCGACCTCACCCTCGACGAGGACAGCCACGAGGTGCACCGCGGAGGGACGGAGATCAGCCTGACCGCGACCGAGTTCGAGCTGCTGCGGTTCCTGATGCGCAACCCGCGCCGGGTGCTGAGCAAGGCGCAGATCCTCGACCGCGTCTGGCAGTACGACTTCGGCGGGCAGGCCAACGTGGTCGAGCTCTACATCTCCTACCTCCGCAAGAAGGTCGACGCCGGCCGGGACCCGATGATCCACACGATGCGCGGCGCCGGCTACGTCCTGAAGCCGGCGCCGTGACGCTCGCCGAGCGGATCCGGCCGCGGAGCCTGACGACGCGCCTGGTCGTGTCGACGGTCGCGCTGGTGGCCGGCGTGTCCGTGCTGATCGCCCTGACCGTGACGCTGTCGATGCGCGCCTACCTGACCGAGCGGCTCGACGACGACGTCCGGGCGAGCC
>Ga0190275_10004067_pt1 | contig 10512 bp, 9 predicted proteins | sample Popmic550T_FD_133745 | JGI IMG/M metagenome (GOLD analysis project Ga0190275, IMG submission 133745) | Populus adjacent soil microbial communities from riparian zone of Yellowstone River, Montana, USA - 550 T | ecosystem: Environmental > Terrestrial > Soil > Riparian zone > Trees stand | place...
CCTGCTGGCCGAGGTGGTCCGCACCGTCGAGGCCCAGCAGCGCGACCTGCTCGCCTCCCTCAGCGATGAGGACCTACCGATCGCGGAGCTGTCCGAGCAGTTCTGGCGCCGCGTCACCGAAGCCGCCCTGATCTACGGCCCGCTCTTCTTCGAACTGTCCGCGCACGCCATGCAGGATCTGCCTCACACCGAAGCCCTCAAGGCAGACCTGATCAATGTTTGGCTGCCACCCCTGACCGATCTCTTCATCCGCGCGGGCATCCCGGCCGACCAAGCACCGGCGTACGCGCGGCTCGGGATGGCCGCGTCGCGCGGACTGCTGTTCGACCTGCTGCTGACCGGCGACCGGGCCGCCGTCGACGAAGCGTCCGCCCTCCTGAACAACCTGTTTCAGGCGCCAGGCTCGGTCGGCTGAGCGATCCAGCCGGCCACGACAGGCAGCCGCGACTCGCGATGGACGGCGACAAACGCGAACGGCCGGTCCAGCGTGACCTCGAGCCGCCGGGACTCGCTGGTCGACATCGACGTCCGCATCAACCCCATCGCCGTCACCGCCGCCGCCTCGAAGCCGGTCGCGAAGAACCGCGCGAGCACGGTCTGCTTCGCCTGCCCGACCACGAGTTGCTCAGGGCTGATCGCACTGAAGTGCCCGGAGCCCTCCGGCCGTGACGACACCGCCGACAGTCCGAACAGCTCACGCCCAGCGAGCAGGTCATGCTCGGCCTGGACGCTGAACGACGGCAGCGACACCCGCACATCAGGCACCGCAGAGGTGTTCAACCCGATCTTCACCCCCGGCGCGATCTCCTGCCCAGGCTCCCCGTGCACCACCAACTCCTCGCCGGTCCGGCCGGCCGCGGGATCGATCGATGCCGCAAGCAACGCAGCCAGTACTTCGGCCTGCGCCGCTTCCGCCGACTTGATGCCGAGCAACACATCCACATCGGCGTCACCCTGCACGGTCACCACCGTCAGCCCGTCGTACAGGCGGACAGTCCCGAGGTCGCGATCGTCCCGCTCCAGCCAACGCCAGGAGCCGCCCGCCCACGGACCGGCGTACGGGCTCTTGATCTGCTCCTTGAAGGGTCGCGTCCAGGTCGTGCGCAAGGACAGTGCGGACGCCAGTACTACGGTCAGGTCCGGCGTGACGTCGAGCGGCATCTCGCGGATGAGGTTGTCGGTGTGCTCCGCTGCCCACGCGTCGAGCTTTGCCTTGTCACCGGCCAGGTCACCCGTCAACGTCCCGGTCAGCGCGGCCGGTACTACGGAGTCGAACGACTCGCTCAGCTTCAGCTGCTCGTGCACCCAGACCCCGAGCGCCGCGTGCAGGTCAGCCGCACTGTCCACCGCTGTCATCAACTCGACAGCCTTCGCGGCACCCGTCGCGGCGTCGACACCAGCCGCCTCGGCGAGCTCTGTGCGGCCAGGCTCGTCAGCGGCGGTCGCCAGCATCGCGAGCAGGGGCCAGAGCCCGAGTCCGGAGATCACGGTATTGCCGGCCGGCAACTCGCCGGCCCAGCGCAAAGTCAGGTGGTTGACGGCTTGAACGACGTCGGCATCCATGCCTTCCACCTTGCCACGAGCCTGGTCAGGGCAGCGGGACACGGCGACTATTCGGCGGAATGACGCTGATTTTCATTTCGGAAGTGCGTTGTGTACTCGTCCGGGCGCGTTCTGCTGTGTCAGGATGCCGCCCATGAGCACGCCAGCCGACTCCGCCGAGGCCACCGGCGAGCAGGATTCCGCCGCAACGGCGGCAGATCCCGCCGCGCCGGTCGGCCCGCCCCCAGCGCCCGCCACTCCACCGGAACCGCCGGAGGACAAAGAACCGGCCGGCTCCTCGATCGCGTTCACCCTGACGCTCGTCGTGCTCGTCGCGCTGGCGCTGTTCGGGCGGAGGATCTTCTCCGGCCTGTTCACCGACGACGGCGTCCGGACCTGGGCCACCATGTTCGTCGGTGTCACCGTCCAGGCGATGCCCTTCCTGGTGCTCGGCGTGCTGCTCTCCGCCGCGCTGACCGCGTTCGTCCCGGCGTCCTTCTTCGCGAAGGCGCTGCCGAAGCACCCGGCCCTCGCCGTACCGGTCGCCAGCGCGTCCGGCGTGATCCTGCCGGGTTGCGAATGCGCCTCCGTGCCGGTGTCCGCGGCGCTGATGAACCGTGGTGTCACCCCGGCCGCGGCGATCGCGTTCCTGCTGTCCGCGCCGGCGATCAACCCCGTCGTACTGGCCTCGACAGCGGTCGCGTTCCCCGGGCAGCCGAAGGTGGTGGTTGCCCGGCTGATCTGCTCGTTGGCCGTCTCGATGGTGCTGGGCTGGCTGTGGCTGCTGACCGGCAAGGGCAGTTCGTGGCTGAAGATGCCGAAGAACCGGCACGCGGACGGTACCGCGAAGCTCGAGGTCTTCCGCTCGTCGATGCTGCACGACTTCCTGCACGCGGGTGGCTTCCTGGTCGTCGGCGCTGCCGCCGCGGCCACGCTGAACGTCGTCGTACCGCGTGAGTGGCTCGACCACGTGGCCAGCAACCTGCTGCTCTCGGTGCTCGTCCTCGGCGTGCTCGCCGTGCTGCTCGCGATCTGCTCCGAGGCCGACGCGTTCGTGGCCGCCAGCCTGACCCAGTTCTCGCTCACTGCGCGGCTCGCGTTCATGGTGGTCGGACCGGTGGTGGACGTGAAGCTGATCGCGCTGCAGACCGGTACCTTTGGACCCAAGTTCGCCGTCAGATTCGCGCCGGCCACCTTCGTGGTCGCGATCCTGTTCAGTCTTCTCGTCGGGTGGTGGCTGCTGTGAGGCGCAATGTCGCGGGTCTGGTCGTCGTTTTTGTCGGGGCTGCTGTTCTGCAGCTGGCCATCTCCGACACGTATCTGCGCTATGTGAAACCCAACATGCGCTGGATGCTGCTTGCAGCGGGCGCCATTCTCATCGTGCTCGCTGTCGCCGACGTCCTGGCCGACACTCGCAAGAAGCCGGGTGAGCACCACGCAGATGACGGCCACGGCCACGGTCATCTGTTGCCGCGGGCCGCCTGGATGCTGGTGATCCCGATCTTCGCGTTGCTCGTCGTCGACCCGCCGGCCCTCGGCGCGGACGCCGCGCAACGGCAGTCACCCGTGGCGGCCAAGCCGGTCGCACCGAAGGGCAACTCCTTCCTCGCCGAGAGCAGCGGCAGCTCAGCACCGGTGCCGCTCGCGGTCCGGGACTACGCGGTCTGGGCTGTCTGGGAGAAGGAGAGCATGAAGGGCCGCAACTTCCAGCTCACCGGCTTCGTCACCCCGGGCAAGAACGGCACCTGGTACGTCTCCCGGATCGGGCTGACCTGCTGTGTCGCCGACGGCACCGCATTCATGGTGGAGGCTCGCGGCCAGACCGCGCCGCCGAAGAACCAGTGGGTCACGGTGACCGGCGAGTGGGCCGAGCCGACCAAGCGGGCCGACGGCGACGTCGCCGCGCTGACCGTCACCGGAGTACAGAACGTGACTCCCCCGGCCAACCAGTACGAGTAACCGCCAAGGGGGCCGCTGGGAGCCTGGGGCGCTTGCGGATCACCGTGAAGGCCATACCGCCGATGATCAGCAGCGCCGCAATCGCCTGCTGTAGCCCGATCTGCTCGCCTCGCCACCACCATGCCGCCGCCATCCCGACCACGGGCACCAACAGGGAGAACGGCGCGACGGTGCTGGCGTCGTACTGGCGGAGCAGGAAGCCCCAGACGCCGAAGCCGAACAGGGTGGCCATCACAGTGAGGTAGCCGAGGGCACCTACTCCGGTCAGGTCGATGGTGCGCAAGGCATCCAGATCGTTGCTCACTCCCTCAGTCAGCAAGGAGAGTACGAGCAGCGGCAGTACTGCGACCGCGCTCACCCAGACCATGAATCGCAAGGTGTCCTGCGGTTTGGCCCGCCTAGTGACGATATTGGCCACACCCCAGGATGCACCGGCCGCGATCACCAGGGCGAGCGCACCCACTGGCGCCACGAGTCCACGATCGGCGAGGATCAGGCCGAGTCCGCAGCAGGCGATGGCGATGCCGAACCACTGCGCCGGTCGCGGCCGCTCCCGCAGGACGACTACGGCGAACAGCAAGGTGAAGATCACCTGGCTCTGCAGCACCAGCGAGGCCAAGCCGGCCGGAACGCCATGATCCATCGCGACGAAGAGCAGACCGAACTTCGCCAGCCCGAGCGCGAGCCCAACGCCGATCACGTACCGCCAGGCGACCCTTGGCAGGCCGAGGATGAAGATGGCCGGTACGGCGGCGAAGAAGAAGCGCAGCGCCGAGAACAACAGCGGCGGAAAGTCCTGCAGGCCAACCTCGATGACGACGAAGTTGATGCCCCAGACAACCATCACGGCGATCGCGAGCAGGGCGTGACGAGGGTTCATGCTGACCAGTCTTGGTCGCGGTACAGTTAAGGACCAGCGAATCCTGCTACGGCAAACACTGTAGGAGTGCTACATGATCGATCTCGGTCGGCTTCGGGCGTTGCACGCCGTCGCGACGTACGGTTCGATCGGCGGCGCAGCGGAGGCACTCGGCTACACCCCGTCGGCGGTATCCCAACAGGTCGCGAAGCTGGAGCGCGAGACCCGGACGATCCTGATCGAGAAGCGCGGCCGGGGCATCGTCCTGACCGACGCGGCCCAGCAGCTCGCAGCCACGGCGTCACAGGTGCTGCAACTGGTCGAGAGCGCCGAGCTGACCCTGGAAGAGCAGCGCGGCCAAGCGATCGGCACTCTGGCGATCGCCGCCTTCCCGACCGCAGCGCGCGGGCTCTTGCCGGCCATCCTGCCCCGGTTGATAGGCGACCACCCCGCTCTCGACGTGCGGGTGATAGAAACCGACCCGTTCGAGGCAGTCGCCGCGGTCGTCCGGGGCGAGATCCAGATCGCCATCGTGCACGACTGGCACAACACTCCGCTGACGATCCCGGACGAGCTGTCCCGGGTGAAGCTCGGATCCGACCCCGCCGATGTCCTCGTGCCGGCCACGCACCGGCTGGCCGGCAAGGAGGTCGTCCGCGCCGACGACCTCGTCGGCGAGCGCTGGATCTGCCAGCCGGCCGGGTCGATCTGCCACGAGTGGCTGATCCGTACGATGCGCAAGGCGGGCGTGGAGCCGGAGGTCGCCTACTCGATCGCGGAGTACCAGACCCAGCTCGCGATGCTTGCCCGAGGCATCGGCATCGGCCTGCTCCCCCGGCTCGGCCGTGGCCCCCTGCCCGACGGCGTGGTCGCCATCCCCCTGCACCCGGCCCCCAGCCGCCGCCTGTACGCCGTCTGGCGCACCGCCAGCGCCCGGCGCCCGGCCATCACCGCCACCCTCGCCGCCCTCAGGTCCGGCTGGGCCGCCCGCGACACGGCTTAGCCCGTCACCCGTTCCATCAGGCGGGAATTATCGCCAGCACTGTTCGCGACCAATTGACAGCGCCTGGCAACAGTACTAAGTTCCGGGAAAATCTATTAGGAAAGTTTCCTAATAAGTGTTCCTCGTCCCGCCCCTGACGTAGGAGGCCCCCATGATCCGCCCCCGATGGTCCGCGCTGATCACGAGTGTCGCGCTCGCCGCGACGGCCCTCGTGACCACCAGCATAGGTACCAGCTCCGCCGCCCCGGTCGGCTACGAATCCGAAGCGGCCGCCATCTCCCAAGGCGTCGTCGAGTCGAACCACGCCGGTTTCACCGGCTCCGGGTTCGTCAACTTCGACAACGTCGTCGGCAGCTCGGTGGAGTACACCGTGAACGCGCCGACGGCCGGCTCGTACGCCCTGACCTTCCGCTATGCCAACGGTACGACGGCCAACCGTCCGCTCGACGTCACCGTGAACGGCTCCCTCGCGCTCGACGACCTGGCCTTCCCAGGTACCGGCGCGTGGACGACGTACCGGACCGTCACGGCCAACGCGACGCTGGTCGCCGGTACCAACAAGATCAAGACCACCGCGGTCACCTCGAACGGCGGGCCGAACGCCGACTCGCTGAGCGTGGACACCGTCCAGGGCCCTGGCCCCGGCGGCACCCCGGTCGCGATCAACGGCCAGCTGCGCGTCTGCGGCACCAAGCTGTGCAACCAGTACGGTAAGCCGATCCAGCTGCGCGGGATGAGCACTCACGGCATCCAGTGGTATGCCAACTGCGTCAAGACCGCCTCCCTGGACGCGCTCGCCACCGACTGGAAGGCCGACATCCTGCGGATCTCGATGTACGTCGCCTCGAGCGAGGGCGGCTACGAGACCAACCCGCGCAAGTTCACCGACATGGTGCACGGCTACATCGAGGAAGCCACCAAGCGCGGGATGTACGCGCTGGTCGACTGGCACCAGCTCGACCCGGGTGACCCCAATGTCTACACCGCCAAGGCCAAGACGTTCTTCAGCGAGATCGCCGAGCGGCACAAGGACAAGAAGAACATCATCTACGACATCGCCAACGAGCCGAACAATGTCTCCTGGGGCGCCATCAAGTCGTACGCCGAGCAGCTGATCCCGGTGATCCGGGCCAAGGACTCCGACGGCGTCGTGTTCGTCGGTACCCACGGCTGGGCCTCGTTGGGCGTGTCCGACTCCCGGTCCGAGGCCGACATCATCAACAACCCGATCAACGCGACGAACTTCATGTACACGTTCCACTTCTACGCCGCGTCGCACCACGACGAGTACTTCGCCGCCCTGTCGCGGGCCGCGGACAAGATCCCGCTGTTCGTCACCGAGTTCGGCACCCAGGACTACCGGGGTGAAGGCGCCAACGACTTCGCCTACTCACAGAAGTACCTGGACTTCCTGGCCAGCAAGAAGATCGGCTGGACCAACTGGAACTTCTCCGACGACCACCGCTCCGGCGCGGTCTTCAAGGAAGGCACCTGCGCCGGCAGCTCCTTCACCGGTACTTCGATGCTGAAGCCGGCCGGCGTCTGGGTCCGGGACCGGATCCGTACCCCTGACGACTTCCCCACCTCGTGAGGACCTGACTGGATCGGCCGGTGGACCTCTGCCCGGGTCCATCGGCCGATCTCCGCCGACCGGTCGATCCGCCCTGCCGACCGGCCGCTCTAGTCGACGAGAGCACTGAGCTTGGCCTCGGTCTCTTCGTCGGCCGGGGTGTAGACGGTCATCCGGTGCTGGCCGAGCTGGCTCAGCCAGAGGTTCGCCGCCTCCACCCGCAACAAGCCGAGCCGCTCGTTGTCCAGCACCTTGATCCGCCCGCTCGGCCCGGCCACGTCGTACCGCTCCCAGAGCTCGGCGAACAACGGCGAACTGGCCAGCAGCCGCTCGGTGAGATCCTGCCAGCTCGGCTCCCCCAGGTGCTCGGCCGACGCGGCCCGATAGCTCGCGACCATGTGCAGCTTGATCGACTCGGCATCGGCGAAGGCGCACCGCCATTCGCGCGACACGAACATGAGCCAGAGCAGGTTGCGCTCCTCGATCGGGACCGCCGCCATGTCGAGGATCACCCGGCAATAGGCGTCATTGAACGCCAGGACGTCGAACCGGGCGTTCATCACTTGGGCCGGGTACGGCGAGAGCTGGTCGAGCACCTTCTGGACCGATGCGGGGAGCGAGGCACTCTCGCCCTTCGCCGGCCCGAGCGCGATCCCCGCGAGCGTGTAGAGATGGTTGCGCTCGAGCCGGTCCAGTCGCAGCGTCCGCGCGATCGCCTCGAGCACCTGGGCCGACACGTTGATGTCGCGGCCCTGCTCCAGCCAGGTGTACCAAGTCACCCCGACTCCGGCCAGTTGAGCGACCTCTTCGCGGCGCAGCCCCGGCGTACGGCGTCTGGTTCCTGGCGCGAAGCCGACTTCCTCGGGCTGGATCCGCTCCCGCCGGCTGCGCAGGAACGCCGACATGGCCCTGCGCCGCTCAGTTTTGTCGGTGCCGGTTTTGTCGGTGGTCGCGGGCAGAGTGCTCAGGAGACTCACCTCTCCATCGTGCGGGCTCGGCCGGCCCGGGAGAAGACTGGTGCCAGGTGCTGTCAATACCAGGATAACCAGGCTCTCACTACCAGGCTTCGGATGGGCGCATGCTGGAGTCCATGACAGACCAGCTCCAGTCCGCCCAGGTGACGCCTCAGCCGCCGGCCTCGTCGCCACTCGGCCCGGTCGCGCTCACGACACTGCTCTTCGGCGCGTTCCTGCCGATGCTCTCGTTCTTCATCATCAACGTGGCGCTGCCCGCGATCGGCTCTGACCTGAAGGCGAACGCGGGCGAGCTCCAACTCGTCGTCGGCAGCTACGGCATCGCGAACGCCACCCTGCTCGTGGTCGGCGGGCGTCTCGGTGACGGCTTCGGGCGCAAGCGGCTGTTCCTCGCCGGGCTCATCGGCTTCACGGTGATGTCGCTGGTCTGCGCGATCGCACCGACCATCGGCGTACTGCTGGCCGCCCGGGTCGTCCAGGGCGCAGCGGCCGCGGCGATGACGCCGCAGGTGCTCTCCTCGATCAGCACGTTGCTCACGGGCGAGCACCGGGCCCGCGCGATGGCCATGTTCGGTGTCGCGGGTGGAGCTGCGGCTGCGCTGGGGCAGATCCTCGGCGGCGTACTGGTCGAGGCTGATGTCTTCGGCCTTGGCTGGCGGGCCGTGTTCCTGGTCAACGTTCCGGTCGGGCTGGTCGCGCTGGCTGCGGCTATCAGGCTGCTGCCGGAGACTCGCGCCGACAAGGCGCAGCGGGTCGACCTCGTCGGCGCCGGGCTGCTGGCACTCGCCTTGGTACTGCTGCTCCTACCGCTGACCGAAGGGCGCCCACTCGGCTGGCCGACCTGGACCTGGGTTTCGCTGGCTGCCACGATCCCGGCCGTCGTGCTGCTCGGAGTACACCAGCATCGGTCGGAGAAGGCCGGCTCTGCGCCACTGATCCCGCCGTCGGTACTGCGGCTGCGCCCGATGCTGATCGGCTTGTCACTGGCCGTGGCCTTCTTCACAACGTTCGGCGGCTTCATGTTCGTCTTCGCGCTCGCCACTCAGGGGGAGGCCGGGATGTCCCCTCTGGAAGGCGGTCTGAGCCTCCTGCCGATGGCGGTCGGGTTCCTGATCACCTCGATCTACGGGCCGCGCTTGCAGCAGCGGTACGGCGCTGGGCTAATCCTGCGCGGCTGGGTCGTGCAGTCGGTCGGGTACGCCGTCCTGGCGGTGGTTGCGCTCACGCTGTGGCCTGACGTGACCCCGTGGACGCTGGCGATCCCGATGCTGATCGCGGGCTTCGGTAGCGGCCTGGTGATGGTCCCGTTGATGGGCGTGGTCATCAGTCAGGTCCCACCTGCGCAAGCTGGGCTCGGTAGCGGCATCCTGCTCACCAGCCAGCAGACCTGCCTCGCACTTGGCGCAGCAACCGTCGGTACGGCGTACCTGTCGCTGGCCGGCACCTCCTGGGGACAGGGCGGGGCACTGGCTGCAGTGGCGCTCGCGATCACCGCCATCTCGCTACTGATGACGCCGGTGACTCACCAACTGCGGTCTAGGTAGTCCAGTGGGCAGGGCGAGTCACTGCCGGCGGGAGCTTGGTTTTGGAGTCGCCCCGAGCCGCATTGACCTGTGACTGGGTGAGGAAGAGGGCGCCGGTCAGGTCGGCGCCCTCGAGCCTGGTGTCGCGCAGGTCGGCGCCGATCAGGTCCGCTTGCCTCAGGTCCGCGCCACGAAGGTCAGCGGCGATCAGGTAGGCGCCGCGAAGGTTGGCGGAGCGCAGGTCCGCGCCGCGGAGTTTGGCCCCGAACAGGTCAGCTCCGCGGCGTTCTTTTGTCTTACTCTGCTTGCCCCTGACCAGTGTGCTGGTCTTGAGCAGCAGCTCGTTGACCTTGGCTCGTTCGCCCGGCAGGTCGACGCCGGTGAGGTCGGGCTCGAGGGTGAGCTTCTCGATGCGCTCGGCCGCCTCGTGGATCTTCGGGTGGAGCGGTCTTGCTTCGGCCAGTTCGGCGGCCTCGGCCAAGTACCAGAGCAGTTCGTGCAGCTGGCGCATGATCGGGAGCGCCTCGAACATCTGCTGGCCGGGTTGTTCACGCCAGCTCTGGCCGGCCAGTCGGGAGATCTTCTGGCCGGCGCCGAAGCAGTCGTAGACCGTGCAACCCTGGAAGCCCTGTGGCCTGAGCTTCTGGTGGATGCCGCAGCGGAAGTCCTCCTGCAGGTTCGGGCAGGGGTCGCCGGCGTCCTTGTCGATCGCGAAGTCGGCGGACTTCGCGAACGTCAGCGCGACGCAGCACAGGCCGAAGCAGCTGCCACAGTCGGCACGAAGATCTGCTCGGGTCGCAGCGACGGGTTCTGCTCGGGTCACGGCCGCCTGCTGGCGTAGTACTAGTTCTGCTCGGCCGCGGTCTGGCCCGTACGGCGCCAGCGGATGCCGGCCTCGATGAACTCGTCGATCTCACCGTCGAACACGCCGCTGGTGTTTCCCGACTCGTAGAGCGTCCGCAGGTCCTTGACCATCTGGTACGGGTGCAGCACGTACGAGCGCATCTGGTCGCCCCACGAGCCCTGCACGTCGCCGCGCAGCGAGTCGATCTCGGCCCGCTCCTCGGCCTTCTTCAGGGCGA
>Ga0190275_10004068_pt1 | contig 10511 bp, 5 predicted proteins | sample Popmic550T_FD_133745 | JGI IMG/M metagenome (GOLD analysis project Ga0190275, IMG submission 133745) | Populus adjacent soil microbial communities from riparian zone of Yellowstone River, Montana, USA - 550 T | ecosystem: Environmental > Terrestrial > Soil > Riparian zone > Trees stand | place...
AGGTCGGTGATCACCAGGTCGGGCGTTCGCAGTGCAGCCTGCTCCAGGCCCTGCTGTCCGTTCATGACGCCGCGCACGGCGTACCCATGATGCTCGAGCAGCAGCGTCAGCGCCACGCGCGCATCTTCATCGTCCTCGACGAGCAATATGTCCTGCCGCATCACGATGGACCTCGGATCGAGCGCTACGACCGCTACAGCCGCTACAGCCGCTACGGCTCAGGGACACACAATACTCCCCTGCGCCCGTTCCTACTATGCGTTCAGTCGTCCTGAAAACAGCTCCCGCCCATCTTCAGCGAGGTATTCCAACACCCGACGAAGCGGCGTCGCGCGCCGGTGTCAGGAATCGGGCCAGAGCGCTCCACCGGTACAAGCGAGTGTCCACCGCCACCCACTGCAGCTACCGCTTCCCGACTTCGATCCCCTGCGGAGCAACCCTGTGCAGGACCTCGACGTTGTGGATCGTTCGCTCCACGACGTAGTCGTCCGAGACTTCCTTGTCGATGTACGCGAGCATCTTCGCCCCCACGGGCAGCGGATCGGTTCGGCGGACCAGGAACTCGGGCTTTTGCGCGAGCAGGCGGTCTACCTCTCTGCGCGCATCGGAGCCCGTGACGCGGACGAAGTGCGGGTCGAGCAGGAACGGAGGGAATGCGTACTTGGTCGGCGGGACCACATCCAGCAAGTGATAGAGGATGGGCTGCGCATCGACCACGTAAACCGTGGGCGGGCCCTCGCGGTGGGTCGACGTGAGGATGTGCTCGGCCACTGCGCGAGAGGTGTCCACCTTGCACAGCGATCTTTGTTGAACGACCGAGGTCAGCTCGCGACCCAGGTTGGTGCCCAGCTTGAGAATGTTGGTGCCCGCCGCGCACAGAAACAGGAAGGCCGCGGCCGACAACGCCAGACGTTTGCTCGGCAGGTGAGACAAGAACAGCTCCGCCAGCACCAGCGAGGCCAGCAGACTGAGCGGAACGACTGTCTCCAGTGCGTAGTGCAAGTAAGGTTGGCCCGGCGCGAGCGCCGAGGCGAAGGCCGCCAGCAGCCAAACGAGCAAGAACCAGAAGGCGCGCTCTCGCGGTCTGTCCTCGCCCTTGCCAATACGTGCCAGCAAGCCTGCGATGCTGAGGGTCCACAGGACGAGAGAGGTCTCGACGATCTCCACCACGAACGTGAAAGTGGCGAGTGCGCCCATGCGACGACCCACGTGGCGGACGTTGGCGTCGATGACCGAGCTGGTCAGCAGGTGGAGATTGTCGGTCGCGATGAACGGCAGCACCACGAACAGTGCCACGGCGAGGAAACCCATCGCCGCGAGAGAGGTGGCCTCGACCACCCGCGTGAGACGGTTGGGCCGCGTCTGGTCGAGCCACAACACCGCGAACGCCCCGGCGATCTGAATTTCGAGGATGGTGTTGAACTTGATCCAGAACGCCGCGCCTGCTGCGCAGCCTGCAAAAAACAGAAGCAGACGGCGTTTGGTGGCGGCCGTATCGGGCGCGTTGGCACTGAGCAAGAACAGTAAGGCGTAGCTTGCCGCGGGCACGAAGAACACTTCGGTGTTGGCGCCTTCGCCGCCGTACTTGCGAAACGACACCAGCACCAACAGCGCCGGCAAGAGACGCTGCCAGCCGCTGTTGGGGCGTAGGCGCGCGTAGATCTCGGTCGCCGCGAAGGCGGAAAGGGCCGTGGCCAGACAGGCAAACAGCCGCACCGAGACCGTGGATACCCCGAACAGACTCAGCGCCAGGTAATACACCGCGTAGATGCCGGGCGGTTTGTGATCCCAGATGGCCGTGTAGGGTGCGTGGTCCTGCACCATCGACTTGGCCATCAGGAAGTACACCGACTCGTCGAACTCGACGTCGCTGATCGGCAGGGTGTCGAGCCGCAGCAGCAGCGCTGCAGCCAGAATGAGCGCGAAGGTTGCTAGTCTTCCGAGTCCGTCGAGCTTACTCAGCATGGCTGACCTCCGCGGCGAACGTCGCGACACGTTCAGGCTCCACGAAGTGCACGTCGAGCGACGTGTTGTCTCCAAACGCGCTGCCCGCGCGCACACGACCTGGCCGGCCCTCGATGGTGGCCTCGAGCTTCCCGTTGGCGTATTTCCACGACACCACGCCGCGCGATGTGCCGACGTTGCTCACGGCGAGCGGAGCGTTGAGCCACGCCTTGGGTACGCCGCCTCCGAGCACGTAGGTTGCGTCGCTGCCCGACTCCTCGACGTAGGCGAGCATGTCGAGCTGCAAAAGAAGCATCTCCGAAGCGGTCCAGTAGTGCGGCGTCACGTGCTTGGGGGCGAGCCAGCCACGCACGTGAGGCCACAAGCCGAAGGTATTCTCTTCCCCACTGCCCTCGCTCCAGGTGTACAGACCGGGCGACGACTGCTGATGCTTCCAATAGTGCTCGAGCGTGGTCCAGGTGCGCTCGGGCAGACCGAGCATCGTCCACTGGTGCATCTCGGCCGCATCGAAGTACGTCCACTCGCGCGCCGTCTTGAAGCCGCCGTCGGGCGTACGCTGCGCGGCCCAGCGCTCTTCGAGCAGGTCGCGAAATTCTTTGCGCGCATCGTGCGCCACGAACGTGGGCCACAAGCTGGAGATGGAGGTGCGGTCGTTGGTTCGCTCGGGCGTGTCGAACCCCTTGCGCCAGGCCTTTTTGAGCTTGTCGGCGCGCGCGAGCCAGCGTTTGGCGATGGCTTGCTCGCCGACCCGCTCGGCCAGACGCGCCGCGCGGACGAGTCCCATGTAGTTGACGGCGTTGATGAACAGAATCGGGCGATGGCCATCCATGCGGCCGACGATCAGCCCGTCTTTGGCCGCGTCGCAGATCACGGAGGTGCTCGGCGCCATGTCCTTGTCGTCGCGCAGGCTCGGCACGATGGGCCCTGGAATCGGCGCCATGTGCAGCGTGTGTTTGGCCTCCATCATCTCGCCGATGAACTCGGCCTTGCGGAACGCGTGCGGGTACAAGAATCGATCGAGGGCAGGGTCTCTGGCTTGTTGCGCAACCTCGTCCATCACCCACAGACCAAACGCCGGTCCATCACCTTCCGAGCCGAAGCCGCCGAAGAAGTCACGCTCGGCAAACTCGCCCACCAGCTCGCGTGCCAGTGCCACGTAACCTGCACGTGCCAGGGCCACCGTGGTGTACGCACCGTCGCGCAGCCAGGGCAGTGGATAATTGGTCGGCTCGCCCGGCCGGGGCTCGCGGCCGACGAGTGACATCAGCAGATGTGCAGACTGCGCGTGAAGACTGTCTGCAAAGCGCGGGTCGGGAAGGGTCAGCTGCACCTTGGGTGTCAGATCGACGTTGGCGAGTGGACTCTCTGCCATCGGACGGCTGTCGTGTACCTGCGCCTGCACCGTGACTCCCGGCGCTAGCGCGAGTTGCGCATACGCCCACCCCGTGTCGGACGTGACCTCGGTCTTGTCGCTCGCCTTGCCGGCCAGCCAGCTCGAGTCTGCCGAGGTCGGCTCTTCGCCCAGTCTCACCGCCAGTGGCGCGGGCGACAGACTCACGGACCAGCGGTCGTCGATGTGCAGTCGACCTTCCCGATACGCGAGCTTGCGGACGGGCGCACCCGCTGGTCCCACACTGCGGATGGCGAGCACCAGTCGCTTGGTACCGTGCGGCGTGAGCTCCAGCGTGAAGTGGCCCGGGGCGTTTGCCGACCAGCGCGCGCCGTACAACGGCGTGTCCGTGTCGAGTACGGGCGGGAAGCCCCGCGGACTTTGTGATAGGTGCTGTTTGACGTCCGCCATGGGGAGCGAGTCACTGGTGGCTTCGAGCGTTCCGTTGGGCGACATGCTCCAGATGGCGATGCCGAACGAACCGACCGACGGGCTGAAGCTGCCGCCGGGCTCGTGGTACGCCTTGTCCTCTTCTCGCGAGCCGGGAAACGCGAGCAGGACGTGTCCCTCGCCGCGTGGCCACGGGTCGCTCGGACGTGCTTCGCGTGCCGCCAGAACGAGAGCTCGTTCGGTGGGCGGAGGTCTACGTGCGGCACGTCGTTTGAGGACGCGGTACCCGACCAGCGCGGTACCGAGTGCGCCGCATAGTGCCAACATCGCCACGACGACACGCAGACGGATTCCGAAAAACTGCTTCACGCGGCCACCTTCCGAGACCGGAATTGAACCACGTCTTACGCTGGGCGAACCAAAAGTCTGCCCCGCAAGATAACGGACTCAGGGAGCAGACGTGCTGTCTACCGGTCGGACGCTGACGGTCCGTGGCTGGACTACACGCATGCCGTTGGACACCAGCAGCGCGAGTGCGTTGAGCAGTGCACAGCTGATGAACGCCCAGCTGGGCCCGAGGTCGTACAGCAGACCGCCCAGTAGAGGCCCAAAAACACGGGCTAAACTGGACATGCTCTGGTTGGCGCTGAGGGTCTCACCCTGACGTGTGGGGTCGGCCAGGCGTGAGATGTACGCCGAGATGGAGGGCTGCGTGAGCCCGTTGCCGACCGCGATCAGGCCACTGACCACAAACAGACCAAACAGTCCGGTGCGCGGCGCGATCACGAAGCCGGCAAACCCCACCAGCATGAACATCAGGCCGGCCGCAGCGAGAGAGGATTCGCGAATCTTGCCGGAAACACGGCGCACGAAACCGCCCTGCACGAGCGCGCCCATCAACCCCATGAACACGAAGAACAGACCGACGTCGCGATGACTCAGGCCGAACGAATCGCTCGCGTACATGGCGTACGTGATCTCGAGTCCCGAGAACGCGAGGATGATCAGAAAGTTGGTGATGCTCGCGTGGCCGATGCCGCGGGTGGACAGCAGGCTTCGCAGCGCGTCTGCGCGGAGCGGCGAAAGTGGACGTGCATTGTCAGCGCTGGCGCGGCGCTCCGGGGGGAGCGACTCGGGCAGAGAGGTCAGCGCCCACACGAAGTTGATCAGACTCAAGCCTGCCGCCGCGAAACATGCCCACGGACCGTGGCGACCGTTGATCTCGTAGGTGGCCAGCAAGCCCCCGACGCCCGGTCCGATCAAGAACCCGATGCCGAACGCCATGCCGATCAAGCCCATGCCCTTGACGCGCTCTTCGGGCGTGGTGATGTCGGCGATGTAGGCGCTGGCGGTGCCGATGTTGGCGGTGGCGCTGCCGCTCAGCGCGCGCGCCACGAACAGCCACACGATGGTGCTGGACCAGGCGAGCGCAAACCCCAGCGCAGCCATGGTGAGCGCCGAGCAGAGGATGGAGACGAGCATGACGGGGCGACGGCCGACGCGATCGGACAGGCGGCCCCACAGCGGCATGAACAAGAACTGCATCGCCGAGTAGCAGGTGCCGAGCAGCGCGGCGGTGGCGGCTTCGACCCCGAAGGCATCGCGCGCCTGCAGCGTGAGGAACGGCATGACGATGCCGAATCCGAGCAGGTCGATCACGACGGTCAGGAAGATGACGCCGAGCGATGGATTTCTGTGAGACGGCATGCGGCTTCGGCGAGGGGCTAAGGGCGCTCGGCATAGCACGAGGCGAGCAGCGGCGGTCGAACTCGCGAGCAAGCCAGTTGGCCCCCAGTTCGTCTAGCGAGATCCCTGGGCTTGGCATACCGCGTGCATTCGCGTGCTGGCGGCGTAGGCCGGGGGGAACCATGTTCGGTGCGAGAGCGCGAGTTGCGGTCAGAGTGTCGTGCCTTCTTTTGAGCTTCCTATTCGCCTGCGACAGCGGAAGCGAGGGCATGGCCGACAGCGGCAGCACGGGAGATGGCGGTGTCACCGGCGATGCCGGCGGTGACGCCGGCGGCACGGGCGAGGACGCGTCGCGACCCGACGCGATGACGCCGATGGAGTTCGTATCCGCGGAAGACCCAGGACAAACGAGTCGCGCTCCGGCCGATGCGGGAGCTTCTGTGCCACTTCGTGACAGCGCGGGGGCACCGACAGTCCGGACGGTCGCGGAGGGTGACCTCTACCGCGTGCTCGAGACGGGGCTCCTGCTCAACTTGAATCCGACTCGCGGACTCCAGGTCATCGACCTTCGAGACGCGAGCAAGCCAGCCGTCGTCGGGCGGCTGCGAGAGGTGGGGACGCCGGTCGAGATGTACGTGGTGGGAGCACGTGCGATCCTGCTGCTCAACAACTCGAACGGCTACTCTGGACAGCGCGACAGCATCGCCGTCGCGAGGCGCGCGGGAGGTCTCCTCCTCCACGTCGACCTGACGAACCCCGCGCAGCCGGTGGTCATCGATCGCGAGTTCGTTCCCGGGTCCATTCGTAGCAGCCAGCTGGTGCGTGGGGCGGACAAGGTGGCGCTCTACGTAGCCGCAGAAGTCTCCGGCTGTTGGGGCCAGAGTGCGCCGAGCGTCGACTGCTCGGGCACCATTCTCAAGAGCTTCGACGCGAGTGGCGCCGACTTACTGGAGCGTTCGAGCATCAACCTCGGCAGCGAGGTGAGAACGGTCAAGGCCACGCCGGGCACGATGATCGTCGCCAGCTACAACCAGCACCGGACGGGCATGGAGACGCAGGTGAGCCTGGTCGACATTGACGATGCTGGTGGCCGCATCGAGCAAGGTCCGAGCACGAATGTGCAAGGGTACGCGGGCAGTGACTACGACCTCGACCTGACAGACGATGTACTGCGAGTCGTCAGTGGCTTCGATGAAAGTCACCTGACGACGCACGATGCGCGTGTTCCAGGCCAGCTGACGAAGGTTGGTGACTGTCCGCTCGAGACCGGGCTGCACCTGTCCAGCGCATTGTTCACGAGGAACAGCGCGTTCTTGATGATGATAGGGTTCCCCAGCGAGAAATCGACCCATGTGTTCTCGCTCGATGCCGCAGGCAACTGTGCAAAGCAGAGCCAGTTCGCCATCTCAGTGTCGGACGGTATGCTGAAGCCGGTCTTCGAAGCGAGGCGGCTCATCGCCATCGGGACCGACCCTGCGCAAGGAGCCCGAAAAGTCGCGGTCTCCCTCTACGACACGACGGCGCTGAGCAACCCGAACCCGCTGATCACGCGCCAGGTCGTGGAGTCTCTGCACAGCTATCCCACGGTCGGGTGGGACGCGGAGGCATACAGCGTGATCGAGGGCGGGACCTCGCTGCCGTCCACCAGCGATCCGTCCGTGATCGAGACCGGCCTCGTGCTGGTTCCGTTCGTCAGGTACGACGATGCTCAAAATGCGCAGGCGAGCGTGCAGATCTTTACGTTCAGCGAGCAGACCCTCACGCGTCGCGGCGTGATGGTTCACGAGTCGATGGCCGATCGGAGCCTTGCTCTCACCGCGGAGCTTACCGTCAACCTCTCTGGCACCGGCCTGAGTGTCTTCGACACCAAGGTTTTGGACGCACCGATCGAGCGTGGTCGCGTGGCGCTCGCTCCGAGCTACAGTGCCGTGCACGAGTTCGGGACGCATCTCGTGCGCATTCGAGATACACGCGGCGCCTATCGTGGCTGGTGGAGCAGCACTACACCGCCAACCGCTTATGCCGAGGTGATCGCTGCGCAGGGAGATCCCGACACCGCGCCGACGCTCGCCAGCATCCCCATCCCCGCCGGTTCCCGAACGTTCAAGGTGGGCTCGTCGTTGGTCGTGGTCACCACCCTGAATCTCTGCGGTGCAGGCCCGAAGTGTTCGAATGAATCGACCCTGCGCGTCTACGATCTGACGGATCCGCTCACGCCCAAGCAGGTCTCGTCGCTCACCTCCGATCGGCTGTTGCCGGGCTTCGGCTACGGCTGGATCGACGATTTCAGCGGCGTCACCGCCGGCGTTCGTCGCAGCCCCCAGGGTTACGATGACTACAGCCGCGTACTAGCCAACGCGATCGTGTTCGGTCGCAACATCCCGGAGAAGTCGCTGGGTCAAGTCGAGAGGTACTGGACCTCGTTGGAGCTCGACGTGCTCGACCTGACTACGCCAAGCGCGCCGAAGCTGACGCCCGTGACGTTCGCCAAAGACGAGGAGCTCGTAGGCCTCATCGGCACGAACGACAGCGTGTATGCCGCGTTCAAGAAGCCTTTCGAGGTGGTCGGCGACACGCGTGCGCACGCGAAGTTCTATTTCCGTCAGGTCGATCTACGCTCGCCGTCGTCGCCGGTGGTGGGCAACCCCATCCATGTCCCGGGAGAGCTTGTCGGCGTCGAGGGTGATCAACTCATCACACGGGATCAGCGCTGGGAGGCGCAGAGCATAGACACTTGGATTCACAGCGCGCGCCGTACTGGTGACGTGATCTCCATCGTCGCAAGCAAACAGTTCGCCAGCCGCGCCGTCGTGAACGTGCTGCTCGATGGCGCGGGCCACGTACTGGTCTCGCACGACAGCCTCGGCGACGACACGAGCGATCGAGAGCTGGACAAGCTCAGCATCTTCCGAACCGCGGACCTTGCGCCGCTCAGCGAGGTCACGATCGACAGATGGTCGAAGCTGACGGCCAGCGCGAGGGGGAAGGCGTGGTTCAGCACGGAAGGCGGCTTCGTGATCGTCAGCACGGTCAACGGTGCGACGCCCTACGCTCAAGTCTTCTTCCCCCACACCCGGTACATCGAGAAACCAACGTTCCTGGGCGATACCCTCTTGCTCGCTTCGGGTCCGTACGGGCTGCGCGCGCTGGACGCGACGGCAAACAACCTGCTCGCGCAGTAAAGCCGCTCGCCACCAGCCACCTGTATAATCCCGCCTCGGTCGCACACGGGATCAGTGCGAGCGCGGTCGTTCGATCGGTGAGCACGGATTGCTGTATATGGGGGCGTGGCTTTCTCGCGCCGGTTTTGGGTCGCTCTTGGGGTGTCGTGTGGGGTGTTGCTCGCGCTGGGGCTGCTCGGCGTCTGGCTTCAGTCGCGGCTGATCTGTGCGGCGCTGTTCCTGCGACTGGAAAAGGCCAGTGAGCCGGCCTGGCTGGTGCACTACGGCGAGCATCCGGTCAGCGTGGGCAAGCTCGCGTACGAAGGCGGCCACGGACCGTTTTACCTGCCCGAGGGCGTGACCCATCCGCCGGGCATCGTGCTCGCCCACGGCATGCACGAGGAGGGCGTCACGGAGCCGCGTCTGGTGAGCTTGGCCCGCGCGCTGGCGGGCGCCGGCTACGCCGTGCTGACCCCGGAAGTGACGGGCCTCGCGCACTACCGCATCACCCACGACGACGTGGCCACCATCGCCGCGGCGTCGCGAGCGCTCGCGCTGGGTGTTGGACGCAAACAGGTCACCGTGTTCGGCATCAGCTTCGGCGGGGGCCTGGCGCTGCGGGCCGCCTGCGAGCCCGCCACCCGGGGCGCCATCGCTCGGGTGATCGCCCTTGGAGCGCACCACGACGCGGCGCGGGTGTCCCGCTTTTATCTCGGGGAAAAGGCCCTCGGGCCGATGGCCGAGGCGGCGCTGGTCGAGCCCCATCCGTACGGCCGCGTGGCGCTGTGGATGTCGCTCTTCAACGAGAAGCACAAGGGGGAGTTCAGCGAGCTCGAGCGCACGCGGGTGCTGCGCGGCATCCTCGACAACACGGCCGAGCTCGACCGTGCCTCCCCTCGCACCTGTTCAGAGCCCGTTCAGGTCCCCGTCTTTTTGGTGCATGGCACGGGCGATCGCGTGGTCCCGTACACCGAGACGCTGTGGAACGAGAAGCAGCTCACCGGCCACGCACGGGTGCAATCGCTCGTGTCCGCAGCGATCGCGCACGCCGAGTACACGCCGCCCTCGTGGTGGGACCGCCTGGTGCTGATCGAGTTCATGGCCGACGCCCTGGCGGGGTTGTGACGGGTAGCCATGCGCGCTAGACCCCGCCCGAGGTTGGGAGGCCCCTGACCTCTGGAGCTGGTGATGGTTCAACAGAGTAAAGTCGAGCTGAGTCCGCACGCTCTCACGCACTTGCGGCAGCTCGAGGCGGAGAGCATTCAGATCATCCGCGAGGTCGCCGCCGAGTTCGAGAAGCCGGTCATGCTGTACTCCATCGGCAAGGACTCCTCGGTGCTGGTGCGCCTCGCCATGAAGGCGTTTTTCCCGGCGCCGCTGCCGTTCCCGCTGCTGCACGTCGACACCACGTTCAAGTTCCGCGAGATGTACAAGTTTCGCGAGACGTTCGTGGCGGAGAACAAGCTCGAGCTGATCCGGTACACCAACCCCGACGGGCTGCGTGACAAGATCAATCCGTTCGACCACGGGTCCGAGAAGTTCACCACCATCATGAAGACGCAGGCGCTGGTGCAGGTGCTGCGCGAGCGTGGCTTCGATGCGGCGTTCGGGGGTGCACGGCGCGACGAAGAGAAGTCGCGCGCCAAAGAGCGCATCTACAGCTTCCGCGACAAGTTCCAGCAGTGGGACCCGAAGAACCAGCGCCCCGAGCTGTGGAGCCTGTACAACGGCAAGATCAACCGCGGCGAGAGCATCCGCGTGTTCCCCATGTCCAACTGGACCGAGCTCGACATCTGGCAGTACATCTACCTCGAGAACATCGAGCTGGTGCCGCTGTACTTCGCGGCCATGCGCCCCACGGTCGACCGCAACGGCTCGCTGATCATGGTCGACGACGAGCGTATGCCGCTGCACCCAGG
>Ga0190275_10004069_pt1 | contig 10510 bp, 11 predicted proteins | sample Popmic550T_FD_133745 | JGI IMG/M metagenome (GOLD analysis project Ga0190275, IMG submission 133745) | Populus adjacent soil microbial communities from riparian zone of Yellowstone River, Montana, USA - 550 T | ecosystem: Environmental > Terrestrial > Soil > Riparian zone > Trees stand | place...
GGATCCGCAGACTTGAGTTCACCTGGCTCAACATTGCCCTACCCCTGGGTCATTCCCAACCCTGACTCCGGCTTTTCCGGGTTCGGACGGGGTCAAGCCCTGACCGGACCCCTGCCGCGGAAGGTGTCCCGCGTGGGAAGGTGTGCTCGTGAAACTCCGCCCCCTGACGTCTGCCGACGAACCGGCCGTGCTCGCCCTGAATGCCGCCGCCGTCGAGCAGACGGACCCGCTGGGCCCGGACCGCCTGGACTGGCTCCGGCTGATCGCCGCCCACGCCGCCGTGGTGGAGATCGAGGGCGAGATCGCCGCCTTCGTCCTCACCTACGCGCCCGGCTCCGCCCACGACTCCCTCGACTACCAGTGGTTCGTCAACACTTACGCCGACCGCTTCCTGCACCTGGACCGGATCGTGGTCGCCGAGGCCTACCGCCGCCAAGGCGTCGCCACCGCGGTCTATCGCGCCATCGAACGCGCCGCCAAGCCCTTCGACCGGCTCGTCTGCCGGGTCCAGTCCGACCCGCCCGACGACGCCTCGCTGGCCTTCCACGCGGCCCGCGGCTTCGTCGAGGTCGGCAAACTCCGCCGCCCCAACGGCACCACCAGCGCCATGCTCTCCAAAGAACTGGCGGACTAGAGGGTCCGTACGTCGAGGAGCGCGCGCAGCGGCAGGTCGTGGCGTAGCCGTGGGTCCATCAGCCCGTCGACGATGACTGCAGCGCCGATCCACTGGGCGCCGCAGTCGTCGACCAGCTGCCGGACGACCCGAGCCGTCGCACCCGTATCGGCCCAGTCGTCGACCATCAGCACCCGATCCCCGGCGTTCACCAAGCCACGCCGGAACCCGAAGACCACATGCCGGTCCCGATAGTCCGGCCCAGTGGTCCGCAGTACCCACCGATCACTGTCGTTCGCAGGCCCGCCGTTCTTGCGCACTTCCACGAACCCCACCCCGAGCGACGCCGCCGTCAACGCTCCGACCAGCGAACCCCGCGACACCGGCCCGAGTACCACCGTCGGCTTCTCGGAGTACAGACCTGCCAACGCCGGCCCGAGCTCCCCGAGCACCTGCGCATCGCGCCACCACCCGGTCAGGTCCGCCGACCCGCCCCACTCGCCCCGGTCCCACCGCCAGGTAAAGGCAGCACGCAAGCGCCGGCGAACACCTCCGTCGGCCCGTCGCGTTGCCACCACCCTGGACATACAAACCAGCGTGACGGATGACGAATCAGACCGCATCGCATTTTCCCCAGCACCACGCAGCTTTGATCAAATATGCCGGAAATCGGGAAAAATCGACGTTTCTCTTGACCGTCCCGACTCTTGGCCGGAGGCTTTGGCGAAGTGCCCTGAACGCCCAATCTCGGCACCTCGAAGGGGGTTATTCAAGAATGAACTTCCGCCATTTCACCCTGCGTTCAATCGCTATCGCCGCCGCTGTTTTGCTCGGCGCCGCAGCATTGACGCCACCACCCGCAGTGGCCACTCACGGCCAAGGCGCCGCCAGTGGAATCCTGAACACCCGCACCTGGAAGGTCTGCGTCTCCGGCTGGACCGCCGGCCAGAACGCGTCCCACTACGCCATCACGCAGGTCAGTGCGACCGAGGTCAACGCCAGCAGCGTGCACTGCCCGTCGGGCTACAACGTCTCGTCCTACGCGGCCAGCTATCCCGACACCTGGTACGGCTCGACCAGTTGCAACGCCTGGTCCGGCTCCCGCTGCGCCTCGAAGTCGGTCCGGCTGAACGGCCGCACGATCACCACCACCACGCAGTGGCGCAAGACCGCGACGCACGAGTTCGGTCATGTCGCCGGCCTGGGCCACCGCAGCACGAATTCCTCCTGTATGACCCAAGGCGCCGCGCCGCCGATCGTCACCACGTTCGACGCGCACGACAAGAGTTCCATCAATGCGAACTACTGATCCGGCCAGCGGGCAGAAAGGAAGAATTCCGATGTTCAATCGATCCAGAATCGCCGCTGCGCTGGGCGCCACCGCCCTGGCCGTGTTAATGGTTGGTTGCGGCAGCGGCCAGGAGCCACAGGCCGCGGACCACGACCACGCGACCCACCAGCACGACGACGACCGCTCGGTCTACCGTCATGCCGACGGGACGGAGGCGAACACGGACACCTACGACAGCATCGCCAGCGCCGACCTCAAGGGGTTGGCCAAAGCCTCCGACCTGGTCGTCCGCGGCCAGATCACCAAGGCCCAGAAGGGTGTCCTGATCGCCAAGGGCGACCCGACGGCGAAGTACACCGTCTTCACCGTCAAGGTCAGCGACACGGTCCGGGGCGTCCAGTCCCAGCAGGTCGACCTCGCCCTGATGACCGAGATCAGCGGTTCACAGGTAGTCGTCGAGGACCGCCCGACCCCGGTCATCGGCTCCGAAGTGATCCTGGTCCTGACCAAGATCGCCCCGGAGTTCCAGCGCGAGGGGTACGTCCTCACCAACCAGAGCGGTCTGCTGCTGGTGAAGAAGGACGGCACCGTTGTGTCCGGCCTGGACGGATCGACACCGGTGGCGAAGCAGGCAAAGGCCCTGCGCACTGCCGACCAGGTGCTGGCCGAGCTCCGCTCAGCCGGCTGATCTACCGCACCTAGCTAGTCACCATTCAAGGTGTTCAGGCACTAGGCCTGCCGTCCCGCGACGAACGTATGTGTCACCAGTGGCACGCCGGGGCGGTAGGCCAGGTGCAGGTACGACGGTGCATCCAGGACCGCCAGATCGGCCCGTGCACCAGGCTTGATCCGGCCGACATCGTCACGCCGCAGCGAGAGCGCACCACCGGCGGTCGCCGACCAGAGCGCCTCGGCCGGCGTCATCCGCATCTCTCGCACCGCTAGGGCGATGCACAGCGGCATGGACGACGAGTAGCCCGAGCCCGGATTGCAGTCGGTGGCCAGCGCCACAGTCACCCCGGCATCGATCAATCGCCGCGCATCCGGGTACGGCGAGCGAGTAGAGAACTCGACAGCCGGCAACAACCCGGCCACCACACCAGAAGCCGCCAGCGCATCCACATCGGCATCCGACAGATGCGTGCAATGGTCTGCCGCCGCCGCTCCAAGCTCACAAGCCAGCTGTACGCCGGGCCCTTCGCCGAGCTGGTTCGCGTGGACCCGGAGCCCGAGGCCCTTCTCGGCACCGGCGCGCAGGATCGCCCGCGCCTGATCCGCGTCGAAGGCACCTCGCTCGACAAAAACGTCCACCCACTTCGCGTGGGGCGCAGCCGCGGCCAGCATCGGCCCGGTCACCAGGTCGACATACCCAGCCGGGTCATCGGCGAACTCGGCCGGTACGACGTGCGCCCCCAGGTACGTCGTGTCGTCGGTGTAGGACGACGCGATCGCCAATGCCCGGGACTCGTCCAGCGTGGTCAGCCCGTAGCCGGACTTGATCTCCACCGTCGTGGTGCCCTGCCGACGCATCTCGGTCACCAACCGGGCCACGTTGGCGGTCAGTTGGTCGTCGGACGCCTCACGGGTCGCGGCCACCGTCGTACGGATGCCGCCCGCGCTGTACGGCGTACCGGTCATCCGGGCGGCGAACTCCTGTGCCCGGTCACCCGCGAAGACCAGATGTGAGTGCGAGTCCACGAATCCGGGGATCACCGCGCGGCCACCGACATCCACCGAACCGTCCGCTGCCGGGGCGTCCCGGCGGGCGCCGACCCAGGCGAAGCGCGAGCCTTCGATGACGATGGCCGCGTCGCGGATCTCGCCCAGGGCGGCGCCGTCGACCGAACCGTAGGTGGGATCGTTGGTCACCAGCGAACCGATCCCGGTCAGCAACAACGAGGTCAAGTCACCGCTCCGATCGACGCGGCCAGCTCGGCCGCGACATCCAGTTTCCCGTGCTGGCCCGAGGCGACCAGATGATTGCCTGAGGCCACTACATCACTGACATCCGCCGCAGTGGTAGCGAAAACGGCCGTCTCGACCGAAGCGCCGGTACCGGCCGTACGAACGCTGTCCAGCCGTACTGCCACCAGATCCGCCCGCGCGCCAACCTCGATCCGGCCGGCATCCGCGAAGCCCAAGGAGCGATGGCCGACAACGGTGCCTGCGGCAAGCAACTCCGGCGCCGACCAGTGCCCGCGCTCCTGCGAAGCGAGGCGCTCGTCAAGCTCGACCGCGCGCATCTCCTCGAACAGATCGACCACGGCGTGGCTGTCGGACCCCAACGTCAGCGGGGAACCCGCCTCCCGCAGGGCAACCGATGGACCGATCCCGTCAGCCAGGTCGCGCTCGGTGGTCGGACAGAAACACGAGTACGTCCCCGAACTTCCGAGCAGGCCGACATCCACGGTTGTCAGGTGGGTCGCGTGCACCGCACTCGTCCGCCCGCTGAGGAATCCCGCCTCGTCCAGCATCTGCGAAGGTGTCCGGCCGTACGCCTGCAGGCACGCCTCGTTTTCCGCGACCTGCTCGGACAGATGGATGTGCAGCGGGGCATTCGGCAAGGCGCCTGCCACCGCGCTCAACTGGTCGTGCGGCACTCCCCGCACCGAGTGGGCGGCAGCACCGATCACCACATCGTCCGCCGCGTTCAGGTCGAGCACCCGCGTGGCCCAGCCGGCGGCGTCGCCGTCGCTGAACCGCTGCTGCACCTCGTTCAACGGCTGGTCGATCCCACCTGCCACGTAACAGGTGTCGAGCAGTGCGATCCGAAGACCGGCGTCCCGCGCGGCAGCGATCAACGCCTCGCCCATCGCGTTCGGGTTGTCGTAGCGTCGACCGCCCGGCGCATGATGCAGGTAGTGGAACTCCCCGACGGCAGTGATGCCGCCCAGCAGCATCTCGCCGTATACGGCGCGTGCGAGTTGGTAGTAGCTGTCCGGTGTCAGTACGGAGGCGACGGCGTACATCTGCTCGCGCCAAGTCCAGAAGGTGCCGCGCTCGGTCTGCGTGCGCCCGCGCAGCGCACGATGGAACGCGTGGCTGTGGCAGTTCGCCAAGCCCGGCAGTACGAGCCCGCTGAGTCGTACGGCGTCTCCGGGTGCTGCGTCCACCTCGACAGAGGCGAACCGCCCATCCGTGACCGTGACCAGCACGCTCTCGGCCAAGCCGGAAGGTAGCAGCGCCCGCTCACACCAGTAGGCCGTCACCGAGCCAGATCCTTCAGTACCGCGGCCAGCGCCTCGACTCCGGCCAGACAGTCATCCATCTCCGCGTGCTCGGCCGGCGAATGCGAGACTCCGGTCGGATTCCGGACGAACAGCATCGCCGTCGGGATCCCCGCGTCGGAGAACACCCCGGCGTCATGCCCGGCTCCGGTCGGCAACACCGGCGCACCGTCCAGTACTGCGCTGAGCCGGTCCCGCAGGCCCGGCTGGAAGTCGACGATCGGTGAGACGGATTCCGCCACCACCTCGACCGTGGTCCCATCTCGCTCGGCTCGCTCGGTCGCTTGCCGAGTGATTGCTGTTAGCAACGATTGCAGAGCGTCGTCCGTCGCGGCCCGCGCGTCCAGCCACGCGATCACCTGCGACGGTACGGCGTTGGTGCCGTTCGGCTCTACGGACAACCTGCCGAAAGTGGCTCGCGCGCCCGCGAGGCGGGCCTGCTTGTTCGCGGCGAGGGCCGTCATCGCGTAGGTCAGCATCGGGTCGTGCCGGTCTTCCATCAGCGTGGTGCCGGCGTGGTTCGCCTCACCGGAGAAAGTGAACCGGAACCGCCCGTGCGGCCAGATCGAGCTCGCCACTCCCACCGGCGCGGTCAACGCCCGGCCCTGCTCGACGTGCAGTTCGACGAACGTCCCCATCCGCTCCAGCAACGGCGACGGCCCAACGCCGGCCGGGTCGATTCCTTGCTCGGCCAGCGCGGTGGACAGCGGCACACCGTCGCGGTCCCGCAAAGCCAGCGCCTTCTCCGCCGACAGGACCCCGGTAGCCACCCGCGACCCCAGACAAGGCATCCCGAACCGCGAGCCTTCCTCTTCCACGAAAGCGCCGACCCCGATCGGCACCGAAGGCACAAAACCCTCCGCCCGCAACCGATCGACAGCCGCCAGGGCAGAAACCACCCCGAGCGGCCCGTCAAAGGCCCCTCCGTTAAGAACGGAATCGAGGTGGCTACCCGTCACCACACCAGGTACCTCGCTGGGCGACTCGGCCGGGTTCCACCACGCGACGAGGTTTCCCAGGCCGTCGGATTCCAGGGTTAGGTTGCGGGCCGCGCACTGGTCGGTGAACCAGTGCGTGGCCTCGCGTTCGGTCGGTGTCCAGCCGCCGCGGTGGTACCCCCCGGTCGAGGGGTCCTTACCGACGGCGGCCAGCTCCGCCCACAGCTGCTCGAACGACTCGGTCAAGACAGCGGGTTCTTCGACAGCCAGTCCTTGGCCACCGCGCCCGCGTTCTCGGCACCGCCGCTGACCCGCTTGACCATGTCGGTCAGCGAATCCGTGGTCAGCTTGGCCTGCACCGCGTTCAGCGTGGACGCCACGTCCGGGCTCTTGTGGTCGGTCCGGATCAGCGGCACGACGTTGTTCGGCAGGTGGATGTGCTCGGGGTCCTCGAGAATGACCAGGTTGTTGTCCTTGATCACCGACTGGGTGGTGAAGAACTGGGTCACCTGGATGGTGTTGTCCTTCAGCGCCTTCAGGCTCAGCGGGCCACCCGGGTCGAGCGTCTTGAACTCCTTGAACTCGACGCCGTACTTGTCCTTCATCCCGGCCAGGCCAGCCGTCCGCGTCTTGAACTCGGGACCACCACCGGCCACCATCGTCTTGCTGACCGCCTTCAGGTCGCCGATCGACTTCAGCGAGTGCTTGTCGGCCGTCTCCTTGGTCACCACGATCGCGTCCTCGTCGGCGGCCTTGGACTTGTCCAGCACCTCGAGCCCGGCGGGCAGCGCGGCCGGAATCGCCTTGTAGACGGCCTCTTCCTCGTTCTCGGTCGCGTCCTTCTTGAAGTAGACCAGGGTGGCCCCGGTGTACTCCGGCAGCAGGTCGACCGACTTGTCCTGGATCGCGGCCATGTACAGCTCACGTGCGCCGATGTTGAGCTTCCTGGTCACCTTGATGCCCTTGGCCTCCAGCGCCTGGGCGTAGATCTCGGCCAGCAGCTGGCTCTCCGGGAAGTTCGCCGAACCGACGGTCAGCGAGTCGACCTTGTCGGGCGCGGAACCGCCGCCCGCGTCGTTGCCACCACCCAGCGGGTCGTCGTTGCCACCACCGCAGGCCGCCACAGCGAGCATCGCGGTAGCGGCGATGGCGCCGATGAAGGTTCTTCTGAACACGGGATCCTCCAGGGTCCTCTACAACACTCCGGCCGGTGCCGGAGCAGATGAAGTCTTGGTATCGCGGTTGCGCCGGCGACGACCGGTGAGCCCGGCCGAGACGGCGTACCGCGCGGCGGCGGCGAAGACGAGATCGAGCAGGATCGCCAGCACCGCCACCAGGACGGCGCCGGTCAGCATCTGCGGGAAGTCCCGCAGACTGAGCCCGTCGATCACGTAGCGCCCCAGCCCGCCGAGTGCGACGTAGGCCGCGACGGTGGCGGTGGAGACGATCTGCAGGGTGGCGCTGCGCAGTCCGGAGATGATCAGCGGCAGCGCGATCGGGATCTCCACCTTGGTGAGGATCTCCCGCCCGGTCATGCCCATCCCGCGGGCCGCGTCGATGGTGGCCCGGTCGACACCCGAGACCCCCGCATACGTCGAGGCCATGATCGGTGGGATGCCGAGCACCACCAAAGCGATGATGACCGGTACCTGGCCGATACCGATCAGCAGCACGACCAGGGTCAGCAGGCCCAGCGTCGGCAGGGCCCGCGCGGCGTTGCCGGTGTTGATCGCCAGGAACGCACCGCGCCGGGTGTGGCCGATCAGCAAACCGATCGGCAACGCGATCAACGCCGCGATGGCCAGCGACAGGAACGTGTAGCCCAGGTGCTGAAGGATCCGGTTGCCGATACCTTCGGCACCGGACCAGTTCGCCGGGTCGCTGATGAAGTCGAGGAATCCCTGCAACATGTCAGGCCTCCCGCACCGGGCTGTTGACCCGGGCCCATGGCGTCAGTACTCGCTGCAATGCGACGAGCAGCACGTCGGCGACCAGTGCCAGCGCGAGCGACAGCACCACGCCGACCACGATCGGGGTCAGGAAATCCTGCTGGAAGCCGGTGGTGAACAGCTCACCCAGCCCGCCGATGCCGATGATCGCGCCGACGCTGACCATCGAGATGTTCGCGACCGTGACGACCCGCAGCCCGGCGAAGATCACCGGGACGGCAATGGGCAGGTCGATGGTCACCACCCTTCGCAGGGTTCCATAGCCCACCGACACTGCAGCTTGCAGGACATCCTCGGGCACGGAGCGCAAGCCGTCGATCACGTTGCGGATCAGCAGCGACACCGCGTAGATGGTCAGCGCCACGATGATGTTGACCGAGGACAGTACCTGGGTGCCGAGGATGGCCGGCAACACGATGAACAGGGCGATCGAGGGCAGCGAGTACAGCACGCCACCCAGCGCGACCAGCGGGTTGGCCAGCCAGCTGTACCTGGTTGCGACGTAGCCGAGCGGGATCGAGATCAGCAGTCCGAGCAGCATCGGTACCAGCGCCAGGTACAGGTGTTCGCGGAGTTGTTCCCAGATCAGTGCGGTGTTGTCACCGATCCAGGTCATGGTTTGAGCACCCCGGCGAGGGCGGTGTAGTCGATCACGCCGACCGCTTTGCCCGCCTCGTCGACGCAGACCCCCTGGCCGACCGCCGAGGTCAGGACCGAGTCCATCGCGGCGCGCAGCGAGTCGCCGACCCGGAAGGTGGCGCCGACCGGGAGCAGGTCGCCGGCGCGCTGCCAGCCGAGCGGCTGCCCCTCCTCGCCGAGCGAGAGATCTGCCGGCAGCGCGGCCAGCGGCAGGTTGTCGGCCTTGAGAAAGGTCAACTTGCGGTACCCACGGTCCTGACCGATGAAGCTCTCGACGAACTCGTCCGTCGGGTTCGAGAGCAGCTCAGCCGGCGGCGCGAACTGGGCCAGCTTGCCGCCGACCCGCAGGACCGCGACGTTGTCGCCGAGCTTGATCGCCTCGTCGATGTCGTGGGTGACAAAAACGATCGTCTTGCCGATATCGCGTTGCAGGCGGAGCAGTTCCTCCTGCAACTGGTGCCGCACGATCGGGTCGACGGCGCTGAACGGCTCGTCCATCAGCATGATCTTCGGGTCGGCCGCGAGCGCGCGGGCGACGCCGACTCGTTGCTGCTGGCCACCGGACAGCTGGGCCGGGTAACGCTCGGCCAGCTTGGGATCGAGCCCGACCCGTTCGAGCAGTTCCATCGCCGTCGAGCGGGTCTTCTTCTTGTCCCAGCCCAGCAGCTTCGGCACGGTGGCCACGTTGTCCACCACGGTCCGGTGCGGGAACAGCCCGGCATGCTGGATCACGTAGCCGATCCCGCGCCGCAGCGTGACCGGGTCGCCGGCGTTGATGTCCTCGCCGTCGATCGAGATCCGCCCGCTGCTGCGTTCGATCGTGCGGTTGATCATCCGCAGCGAGGTGGTCTTGCCGCAGCCCGACGGCCCGACGAACACGGTGATCTCGTTACTCGGAATCCGCAGGCTCAGCTGGTCGACGGCGATGGTGCCGTCCGGATACTGCTTGGTGACGTCTTCGAACTCGATCATGGCGCCCCTTCGCGCTCGTCGGAGATCGCCCGAACGATCTTAGTGCCCCGTCCGCGGACAATGGCAGCGATTAGCTTTCCCGGGTGGGAATCCTGATGCCTCGCTCGGCGGCTACTTCGTCTGCTCGTTCATAACCGGCGTCCACGTGCCGGATCACACCCATGCCGGGGTCGTTGCTCAGTACCCGCTCCAGCTTCTGCCGGGCAAGGTCGGTGCCGTCGGCAACCGATACCTGGCCGGCGTGGATCGACCGGCCCATCCCGACGCCGCCACCGTGGTGAATCGACACCCAGGAAGCACCGCTGGAGACGTTCACCATCGCATTCAGCAACGGCCAGTCCGCGATCGCGTCCGAGCCGTCCAGCATGCCCTCGGTCTCCCGGTACGGCGAGGCGACACTGCCGGTGTCGAGGTGGTCGCGGCCGATCACGATCGGCGCGTCCAGCTCACCCGAGGCAACCATGTCGTTGAACCGGACGCCCGCCTTGTCCCGTTCACCCTGGCCGAGCCAGCAGATCCGGGCCGGCAAGCCTTGGAAGGCCACTCGCTCCTGAGCCATCTTGATCCACCGGGTCAGGTGCTCGTTGTCTCCGAACAGGTCGAGGATCGCCTGGTCCGTCTTGTGGATGTCCGCCGGGTTGCCCGACAGCGCGGCCCACCGGAACGGACCTTTCCCCTCACAGAACAACGGCCGGATATACGCCGGTACGAAGCCCGGGAAGTCGAAAGCCCGGTGGTAGCCGGCCTTGCGTGCCTCGTCGCGGATCGAGTTGCCGTAGTCGAACACCTCGGCGCCGGCGTCCTGGAAACCGACCATCGCCTCGACGTGACGGGCCATCGACTCCTGCGCGCGCTCGGTGAACCCGGCAGGGTCCTTCTCA
>Ga0190275_10004070_pt1 | contig 10508 bp, 7 predicted proteins | sample Popmic550T_FD_133745 | JGI IMG/M metagenome (GOLD analysis project Ga0190275, IMG submission 133745) | Populus adjacent soil microbial communities from riparian zone of Yellowstone River, Montana, USA - 550 T | ecosystem: Environmental > Terrestrial > Soil > Riparian zone > Trees stand | place...
CAACGCCCAGACAAACCATCCCGCTCGTTGCCAGCGCCATTCCGTCCGCTGAAAACGGTCGTCGATTTGCAAGTCCAGTTGCTCGTTCCTGGCGGCCATTCTTCTGGCTCCTTATGCGTTGTTGCAGCGACGGGCGTTCAATAAAAAGAGGGATCAATAAAAAAACGCGGCGGACGCCTGGGATGCAGACGGCCGCCGCGTTGTGATGACGAAGATCGTGACCACAAATCGTTACCGATTAGCAGACAAATCTTTCGTCAAATCTTGGAGCGCGGTTTGGAAATGCGTCCGATGGGTGGTCCACGCGTCCAAATTCGCGCGCTTCAAATCTCCAAGCGCATCCTCGGCCGCGTCGTGCTTAACTTTCAGAGCCTTGATGCGGGCGTCGAGAGCGTCCTTGGCCGCGCCCGTGCTGGAGCTGGCCTGCGTTTCTAGTTCGTTGATCCGTCGCTCGGCATCGTCCAGCTTCATTTGTGCGTCCTTTGCAAACGCGTCGCGCGATTCCGTGGCCTGCAGCTCACGTTCCTTTTTTTGCAGATCCGTGGCCGCTTCCTGAACGTCACGCTTTTCTTCGGCCACGTTTTGGTTCATGTCGCGCCGTGCCTCGGCCACGTCGCGGTTCGCCTCGCGGGCAGCTTCGTTGCCTTCGAGCACCGGCCGATTTACTGTGTGTTGCGCGTCGCGTTGTGAGGCCGCAACATCTTGCTGTCCTTCGCGAGCCGCCTCGCGGACATCTTGTTCCTCTTCACGCAGGTCGCGCTGCGCCTGGGCGACATCTTTTTGTGTGGTGCTTTCCGTGCAGCCCAAGCTGAACAATGCGGCACCGGTCAACACCGCGCCAAAAATGGAATACGTGCATTTCATCTCTTTTTCTCCTAACGTAAGTGTGTCTCGCCCGAAGTCATTCGCCCACCGATGTTCTGCTCGCACAACGGCACGGCGACACGGGGGGTTTATGCCTCCCATTAAGCAACTGTTATGCCGGACACTGCCCGAATTGCTGGGCTTGCAAATTCGGGGCGAAATTATGGCACGACCTTTTGTCGCGTTTAACTGACTGAAAAACCGGTTGAGTTGCGGCCTTGCAAGATGGCACGATATCGCGCGAAATTTGACCGCGAAGCACACATGGCCCCGAAAAAAGAGAATCCGTACTAATCGCGTTGAAACGCGATCAATTGCAAATTGCTAGCGATTAATTGACGCCCGCCGAACGGCCATGAAGATGCACGATCCCATCAATAGAAGAACGATGGCCGTCGGTTCAGGCACGGCGTCAAGCGCGCCGGTGGTCAAGAGCCCTGGCTGACCGGCGCCCTCACCCAACGCATTGCCATAATTGTCCTTCCACACAAAATAGTCTTCCATCGTGACCTGGTCGGGCGTATCGACTTGATTGGGCAATGGATCCCTGGTGCCGAGCGCGTTTCGCCAAACGGTGTAGTCCGCCGCATCGACGATGTCGTCACCGTTGTAATCGCCGGCTAATCGAATATCAGGCGGCGTTGAAAACGAAAATTCGTAGATCGGCGAGCCGACCTCTTCGCTCACGGTGTAAAACGACGCGCCGCCGGCTGCCCAACCGATTGCTTCGCCCTGCGGCTCGAGCGGCGAAGCGCCGAGCGCGAAGGGAATGCCCGTACCATGAAGCGCGTCGGCAACAGTTTGCCCGACCGCGCGTCCGTAAAGATATGCGGCCGTCCTGTTGCGCACCAATATGTTCAGCCCGTCGGGCGATATGTCGGCGGCCGTGGCCGTCGCCAACGGTGTGCCTAAGGTGCCGCACGCAGTCATCGTGATTGGCGTCGAGCTGTCAAAAACGCTCGCCGGCGCGCTATAAATCTGGGCAGTCGCTCCCTTGGTGACAATGAAAATGTCCGACGTCAGTGGATCGATGATCAGCGACTCGGCATTACGAGCACCGTTTGGGTACAGCAGCGTGGCCGCGGTGTAGCCGCCGACGGGGATTGTCGCCGACGCCGTGGATGTGGGTTCATCAGTGCGGTAAATCACGATTTGCGAGCGATTCGAATCGTTGTCGCCGATGTCGCCCAGATATAAATAGTTGCCGCCGCCCGGCTTGGCATTGATTGCGATGTCTTCCCAATCGACGGCCGTCACGCCGGCCAAAGGAAACGTTCCCAACAAGTTGCCGGCGTGCCCCATCGCAAAAAACCGCGCCGTATCACCACGATCATTATGAACCCAAAACGTATCGGCAATTGCCCGGCTGTCGGCCACGCCCGAAACCTCCGGCAAACTCGCTGAGCTGATGTTGCCGATTTTTGCCGGCGATCCGATCGTGACCGCGATAGCGGTCGCGTGGAAACTCAATAGAGATGCCGCGAGTAGCACGACTACGGCACGACATTGACTGGCGCCTAAAAGTTTCAACCGGTGTGTGGAACTATGCACGACCAACCCTTTCGCAAATCCCTGGTGGACAACGCGAAAGTGTATTACGGAATCGTGTAGATTTGATTAAGGAATCGCAAACGGGGCCGTTTAGGCGACCGGCGACAAACGGCAAGACTCACTTCCCATGGCGCCAAACGCGCTCGTTATACTCGCGCGATTGGCCCCGCGCGATCGAAAGAACCTCCCAGTTGTCCCCCGCAAGAATGCGGGCGATCAGCACGATTTGGCCAACGTGATACCCGTAGTGATCGATCTGCCGAAAAATGGCCAGCGGCACTGACATTCGTTCGCCGCGAATGGCGACCTCCTTTTCCAAATCGGAATCGTTTAACGATGCCAAGCCGTGGAACACACAATCCCAACCCGCATTCCACGAGATCATTAACTCGTCGCGCGATTTGTACGTATCGACAAATTCATCATCCCGATCCCGCCACGGTTTTTCTCCGTCGGTCGTCAGAAAATCGGTCCACCGCGAACGCATGTTGCCGGCCATGTGCTTCGCGATGACGGCGATGCAATTCGTGTTCGAGTCGAGAACTACATGCAATTGCTCATCGGCCAACTGAACGATCGCCCGCTCGGCCAGGACTTTTTGTTTTTGAAATGTGTCGATCGCGGCGGTGAGAAAGTTGGTCATCGTTTCATACCAAGCGTGGAAACAGGATACAGAACATTTTGAAGAATTGGACGATATTAACCAGAATGGCCGCGATTCTCGCAGCGCGAGTAGCCTACTAGCGCGCCCTTTCAGGGCTAACGGTACCGAGTTGGACTGTCACCCAGGACTGCGTCCTGGGCTATCGGAGCGCGCCCCATTCGGGGCTGCAGGCCATTTGAGAAGAAAATACTGAGTTGTAATAACTAGGCGCGTACCTCGGCGCCGCGCGACCCGACGTTCAGCGACCCGTACGCGACGATAAACAACACGAGCATCACGAAATCGGCCAATACAAACGGCTTCCAGATGACCGGAATGTCGGTCGTCAGCCAGTAGTAACCGGCGATACTGCAATAGGCCACCTTAAGCAAAATGCCGTAGACAATGAGAGCCCGATTCACAATCGGGTCGCGCGCAATTGCTACAAAGATCAAGGCAAAAATGATTAATAATGCCGCAGGGAATTGCACGTAGCCGAAGTGGTTTGGCGGGGCCACGTCGAATTGCGTAAAGGCCCATGACGGCGATGCAAGAAAAATGATGCCCAGAACTCCATCATAAGCCGCGGCCAGCCAAAACAACGGGCGAATCCAGCTTGCAGTGTTCATTCCGCTACCTCCTCACATTGGTAAGTTGGCCGCAAATATTTGCGGTTGAAGTTTTCCCGTCGCCACTTGGTCAATTCCTGTGAATATAGCCTCTCCCCCAGGTGTCGAAAGCCGCTGCGCAGCTCGTCGACGGTCATACCCCTGGGTTCGAAATTGATATCGAACAGCGTGCAGCGGTTCCAATGGCCATCGTGCGATAGTCGGTCTTCCCGCCTTAATCGCTCGTAAAGCGGAGTGCCGGGAAAGGGAGTTTGCAAAGTGATCTGCACGTCAAACAATTCCGCTTCCAAAGCGAAATTGTAAACATCGTCAAATGCTTCCGGCGTTTGTCCGTCGAGCCCAAGCACAAAGCAGCCGTTCACGCGAATGCCGTGCGATTGGATGCGCTGAATTGCCTCTCGGTACTGCGGCCACCATCGCCGCTTCCAATTATTCCGCAGCTCGATTCCCTGCAAGCTGCCCGGCGTGGGGCTTTCCAGACCAATGAGCACCTGCGCACAACCGCTGTCGCGCATCAGCGAGAGCAGCTCGTCGTCTTCGTAGAGTGAAATGTCTGTTTCAGCAAACCAGCGTATTCTGCGCCGCCCAAGCTCTGGCAGCAATTGCTTCCAGGCTCGTTTGTTAATAAACGCATTATCGTCTGCGAATTCAATGAACGGCCGAGGCCAAAAGCGGCGGATGTGGTCCACTTCGGCCAGCACCCGCTCAGCCGGTTTCTGCTTGTACTTGGGGGCGATCAGGATCGATGCGGCGCAAAAATCGCAACGTAGCGGACAACCGCGACTAGCTTGAACGGTCAGCCGGTTGTACTTCGAAATGTCGAGCATCTCGAAGGCCGGCAACGGCGCGGCCGCCAAGTCGAATTGGCGATTCGATCGGTAACACCCGCGGAGGCAGTTTTGCTTTGCATCGGCCAGCACGGCAAGCCAAGCAGGTTCCCCCTCGCCGACGACCACGGCGTCGCAGTGCGCAAGAGCCTCCTGCGGTAGCGTGCTGACGTGCAATCCGCCCATGACGACGGGCACACCCAGCTCGCGATATCGGTCGGCCAGCTCGTACGCCTCGAAGATCTGCGCGCTGAAACTCGAGATCGCGACCAGATCGAAACCAGCTGGCAACTCAGTCAGCGCGCGAATGTCACTGACGTCGATGTATAAGCATTCGTGCTCGGCCGGCGTCATGCCGGCTAGTGTCAGCAACCCCAGGCTGGGCAGCGAAGCAATGACTTTGCTACGCTCGATGAACCCGGGCAGTGTGAGGCCGATTCTCATCAGCTCTTCGTCGCACGCCCGCGTGCCGCTCATCGCGATCAGCCCGATTCTCATAACCACCTCTGCAGAATCAGACTTGCGCTGCCGCCAATCAAACTGCCGACTGGGATAAAAAACAAGTGACGAAATTGGTCGCGCCAAGCCGCTAAGAAACAGACTGACGGCATGGCGACCGCGCCGACCAGAAACAGCCAAGTCGTCATCGACCATGGTGAAACATCCGGCCGAATCGCAATTGTCGCCGCGAATCCAATATTCAACAGCCCAGTCCCCAGAAAGGAAATGTGCCCCAACCGCACCATCCGTCGCGGCCAAGAAGAATAGCCGCCCAACCAATTCAGATCGTGGAAATAAATGCCGACGACTGTGCCGGAGATCAGCCCGCAGGTGATCCAAATCCAGCCAAACCACAGATTGAGATCCTGCACGTGCCGGCCTCTGGCATGAGATAATTCGAACCGCGCGGCTCGATCTTGTGCCCTATTGTACGGAATCGCCGCTAGCGAAGCAGTTGGCAAATCGGCCGAAGCAGACACGCTTGGTTCAGCTATCGCGGTTGAATGGCCGCATATTGTAGAATGCAACATTGGCTGCCGCGCGCCCGTAGCTCAGCTGGATAGAGCAACGGACTTCTAATCCGTAGGTCGCAGGTTCGAATCCTGCCGGGCGTACTTGTCAGCGAATTTCACAACGCGCAACAAAAAACCGGGGGCTGCGAAATGGAACTCATCCATTTCGCAGCCGCCCGGCATTGATTAAAACGGCCGCTCGCTCAAGCTTAGGCAACCAAGTCCTTGAGCTTCTTCAGCGGGCGGACCTTGACCACGTTGCGGGCCGGCTTGGCCTTGAACGTTGTCGGTTCGCCGGTGAACGGGTTTGTGCCTTGACGCTCTTTGGTCGCTGGCTTGTGTTGGACGACGATCTTGCAGAGACCGTGAATCGTGAACGATTTCGGTCCGCGGCCGGTGAGGGCCTTCTTGATTTGATCGTTCAGGGCGTCAAACACAGCGCTCACGTCGCGCTTGGCCAAGCCTGTCGCGTCGGCAATGTTCGTGAAGACTTCTGTTTTTGTTGGCGGTTTTTGTGTGGCTTTCGCCATTGTGCTGAATCCTCCAGACATGTTTTCATTCAAAGGGGACGAAAAATCGTACTTCGTAAGTCCGTTCGCGTTGCTGCGACCGTGCAAATTAAGGCCTGCTGGCACCTAAATACAAGGCGGAAAATACCCAAAATGCCGAGAAAAACGGCCTTTCCGCCCCGTTCGACCCGGTTTTGCCCGTGGGTCCCTGCTGTTTCAGCTCGACTTCCAGGAGCGGAACTTGCCATCGATCCAAATACTCAGCCAGCTTGATCTGTGAAGTTAAGGCTGTAAGATGAGATGTAGCATCGAGTTACGTAACCACGTGGATTCCGGCGTAGATATTCAGGGCGGAATTCGGAAATCCGCGGCGGGCGTGAGGGATTGTCTGTTTACAGCGATTTTGCCCGCCCCGAGACTATAACACCGCAACGATTGCCGGAGTTGATTCGTCCATAATTAAACGGACCGGCCCTTTCGCCGCACTGTTTAATGACTGGCCTGGGTTGGTTAATGACTGGCTTGGGTTGGACTTGTCCCTGGCAGTGCCGCGACGATAACGCCCAATTGCCGTGCCCAGCGTTTCCGAGGGATCGCCATGGATTTACAGCAGCCTGCAAGTCGCGCTCGCCGTGCGACCTTTTTAATGGCCACGTTGTTGCTCGCGGTTTCCGTGGTCGTTGGTTTGTTCAGCGCCGGTCAACTTGCTGGCCAGGTTCGCATCGCACCGGGGCAAACCAAGGAAGGTGAGCCGACGCCGTCCGGCGTGTACTTGCCGAACGACCGCGCGTTGAGCCGAGCGATGACACGTGCTCGCGAGCGGCTGGAAGCCGGCGAGTTTCAACAAGCGCTGACATTTCTGCAGGAAATCCTGGCGCGCGAGGAAGATTCGTTTTTGGACGAGTCGCCTGACGCCACTGCGCGGCTTGGTTTGAAAGCAGCGGCGCGGCAAATGATCGGTCAATTGCCACCGGCCGGACGCGAGGCATTCGAATTGCTCTACGGCGCGGCCGCTCGCCGCGATCTCAACACGGCCGCCTCTAGCGGGGATCGCGTGGGCGTGGCCCAAGTCGTGCGACAATACTTCCACACCACGGCCGGCTACGAAGCCGCGCTCGTGCTCGCGCAAATGGAATCCGATGCCGGCCGCCACCTGGCCGCCGCGCAGCTCTACAAAGAATTGCTGGATTCACCGCGCGCCGTCACACAACTCGACCCACACCTTTCTGTTTCGGCCGCGGTCAATCTCTTCTCCGGTGGAAGAAGCGCGGAGTCGGCTGAAACATTGAAAGCGCTGATCGAACGCGTCCCCAACGCGAGCATTGAATTGCGCGGGCGAAGCGTCGCGATTCCCGGGTCGCAAGACGATCTGGCAAATTGGCTCGCCGATCGCATCGGACTACCCGAAGCGTCTACTGCCGTGGAAAGCGATTGGGCCACCTCACGAGGAAGCGCCTCGCGCAACGCGCAGCATCCGGGTGGCGGGCCTCATTTGCGAACGCGGTGGCAGGCCCGTGTCGTGAACGATCCCACGATTGAGGAGTATCTCAACACACGGTCTCGCCAGTTTGCCGAGCGAGGATCGGTCGCGCTACCCGCCGCCAGGCCGATCTCCGTGGGCGATGTGGTGCTCATGCGAACTCCTAGCAATATAGTTGCCATCGATTGGCAAACCGGCAAACGCATTTGGGAGACTCGCGAAGAAGAAGGGTTTTCCAACGATGAGCTGTTGCCGATGATATCGGTCGCGGAAGATTCGCAAGAGCCGAACCCCGCAAACGTATCGAACGCTTTGGAGTTGCGACTGTGGGATGATGCGCTTTCGATGTCGCTCTCCAGCGACGGCGAAAGAGCCTACGTGATTCGCGGCGCGAACCCATCCACACCGGATTCCGAATTGGATTTTCGCCTTCGCATAATGAACGTTATGCCCGGCGACGTTGCGGTTTCGACCAATCAGCTCGCGGCGTTTGAATTGGCGACAGAGGGCAAACTCGCATGGGAACTCGACGGGGCCCGCGGTACAAGCCCGTTGGCCGGCGCATTTTTCCTCGGCGCGCCGCTGGCGGTCGACAACATACTCTACGTGCTGGCTGAGATTCGCCAGGCCATTTATCTCGTGGCGATCAACCCGCAAAACGGCCGCCAACTATGGCGACAACAATTGCTCGGCCTCGAGCAAGGGATTTCGCTCGACCCGCGGCGCAGAATGGCGGGCAGCTCGCCCTCTTACTCCGGCGGCATGTTGATTTGCCCCACGGCTGCCGGCGCGACGATCGCCGTAGACATCGTCCGCCGCGAACTGGCCTGGGTCTATGATTATTCTCGCGAATCGGTTTCCAGGGGCGATATGCAGCTGATGCTTCAGCAACAAATTCGCAACCAGGCGACTCGCGGCGCAACGCAATGGCGCGACAGCGCGGTGATTATTGATGACGGCCAAGTTTTTCTCACGCCGCCCGAGTCACAAGAATTGCATTGCGTCGATTTGCGCACGGGCAAATCGGTTTGGAAGCATCCTCAAAACGAAGCCCTGTTTGTCGGCTGCATCGATCGCGGAATTATCCTATTGGTCGGCGCCCGGCGTATCGAAGCGGTTCGCACCGTGGGCGGGGCGGCCGCCTGGCAGGAACAATCGATCCCGCTGCCCGAGGGCACGCGCCCCGCGGGCCAAGGCTATCTTAGCGAGGGTCGCTATCATTTGCCTCTTTCCAGCGGCGCTGTGATCTCAATTGATGTCGCGAACGGTAAGCAAGTTGGACTGACCGCCGGAGATAACGGCACACGACTGGGCAATTTGATCTGCGCGCGCGGCAGCGTCATTTCTCAATCGCCACTGGTCGTGGACAAATTCGAACAAATGAACGTTTTGCAGCAGCGCGCCGAAGCCGCCTTGGCAAAAAACGGCAACGATGCCAACGCGCTGCGAGAACTGGCGGAATTGAAACGCGTGGCCGGCGATCTATTGGTTGCGATCGGCCATTTGAAACGGGCCGAATCGCTGGCCCCTGACGATTTGTTGATTCGTGAAATGCTCACCGAGTACTTGCTTGCCGCCCTGGCTGACGATTATGCCGGGGCACGCAGTGAGCTGCCGCTGCTGCGTCGCCTGATCACAAGTCGACATCACGAACTTGAGCTGCTACGCATCGAGGCGCAGGGGCTGGAAAGAATTGGGCAGCGGTTGGCCGCCTGGGATGCGTATCTACTCGTGGCCGATGCCGAGGCTGGCCAATGGTCCGATGTGGAAATTAGCACCGCGCACACCGTGCGTAGCGACCGCTGGCTGGGCGCGCGGCTGGCCGCACTGTGGACCGGCGCTTCTGCCGAGGAACAAGCGACAATGACCGGCCGCGTCGATGCGACAGCCGCGGGGATTGGTTCACGCCCCAGCATCGATGCCATGCAGAATTTTCTCGTGCGATTTGGCGGCCTGCCGGTTGCTGAAAGAATTCGCGTGCAATTGGCCAGCCGCCTGGTGGCCGCGCAGCAAAAGGAACAGGCCGAAATTGAGCTGCTCCAACTTTTGAACTCACATACGCCGGAGACTCAGGTCACGGCTGCCGCGCTACTGGCAAAGTCTCTCATCGACAGCGGGCGGCCAGATTCAGCTTCCGATTACGGGGCCCTGATTCTCAATAAATGGCCCAGCGTCCTCGCGAACGATGGACTTTCCGGCCAGCAATGGGTTCAGCGATTGGCCGCGGAATCGCCTGCCTTTGGCCTCGCGCTCGGTCGCGTCTGGCCCCGCGGACGTGTGACCGCGCAGGTCGAAGCGTCACAGGGCCCCGTGATGCCGCAAACTCCCTTTGCCGCGGATCGACAAAGCATTTTTCGCCAACTTCGCATCGAACAAGATTCGGCCGTCGGCTTTCGTGGCGAGCAATGGTTCATCTCCACCGACGGCAACCAATTAATGGGCCGCAAATCTGACGGCCGTGATTTCGCCAGCTTGCCTATTGAGTCCACCAACCGAGGAAGACGTGGTGCCGACCCCAATGCACACGGCGCTCGACTGGGAAGCTTGTTGTTTGTTTCCGCCGGAGGACGAATCACGGCCCTTGATGTGCGCCAGCTAGAGACCAGCGGACAGGCGATTTGGACGGCCGGTCCGATCAGCGTGGCCACGGCAAATACTTCGATAAGGCGCGGCAACCGCGGAGCGGCGCGCCCGGCTGTCTACGACAGCAGGTCCATTCGTCGTCGCGACGAAAACCGGCAGAACTCCAGCCCACTCGGTCCCGTCACGCCGCGCGGCGTCGTGTACATCGATCAGGACAAACTGAAATGCGTTGATCCCTTAAATGGCGATACTCTCTGGACCCGAAGCGATGTTCCGCGCGCGAGTGAACTATTTGGCGACGGCGAATGGCTCTTTGCGGCCAATCCAGCCACGCGAGATGCACTCGTTATCAATATGGCCGACGGGGAAGTCGTCAAACGCCGTCCGCTGCCGCCCCTTTCGTGGCTAA
>Ga0190275_10004071_pt1 | contig 10506 bp, 10 predicted proteins | sample Popmic550T_FD_133745 | JGI IMG/M metagenome (GOLD analysis project Ga0190275, IMG submission 133745) | Populus adjacent soil microbial communities from riparian zone of Yellowstone River, Montana, USA - 550 T | ecosystem: Environmental > Terrestrial > Soil > Riparian zone > Trees stand | place...
GATATTAACCTACAAAACCGTGGAGGAATTATATCCTTTAATTTAGGTGATATCCATCCTCATGATTTGGCCACTATTTTAAATGAACACTCCATTGCAATTCGTTCTGGTCACCATTGTGCCCAAGTGTTAATGGAAAAGCTAGATGTATCTGCAACATCCAGGATTAGTTTCTATATTTACAATACGAAAGAGGAGATCAATATCTTTATTAATGCGTTAGGCGAAGCTATTAGACTGTTTCAACTTTGAGTGATGATATTTATAGAGAAATTATTCTAGATCATTATCGAAATCCTAGAAATAAAGGAAAGATTGATAATGCAAATGTTGTCATCCACGATAGCAATCCCCTATGTGGTGATCAAATTGATATTTATCTCAATGTAGTAGAAGGACAAATTAAAGATATTAAATTCGATGGCAAGGGATGTGCTATTAGCCAAGCTAGTGCATCTATGCTAACTGAGATGGTTATGGATAAGCCTTTGACTACAGCTAAAGATATATCCAAAGATGACGTATTAGAAAATATTGGATTGACTAACTTAGGGCCTGCAAGGATAAAATGTGCCTTACTATCTCTAAAGGTCTTAAAGATGGGAATGGTCAAATATTATTCTGACAAAGAGCCTACTACAGCTGAAGAAATGGAAAAAGATTCTAATCTTTTCTAAAGTTGTGTTAATTTAAACCATAAACTTTTTTGAAAAACTAAATTATCCTTATGTCAAGTTCTTCATTTTGGAGAGAATTTCCAGTAAAAAAAACTCTGGTACTAGATAAATTAGAACAAGTAAAATCTGTTTGTGATACCATGATCCTTGATTACCTTAAATTATTAAGCACTAGTGATTTTAGTTATAGAATTCTATTACCAAGGAAAGAAGACAATAATAATTTAGCAAGAAAAATTGGCTATTATCTTCAATCAGAATTTACTTCTCAATTGAGACAACGAAAAATAAAAACAAAGATGAGAGAAATTAGATATATACATGATACTAAACATTTTGGATGGATTATAATAAACTCTGAATATACAAAAAATGCATAAGGATGATTTTCTAGGTGTTAAATTTATTTGTTGAAAATGCTTCCTTCAATTTCAATACGTTAACGAGGGCTACTGCAATTATCATGCCGTATAATACTCCTCCTAATATGTCAAAAAAATAATTATAGAGAAGGTATAGCCTACTCAAACCTATTAATACAGGAAAGGTCCATAATAATTTTCCAAGCCATGTATTATTTTTAACAAAATTAAACCAATATCCAATAATTATTATAAAAGCAGTATCACGTGCAACATGATTTGAGGGAAAGGATAAATTTTGTGCAAAGGGCATCATGCTATCTTTTTCAATAGTATAGTTGGCAGGTACCTGATATTGCGGAATATAGTGTTCGAGAGGAGATGTCCGATTAATTAATGGTTTAAGATACATTATAGATATAGATAGGACTACAATGGATATTAGAAAAATCAAGCCAATTTTTCTCGTTCTTTTTATTACAGTTAAGATCATTCCTATAATTAACATAGTAAATAAGTCACCGATTGAAGAGACAATAATCATAAACATATCCATATTAGGATTTCCTCCTAGGTGAAAGAAAAAATCAGAGATTAAATTATCAATGTTATTTGTTGCTTTAACAGTAACTAAAAATGATAAAATTATAAATATAACTATTAATAATACAAACTTTTTACTTTTTGGTATCAACCTGTTGTATTCATTTTCACTATCCGCTATTTCAGTTATATAAATAATATGACATCAAGTTATCAAATTTAATAATATTTATCACGTCTAAAATGAAAATACCAAATATAATATATTAGTTTTTTATATTTTCTGCGAACAACAGAATTTTTCAATTAGTATTATCTTTCATATTTATTGTTGTCGCAGAATATAAGTAGACCCAATGCCGGAGGCGGGATTCGAGCCCGCGACCTTTCGATTATGAGTCGAACGCTCTAACCAAGCTGAGCCACTCCGGCAAGCTCAGCAGCGTTTCATTCCTGTTATTTCGAATGTTATATATATTCTATTAATATTTTAATTTCTCAAACTTTTTAAATTAATAACGAATAAAAATACCGTAGCTTTTCTATTTTTAATATAATTATACAATAATAAAAGATTTCAATATTTTAAAGTCAAATTACCTATATGATAATTCAATCCATCTAAATTTTCTCTGTAAAGTAGTAGTATAAACCTTTTTCCAATCTAACCCTACATAATCTAACCAAGTTTTCATGATCCTAGGATCAATATAATTTCTTAAAGACGTACCCAAATTATAATCACGAGTTTCTTTTTGGAGTTTTAACTGATACTGAATTCTCTCCATTCTATATTTTAGTTTGTTTTTCTGTTTTTCTGTTTTCCAATTATTAGACAATATATCATTATTTATTTTTTCAATAGCCTCTTCCTTTTTGGTTATCGATTCTGCAAATCTTTCTAATGCCTTTTTACTCGCAGGGTTATTTGGATCAATTCCTTTCTTATGATTACAAGCGATCGCTGCTTTTAGATTTGCAATTTTGGCTACATAAATTTTTTTAGGTTCTGATGATTCTGCATTTACATTAAGAGGTGGATTTTTTAAGGCTTCTTTTACTATTTTTGTTGCAAGGTAAGTCCTAAATACTTTTGCTGTTAACCCTGGTACTTTTTTTGTATCTATTTTTCTTAAAAATGCATTAACCTTAGAAGAATTAATGTTATCAAAAATTTCACTATTGTGTCCTTTGTCTCTCATAAACAATAGAAGATTATTATATAAGCCTCTCGTGTCTTCTGAATTTATTTCCAACGTTTTTTGCCATGGGACACTATCTTTTCCTAAAAAATTAAGTTCGATATACTTCTTACCATCTTTTTCTGGAAATTTTACATGTTCCACTCTCAATGTAGAAGCACCCACAGTATCTGCTTCATCTTTATCTTTTTCATCACCTACTCTCATAGCTAATTTAAGGATCAAATAACAAACTGTTGCTACTTTACGTTGATTTACATCTTTTGACGTAATCATTCTGTTTATGATCTCTTTCTGAACCATGTTTGCATATTTTTCGAGGTTTTTAGCTTTGTCGTATTTTTCTTTATCATTATTTTGTCTTAAAAAAGCTGAATCATGTAACCAAACATATTTTCTCTTGTCAGTCAATTTTTCTGTCCAAGTTGCTAACCACGTTGATGAATGATCATGAACTATATTTTTCCATGTCCCCTCAGGAACAGGTACGTCTTCCCCTAAATTCAAAATAACATCTTGAGGAACCACTCTTGGTTTCCATCTTCCCCGAAGTGGATGTAATCCTCTTCCCATGAATAAACCAGGAGGTTCTACTAACCAGTTGGCAACTTCTACTTCTAAACCATCAACATAAGCCTTTCCATAAAAATTCTTTAGTCTTTCTCTTTCTTGTTTTTTTACATCTACTAACTTCTTCTTTTCTTCTTTACTTAAACTTTGGATTGTTTCTTTCTCTCTTATTTTGTGTTTAATTTCCTCATCAACGAGGCTAAAGGCTTCTGAAAAATCAATTTCATTTATATTATGCATATTGTGGAATCTAGTTGGTAATATTTTTTTAAAATCATTCATGAAATTATTTTGAAAAATAACATCTTTAATATAATGAGTATCTTTCTTTTTAGCCCATGCATAGACTATTTCTTCTTGTTCGCTATTAAGTGCTAATTTTTCATTATTTACCTTAATACTAATTCCTTTTAAAATGTAATTAGGAGGAAAAGCTACTCCGTTATGCTCTAATGTTTTCCATTTATAGGTCTTTTCTACTGTGTTTGACATTGATAGATACAAATTTAATGGTCGGAGTTTACTATTGATAAATCTTACCACTAAAATAATTTATCAATTTTTATTAAACATAGATTATAATAAAGAATAATCTGTATCAAGATTTTTTGAATCTAAAATGATCCAATTTTATTAATTCTTTATATGACCCAAAATCTTCTGGATTGGATTTATCAAGCATTTCTTCATCAAATAAATTATTACTTGAGAATGTTTTAATAATTTGATAATCTGATTTTCTTTGAGCGGGTATTTTGCCCATCTTATGTATTAAATTTCTAATCATCTTAGGTTTCAATAGCTGGCCGAATGATGCACCTGCAGATGTTGAAATGCTTTCGTTAATCAAAGTTCCACCGAAATCATTAGCACCTGATTCTAACAAGATCTGTCCCATTCTTGGTCCCTCTTTTACCCATGAAACTTGAATATTGTCTATATTGTTATTTAAATAAATTCGTGCAATGGCATGCATTTTTAATACTTCAACTCCAGTTGGTCCATTTCTAATACCGTCGATAAAATTTCTATTATACATTGGTGCTTCCGTATGAACAAAACTCAATGGGACAAATTCTGTAAACCCTCCAGTTTCTTTTTGAATGTCTTTTAGTATGCTAAGATGTTTAGTAATATGTGTATAACTTTCTATGTGGCCATACATGATAGTAGAAGTTGAACTAATTCCAATTGAATGAGCACATTTAACAACTTTTATCCAGTCTTTTACACTTATTCTTCCTGGGGAAATTTTATCTCTGATTTGTTGATCCAATATTTCAGCAGCAGTTCCAGGAATACTTCCTAAACCTGCCTCTTTAAGCATTTTTAAATAATCTTGGACTGAATAATTCGCTCTTTTCGCACCATATAGAATTTCTTCAGGTGAAAAAGCATGAATATGAATATTTGGCAGCTCTTTTTTAATAGCTTTGCATATATCTACATATAACATGCCGTCCATTTTCGGAGGAAGGCCAGCTTGAATACATACCTCAGTTGCACCCAATTTTTCTGCCTCTTTTGCTCTTCTTACTATTTCTTCAATAGGTAAAAAGTATCCTTCCTCTTCTCTGAAATCCCGACTAAAAGCACAAAATCCACATCTTTTGATGCATACATTTGTGAAATTTATATTTCGATTTATGACATAGGTTACAATGTCTCCTGTTTTTCTTTTACAAAGATGGTTAGCAACAAAAGCAATCATATTCAATTCCATTCCTCTAGAATTGAAGAGTTCTATTGTTTCATCTTGAGTTATGTTATTTCCATCGAGTACTTTATTCAATATATTCGAAACTACGGGATCTAGATTTTTTATTATGCTATCTAAATTCATCTAAATATCCCTCTTTGACTAATCTATCAAATCCAATAAAGTTTTCTACGTAATTTCTTAATTGAGGGGATATAAAGTCATGTTTGTCTATAAACTCAGGATATACAGGTAACCTTGCCCGAAGTCGTTGAGCCATTGATTCGGTTATATACTGTAACTTTTTTATATTTGGCCACTGAAATTCAGGATTAACATGATCAATTGTTATGGGTGAAATTCCTCCCCAATCATTAATTCCTGCATCAATGAATGAACTATAACTTGTGGGAGATAGATTCGGTGGAATTTGAATATTCATTTCAGGCATTATTATTCGTGCAATAGATACTATTTTTAAGAAGTAATCGTTAGTGGGAGAAGGAAAATCTTCCATACGCGTATTTATTTTGGGCTGAAAATTCTGTAAAATTATCTCTTGGATATTCTTGAATTCCATATTGATAGATTTCAAGAGAAATAAATCATTAATTATTTCTTCTTGGGTTTGCCCGATCCCTATCAATAGCCCAGTGGTTAAAGGTATTTTCATTCTTCCAGCGTTCTTAACTACTTCGATCCTATTACTAGGTTTTTTACTAGGGGCGAATTCATGTGGCATACCTTTTTCACTCAACCTTTCACTTGAAGATTCGAGCATTAAACCTAGACTTACATTATATGTCTTCAATAGTTTCATTTCGCCTCTAGTAATATTCCCTAGATTAGAATGAGGCAATAAGCCAGTTTCTTTTACAATTTTTTCAGATATATCGACTACATATTCTACCAATGAATTATATCCAAATTGTTTTAGCCATTTCCTTGCTTCCTTGTACCTATCTTCAGGCCTTTCTCCAGCAACAATCAAAGCTTCAGTACAATGAAATTTTTTTCCAATTTTTGCTAATTTAATTATCTCAGTAGGCTTCATCATAACTGTAGACGGTTCGAATGGATTTTTTCTATATGTACAATATGAACAAAAATCTCTACATAGATTAGTTATATTAATAAAGATTTTTCGAGAATAAGTAATAACGTCTTTTTTAAACTTTGTTTTTAATAAGGTGGAAAGTTTCAAAATAGATGTAATGTCTTTCGACTCCAAAAGGCAAAGGGCATCATCTTTTGAGATGCTCTTTTTTTCTAGGCATTTTTCAAGAATTTCAGATATTGGACTATCTTTTATAGAAATTGAAATTTCTGAATTCATCACTATAATATCTATTACTAAAGTAATTTATCTTTAGTTTTTTTATAGTATAGGAAACATCATATATTCTATCATTAAAAACTAAAGATATGAGTGAGCCTAATACTGTTAATGATTCCAATACAAAATTTATCGTACCGATAAAATTATCAGATAAAACAATGAAACTAAGCGACGAGGTCAAAAATGAATTAAAGAGTATAGGAATGATGGATGATAAAGGAAAACTTAAATTGAAAGGGGTTAGTCCTAAAATGCTAAAAAGAATGAAAATGGAGTCTGTAGATTGTCCTGTTCTTCAAAGAGAAATATCGTTTATCCCATGTTACGTCTGCAAGAATTTTCATAGTAGAATATCGGGACAAGTGTATTGTCGTGGTGAACCATTATAACAATTAAATTTAGATCAAGGGATTTTTTTGTCAGAATTAAAAGATATAGGAATAACAACTAGAAAAGAAGATGATTTTAGTGAATGGTATACTCAAGTAGTGACTAAAGCGGGATTAATCGATTATTCACCAGTTAAGGGGTTTATTGTACTTAGACCATATGGATATCGAATTTGGGAAATTATCAAGGAATCACTAGATAAAAAATTAAAAGAATCAGGACATCAAAATGGGTTCTTACCAATTCTTATACCAGAGAGTCTTTTATCTAAAGAAAAGGACCATTTCAAAGGTTTTACTCCAGAGGTATTTTGGGTCACTAAAGCAGGTGATACAATTTTACCTGACAAGTTAGCGGTCCGACCCACTTCTGAGACTCTAGCCTATCAAATTTTTTCTAAATGGATAATGAGCTATAGGGATCTTCCGTTGAAAATTAACTTTTGGAATTCAGCATTACGTGCAGAAATTAAATCTACTAAACCTTTTATCAGAAACTCAGAATTTCTCTGGCAGGAAGGCCATACTGTCCATGAAAATCCACAAGAGGCAGAAGAAGAGGTTTTGCTAATCCTAAATTACTATCAATCTCTTATTGAAAACTTTTTGGCTATCCCAACTCTCAAAGGGATCAAATCAGAGAGAGAAAAATTTGTCGGGGCACTATATACTAACACTCTTGAATCACTAATGCCAGATGGAAAAGCATTGCAAATGGCGACTTCTCATAATTTAGGTCAGAATTTCTCAAAACCTTTTGAAATCCGTTTTTTAGGTAGAGATTCAAAACAGTATTTTGCTTGGCAAACTTCTTGGGGTATTTCTTGGAGATTGATAGGAGCGTTAATTATGATCCATGGTGATAATAAAGGTTTAATTTTACCGCCTAAGATAGCTCCTATCCAAGTTGTGATAGTTCCAATTTTTAAGAAGAAAGATCGAGCTATAGTAATTGAAGAATCTAAAAAACTATTTGCTGAATTAAATGGTTTCGATTTGAGGATAATTGTTGATGATAGAGAAGAATATACAGCAGGTTGGAAGTTTAATGACTGGGAAATTAAAGGAGTACCTCTGAGGATTAATATTGGTTTGAGGGATATAAACAATAATAATTTAGAGATTGTTAGAAGAGATACAGGAGAAAAAATATCAATTAAACGAAAAGACTGTATCAATTCATTACATGTTTATTTGGATCAAATCCAAAAATCCTTATTCGAAAAGGCTAATACTATACAAAATAATAATATCGTAAAAATTACTAATTATGATGAAATGAAGAAATTATTAAATGAAAAGGGAGGCTTTATTTTGGCAGACTGGTGTGAAAAAGAAGAATGTGAAAATAACATAAAAATTGAGACAGGTGCGGATATCAGACTTATTCCATTTGAGAAATATTCTTCAGAGAATAAATGTATATATTGCAATGAAAATTCAAAAAAAACGGTAATTTTAGCTAAAGCATATTAATTTATTTCCTTGTCAAAGTAATAGTATGATATCTGGATTTTATAATTCCAGAGCTGGATTTTTAATGAAAATTATTGACTTAAATTACACAAAATATAAACACACAGGAGTCTCAATATTTGGATGGCATTAATGATATACTCACTTTTTTTGACTTTGGATATGAGGAATATGGCAACGTAGGTCGATATTTTGGAATTTTAATTATTACGTTTTTTGCTAGCATAATTGTATTTATTCCTGTTCCATATTTCCCTGTATTATTTGCCGCAGGTGTTGACCAGAACCTAGATCCCCATTTGGTCTCTCTTTTTAGTGCAGTAGGAGCAGTAATCGCAAAATTAATAATTTTTTATGTCAGTTACTATGGAAGAAATATTTTGAGCACTAAAACTAAAAAAAGGATGCTTCCTCTCCAAAAACTTTTGTCTAAATATGGTTGGCCTGCAGCCTTTGCTGCGGCATTGACTCCTATTCCGGATGATGTTGTTTATATTCCACTTGGGTTAGCAAAATATAATCCAGCCAAATTTGCGATAGCTACTTTTTCAGGAAAATTCATTCTCAATGAATTTATTGTCTTTGGTAGTGTTATTTTCGGCAGACCAGTTGTTGAAGTGTTAACTTCCGACAATACGAATCCTATTTATTTGTATATAGGAGTTGGGCTCAGTATTAGCGTATTGATATTGATAATTTTTTTATATCTTAGAATCGATTGGGGAAAGATTATTGGTAGATGGTTTCCATGGACGTTAAATAATGATGATATGGATAATAAATCGAATACCAAATAAGTAGATTCTTCGAAACAAGGAAATTAAAGGAAGAAAGAAATGATACACTATGATGATGATTATTATTATGAGTTTTCAAAAAAAAGTAATTTACGTAAAAACAATTTGATATTTCCTTTATTTGTTGATGAAAGTAATAAATTTCAAGAGTTAAATGTTATGCCAGGAATTTTTAAAGTTCCGTATAATAAGATTATCCAAACTTTAGAAGAAGTTGTTGAAAGTGGTGTACATTCTATAATTCTTTTTGGTATACCAAGGCTACGAAATACTATGGGTACAGCAGCAAATTCCAAAAATGGGATAGTACAAAAATCTCTCAAGTTGATAAAATCAAATTTTGGAAACAAAATTTCGACTATTACTGATGTATGTATTTGTCAATATAACAATACTGGTCACTGTGGATTATTTAAAAAGACAAAAAAAGTAGTTGATAACGACTTGACAATTGAACTATTATCCGATATTGCACTGAGTCATGCAATAGCAGGGGTAGATATTGTTGCACCATCATCCATGATGGATGGACAGGTTAAAAGAATAAAAGAAAAATTAGATATCAATGGTTATAATAAAATAAAAATTTTATCATTTTCTGCGAAACAATCTTCATCATTGTACAAGCCCTTCAGATCAGAAACGTTTTTTCACTCAACCAATGAAATAGATAAATCCACATATCAAGTACCGTATCACAATCCAAGGGAAATACTGAGAGAAATTGAGACTGATATTCACGAAGGGTCAAATATGGTTATGATTAAACCAGCAATGTCGTCCCTGGATCTCATATATAGAATCAAAAAGATATGTACTATCCCTTTAGTTGTTCAGATCGTATCAGGGGAATATTCTATGATAAAAGCGGCTTCTACAATTGGTTTGTTTGATGAAACTATGTATATCTTAAATTTAATTTCCGCTCTCAAACGATCAGGTGCTGATAAAATTATAACTTATTCTTCATTAAACATTTCTAAATTTTTAATATAGTCATTAATGTTGAATTCTTTAGATGAGACACAGTTATATATAATAAATATATCAAACGATTTATCCCGCGATAGCTCAGCCTGGTAGAGCTTTCGGCTGTAGTAGTTGGCTTATTTAGCTAACCGTATTTTCAGCCTATCAGGCTCACATTAACAGAAACCGAATTGTCGCAGGCTCAAACAAAATAACTATTTCGTTATTATGGGGCAAATCCTGCTCGCGGGATACAAAAGTTTTGGGATTAAAAACTGGAAGAAATTTTATTGTCTTACAAATCTTTCAAATCATTACTAGCGATTCCTACACTCTTGTATATAGTATTATCAAATTGGACTCGCCACTTTAAGTAACTCTCAATGCTACTAAATTGTTAAATTCACTAGTGTATCCTCTGTCAAATTAATAATTAAATATAACGAGATAAACTGAATTTATTCTTAACATGTCAGAGTGATA
>Ga0190275_10004073_pt1 | contig 10505 bp, 8 predicted proteins | sample Popmic550T_FD_133745 | JGI IMG/M metagenome (GOLD analysis project Ga0190275, IMG submission 133745) | Populus adjacent soil microbial communities from riparian zone of Yellowstone River, Montana, USA - 550 T | ecosystem: Environmental > Terrestrial > Soil > Riparian zone > Trees stand | place...
CATCGGCGCGCTCATTTTCTCGACCACGCTCATCGCCGTCACCGCGTGCGGTTCTTCCGATACCGCATCCTCGACGACCGCCCAGGCCACCCCGTCCGCACTGGCCAGCTCGGCGGCCACCTATTCGGCGGCGCCGACGACCACCAGCGCTGCGCCCCTGCCCGATTCGGAGCGCTGGCACCCCGCCAAGCACCTCGCGCCGGCCGCCGGCTGGGCCAGCAATCCCAGTGGCCTGGTCTTCGAGAACGGCACCTACCACGCCTTCTACCGGCACAACCCCTCCGGCGATGACGCCGCCGGGGCGATCGACTGGGCGCACTCCACCAGCACGGACCTCGTCAACTGGACCGAGCAGCCGGTCGCGATCCCTGGCACCGCCGACTCGCAGGTACTGACCGGCTCGATCGTCGTCGACCAGGACAACACCTCCGGCCTCGGCTCCGCAGAGGCGCCGCCCATGGTGGCCATCTACACCACCACCGGCGGCGACGAGCAGGCCCAGTCGCTGGCCTACAGCACCGACCACGGCCAGACCTGGGAGGAATACTCAGACAACCCGGTGCTCAGGGCCGAAAGTTCGGACGAGCCGCTGCGCGACCCGAAGGTGTTCTGGTACGAGCCCGGCGGCTACTGGGTGATGGTCGGTGCCGTCACGGCCGACTTCAAGGTGCAGCTCTTCAGGTCAGAGAACCTCACCGACTGGGACTTCATGAGCGAAGTCTCCGGCGTCGGCGCGCAGGCGGGCCTCTGGGAGAGCCCAGACCTGTTCCCGCTCCCGCTGGACGGCGACGCTTCGAACGTCAAGTGGGTGATGCCGGTCAGCACCAACTCCGGCTCCGCGGCCGGCGGGTCCGGAGTGCAGTACTTCGTCGGATCCTTCGATGGCGAGACCTTCGAACCGGAACCACTCGGCCCGGCCGGGGTCGGCGCAATCCAGCCCGGCGAAATGCACTCGTGGATGGACTGGGGATCGGACTACTTCGGTGCCTCCACCTTCAATAACGCCCCCAACGGCCGGCTGGTCGCGCTCGCCTGGATGAACAACTGGCACTACGCGGAGGCCGTCCCGACGACAGGTTGGCGCGGGTCGATGACCCTGCCGCGCGAGCTGTCCCTGGCCACCGTCGATGGCACGCCGCGCCTGCTGGGGACCGTCCCGGCCGAGGCCGCCACCGCGCTGGCCGGCACCGCCCCCTCGTTCTCGGAGGCGACCCTGCAGATCCCGAACGGCAGTCGGAAACTCGATGACGACGCCAGCGGCACCAACCTGTTGATCCAGGCCACCCTGGTCCCGGGCGACGGCGCGGTTGCCGGGCTCACGGTGCTCGGCAACGCCACCGGTCAGCGCGGCACCCGCATCCAGTACGTCAAGGAGACCGGCATCCTGCAGGTCGACCGCACCCAATCGGGCAAGACCGACTTTTCCGGCGCGTTCTCCGGCGGGGCCGCGGCCGCCGTGCCGTTGACCGACGGCAAGCTCAACCTGACCATCGTGGTCGACGGTTACAGCGTCGAGGTCTTCGGCGGCAACGGCAATGCTGTGCTGAGCTCGCTGGTGTTCCCGCCGGCCGGCGACGACAAGGTCGCGGTGTTCTCCGGCGGCGGCAAGGCCACCGTCGAGAACCTCAGCGTCACGAAGCTGACCAGCGCCGCCTGAGCCTGACTGAGCCGTCTTCATTTGCCGCCGCGGGGCGGGTCTTCCCTTTCGGGAGGACCCGCCCCGCTCCGCGTTGTGCAGTTTCGAAAAATCTCGAGCGGCACGTCGATCCGGGTTTGGCTTGTTCGTAGAGGTGGTGACCAGCCGGAGACACCCGGGTCGCCGGCCTTCATCAAGGAGCAGCGCCATGACCCAGCACCTCACCAACACGCCCACGGCAACCGCGACCTCCGGCTGCGAACCAGCCGACCGGGTGACCAAGTCGCTGCTCGGCTACGGCGTGATTGCCGGACCGTTCTACGTGGCGGTGGCGCTCGCGCAAGCCGTCACCCGTGAAGGATTCGATCTCGCCCGTCACCAGTGGAGCCTGCTGGCCAACGGCGACCTTGGCTGGATCCAGATCGCGAACTTCGTGGTCACCGGCCTGATGGTGATCGCGTTCGCCGTTGGCCTGCGCCGCGCGCTCGCACCCGGCAAGGGCGCGCGGTGGGCTCCCCGGCTGATCGCGGTGTATGGGGCCAGCCTGATCGCGGCCGGCGTCTTCCGAGCCGACCCGGCGCTCGGCTTCCCGGTCGGCGCTCCCGAGCAGCCGAGCGAGATCTCGTGGCACGGCCTGATGCACTTCGCGTCCGGCGGGATCGGCTTCACCTGCTTGGCGGTCGCCTGCTTCATCCTCGGCGCGCGCTATTCCGCCGAGGGCCGGCGCGGCTGGGCGGCGTTCTCCCGGTTGACCGGCGTGGCCTTCCTGGCCGGCTTCGCGATGGTCGCGTCCAGCGGCGGCAACCAGGCCGCCAATCTCGCCTTCGTCGCTGCGATCATCCTGGTGTGGAGCTGGATGACCTGCGTTGCCGTCGATCGCTACCGCGGCGTCTCACGCTGACCATTCACGACTGAAAAGGAGAGCCAGCCATGCGATACATGATCTTGCTCAAGGGCACTCAACCAGCCACCCCGCCGCCGCCCGGATTGATGGAGGCGATCATGAACCTCGGCGCGGAGGCGACCGCGGCGGGCGCGCTGCTGGACACCGCCGGACTTGCGCCCAGCTCGGCGGGCGCCCTGGTCCAGCTCACCGGCGGCCAACTCAGCGCCATCGACGGCCCCTTCGCAGAGGCCAAGGAATTCATCAGCTACGCGCTCTACCAGGTGCGCTCCAAGGAGGAGGCGGTGCAGTGGGCGTCCCGGTTCATGCAGCTGCACCTGGACCTGTGGCCCGGCTGGGAGGGCGAGTCGCTGGTGCTCAAGGTCTTCGGGCCGGAGGACTTCGCCCCGCCGGCCTGACGCCGTCGGCACAACTCGCCCCGGGATCGCGCCTAGGCCGATCCCGGGGTCAGTTCAACCCCATTCGGGGATCGCCACACCCGACCCGACGAACGCCACACCGGGCCCGACGAACGCCACACCCGCCCTGTGGTCTGCACAACCTGCGCGGGCGTTGTGACGTCACAACGGGCCTTGTGACGTGGCGCCCCGCCGGCGAACAACTCGCGATCAATCCTCGGGGCGGCGACGTCAGCGTGGTTCGATCGACGGATGACGGGGCTCGGGGACGCTGACGCCGCGGTCGGCGAAGCGTCCAGCCCCTCCGACCGAACCCCAGCGACCGACCAAGCCACCCGGCGGACGGTCGAAGCAGTGTGGCGCATCGAATCCGCGCGGCTCATCGCCGGACTGGCCAGGGTCACCGGAGACATCGGGCTGGCCGAGGAGCTCGCCCAGGACGCTCTGGTCACGGCGCTCGAGCAGTGGCCCCGCACCGGCATTCCGCCCAACCCGGCCGGCTGGCTGATGACCACCGCCAAGAACCGGGCGATCGACACCTACCGGAGGCGAGCGGTGCACGACCGCAAGCTGCAGTTCATCGGTCACGCGTTGCCGGTGGGCCACGACCCGATCGCCAGCGAGGTCGACGACGCGCTTGACGACTACATCGGCGACGACCTGCTGCGGTTGATCTTCACCGCCGCGCACCCGGTGCTGTCCACCGAGTCCCGGGTCGCGCTGACCCTGCGCTGCCTCGGGGGCCTCTCCACCGAGGAGATCGCCAGAGCATTCCAGGTGCCCACCACAACGGCGGCCGCCCGCATCGTCAGGGCGAAGCGCACCCTGGCGAGCCATTCCGTCGCCTTCGAACTGCCGTCACCCGACCAGCTGGCCGAGCGGTTGGCGTCTGTTCTCGAGGTCATCTTCCTGATCTTCAACGAGGGCTATTCGGCCACCGCGGGTGACGATTGGCAGCGGCCCGCCCTGTGCGAGGAGGCACTCCGGCTCGGCCGGGTGCTGGCGACCCTGGTGCCGGACGAACCCGAGGTGCACGGGTTGGTCGCACTGATGGAGATCCAGGCGTCCAGATCCGCCGCCCGCACCGGACCCGCTGGCGAGCCGGTTCTGCTGACCGACCAAGACCGGCGGCGCTGGGATCGGCTACTGATTCACCGAGGGTTGGCCGCCCTGGCCCGCGCGGAGGCGCTGCCGGCGCCCATCGGTCCGTACACGCTGCAGGCCGCCATCGCGGCGTGTCACGCCAGGGCAGCCACCATCGAGGACACCGACTGGGCGCTAATCGCCACCCTCTACGCGGTGCTCGGGCACGTCTGGCCAACTCCGGTTGTCGAGCTCAACCGGGCCGTCGCGGTCGGCATGTCGGAAGGACCAGCCGCGGGTCTCGCCATCGTCGATGCCCTGTCCGCCGCGGGCGAGCTCGCGAGCTATCCGCTGCTGCCCGCTGTCCGCGCCGACCTGCTCGCCCGGCTGGGTCGCCCCGACGACGCCAGGGCCGAGTTCGCCCGCGCGGCCGAACTCACCCGCAACGCCGGCGAACGTGCGATCTTCCTCCGCCGGGCTTCCTCGATCTAGATCGCTACCGCCTGGTGTCGTCCTGCCGGAAATTCAGGTGCGCCCGAGACGGCGTCGGCCCCCGCTGACCCTGGTAGCGCGACCCGTATTCGGCGGATCCGTAGGGGTGCAGCGACGGTGAGGTGAGCCGGAACAGACACAGCTGGCCGATCTTCATCCCGGGCCAGAGGGTGATCGGCAGGTTCGCGACGTTCGACAACTCCAGCGTGATGTGGCCGCTGAAGCCCGGGTCGATGAAACCGGCGGTCGAGTGGGTCAGCAGCCCCAGCCTGCCCAGCGAGGACTTCCCCTCCAGCCGGCCTGCGAGGGAGTCGGACAGCGTCACACCTTCGAAGGTCGACCCAAGGACGAACTCCCCCGGATGCAGCACGAACGCGTCCTCGCCGTCGACCTCGACCAGCGTGGTCAGGTCGTCCTGCTGCACCTTCGGGTCGATATGGGTGTACCGGGAGTTGTTGAAAACCCGGAAGTAGCGGTCCAGTCGCACGTCGATGCTGGACGGCTGGATGAGCGACGGGTCGAAGGGGTCCAGGCCCAGCGACCCGGCCTCGATCTCCGCGAGCAGGTCACGGTCGGACAGCAGCATTGGGCGAGCCTAATCGGGACGTCTTGCCGTGACGAACGTCGCGTTGTTTCGCCGCACAGGCGTCGGTCACTCTTGAAGGAGCATCCTGGGTGGGCAGCACCCGGAGCTGCGTCAAGGATGCCGCCGCCGAACGACCGGCCTGTGACGATCCTGCACGACTTGTGAGTCACCGGGGACCGATGCCGTTCTTCTCGAACGCGTCCGTTTCGGCTGACGTGCACCTCTGGATCACCATCAGCACCACGCGATCGACGTACAACAAGGGGAAACAGATATGACGGAGGCACTGCTCTTGATCGGCCTGGTGATTGGGCTGCCGATCGTGTACTTCCACGGTAAACGGGTCGGTTTCGAACGTCACCATTGCGTCCAGGTCACGCCTTCGCAGGACCGCGCACCTCAGACGTTCGTCGTGGTGCAATGCCCGGCCTGCAGCGTGCCGGTCGAATGCGCGCTGCACGTGCAACGTTCGTTCTCCGGTGGCGTGCCGTCGGTGACCGCGACTATCGACCCGACCGACCTCGAGCACCACACGCTGACCCACATCGACGAGGTTTGGCGGGAAGCCGCCTGATCGATCGGGTCACCGTGCCGACCGCGCTTTCCGGGTCTGCGCGCCGCGACGGCGGAGCCGGGTGAGCCGCCGCACCAGGCGCATCAGCGGTCGATCGACCCCAGGTATAGTTGCCGCCGAACCACGCGGGCGTAGTTCAGTGGCAGAACTTCAGCTTCCCAAGCTGATAGCGCGAGTTCGATTCTCGTCGCCCGCTCCGAGCAGTTCGCCACGATTCAGCCCGGTCGTATTCTCGACGCGATGGCCACCGCCGCAGACATCGACCCGCTACTCGACCGCATCGGCCGCCAGCCATTCCGGGCGCAGTTCCATCTCCGCGGTCGGGAGCGGTCGATTGCTGAACACCGCGGCCCGCAGACCATGCGGCGACATGCCGCAGAGCTGATCGCGACCCGCCTGGCACCAGCGGCGCCCGCCAAGGACGGCAAGCAGACGCCGTACCGGGGCCACCCGGTGTTCGTGGGGCAGCACGCGACCGCAACCTGCTGTCGCAGTTGCTTGGAAAGGTGGCACGGCATACCAAAGGGCCGGGTGCTCACGCAAGAAGAACGCGAGTACGTCTTCGAAGTGATCTGCCGGTGGATCGAACGCGAACTCGCGGCGGAACCGTCAGGAATTACCCACCATGGAGTTCGGCGGGGCGACCCGAATCAATAGTTCGTCGGTCACGGTAGCCCGCAGCGGGAGCCGCCCGTTGCTGGTGACGTCGACGGCGATGTCACGAAGCTTGCGGTTGCTGTGCTGGCTGGCCGCCACCAGCAACTGAAAAGCGGGAGCCGCGGCCAGGCGGTGGTTGGTCATCAGGATACCGATAGCGGTGCCGATGATTCGGTTGCTTTCCAGCCCGGCCCGGATCTGCTCGCCGCGGGCCTGTGCCGCGGCGACGGCTGACTCCCGGAGCAGGGCGAGTTCGTGGTTGGCGTGCACCCGGGCGAGTAGTTCGTCGGTGGAGAACGGTTTGGTGACGTAGTCGTCGGCGCCGGCAGCCAGTCCGTCGGCGATGGCTTCCGCGCCGTGCCGGGCGGTGAGCACGATCATCGGGGTGCGTTCGGTGGCCGGATGCCGCCGCAACTTCCCGATCAACCCGAGCCCGTCACCGCCGGGCAGCACCACGTCGGTAATCACCAGGTCCGGGGCATCTGATGATCCGCCGATCAGATCCAACGCCGTTTCGGCGTCTGCGACGGCCCGCACGGTCCACCCATCACCGGTGAGCAGTCGGGTGAGGAACTCCCGCAGGTCGGTGTCGTCTTCGACCAATAGCACCGACGAATTCCGGCTGCCAGTACCAGCCTGCCCGGGTTCTGCGGTCGTCGTGATAGTCGGGTGCGTGGCAACGGCGAGCATCGGAACGGTGACGGTGAAGGTGCTTCCCTGGCCTGGGGTGCTGTCCAGTTCGAGACGGCCACGATGGGCGTTCACCAGGTCGGCCACGACCGCCAATCCGATCCCGGCACCCTGCTCGCCACTGTCGTTTGCCCGGTAGAACCGGTCGAAGACCAGCTGCTGCTGATCAGCGTCGATCCCGTCGCCGGTGTCGGCGACGGTGAGAACCGCTTCGGTGTCGGTCGCGGCGAGCTGGATCCGGATACCTCCTCTTGGGGTGTACTTCAAGGCGTTGGAGACCAGGTTGGTGACGATCGTCGACCACATCGCCCGGTCCACCGCGACCGTCATCGGGGCGTCGGGCATCTCGACCGTGAACTCCAGGCCGGCGTGTTCGGCGGTGGCCCGGAACATGCTGCAGGTCTCCGCGGTGAGGTCTGACAGGTCCGTGGGCTGCCGGTTCGGGTTCAGGGTGCCGGCCTCCGCACCGGAGAAATCCAGCAATGCGTCAACCATGGTGTGCAGGCGTTCCGCTGCCCGCAGCGCCGCCTGCAGATCCAGCAGTTCGGCCGCCGGGCGATCCGCGGAACCAGCTAGCAGGTTCCGCAGCGGCGCCAATAGCAATGTCAAGGGGGTCCGCAGCTCGTGGCTGACGTTCTGGAAGAACTCCATCTTCGCCCGGTCGAGGTCTGCCAACACCGACGACCGCAACCGCTCCACCTCGTACGCGACGGTGTCACCCAACGCGACCCCGAGTTGCCGGGCGATCACCGTGAGGAACGCCCGGTATTCCGCATTCAACATCCGGTACGGATTCACCCCGACCGCCAGCACCCCGATCGGTTCCGGACGGCCGCTGACGGTCAACGGCAGCAGCACTGCGCTCTCCGGGGTCAACGGTCCCAACGGTCCTGCTAGGAACGCCGCCGGCGCCGCCTCCCGCAGCCCGTTGACCTCCTCAGTCCGACCAGAATGCAGGACCTTGCCGAGCGGCCCACCCGGATCGTCGTCCGGGTCTGTCACTCCAGGGACAGTCGCGTCCGGGGCCAGCCCGTAGTCCGCGACCTTTCGCAGCGGCCCGCCCTCCTCGCGCAGGAACGCCACCGCAAATGGCATCGTCTCCCGCGCGGTGGCCAGCACTCGCAGTACCGCCCGGCACGTTTCCGCCGGGTTGCCGGCATCCGTGACGGACACCGCGCCCAGTTCCCGGACCACCCGCATCCGGCGCGCGTACAGGACCTTCGCAGTTGTCTCGGTGGAGACGGTCAAGACCCCGGCCGTGCTGCCGTCCACATCATCGATCGGGCTGTGCGAATAGCTGAAGTAGCACTCCTCCGGATAGCCGTGGCGCAGCATGATCTGCTGCTCGTCCTCGGCGTGCATGGTTTCCCCTTGCACCACCACCCGGTCGAGACGTTGACCCACCCGATCCCACACCTCCGGCCAGGTGTCTTTCGCCGGGCGGCCCAGCGCCGCCGGGTGCTTCCCGCCGAGCACCACCGCGAACGCGTCGTTGTACAGCGCCACCCGCTGCGGACCCCAATGGATCACGATCGGGAAACTCGACGCCAGGCACCCTCGCACCATCGTCCGCAGCACCGGCGACCAGGACCGGATCGGGCCGAGTGACGTCGCGGACCAATCGATCCGCCGGATCAGGTCCCGAACCTGACCAGGTCCGTCGAACACCCGAGCATCCGGTTCCAGTGACGCCACGACGCTCTCCTTCCATGCTCGACTGGGCCGCCCAATGAGACCAATCGTAGGCAGCAATGCCGACGGCCACCCCCGGAAGCGGGGTCGACCTCGGTGTGTGTGGCAGACGTGGCTGCCGTCCGGCCGAGTTGTGGGATGTGCGCCCAACCGGATTGATTGGTACGTCAGGTGGTAACAGCCCTGCTACGGGTGCGTCGCATCGGAACCCGGGTTTGGGCGGCCCCCGAGGCCTGGCCGGTTGAGTCAACAGCCGGTCGGGCCGACCCGCCGCAACGCGGATCTCCGGAACCCAAACTCTCGGGAGGTCATGCTGCCACCGGAATGAACGCCGAACAGCAGGCACGTGATCAGCACGTCTCAAAACTATTTCCCGGCACATTGGAAAGGACCGAGCATGACCGAACCCGCAAACCTGGCCGAAACCTACTTTCGGGCATGGAAGGGCAAGGACTTCGACACCCTGCGCTCCGTGCTTGCCGACGACGCCACCTTTCGTGGCCCCCTCGGCACAGCGGACGGCGGCGATGAATGCATTGCCGGCCTGCGGGGCATGTCGCAGATGATGACCGACATCGTCGTGCGGAAAAGGTTTGTCGACGGAGCGGATGTCCTGACCTGGTACGACCTGCACACCGGGCAAGCCCCGCCCTGCCCGACGGCCAACTGGATGCACACCGAAAACGGCAAGATCGTTAAAATCCGAGCGGTGTTCGACCCGCGCCCGCTATTGTCCTGATCGGTCCGTGGGAATGGGAAATGTGCAGCATCCATTACAGAGAAACGACAATGCCTCACTAAATTGCGTCTTCACGATAATGCGGTTTCGCGGCTATAGCGCCTGCGGCGAGCCCTGCGCAGCGGCCGAGCGTGGCTATCGCATCCCCTGCCAGCAGTCGTAATCTTGCCCGATGACGGACCAGACGACCTGGAACCGGGTCGACCAGTATCTCGGCGGAAAGCTGCTCAAATCGGATACGGCGCTCGAAGTCGCCCTCGCGTCCAGCGACGCTGCCGGTATGCCGGCCATCGCGGTCTCGCCGCTGCAGGGCCGACTGCTGGAGCTGATCGCGCGCAGCACCGGCGCCCGGAAAGTGCTGGAGATCGGCACCCTCGGTGGCTACAGCACCATCTGCCTGGGCCGGGCCGTCGGACCGTCAGGCCGCGTCGTCTCACTCGAGTACGAGCCCCGGCACGCGGATGTCGCGCGCGGCTCGATCGCCGCGGCGGGGCTGTCCGACGTGGTGCAGGTCCGGGTCGGAAGGGCGCTCGAACTCTTGCCCGGGGTACTGGCGGACGGGATCGGCCCGTTCGATCTGGTGTTCATCGACGCGGACAAGGCGAGCAACGCGGATTATGTCGATTGGGCCCTGCGGCTGGCCAGGCCGGGGTCGGTCGTCATTGTGGACAACGTGGTCCGGGGCGGTGCCGTCGCCGATCCAGACAATCAAGCGGCAGACGCTCGCGGCAACCGGCGAATGTTCGATCTACTCGAGGGCGACGACCGGCTGGATGCCACCGCCATCCAGACGGTCGGGGCGAAGGGCTACGACGGTTTCGTCTACGCCGTCGTGCGCTGACGACACCCGGATCATCGGTAGTTGAGCTCAGCGAGTTCGGTGGCCATCCTGGTGCGGAACGCCGGGAGGTGGCCGAGCATCGGCAGCACGATGTTGCGCGCACCGCGTACCGCTGGGTTTCGAGTGGTGGCGATCCTGGTCATCCGATCGGTGAAGGCCACGACCCGCTGCGCGACCGGGCGGCGCTGAGCCTCGTAGTCGTCCAACCGACCG
>Ga0190275_10004074_pt1 | contig 10500 bp, 6 predicted proteins | sample Popmic550T_FD_133745 | JGI IMG/M metagenome (GOLD analysis project Ga0190275, IMG submission 133745) | Populus adjacent soil microbial communities from riparian zone of Yellowstone River, Montana, USA - 550 T | ecosystem: Environmental > Terrestrial > Soil > Riparian zone > Trees stand | place...
CTCAGCCTGTTCCTCTGCGGCATCGCCGGCCTCGCTGTGACCGGGCTAATCATCTGGATCACGGAGTACTATACCGGCACGAACTATCGGCCGGTCCGGTCGATCGCCCAGGCTTCGGTCACGGGCCACGGCACCAACGTCATCCAGGGGCTCGCGATCAGCCTCGAATCCACCGCCTTGCCGACCCTCGTCATCTGCGTCGGCATCATCGTCTCGTACCAGCTCGCCGGCCTGATCGGCATCGCCTTCGCGGCGACCGCGATGCTGGCGCTGGCCGGCATGGTCGTCGCCCTGGACGCCTACGGCCCGGTTACCGACAATGCCGGCGGCATCGCCGAAATGGCCGGCATGGAGGACGATGTCCGCGAGCGTACCGACAAGCTCGACGCGGTCGGCAACACCACTAAGGCGGTGACCAAGGGCTATGCGATCGGATCGGCGGGCCTGGCCGCTCTGGTCCTGTTCGGCGCCTATACGACCGACCTCCAGCGCTTCCAGAGCGAGCTCGGCATCGGCATCGACGGCGTCGATTTCAGCCTCTCCAACCCCTATGTGGTCGTCGGCCTCCTGCTCGGCGCCTTGCTGCCCTATTTGTTCAGTTCGATGGGCATGACCGCGGTCGGCCGCGCTGCGGGCAACGTGGTGATCGACGTGCGCAACCAGTTCCGCGATAACCCCGGCATCATGGACGGCACGTCGCGGCCAAATTACGCCCGCACCGTCGATCTCGTCACCAAGGCGGCGATCAGGGAGATGATCCTCCCCTCGCTGCTGCCGGTGCTGGCGCCGATCGCCGTCTTCTTCGGCATCCAGGCGATTGCGGGCCGCGAGAGCGGTTTCGCGGCGCTCGGCGCGCTGCTGCTCGGCGTGATCGTCTCGGGGCTGTTCGTCGCCATCTCGATGACCTCGGGCGGGGGCGCCTGGGACAATGCCAAGAAATATATCGAGGACGGCCATTATGGCGGCAAGGGCTCGGAAGCGCACAAGGCCGCGGTCACCGGCGACACTGTCGGCGATCCCTATAAAGACACCGCCGGCCCGGCCGTGAACCCGATGATCAAGATCACCAACATCGTCGCCTTACTTCTGCTCGCGGCCCTGGCCGGGCACGCCGGCTGATCCTTTCGCGCAAACAAGAAAAGAAGCTCGCCGGACCTGCGTCCGGCGGGCTTTTTTCTTGCCTTTCAATGGTTAGGCCATCCGCTTATGCTGCCGGTCGGATAGGGGCTTATGATCATCTTCAGGAAATTCGCGGCGGCTCTTGGCGCGACCGCCCTGATTCTTTCGGCGCCTCTCGGTGCCCAAGACCCGCAGCCCGCGAACACGGCCGCACCCGCCTCTGCCGAAAATGCGGGCGCGCCGATTCCGATCGAACATTTCTCCGCCCTGCCCTTTCTCACCGACGCCCTGCTTTCGCCCGACGGGCGGCGCATCGCCGCGCGATTCTCCCAGGAGGGCAGCGATGGTATCGCGATCTGGACGCTGGGCGAGGGCGCCGGGCAGGAGCCGTTGCGGGTTCCCGCGAGCGGCAGCGAATCGTTTCAATGGGCCAGCGACACGCGGCTCCTAATCACCGTCAATCTGATATTCGTCGTCGTCGCAGGCAGTGCGGTGCTGCCGATCCGGCTGCAGCGCGTCCACAGCTATGACCTCGAGGCGCGCAAGCTCACCTCGCTCGGGCCGGAGGCGGGTTTCCTCCAGGATGTGATCTTCATCGATCCGGCGGGGCGCTACGTCCTGCTGTCCAACCAGGAGCGGCTCGATCGGTCCCCCAATGTGTTGCGGGTCGATCTCGCCACCGGCGAATCGGTCGAAGTCCAGCGCGCGCAGCGCGGCGTTTCGAGCTGGTTCGCCGACAGCGAGGGCGTCGTCCGGGTCGGCGTCGATTATGGCGAGCGCCGCACCCGTATCTATTATCGCGCCGACGCCCAGGCCCAACTGGCGCTGGTCGAGACGCGGCGCAACCTTGCCGATAGCAGCGTCATCGACGCGGTGCGGTTCGTCACCAACACCAGCCGTGGCTTGATCGTCACCAATGCCGAAACCGGCCGCTTCGCCGTTTATGAATATGACTTCGCGACCGATGCGCGCGGCGCGACCTTGTTCGCGCACCCCGAGGTCGACGTCACCCGCGGCATTTTCGGCCGCGACGGGCGCCTCGATGGTGTCGTCTACGAGGATGACAGACCGCGCGTACGCTGGCTCAATCCGGAGTTGGAGCGCCTCCAGGCGCGCATCGACCGGACCTTTCCCGACCACACCAACCTGATCCTCAACGCCAGCCGCGACGGCAACCGGGTCCTGATCTTCTCCACCGCGGCCGACGATTCCGGAACCTATTACATCTTCGACCAGGCGGCGCGGCGCATGGAAATCTTCGCCAGCCCCTATGATTCCCTGATCGGCCGCAGGCTCGCGCCGGTCCGCGCGGTAAGTTACCAGAATCGCGACGGGCTCATGATCCACGGTTATCTGACGCTGCCGCCGGGGCGGCCCGAGCGTGGCCTGCCGCTGATCGTGCTGCCCCACGGCGGCCCTTTCGTGCGCGATAGCTGGGCGTTCAACCCCGAAATCCAATTCCTCGCCAGCCGCGGCTATGCCGTCTTTCAGCCCAATTTTCGCGGCTCGACCGGCTATGGCCGCGACTTCGTCGAGCGCGGCTACGGCCAATATGGCGCCGGCATGATCGACGATATCGACGCCGGCGCCGATTGGCTGGTCCGCGAGGGCATCGCCGATCCAGGGCGAATCTGCATTATGGGAAGCTCCTATGGCGGCTATGCGGCAATCTGGGGGGCGATGCGCAGCCCCCAGCGCTACCGGTGCGCGATCAGTCTCGCCGGGCCGACCGACCTCCCGGGGATGTTGCGCCACGACACCCGCTTCTTCCTCGCCCGACGCTATGCGCGCGAATTGCGGCTGCGGCTCCAAGGCGAGCAACGCGTCGATCTCAACGCGATCTCGCCGCTGCGGCATCCCCAAATGCTGCGGGTTCCGCTCCTCCTCGCCCATGGCGAACGCGACGTGACCGTGCCGATCGACCAGTCCCGCCGCCTGGTCCGCGCGCTGGAGCGGGCGGGGATCGCCAATGTCGAGGCCGTCTTCTATCCGAAATCGGGCCACGGCTTCACCGATGCCGGCGAGCGGGCCGACTATCTGGGCCGTGTCGAAGCCTTCCTCGCCCGGCACAATCCTGCCGAAGCGCCGGCTGCGCCCGCCGCGTCCCGCTAAGGAAGGCCGGGGTTTTCAATTCGGCGCTGAGCGGCTAAGTGCGGCCGGCCCATTTTGACCCAGGGATTTGAATGGCCAAGGAAGAACTCCTCGAGATGCGCGGGCAGGTGGTCGAGCTGCTGCCCAACGCCATGTTCCGCGTGAAACTCGAAAACGATCATGAGATCCTCGGCCACACCGCCGGCAAGATGCGCAAGAACCGGATCCGCGTGCTGACCGGCGACGAAGTCCTGGTCGAGCTGACCCCCTACGATTTGACCAAGGGCCGGATTACCTACCGCTTCAAATAGGCTAAGGCCGCGCGATGCGGCTCATCCTCGCCTCTGCGTCGCCGAGACGGCTCGATCTGCTCGCGCGGATCGGCGTCGTGCCCGACGCGGTCATCCCCGCCGAGATCGACGAGACGCCGGGCAAGGGCGAGCCGCCGGTCGCTTATGCGCGCCGCATGGCCGCGGCAAAGGCGGCGGGGGTCGCGCAAGCCGGCGCGCTGGTCCTTGCCGCCGACACGGTGGTCGCGGTCGGCCGGCGCATCCTTCCCAAGACGGAAACCGAAAGCGAGGCGCGGGCCGCCTTGTCGCTGCTCTCCGGCCGGCGCCACCGCGTCCATTGCGCCGTCACCCTGATCGACGCCGAGGGCAGGGCGCGGCACCGCCTTTCAAGCTCGATCGTCGCGTTCAAGCGGCTCGGCGACGAGGAGCTCGCCGCCTATCTGGCCGGCGGCGAATGGCACGGCAAGGCCGGCGGCTATGCGATCCAGGGCCGGGCCGAGGCGCTCGTGCGGAGGATCTCCGGCTCTTATTCAGGAGTGGTCGGGCTTCCCTTGTTCGAGACCCGCGCTTTGCTGCGCGCCGCGGGCTACCCGCTTGGCTGAGTGGCTCTTCGAGGACGGAATCGGCGAGGATCGCGCGATCCTGGTCGAGGACGGGGCGATTGTCGAAGCCGCGATCGAGTTGTCCGGGCTGCGCGCCGGCGCAGTGGTCGCGGCCCGCCTGGCCGATATCGCTGGCATCGCCACGCTCGACGACGGCAGCGAGGCGATCGTCTCGCCGCTGCTCCCCGGCCTCACCGAGGGCGCGGCCTTTTACGCGGAAGTGATCCGCGAGGCGATTCCCGAGCGCGGCCGGCCCAGGCCCGCCAAATTGCGGCCGACCGACCTGCCGCTTCGTCCCGGGCCGAGCCTGGCGGACCGGATCGGCAGCCCGGCACCGCTCGCGCGCCACGGCCCGAACCTGTTCGAGCAAGCGGGTTGGTCCGAGCTGCTCAACGAAGCGGCGACGGGCGAGATCGCCTTCGAAGGCGGAGCTCTGCGCATGAGCGTGACGCCGGCCATGACTTTGTTCGACGTGGACGGCAGGCTGGCGCCGGGCGCACTCGCCGAAGCGGGCGCGGCGGCTGCGGCAAAAGCAATCCTTCGGCTCGCCATAACGGGCTCTATCGGGATCGACCTTCCCACTTTGCCGCGCGCGGGGAGGCAGGCCGCGGCGGCGGCCATCGACGCGATCCTGCCGCGGCCGTTCGAGCGCACCGCCGTCAACGGCTTCGGCTTCCTTCAAATCGTGCGGCGGCGCACGCGGCCGTCGATTCCCGAAACGCTCCTTGCCGACCCGATCGGCGCCGCCGCGCGGGCGCTTTTGCGGCGCGCGGAACGGGCGAGCGGCCCGCTGATTCTGCACGCGGCGCCCCGGATCGTCGCCCGCCTCGAAGCCGCTCCCGACTGGCTGGCCATGCTGGAGCGCCGGGTGGGCGGCGCGGTCACCTTGCGGCCCGAGCCCGGTCTTGCCATATCGGCGGGGCATGTCGAGAGCCGCACGATCCAATAATTGCCCGCTTTGCGGCAAGCCGGCCGCTGCCGAACACAAGCCCTTCTGCGGCCAGGGCTGCCGCGACCGCGACCTCTTGAACTGGCTCGGCGAGGGGTATCGCGTGCCCGGCCCGCCCGCCGATCCGGACGCCGTCGAGCCCGGCGACGACGGGCTGGACAGCGAGCGCCAAGCGCCTCTATAGGCGCGGCCTCCGCGCTCGTCGGATAGGCCCAGGTAGCTCAGTTGGTAGAGCACGTGACTGAAAATCACGGTGTCGGCGGTTCAATTCCGTCCCTGGGCACCATTCCTCAATAATCCCGATTATAGCGGATGTTGACGTTGGTGCCGCTGTTCGAGCCGAATGCCGAAAGCAGGCTCAGAGTCCGCGACAGCGAGATTTCGAGCTGGGTGGCGGTGAAGCCCTTCGCGTCGGTGATGATCTCGACATAGATGTCGTCGGAGAGATACATGCCCGCCGCGACCGCGGTGCCGCGCCCGGTGGCGGTGTCGGCGTCGACCAGGCGCAGCCGGTCGATCCCGGTCGCCGACCTGAGGCGGCCGAGCGGATTGAGCCCGCCGCTGCTGCCGCGCAGCGAGTTCAATGAGGCGGCGAGCTGGACCGCCTGAAGCGCCGAAATCTGCGTCACCGAGCTGCCGAACAGGATGCGCGCGACGATCTCGTCCTGCGGCAGGCCCGGCGAGGAGGTGAAGGCGATTTGCGGGTTGTTCGACCGGCCGGTGACGTTGATTCCGACCTCGACCTGTTCGATGTCGCTGGTCGCGACAAGATCGATCTGCGGGTTGGCCGGCCGCTCGCCGGTGAAGACCACCAGCCCGCTCTGAAGCCGGAAGCGACGCCCGGCGAGGCCCAAGGTGCCGCGGATCAGCTCGACCCGGCCGGCCATTGCGGGCGTCCGGGTCGTGCCCTGGACGCGAAGATCCGCCTGCCATTCCGATTCCATCCCCATGCCCGAGACGTAGACTCGGTTGTCGGCGTTGAGGCGGATGTCGAGCCGCCAGATGCTCGGCACCCCATTTTGCGCATCGTGCTCGCCGGGCGGCCGCAGCGGCTCGCCGCGGCGGCGCACGCCGGCGAGCTGGGGCACTTCGGCGGCGGCCTGGCGGACAATCTGGTAGCGCGCTTCGCCCAGTTCGAGCTCGCCGCTGATCAGGGCGCCCCCGCGATTGTTGACGATGTGGAGGTTGCCGGTCGCGGTTCCCGAGAGATCGTCGCTGCGCGCCAGCCGGGCGTTCTGGAACTGGAGGCGAAGGTCGATCGGGAAACCGGCGGCCGAGGCGAGGCCGATACTTCCGCTGCCCTCGATCGTCCCGTCGCCGGCGCGGCCCGCGAGCCGCGTGATATCCAGCTGGGCGGCGCTGAAACGGCCGTCGATCGCGAGATTGGTGACCCGCGTGCCGTAGGTCTCGTTGTGATAGGTCAGATTGTTGGCGCGAACGACGCCCGTGAACAAAGGCGCCTGCACCCTTCCCGAGAAATCGGCGGCGATGCCGATCGGACCGGTCAGCTGGTGGCCCGGCAGGTTGGTAAGCGACATCGGCACATCGGCGGGACCGTTATAGCGGATGCCGCCGGCGAGCGGGGCGGCCAGCAGTCGCGTCGTCCAGGATCCGGCGGCGGGCCCGAGCGGCTGCAGCCGCGCCTGAAGGCGGCCGATAATTGCCCCGCCGCGCCGGACGATCGCCGCCATCTGGCCGCCTTCGGGGCGCAGGTTTCCGGCCATGAAGACGTCGACCGGCACCGAGCGCATCGCGATGCCGGTGCGGGTGAATCCCGAGATGTTGAGCCGCGCTTCGGCGCGCGGGAAGCTGTCGTCGGACGGCTGGGCGAAATCCATGCTGCCGCTCGCCTGCCCGCCGAGGCCGAGACTGGGCGAGAAGGCGTTGAGCATCGAGAGGTCGAAGCTGTCGAGCCGCGACTGGATGACGAGGCCGTCGCCCCAGACGCCGGCAAGGCGGATGCGGCCGCGCTCGAGCGCGATCGTCACCGGCGCCAGCCGCCAGGCGGCGCCCTCGCGATGCACCTGCGCCGGCTGGGCGAAGCGGAAGCCGACATTGTTGATCTGCCCCTGCGCCGCGGCGCGGATAAGCTCGGGCGACACCTCGGCGTTGGCGGCGATCCGGAACGGCACCGCGCGCCGACCTTCGGCGAACAGCTGCGCGGTGCCCGTCCCGCCGAGCAGATTGGCGCGGACCCGCGCGCGCTGGACGAACAGGTCGCCGCTGCTGAGGCCGGCCAGCTGGGCGTCGCCCTGGATCGAGATTTGCGGGGAGAGGATGATCGTCGCCTGGACGATCGCCCGCTGGATTATGACCGGCGTGTCGCCCGGGGTGCGCGCGCCGTTGGCGGTCGCAGCGATGTCGATCCGCTGGTAGCGGCCGGCGGCGGCCAGTTGCACCGTCCCTTCGATGCCCTGGCCGGCCATGGTCAGCGTACCCGCATAAGGCCCGGCGGCGGTCCGGACGATCCGCCCTTGGAAATCCACGCCGGCGAAGGTCAGGCGGCGAACGTCGATCGTCATCGGCCCTCGGCCCGACAGGACGACCACGTCGGCCGAGAAAGGCCCGTAAGCGGATTCGCCCGTCGCCTCGATCGCCCAGCCGCCGGCGACCGCGCGGACATTGGCGATGAGGTTGCTGAGGCCGATGCCGAAGCCCGGATTGGCCGCCACCAGCGCGACCCGCGGCGCGCCCGCCGTGCCGGTGACGTGGACGGTGAGCGGCCCATAAGCGTCGCTGACGCCGTTGAAGCGCAGGTCGAGGCCGCCGTCGCGCCGGTAGGTCCCGCCGCCCGAAGTGACGCGCAGGTCCGGGGCCGCGACCAGAACGTTGGTGACGCGGACCAGGCCCGAAGGCTCCATCGCGATCAGCGCGGTGATCGTGGCGTCGCCGCCCAGGAGGTCGCGGATCGTGTCGTTGTCGATCCGGCGGCTGCGCGCGGCGATGCGGCCGGTGAGGCCAAAGCCGCTCGGGCCGGAGGTCATGTCGAGATTGGTGTCGACGTCGAACAGGCCGACCCCTGCGACCAGATAATTGTTCACCCGGCCTTGCAGTCCGGCGAGATAGCGGCCGGCGGCGATGTCGAAGGCGATGGCCAGCCGCGCGTTCACCCGATCCGAGCGCAGGATCAGATCGTCGGAGACAAGCTTCAGTCCGTCGACCCCGACCTCGCCGTTTAGCGTGACGTTCTCGAGCGTGCCGCCGGCGACCAGGTCGAAGCCCAGGATCCGGCGCGCCGTTGCCGAGACCGGCACGACGATGCCGTCGGAGCGGACCCGCGCGCTGCCGACGGCGCGTAGCGCCTCGACCGTGGTGGTGCCGAAGGTCAGGCTGGCCGCGCTAAGCTGGTAGGCGACGCCCGGTGTCGCGAACTGCCCGTTCAGGACCAAGGCGAGCCGGACGTCGCGGCCGCGAAGATCGGGCGCGATCGCGCCGGGCTCGGTCAGACGGGCCGCGATGCGCAGATTCTGGAAGCGGTTCTGGCCGAGATCGATCAGCCCCTCGGCGGCCAGCGCCAGCGCCCGGCTGTTCATCCGCAGCCGGATATCCGCGCGGCGATTCTCGAGCGTCGAGATGAGGTTCATCTGGACGAGCGGGGCGGCGAGGCGCTGGGCCGGGCCGGTGAGAATCAAAGCGGGCCGGAGCGGGCCCTGGACGGTGAACGTCCCGTCGCGGCCGGAGACGGCGAGGTCGGCGAAGCCCTGGCCGCCCAAAGTCGCCCGGGCGCGGCCCTGCCAGCTGGCCCAATCGCCCTGGCCCGCGATACGCGCGGCGACCGCCCGGTCGGTGCCGATCAGGCCGGCGATGAAGCCGTCGCCAGGCCCGCGCGCGGAGAGCGCGATACCGAGCCGATTGGCCTCGGGCACCGCATCGAGGCTGAGAATCACCCGGTCGCCGCCGGCAAGGCCCGGCGCCGCCAGGGTGCGGGCGTTGAGGCCGACCTGCGCGCGGCCGTCGGCGATCTTGATCCGGCTGTCGAGGCTTAGCAAATGGCGCCGCCCGGTCACCGCCGGGTCGATCAGCAGCCGGCCGAGGCGCAAATGGCCGATATCGACGTCGATGTCGGGCAAAAGCGGGGCATTGGGATCGCCGGCGCGAAGCGCGGGCAGCCGGCTCAGCCGCGCCTCGGGAATGTCGAGGTCGCGTATGTCGATGCGGCTGGTGAAGAGATAGGCGAACGGGCGGTATTGGATATCGGCCCGCTCGGCGCGGAAGAAAACGCCTTGCGGATCGGCCAGCGAAAGGTCGAAGAGCCGCACCTCGCTGAATACCGAGCCTTCGATTCGGGCGACATGGACCTTGAGGCCCGACGCGGTTTCGAACGCGTTGATCTGGCCGACGATGAAGCGCCGCCCGGAATCGGTATTCAGCCAGGCGAGGAAGGCGCCGATCAGGAGGACGATGCCGAGGAGGGTGAAGCCCGCATATTTCGCGACGTTGCGGGCCGTGGGGCGGCGGCGGACGATGACGGCCTCGTCCGCCATCAGAAGGCCTGCCCGATCGAAACGTAGACGTTGATCAGCGACTCGCCCCGGCGCCGGCCGATCGGGGTGGCGACGTCGATCCGGACCGGCCCGAAATTGGTATAAACCCGGCCGCCGACGCCGACCCCGAAGCGCATCGAATCAAAGGTCGGGTATTGCGCCTCGTAAATCTGGCCAGCGTCGATGAAGGCGACCACGCCATAATTGCCAAAGCGATAGCGGCCCTCCACGGCGAACTCGGCGAGGCTTCGCCCGCCGAGCGGCACCGCGATCGTCGCCGGCGCATCGTCGGGATTTGCCGGGTCGAAATCGGGGTTCGGCAGGATCTCCCTTGGCCCCAGTTCCTGGAAGCCGAAGCCGCGGACCGAGCCCCCCCCGCCCGCATAAAGCCGCCGCGACGGCGCGAGCTCATCGCGCGCGATGCCGAAGATCGAGCCGAACCGCGCGCGGCCGGCCAGGACGAAACTCTCGCCGACAGGGTAATAGACGCTGCCTTCGATCAAATTGCGGAGGTAGAAGCCGGCGCTGCCGTGGAGCGAGGCTTCGGGGTTGATCCGGGCGAGCAGGCGAAAGCCGCTGGTCGGGTCGAGCAGGCTGTTCGAGCGATCGTAGCCGATCTGGCCGATCAGCCCGCCGATGAAATAGGCGTCGGAGAGCGAGACCTTGGCAATGCCGTTCCTGTTCTCGTTGGTGGCGAGGATTTCGGCGCCATAGGCATAGGTCCAGCGCTTCTGCCAGATCGGCGTCGATTCCCGCGTAATCACCCCGTAGAGCCGCGTCGTATAGCCCTGGAAGGCTTCGAAATCGCGCCGTCCGATGTCGAACTGGAGCAGCAAGGCCCGGTCGCGCTGGCCCCAATTGTTGCGGCGAAAGCGGACGCTGAGATTCTGCTCCTGCGTGCCCGCGATCGCGGCAATCCGGAGCGCCCCTTCCGGCGGGAACAGGTTGCGATGCTCCCAGGCGCC
>Ga0190275_10004075_pt1 | contig 10498 bp, 8 predicted proteins | sample Popmic550T_FD_133745 | JGI IMG/M metagenome (GOLD analysis project Ga0190275, IMG submission 133745) | Populus adjacent soil microbial communities from riparian zone of Yellowstone River, Montana, USA - 550 T | ecosystem: Environmental > Terrestrial > Soil > Riparian zone > Trees stand | place...
AAGGGTGAGATCGTGGCCGGCGCGATGCCGAGCCTGACCTCCGAGAAGGCAAACCGTGTCTCCCCGCCGGCCACGGCCACGTCGGCTACGGCGACGAGGCCGGCCCCACCCCCCATCGCCGCCCCGTGGACCTTGGCTACCACGGGCTTCGGGCACTCGTCTATCGTATAGAACATCGTCGCCAGGCGGCTGGCGTCCTCCAGGTTCTCCTCGTACGAGAAGGCGGCCGTCTCGCGCATGTACCCTATGTCCGCGCCCGAGCAGATCGAGCGGCCCTCGCCCGCGAGCACCACGACCCGCACGCTTTCGTCGTCGGAGATCTCCTCGAAGCAGCGAGTCAACTCCTCGATGAGGCCCGCGTTGAACGCGTTATGCGAGTCCGGGCGTGCCAGGGTAACGGTCATCACCGCGCCATCTTCTGTCTTATGCAGGTAGTTGTAAGGCATCAGGTATCAGGCTACAGATTTCGGGTAGTACCTGGCCGCAGCCACGAGGATTCGATTGCGGTTGGTATCCATATTTGCTGGGACGTATCTCACATAGACTCCTTCCTGATGCCTACATCCTGAAGACGCCGAATTTGGTGTCTTCGAGCGGCGCGTTCGCGGCGGCAGAGAGGCCCAGCGCCAATACCATCCTCGTATCCACCGGGTCTATGACACCATCGTCCCAAAGCCTCGCGGTCGAGTGGTACGGGTTGCCTTCTTCCTCGTATTTCTCGAGGATCGGGGCCCTGAATTCGTCACGCTCGTCTTCATCCATCTCTTTGTCTTCGCGCCGCAGGTTCTCTTCCTGCACGGTGAGGAGTACGTTTGCGGCCTGCTGGCCGCCCATCACGCTGATGCGTGCGTTGGGCCACATCCAGAGGAAGCGCGGCGAGTAGGCCCTGCCGCACATCCCGTAGTTGCCGGCCCCGAAGGAACCGCCCAAGATCACGGTGAACTTCGGGACGTTGGCATTGGCGACGGCCATGACCATCTTGGCCCCATCCCTGGCGATGCCGCCGGCCTCGTACTCCTTGCCGACCATAAAGCCCGTGATGTTCTGCAAAAACACGAGCGGGATGCCGCGGGAGCAGCACAACTCTATAAAGTGGGCGCCCTTTAGCGCGCTCTCGGAGAAGAGGATGCCGTTGTTGGCAAGGACGCCTACCGGGTGGCCCATGACACGTGCGAAGCCACAAACCAGCGTCTCGCCGTAGAGCGGCTTGAACTCGTGCAACCGGCTGCCGTCAACGGTCCTGGCGATGACCTCCCTGACGTCGTAGCCCTGCCTGTAGTCGCTCGGGCCGACGCCGTAGAGGTCTGCCGGGTCGTACAGCGGCTCCTCGGGCTCCTCGACTGTCCAGGGAATCTCCTTCTCTCGGTTCAGATTCTCAACTATCGAACGCACTATCGCGAGGGCGTGTTCGTCGTCTTCGGCGAAGTGGTCGGCGACGCCGGATCGGCGGGTGTGGACGTCGGCGCCTCCGAGCTCTTCCGCGGTGACCTCTTCGCCGGTTGCCGCTTTCACGAGGGGAGGTCCGCCGAGGAAGATCGTACCCGTCCCCTTGACGATGACGACCTCGTCGCTCATCGCGGGCACGTACGCCCCGCCGGCTGTGCAGCTGCCCATAACCGCGGCGACCTGGGGTATGCCCTTGGCGCTCATCTGCGCCTGGTTGTAGAAGATGCGCCCGAAGTGCTCGCGGTCGGGGAAGACCTCGTCCTGGAGGGGGAGAAACGCGCCGCCTGAGTCCACAAGATAAAGGCACGGCAGATAGTTCTGCTCGGCCACCTCCTGTGCCCGCAGGTGCTTTTTGACCGTCATCGGGTAGTAGGTGCCGCCCTTCACGGTCGCGTCGTTGGCGACGACCATTACCTCGCGCCCCGAGACACGCCCGATGCCGGTTACCAACCCCGCAGCGGGGACCCTTCCGTCGTACATCCCGAAGGCCGCCAGGGGCGAGAGCTCCAGGAAGGCCGTTCCGGGATCGAGGAGGCGTTCGATCCTCCTACGCACCGGCAGCTTGCCGCGCTCCCTGTGCCGCCTCTGGGCCTTCTCCCCCCCACCGCGCCTGGCCTCGGCGGAGCGTTCACGCAACTCGTCCATGAGCACCCCGAACCGTTCCGCGTTCTCCGCGAACGCGTCGCCCTTGGTATCCACGAGGGTCGTAAGTTTGCCCATCCCTCCCCGTTTGGTTGGTTCGCCCTTTGGGAGCATGTTAGCTATCACCTCCCCCATGCGCCACTCAAGGTGCCGATAGGACCGGGGCATTGGGCCCGTAGAGGTTGGTGATTCAACCGCGCCACGTCAGTCACGAAGAGCCCACACAAAGTATGCGCGAACCCATTTCCGCACCTGTTTCGTGGGGTAGACTAAGGAGGCAAAAGCCGCCGAAGCAGGGCCGGTACGAGGAGGCGTGGTAGTGGATAGAGCGAGGACCGGACGAATTCCGAAGCGGGTCTTGACCGTGGCCGTAGGCCTCGTTCTCGTCGCGGCGCTTGGTGTTGGCGTGGTAGCCGCTGGCGCCCAGGGAAACCCGCCCGAGAGGCTCACCGAGCAAGAGCTTCTCGCCCGCGTAAGCGCCGCCCCCGAGAACGCACCCGACTTCAGCGCGACCTTGAGCGCCGAGCAGACGCTCGTCCCCGAAGGCCTCCTCGGCGCCTCCGAAGGAGGCAACTCAGGAGACTCCGGACCGCGAACCGCCCGCGTCTGGCGCGGCGGCCCCGACAAACTGCGCGCCGAGCTTCAGGGCGCTAACGGGGACAAAGTCCTCGTCACGAACGGCGACCAGGTGAGCGTCTACGACGGCGCATCCAACACGCTCAAGACCGGTGAGAAGCCTGAAGCCGCGCCTGACAGTGCTGCCGGTACAGACGGGCTGCCGGGGGCCACGCCGGAGGAGATAGACGAGGTTCTGGCGGAGATTGCGCCGTCAAGCAAACTCACGACCGGGACTCCAGTAGAGGTCGCGGGACGCTGGGCGTACCCGCTGACCCTTGAGCCCAGGGACAAGAGCGTGACGCTCGTCGAGCGCGTCGAAGCGCTCGTCGACACGGAGACCTTCGTGCCGCTTCGCCTGGAGCTGTATGCCGACGACCGGCCCGAGCCGGTAGCCCGCTACGAGGCCCAGGACTTCCGGGTCGGCCCCGTCCCAGACGCGAGCTTCGAGTTCGAGACGCCGCCGGGCGCCACGGTCGAGCGGCCCGAGCCCCGGAACGACCGCGCGGATGAGTACCGCCAAGGCGCCGGGCCTCGGAAAGCCACGTCAGTAGCGGAGGCGGGCGAGCTCGCAGGGTTCGCTGTCAGAGGGCTGCCCGAGGCGCCGGGGGGCCGGCAGCTGGAGGAGATAAGGGTCATGGACGGTGGTGCGGTTCTGACCTACGGGTCTGACTGGGGGGCTGTGGTCCTCACCGAGATGGACGGTAACAAGGAAAAAGATCTGCCTGCTCGAGGCGTGGGGAATCAAGAAGCCGAGTTGATGATTCCGGCCGTCGATCTCGGCGGGGTCAGGGCGCGCGAGCTCTCCACACCAGTGGGAACGGTCATCTCCTGGAGCGAAGGTGGCGTATCGTACACGCTCGCCGGGAGCGTACCGGCCGCCGAACTCAGGGGTGTTGCCCGCGGGCTACTGGCCCGGTAGCCGGTGGAGGCTGCTTCGGTACTCGAGGTTCGGGGCTTTACCAAGAAGTTTGGGGATTTCGTCGCGGTTGATTCCCTCAGTTTCAAGGTGCGCCGGGGGGACGTGTACGGGTTCCTCGGTCCCAACGGGAGCGGCAAGAGCACCACGATCCGGGCGGTCTTCGGCCTCGTCGAGCCGACCGAGGGTGAGGTACGCTTGCTCGGGAGACCGGCTGGCAGGCCCGGGGGGCGCGAGGGCGTCGCCGGCTTCGTGGACGCGCCAGGCTTCTACGATTACCTCTCAGCACGTGACAACCTCAAGGTCCTCGCCGCCGCCGACCGGCGCAAGGGGGAGCCGCCGATGGCGAGGGTTCTGGAAACGGTTGGGCTTCTCGGGCGGGAGCGGGACAAGGTCAAGACGTATTCGACGGGGATGAAGCAGCGGTTGGCGATAGCCTCCGCGCTAATTCGGGAGCCTGAGGTCTTGATCCTTGACGAGCCGACGAACGGGCTGGACCCTGGTGGGATGCGCGACGTGCGCGCGCTCATCCGGCGCCTCAACGAGGAAGGCCTGACGATCTTCCTCTCCAGCCACCTCCTCGCAGAGGTCGAGCAACTGTGCAACCGCGTGGCCCTGATCGGCCACGGCCGCCTCCTCGCCGAAGGCACAATCGCCGAGGTCGTCGGGGGAGACAACGGCCGGCCGGGATACAGGCTCGTGGTAGATGACGCGCAGAGCGCGCTACGAATCCTCGAAGGCGTCACGGGCGCATCGACGGTTGACGCCGGGCCGTCCGACGGGCTAGGGGGCGAGGAGATAAAGCTCGCTGTTGGCCCGGAGGGACCTGGGCCGGTCGTGCGGGACCTGGTGGCCGGGGGCGTGGCGGTTCTGGCGCTCGTCCCAGCGCGGCCGAGCCTCGAAGACCTCTTTCTGGAGCTGACTGAGGAGCCGCCCTTGACGCCGAACAAGGATGCCCGCACTCGCGGAAAGAGCAGGGAGGAAAGCGTGTGATCCGCTGGGAGCTTTACAAGCTCGTGCGCCAGCGGCGGACGCTTTTCGGGCTCGGGGCGACGGCGCTTGTACCCGTGCTGTTCGTGGCGGCGCTGGAGATCACGCAGCAGGGCCCGCCCGAAGGTGAGGCCCCCTTCGCCACGCAACTGCTGGACAACGGGCTCGCGGTCCCGCTCGTCACGCTCGCCTTCGCAACTTTCGTCCTGCTGCCGCTCGTAGTAGCGTTCGTCGCCGGGGATGCTGTGGCCGGCGAAGTCTCGGCTGGCACTCTCAAGACAGTCCTCAGCCGCTCTGTGGGCCGGACAGAGCTGTTCCTCTCCAAAGCTGTGGCTGTCGGAGTGTACTGCCTAGCGGCACCTGCTGTCCTTGCCGGCGTAGGGCTCGTGGCAGGCTACCTGGCGAGTGGCTTTGCCCCGCTCGCCGGGCTGGGTGGAACGCCGATAAGCGTCGGGCGCGGCATCGCGCTGGTGTGGGGTGGTGCTGGCCTCGTATCCGTGCCCTTGATGGCGCTCGCCGCGTTCGCGGTCTTCCTTTCCGTCACCACCCAGAATTCGGTGGGCTCGGGCGTGGGCGCAGTGGTCCTCGTCCTGCTCCTTCGGCTCGCCTCAGGCCTCGGCCTGGCGGGGCCCCTCGACCCTTACCTGCTCACGAACCAGTTCGAGGCCTGGCTCAACCTCACCCGCGACCCAATTGCCTGGGAACCGATAGTGCGCTCCCTCTGGGTCAGCCTTCTCTGGGGGGCCTTCTTTCTCGCCGCCGCCTGGGTCGTCTTTATGCGCCGCGACGTGCTTTCTTAGGGCGACTCGCGAAGCGTGCCAGGTTTCAGGCCTCAGGATTTTCACCCGTTGCCGAGTGGTCGCGCGGACCCCTGGCTACTGGGCGACCATGTGCTCTTTCGCCTCTTCGGCGCTTTCTTCGAGTAGGGAGCGGGCGATGATCTGGCGGTTTATCTCGCTCGTCCCCTCCCCTATCTCGTTGATCTTGACCTGACGCCAGTAGCGGGCTACCGCGCTGGCCTCCATGAATCCCTCGCCGCCCCAGATCTGGGCCGCCTGATCAGCGGCCCGCTTGGCCGTCTCGGAGGCGAAGACCTTGGCCATGCTAGCCTCCCGCCCGAAGGGCCTGACCTGGTCCCTTAGCCACGCCGCCTTGAGCACCAGGTTGCGTGCGAGCTCTATCTCCATCGCCATATCCGCGAGCTTGAATTGGATGGCCTGAAATTCTGAGATGGACCTCCCGAACTGCTCCCTCTCTTCTGCCCGCGAGAGCGCCTCGTCGAAGCAGGCCTGCGCGAGCCCTACCGAGAGGGCTGCGACGGCGACCCGGCCAGCGTCGAGCGTCGCCAGGAACTGCCTGAAGCCACGTCCGCGTTCTCCGAGCAGGTTCTCTTCAGGCACGCGGCAGTCCTCGAAGTAGAGCGGGTGCTGGTCGGAGGCGCGCCAGCCAAGCTTCTCGTAGGCTGGGCCGCGAGTGTATCCAGGTTTGTCCTGGGGGACGATGATCGCGGTAAGCTCAGGTTTCGCGCCGACCCTGGTCCCCGTGCGGGCGATGACCGTGACACCCCCAGTTATGTCCGTGCCCGAGTTCGTGATCCACTTCTTCGACCCGTTGATTACCCACTCTCCATCATCGAGCTCCGCCATCGTCTGCGTCCCCCCCGCGTCCGTGCCTGCCTCCTCCTCCGTCAGGCCGAAAGCCCAGAGCCTCTCGCCGGTCGCGCACTTCGAGAGGAACTTTTCTTTCTGTTCTTGCGTGCCGTAGGCGGCGATCGGGGCGCAGCCGAGGGAGATGTGGGCCTCCATCGTTATTCCCACGGAGGTATCTGCGCGTGAGATCTCCTCCAGCGCCAGGTTGTAGGCGACGAAGTCCCCGCCTGAGCCGCCGTACTCTTCGGGGAGTGTCAGCCCCATCAGGCCGAGGCTGGCCATCTCGGCGACGATGTCGTAGGGGAATATTTGCTCGCGGTCGAGAGTGGCGGCGCGTGGCCGTATCTCACCCTGGGCGAACTCACGCGCCAGATCGCGCCACCGGCGCTGTTCTTCGGTCGGGTCGAAGTTCATGGTAGTCCTCCTGGTCCTTCAGATTGATCGCATGATAGCAGCGCGACGGGACACCTTGGGTACAGATGAACCCTGTCGATAACTATATTGTGCTTTACGAAACTTATGTTTCCCTCGATCGTACTAGGGAACATACGGGAAAGATGATCTTCGACTAAAGGGAGGCACGAATGCTCGGCTCACTAATCTTCTGGATAATCGTCGGTCTAGTAGCAGGCGCGCTCGCCAAGCTCGTCATGCCCGGCGACGATCCTGGCGGCATAATAGTGACGATCCTGATCGGGATAGCAGGGGCCATCGTTGGTGGTTTTCTAGCCGGCCTTGTCGGTATAGGCGGTGGCGGCATCATCTGGACCATCATTATCGCCACCATCGGCGCGATCATTCTGCTCGCGATCTACAGGGCTTTCGTCAGCAATCGAGCAGCCAGTTAGTAACGAAGAAGTTTCTAGGGCCGGGGTTTTGCTCCCCGGCCCTCACTTTTTGTCCCGTCCTGCGGGCGCCTGAGCAGTACGAGGGCGACTAGGGCGCTTTGCAAGTGGACTGCAAAGCGCGGCTACAGTCTTCAGGTTCCGTGTAGGGGCCGTTCGCGAACGGCCCCTACACGGATGGCCTTCAAGGTGACTCTATCGTTGTGCCCTGTCGACCGAGGCGGTCGACGGCGGCTTCGCGCAGCTTGTATTTCTGGATCTTGCCGCTCGCCGTCATCGGGTACTCTTCGACGAAGTCGACGTACTCCGGGACCTTGTAGTACGCGATGCTCTCGCGGCAATACTCTTTGATGTCCTCCGCGGTCAGTTCGGAGTCCTGGCGCACCTTTACGGCGGCGGCGACCTGCTCTCCGTACTTTTCGTGGGGAACGCCGTAGACCTGGACGTCGGAGACGTCGGGGTGGGAGTAGAGGAACTCCTCGATCTCACGCGGGTAGATATTTTCGCCGCCGCGGATGATCATGTCTTTCGCCCGGCCCGTGATCCTGACGTACCCGTCCTCGTCCATGATCGCGAGGTCCCCCGTGTGCAGCCAGCCCTCGTCGTCTATGACCTCGCTGGTCCTGTCGTCCATCTTGTAGTAGCCACGCATGACGTGGTAGCCGCGGGTGCAGAGATCTCCCTGCTCGTCAGGCCCGACCTCTTCGCCGGTGTCTACGTCTACGATCTTGACCTCGACGTCAGGAAGCTTGCGTCCGACGGTGGAGACCCGCCGCTCCAGCGGGTCGTCGGTCCGGGTCTGGGTGATGACGGGGCTCGACTCGGTCTGGCCGTAGGCTATGGTTATCTCCGAAGCGCCCATCACGTCGACTACCTTCTTCATCACCTCCATCGGGCAGGGTGAACCGGCCATGATCCCGGTCCGAAGCGAACTCGTGTCATAATTCTCGAAGTCGGGGTGCTCGAGCTCCGCTATGAACATTGTGGGAACCCCGAGGAGGGCCGTGCAGCGCTCCCGGTCCACGGCCTGAAGAACTGTCTCCGCGTCGAAGCTCTCGACTGGTACCATCGTCCCCTCGTGGGTGACGACGTTCAGCGTTCCTAGAACGCATCCGAAGCAGTGGAAGAACGGGACCGGTATGCACACCCTATCATCGGGACCGAGCTTCATGCACTCACCGATGTAGAAGGCGTTCTTGACGATGTTGGTGTGTGTAAGCTGCACGCCCTTCGGGAAACCCGTCGTTCCCGAGGTGTACTGCATGTTGATCACGTCCTCCGCGTCGAGCGAGTCCTGCCGTCCTCGGAGCGCTTCGGCAGGTACCTCAGACCCTCGTTTCAGGAACTCCCCGAAGCCCATGACGGGCAGATCTTCTGGCGGCCCCGCGCCCATGAGCACCACGTTCTCGAGGAAAGGCAGCCCATCCGCAGAGAGACTTGCGTCTTCCGAATCAGCAATTTCCGGGACGGCGTCCTGCAGGATTCTGAGGAAGTCGGCGCCTTTCGTTCCTTCGGTCAGAAACAGGGCGGCGGCGTCCGATTGCTCGAGCACGTACTTCAGCTCGTGTGACTTGTAGGCCGGGTTGATGGTGACGAGCACCCCCCCGATCTTGCCCGTCGCGAACTGCAGGGTCACCCACTCGGGAACGTTCTGTCCCCACACGGCAACGTGATCGCCTTTCTCTATTCCAAGCGCCATGAGCGCGCGGGCACAGTCTTCTACGACATCCCCGAACTCCGCGTAGGTGTAACGCAGGTCCCTGTCGGCGTAGACCAGCGCCTCCTCTTCCGGGCGTCGCTCTCGTACCAGGTCGAGCAGACCGCCTACCGTGAGGCCTTCGATGTCCTCGGGGCGCATACTTTCCTCCTCCGTTCGGTCCCCACCGATGTCTTGCAGTCTAGCAATCGAGTCGGGCCGCGTTCTCAGTCGTCGTGGCGGGCGGCGATTGACTCCTGCGGCACGAGTACGTCGAGGGCGTTCTGGGCCACGGAGAAGTCTTGCGGGGTACGCGTCACGACCTCTCCGTCTATGTTGACCGGGAGCTCTGGCTCCGTCTCCAGCCTAACCTGCGAGGTCCTGAAAATGTGCACCCCGTCGGTCTTGATGAAGTCCCCGCTCTTCAGGTACCTGGCGGCCCCTATGAGGTCCCGACGACGTCCCAGGTCTATGGCGTAGATATCGAGGGTCTTGTCGTCTATGCCCGACTCGTGGGCGACGATCATCCCCCCGCCGTAGAAGCGCCCGTTGCCGACGGCGACCTGCAGTAGGCGGTCGTACTCGACAGGCTCGTGGTCCCCGTCGGGGAAGGTCAGCCTGGCAGCGAATGGCTCGTGCTTGAGGAACGCCCTGATGGCCGCCACGGGGTAGGCCAGGGGACCGGTGCTCCTCTTCAACCACGGGGAGAGGGCCCGCGTGGCCTCTACCCCGAGCCCGACCGAGGCGACGTTAACGTAGTAGTTCTCGCCGGCGAGCCCGAGGTCCACGTCTACGACCTTGCCGTTCGCGATCGTGGTGCAGGCCTCGTCTATGTCCTCGGGTATCGCGAGGGTCCTGGCGAAGTCGTTGGCCGTGCCGAGGGGCAGGAGGCCGAGGACCACGTCGCGGTTGGCCAAGAAGTCGACGACGGAACTCACGGTCCCGTCGCCACCACCAAGTATCAGCAACCTGTAACCGTCGTCGAGGACCTCGCGCACCGTCTCGGGGAGCCGCGCCGGGTCCCTGATGGCGTAGGTTACGCCGAGAGGGACGCCCAGCTCCTGAAGCTTGTCCAGGGCCCGGAAGAACGTCTTTTCCCCCGTGCGCGAGCGAGTGTTGACGATAAGCGCCGCCCGCCCGGCGTCAGGGCCACCCCCTGACCCGGCGCTCTCGGCATCTTTTCGGCTCTCGTCTTCAGGCATGGCTTGTAATGCACCTCTTCCTGGAGCTTCCGGGAGTCCGTATACGCTCCGCGCAGACGAAGGTTTCGCGCTCCACTCCTGCGTACCTTCGAGTTCGTATACCATATTGTCACACAAGGGCGGGCGGAGGGGTATGGTGGCCGAGCAGGTTGGTTTTGTAGGCCTTGGGATCATGGGCGCGCCGATGGCCCGGAACCTGATGGAGGCGGGCTACGATCTCGTCCTGTTCAACCGCACGCGTGGCAAGGCCGAGGAACTGGCCGAAGGCAATCGCGCCGACGTTGCGGATACCGTCGAGGACCTGGCACAGAAATGCGACGTCGTCGTCACCATGCTACCGGGTCCGTCCGAGGTCGAGTCGGTCTGCTCCGGAGCAGGGGGACTTCTGGACGGGATGCGCCGGGGAACCTTGCTCATCGACATGAGCACCAGCTCGCCTGTGCTGGCGCGCGAGCTCGCCAGGCTTGCGCGCGAGCGTGGGATCGGGTGGCTCG
>Ga0190275_10004076_pt1 | contig 10497 bp, 8 predicted proteins | sample Popmic550T_FD_133745 | JGI IMG/M metagenome (GOLD analysis project Ga0190275, IMG submission 133745) | Populus adjacent soil microbial communities from riparian zone of Yellowstone River, Montana, USA - 550 T | ecosystem: Environmental > Terrestrial > Soil > Riparian zone > Trees stand | place...
CGACTGGGTGATCGACATCGGACCCGGCGCTGGCGACGAGGGCGGCTGTTTGGTCGCGCAGGGCACGCCCTCCGAGGTCGCCGCGCAAGCGGCCGAAGCGCGCCCTCGGACGCGCGAACGAAGCGAAGACCCTGCCTCAGTGCGCGGCCAGACCACGCCCTCGCAAAGCCGAACCGCCCCCTACCTGGCGCGCTTCCTCGCGCCCGAGCCCCTCGCAACCAACGTGCGCGGCCTTTAGCGCGGGGGGAGCTCGCTATACTCGGCGGTGAGCTCCCAGCGGATGCTCCGGCCGCATTGCGCCGTGCCCGACATGCCGCCGCAGGCGTCGTCCCCGTCGGCGGCGGTGAGACGTCGGCGAAACGCGGACATCAGCGCGTGGGTCACGTCGTGTCCGCCGTCCTGACAGGTGGCATCGCCACAGGGGATGACGAACAGCGCCGGGGCGCGCGCGACCACCACGTGTTTGACGTGGCGTGTGCTGCCCGTGGGCACCTGCTCGATGACGAGGATACGCGCGGTGCGCAGCGTGGGGACCTCGGCGGCGAGGCGCGGCGCGTCGTCTTCGGACTTGCGACGCTCGATGCGGCGCTGCGCGGCTGCGTAAGACTTGGATGAGTTGGCGTACATGGCCGTGCCTCGTGCTGGCTTACTACGTGCTAGCCAACCAAAAGAAGCACCTTACCAGGAAAACGAGCGAAGACCCCATGCAAGTGTTCGAGCCACGCTCTCACGGTCCGACTTCGGGCAGGGGCACGTCGTCGAGGTAGTCCCGCACCCACGAAACGAGCGTGCGGCGCGCACCTCCCGCCACGGGGTTCTGCGACACCGTGTAGAAGTTATCGCCCAACAGCCACATGTGCTGCGTGCCGCGTCGAGCAAACGCTCGTGAGAGAGTGCCGCGCGCTCGGACTGGGTGCGTCCTCGATTGCGCGGCGTGGCGACGCGACGGGCGGTGCCCTTTTTGCGGCCATGATGGCGCCGAGGGTAGTGCGAGCACGCCCCGCTTGGAAGTCCCCGTGTCATGCTGCGGCCCATGCGAGAGCGCGCGCGACGTTGGACCGTTGCTTCGCTGGTTGCCTGGCTGTCCGCTTGTGCCGCGGCGCCCTACCCCGCGTCCGACCATTTCGATGGGCAGAGCTTCCACAATCCCGCGGGGGAGGCACCCAAGAGTCTACTCAGCGTGCTGCGCTGGAAGCTAAGCAGCTTCGATCGACCGGACTGGCAGACCTACGCGACCATGCCTCCGGGTCCCAAGCCTCCCGCACGGATCGGGGCTGGGGCGCTGCGCGTGACCTTCGTCAACCACGCCACGGTGCTGCTGCAGTTCGACGGGCTCAACGTGCTGACCGATCCCATCTGGTCCGAACGCGCGAGCCCGCTGTCGTGGGTGGGACCGAAGCGGGTGCGGCCGCCTGGTCTACGCTTCGAGGAGCTTCCGCCAATCGATGCGGTCGTGGTCAGTCACGACCACTACGACCACCTCGACCTTCCTACCCTGCGGCGCATCGCCGACGCGCACCCTGCGGCCGAGTTCGTGGTTCCGCTCGGCAGCGCGCCGCTGCTGCGCGACGAAGGCATCGGGCACGTGCACGAACTCGACTGGTGGCAAGCCCACACGTTGGCCCAAGGCGCGCGTATCTCCGCCGTGCCAGCGCAGCACTTCGGCGCCCGCACACCGTTCGATCGCGACGAGCGTCTGTGGGCCGGGTTCGTGTTCGAGAGCCAAGGGGGTCCGCTGTTTTTCGCGGGGGACACCGCCATGAGCGAGCACTTCGCGCAGATTCGGCGGCGCTCTGGCCCCATGCGGCTGGCGGTGCTACCCATCGGCGCGTTCGAGCCGCGCTGGTTCATGAAGCCGGTGCACATCGACCCGAACGAGGCGTTGGCGGCGCACCGCACACTCGAGGCGCAAGCGAGTGTGGCGATGCACTTCGGCACTTTTCACTTGGCGGACGAGTCGCAGACCGGCGCGCAAGAGCAACTGGCCGACGCGCTGGCCCGGAGCAGCGAGCCCAAGCCTGTCTTCTGGGTTCTCGGCTTCGGCGAGGGTCACGACGTGGCCCCGCTGCCGCGCTGAGGGGGCGTGCCCGTTCAAGGCAGGTGCAGCGTCAGCGAAGCGAGGATCACCTGATACGGCATCCACGTGGACACCACGAAGTACACCGTCGCCGCGTGGGCGTAGCCTCGATCACCCGCCAAGTCCGCCGTCCAGCTCTCGATGATGTTCGGCGCGTACAGGTTGCCGCGCTGCAGGCCCAGACACGGCAACACACCACCGGCCGAGAAGTTGGGCTGGCTTGGCTCGAGGTCACCGCCGATGCAGCCCGGAAAGTCGCGCATCGAGCTGCCCCACGGTCCGGGGTCGTAGCTGTGTGCCGGATCGTCAGGCAGGTCGTCGAAGTCACAGCCGGCGCGCATACCCGGCTGTGGCTGCGCGGGCGCATCGCAGTGCAGATAGGCGGCCGCGTGCTCGCGCCAGAACACGGGCGTGGCGCGGGTCCAGGGTCCCCACGGTGCGTCGGCCATGCGCATGTGCAGCGCACCGTGGCGCGGCTGGTCGCTGGGCTCGCCGTTGATCCAGTCGGCGCTGTCACCGCCGTACAGCATGATCCACTTGTCGAGCGCGGGGACAAAAGACACCTCCAGCTGCATGGTCATGGCGAAGTCTTCGGCCACCACCGGTACAGCCTGTGTTTCCTCGTCGCTCCAGCGCGGCACCGCACCGTCGAAGCCCGCAAAGTAAGAGGGCTCGAACTTCAACGTGCCATCGGGTTGCAGAAGAGGCAGTCGCTGCTGCGACAGATACACCGCGCGCGCGGCCGGCCCCGCGAAGTCTCCTCGGCCGAACAGAAACAGCGTCTGTCCGCCCGGGCCCCAGTCGTGCTGCGCTGGCGACGCGCGGTCGAACTCTCTCACGGTGACCGCCGTCGGGTTCTTGAACTGACGTGCGTGGTAGCGAGCACCGACGCGATACACCGTGCGTGCGGGCGACACGTCGGGCGCCGCCGCCGCATCGCGCGTGGCGATGTAGAGGGGGTCGTCGATGCTGTTGCCGCGGCGTCCAATCATGTACGCCGTGGTGCCGTCGCTGAAGCCTGTGAGGGGCGTCTCCAGCAGCGACGAGCTGAGGGCAGTGCCGTTGTCGAACAGCCGAATGGGCGCGAACGACGGCGGCGAGCCGCGAGTCTGCTTGTCGAGCGTGATGAGACCAGCGCACGACAGCGTTTCGCCCGCGCCCCGGGTGGGCAGCTGGACCGGACGATCGCGTGGCATCGTGCCCTGCGCGTCGTCGTACAGCAGCGGCACGCCACAGCTCGCGCTGTACGCATCCCCAAACAAGATCTCCACTTTCCCTTCGTGCTCGAACGTCCAACCCAGGTCGGTCCCGCACATGGAAGAGTCGAGCTCGAGCCCCGTCAGGGTGCACAGCGGCGCGCGCTCGCTGACGGCACACAGCTCGTGTTTGTCTGCACAGCAGTCACCGCGCATCTGACAGTCCACATCACACGCGCACGGGCCCTCCATGGCGAGCAGCTCCGGTGCTCCACAGCGGGCGTAGCAGCTGCCGCGTGGCCCCGGGGCAGCGTCGCCTTCCACGACCCCTGTGTCCGACTTCGGCCCGTCACTCGCACGGGCACCGCTCCAGGCCATCGCATCGCCGCGCACCACCGCGCCGGCATCGCGCGAGCCAACGCCGGCATCGCCAGCGCCGCCTCCCGCAATCGTGGCCGCATCGGCTCGCGGCAGCACGGGGTTCGGCCGCGCGTCCCCGATCACTCCCTCTGCTGTCGACGCGTCGGATCTGCCTTCGCCCGCGGGCTCATCGGCACTACAGGCGCCGAGACACGCGAGCCCGGCGAACCACACGAGCTTCCAGTCAGTCCAGATCACCGCCGCCACCCTTCGACCCGGTAGCGGGCCGCGCTTAGGCTGGCGCGGCGAGGGGGCGCGGTGTAGCAGCGCTCACCCCGAGAGAACCAGATCGCTCACTGATAACAACGCGGGGGATAAGCGAGTGGGGCTTCTGGAAAGAGCGTGCGGCGCTCGGCCAGGATGGCCACGCACGGGTCCGCACCGGTTGGTTTTTGCGCCTGATCGGGCAGACGCACGAAGCTGACGCGGTTCTGCGACTCGGGGCAGAACTTGCCGAGCACCGCGATGTTGGCGCAGTCCCTGGGCTCGCAATCGAACTGATACGCCTTGTCGTCGGACACGATGTTCGCCGTGTGGCGTGTGCCATCGGCGCCGATCACACCGTTGGTGTAGCGCGCGCTGGACTCGGCGCCGGCGTAGAGCGTGGCGTTGAGCACCGAGGTCGTCATGCCCCTGAGCTCGTACGTCAGGCCCGGTTTCTGATCGTGATCGGGGTCGAGCACGCGGCAGTCGTCGCTGAGTGGGTCCTCGGCGGCGGAGGCGCAGCGGCATGTGGTGCTCGGTTCGAGCCACACCTGCTCGGGCGCCTTGGTGACGTCTTGTCCGATCATGCCGGCACAAAAGGCGGGCGGCTCGCGGGTAAAACCCGCCGCGACCTTGGGCCCCATGCTCGACCAGTGTTGATCGGACTCGGACAGCACCAGCGTCTCGATACGATCGGGTAACGCGCGCGCGTTCTTGAGCCGCAGCTCGGCGATGGTGGTCGTCGCGACGGAGGAGCAAAACTTGGTGACCAACGTGAGGCCACCGGACTCGTTGGCCGAGATGTCCGCGTGGGACAGCTCCTCGAGGCGCGTGATGGTGCCAAACTCGTCCTGCTTGAACGTGTAGCCGCGCGACGCGTACTGTCCGACGAGCGGCCGAGCCCACTGGGGCAGCACCGGAAGCGCGGGCGGTGCGGTGTCTGCGCCGCCGTCGGGCAGCGGGACCACCGGCGTGGTGACGTCGGGCGGGCTCGACTCGCTCGGTCCGATCGGCGTGCCGGCGTCGTGGGTCGCACGGACACCGCCAGCGTCTCCCGGGCTCGTCACCGAGCTACCCGGACCCGACCCGTCGCGCGCGGCATCGTGGCGAACCTCGGTGTTCCCGCCGTCTTGCACGGCGCTGCTCGGTCCGCGTCCGGCCCCGCCGATATCTTCGGAGTTGCCGTAACTCGGCTCGCTGCAGCCACAGACGCAGCCACAGACCAAGGCGAGCGAGAGCGACACTGCGGAGCGCGCGAGACCGCAGAACGCGTGTCTCCGCTCGCGCGCACGGGCGGAGCCGCGCCGCCGAACGCGCCCTGCCGCCTGAAACGAGACTGATTGCGAGGTGAAGAACATGAGCCCGCACACACTCATAACACGCATACGCGGGATGCCTCCCCGCTTCGCCACCCAATCACCTCGACCTGATGCAAGCCGGAGTGGCAGTCGTCGGGCGCGTCATCGTACAGAAGCATTGGAAGCTCTTGACCGCGGCGTCACACGCGTGCGACGCCTCGCGGGCGCGCGAGGAGCTTGGTTCACACATGGCGACGCCTATCAAAATGCCCCTGCTCGGCGTCGCGCTTGCGGCTCTCGTCGCTGGCGCGAGCTGCAGCCAAGACAGCGTGCCGCAGCCCTCACGCGAGGACGAGGACGATGCTGTCGCGAGCGACGGCCCTGCCGAACCTGCGGCCAACCGAGATGGCTCGACCGACAGTCGGCCGCGCGACGCCAGCGTGCCCGGAATGTCCGATGCGCGTGCACCGGCTCCGGTCGCACGAGATGCGGCGAGTGTCGTCGGTGCGGGGACACCCAACGACGGTGGAGATGCCACCGTGCTCGACGCGAGTCCGCCGAGCGAGCCCGACGCGGCCAGCGGTCAGGGCGAGACCTGCACAGCCAGCGCAGCACCACCACGCAGTCTCACGCTCAGTGGCAATCTCGGCACGCACGATCCTGTCGCGATCGCCTCGGGCGGTCAGTACCACCAGTTTCAGACCGGACGTGGCATCCCGACCAAGACCTCGTCCGACTTGATGAGCTGGAGCGGCGGTGCACCGGTGTTCGCTACCAATCCAGCGTGGGTGACCAGGCAGGTGCCCGGTGCGACCGACCTGTGGGCGCCCGACATCTCGCAGTTCGGCGGCGCCTTTCACCTGTACTACTCCGTGTCGACGTTCGGCAGCAATCGCTCGTGCATCGGCCACGCCACGCGCGCGAGTCTCGAGAGTGGCAGCTGGAGCGATCAGGGCTCGGTGCTCTGTTCCAACGCAAACGGCAACGGCGACGACTGGAACGCCATCGATCCCAACATCGTGCTCGACGAAGAACAGACTCCGTGGCTGTCGTTCGGCAGCTTCTGGAGCGGCCTCAAGATGGTGAAGCTCGACGCACAGGGCAAGCGTGCGGACGACAAGCTGATCGCGATTGCCGGCCGCAATGGCGGCCCCATCGAGGCACCGTTCATCGTACGCCGGTGCGACTATTACTACTTGTTCGTGTCGTTCGATCGGTGCTGCGCCGGTGCCGACAGCACCTACAAAATCATGGTCGGGCGCTCGCGCGAGGTGACTGGACCTTACGTGGACAAGAGCGGCAAGGCGATGACACAGGGGGGAGGCTCGCCCGTGCTGTCTGGTGCCGGGAGCTGGGTCGGCCCCGGTCACAACGCCATCCTGCGCACCGCCAAGGGCGACTACAACATCTATCACGCGTACTCGTCGCGCGACGGACACTCCGAGCTGCGCATCTCGGAGCTGACGTGGGATGCCGAAGGCTGGCCTTTGTCTGCTGGGCCCTGACCACGGGACTCGTGTCATCGAATCTTGGGTCGACTCGTTTTTTTTGCCTGCATCCAGCATGACGGCAAAGCACTGCTGGACCCATCCAAGTCCGTATCCCAGCAGACGACTCGAGCGACAAGACTATGATTGCCGCGAACTGGCGCTTGACCTCCGTCTGTTCGGCAGCTTAGTCCGGGGGACGATGCTGCCCTCCTCGTCTCGTCTCTCCGCTCGCGCGCCCGAGGGCGCGCTTCGACGTGGTCGCGAGATCGCCCTCTCCCACGTCTGCCTCTGGGCATGCGCAGCGCTCTTTGCCTGCTCGTCTTCGGATCCTGGCCCACGCGGTCCTCGACCGGAGGATGGCAACACCATGCCGGGCGACTCCAGCTCGCCCAGCTCGGCTCTGGACGCGCGCGTCGACGACAGCCGCCCTGGCCCGCAGCCGCCGGGCTCGTTGCCACCAGGCTCGTTGCCGCCCAACGGCACGCCGCGCGACGGCGGTAGCACGATGTCTCCCGCTGACGCGGGCAGCACGCCCCCCCACACAGGCGGGCTTCCCGCGGACGGCTTCTATCGCATGGAGCGGCTCGACCGCGGTGTGGTCGCGGTGCCGGTCGAGCGCGGCGTGTTCGTGAGCTGGCGTCTGTTGGGCCACGAGTACGACCCAGCAGGCGGTGAAGAAGTCACGTTCGAGCTGCTGCGTGACGGCGCGGCCATCGCATTGGTTGCCGGCGCCACGCACTTTGTCGACGCCACCGGCAGCACCATGTCGCGCTACGCGGTGCGCACCAAACACGACGACGTCGTAGTCGCCACGAGCGAGCCGATCGCGCCGCTCGGACAGCGCTACCTGCGTGTGCCGCTCGAGCCGCCTGCCGGTGGCACCACACCGGGCGCTCCCACCTGCGAGACCGCCAGCGAGCGCTACACGTACAGCGCGAGCGACGCAAGTGCGGCGGATCTCGATGGAGACGGGGCCTACGAGCTAATTCTCAAGTGGGATCCTTCCAACGCGAAGGACAACTCGCAGTCGGGTTGCACGGGCAACGTGATCCTCGACGGGTACGAGCTCGACGGCAAGCGACTGTGGCGCATGGATCTCGGTCCCAACATCCGCGCAGGTGCTCACTACACGCAGTTCATGGTCTACGACCTCGACGGCGATGGACGGGCCGAGGTCGCACTCAAGACGGCTCCCGGCACACGAGACGGCAAGGGCATGCCGCTCTCAACCGGACCTGCGGCCAGTGACGACGACGCAGCAGACTTTCGCTCCGTCGCCAATGCGGGCGGACGCACCGGCTACGTACTGAGTGGACCTGAGTATCTGACGGTGTTCGACGGTCAGACCGGCGCCGAAAAAGCGACCGTCGCGTTCGATCAAGAGCGCGGCAAGGTCTCGGGCTGGGGCGACGACTACGGCAACCGTGTCGATCGCTTTTTGGCGGCGGTCGCCTACCTCGACGATTCGGGACTGCCGAGCGTGGTGATGGCACGTGGTTACTACACCCGCTCCACACTCAGCGCCTGGAACTACCGCGAGGGCAAGCTGACCCGGCTCTGGAAGTTTGACAGCAACACGACACCCAAGGACGCGCGGGGCAAGGCCTTCAGCGGTCAAGGCGCGCACAGCTTGTCGGTCGCCAACGTCGATGCGGACCCGGGCCAGGAGATCATTTACGGCTCGATGGTCGTCGACCACGATGGCCAGGGACGCTGCTCCACGGGCTTTGGCCACGGCGACGCGCTGCACGTGTCGGACTTGGTGCCCGACCGCCCTGGCCTCGAGGTGTTCATGCCGCACGAAGACGGTGCGCAGCCCACCTACGATTTGCACGATGCCAGCACGTGCGAGACGTTGCTCGTCGGCCCGACCACCGGTTCCGACACGGGTCGCGGCGTCGCGGCCGACCTGACGGCGAACCCCGGCTCGGAAGTCTGGTCGGCGGGCGGCCCCGGTCTGCTCGACAGCACCGGCAAGCAGGTCGGCGGCATGCCCGGCTCGACCAACTTTCTCGCCTACTGGGACGGCGACGACTTCCGGGAGCTCGTCGACAAAAACGGCATCTCCAAGTACCCTTCCGGCGAGTTGGTCCGGTGCACCGAGTGCACCGCCAACAACGGCACCAAGTCGACCCCCACGCTGGTGGCAGACCTGTTCGGCGACTTCCGCGAAGAGGTGATCTGGCGCGAGACCGACAGCCGCGCGCTGCGTATCTACACCACGACCACGCCGACCGAGCGCCGCTTGTTCACACTCATGCACGACCCGCAGTACCGCGTGGCGGTCGCCTGGCAAAACGTGGCGTACAACCAGCCGGCGCATCCGAGCTTCGCGCTGGCGCCCAACTTGCCAGCTCCGAAGCGGCCGGATATCAACTTTGGCCAGTAGCGACGTGCTATCGCACAGCAGCCATGTCGGATTCAGAGCCGAAGCAAGCCACCCTCTTCGACCTGCCCCCGCAGCGCGTAGAGCCTGCGGAGACGCGACCTGAGTACGTAGAGATCGCCAGCAGACTCCCGGCGAGCATTCGTCTCGGCGGCATGACCTGGTCTTTTCCTGGCTGGATCGGCTCGGTGTACGGCGTGAGCGTCACCGAGAAGCAGCTCGCGTCCCATGGTCTGACGGCGTACTCCAAGCACCCGCTGCTGCGCGCCGTGGAGATCGACCGCACCTACTACGAGCCGCTGCCGGCCGAGACACTGCGTGTCTTCGCGGACCAGGTTCCGGACGACTTTCACTTCTTCGTCAAGGCGCACGAAGACTGCTGCGTGCTCGGTTTTCCCATGCACGCCCGCTATGGGCGAAAGCGCGGACAGCACAATCCGCGCTTTCTCGACCCGGAGTACGCCGCGGCCGCGGTGGTGGCGCCCATCGTCGAAGGGCTAGGCCACAAGCTCGGCGGCATCTTGTTTCAGTTTCCGCCGCTCGACCTCGGCACGCCCAAGGCCTTTACAGATCGTCTGCACTCCTTTTTGTCTCGCTTGCCGAAGGGTGTTCCGTACGCGGTCGAGCTGCGTAACCCTTCCCTGCTCACGCCGAACTACGGGGCCGCGCTCGAAGACGCGGGTGTCGTGCACTGTCACAACGCGTGGGGCGCGATGCCGGGTGTCTTGTCGCAGGTGCGCATCATTCCTCCGCGCGCGCGGCGCCCACTGGTGATCCGCTGGTTGATGCAGCAGGGCGATCGCTACGAAGACGCCGAAGCTCGCTATGCGCCGTTCCATCGCCTGGTCGACGAAGACGTGACCACGCGCAACGGCATCGCCGACCTGGTGGTCAAGGCGCATCAGCACCAAGTGCCGGTGCTCGCGCTGGTCGACAACAAAGCCGAAGGCTCGGCGCCCTACAGCATCGCGCTGCTCGCACGGGCCATCGCCGATCGCCTGCCCCCTCAGTCCAACGCGTAGCGACGGGGGGCGTGGTCAGAGCGTGCGCAGCAAGTCGCGCAGGCGCTCACCGCCGAGCACGTGCGCGCCAATGCGCACCAGCAGCTCGCCGCCATCGGCCATTACGCGCGACAGCTCGGTGGCGAGCACACGCAGCCGATCGTACGCAGCGGCGTCGAAGCTGCTCTGTCGCGCGTGCCGACTGCCTGGGCGTCGCCGCACGAGCTCGCCGACGGCCGTCACGTCCGTGAGATCGTGCCGCTCGACGATCTCACTCCGACGCACGATCAGAGCGCGAGCGTGCAGCATGCCCTGCTCGCGGTAGACGACGTCCGCGTCCGCGAGCAAGCACAACCAGCGCGCGCGGCGCAGCATCAGTCCCGTCTGGATCAAGTTGCGCTCGAGCCGACGCCGCACACGTGCCA
>Ga0190275_10004077_pt1 | contig 10495 bp, 9 predicted proteins | sample Popmic550T_FD_133745 | JGI IMG/M metagenome (GOLD analysis project Ga0190275, IMG submission 133745) | Populus adjacent soil microbial communities from riparian zone of Yellowstone River, Montana, USA - 550 T | ecosystem: Environmental > Terrestrial > Soil > Riparian zone > Trees stand | place...
CGAGTTCGCTTTCGTGTGTCCGATGCTTACGACAACTCCGTCGTCGACCAGCGTCTCGATATACCGAGGCGCTTCAGGCCACTCCGGGGATAAGGTCACTAATCGCACGAGACCGCCGGTCGCGTCCTGCCAGCGGCGATACTCCTCCACGTCAGGAGCCCGGACACACTCTACGGGATGCGCTCCCCGCGGACCTTCGTCAGGGCAGATATGCGGACCCTCGACATGGAAACCTTCCATCGAGCCGCCATTCGCCAACTCGCTCTTCGCTCGCGCCAAATTACGAAGCGAACCCACCATACGGTCGGGAGAGCCTGTAATCACGGTTGGGTAAAAGCGCCCAGTGCCAGTCGAATGAATGACATCGATCGAACGCGCAATCTCTTCAACGGGAGTATCGGGCGAGTTGTAGTCAACCGCTGCGTATCCATTGACTTGAAGATCGATCCACGCCGGGGTGATGTACAACGGATCCGCTGGGGTGTCGATTAGCGTGTCGACCGCGTTAATGATGGAGTCGTATTCGATCTCCAGATAAGATCCGCTCGAGGGATCGAGGCCAAAACATTTCATAAGGGTGCTGATTTATACACAGGATATATACAGGTGGTTCCTGCTAACGCACTGTATTCACTACCATTATTGCTGTTGAAAAGGCCGGAGGAACCGTCCGATTTCCCTGGACGAACACCGCCGGCCCTGTTACAAATGACAAAGATCCTTATGACGGGCGTGTGAACGGTAGATCTCGGGGGAGGTGACCGTAGAGCGCGCCCGATTGGATCCGTTTGCTACTTCTGAACTCCCGCGAACTCCCGAGACTTCACTGGTGTCAGCCAGCCGAATCGGTCCGCGGCAGTACCGTTCACGATCCCGAAGAACTCCTTTTGGAGCCGCTCCGTGATCGGTCCCCGATTACCAGAGCCCACCGTGACCCGATCAACCGACCGGATCGGCGTAATCTCGGCCGCCGTTCCGGTGAAGAAAACCTCATCCGCGATATACAGCAGCTCACGCGGAATGATCGCTTCGACCAGCGGGATGTCCAATGATTGAGCGATTTTAATTATCGAATCGCGGGTGATCCCAGGTAGCACCGACGCTCCCAGAGGTGGCGTTAACAACTTGCCATCTCGAATCACGAAGATGTTCTCGCCGGACCCTTCGCTTATGTAGCCTTGTTGATCGAGCGCGATCCCCTCGGCATATCCATTCGCGTCCGCTTCCATGCGGATCAACTGAGAGTTCATGTAATTCGCGCCGGCTTTGGCGAGGGCAGGCAAGGTGTTCGGCGCAATCCGGTTCCAGCTCGAAATGCAGACATCGACGCCCGAACTCAGCGCTTCGTCACCGAGATATTTTCCCCATTCCCAGCAAGCCATGTAAGTCTCTACGGGATTTTTTCCCGGCAATACGCCCATTGTTCCGTAGCCACGAAGGATGATCGGCCGGATGTAACAGGATGCGAGGTTATTCTCGCGTACGAGTTCGACGGCTGCTTCGCTAAGCTCTTCTACCGAGTGGGGTACTTCCATGCGGTAAATCTTGGCGGAATCGATCATACGGCGCATGTGCTCGGGAAGGCGAAAGATTGCGGGACCGCTTTGAGTCTCGTAGCATCGAATGCCCTCAAACACCGAGCTGCCGTAGCTCACAACATGCGACAGAACGTGAATCTTGGCGTCGTTCCACGCGATGAACTGGCCGTTATGCCAGATTCTGGGGGTGGGCGTCATACCCTTAGCATAACTTAATCCCCGTATTGAAACGGCTTATAACGTGCTGGCATCTGTACAAGGGGAGGCGAACGTGGTGAAAACATGGAAGTCGTTTCTGGTCCTCGCGCTTGTATCGCTGAGCGTCGCAGCAGAGGGTCCAAAAGAAGTTAAGCCGGGCTGGAATCTGTTCTCCAAGGAGCAGGACATTCAACTCGGACGCGAGGCCGCTGCGCAAGTTGAGCGACAGATGCCGGTGGTCCGCGACGAGCAATTACAAAGCTACGTTGAGAGCATCGGAAGAAAGCTTGTCAGCACTGGTTTGGCGGGAGACTACCCGTACACGTTCAAGGTTATCAACGACAAGAGCATCAACGCGTTCGCTCTTCCTGGAGGCCCCACTTTCGTCCACACGGGACTGATCGCCGCAGCCGACAATGAGGCGCAACTGGCGGGTGTCATGGGACACGAAATCGCGCACGTGGCGTTGCGACATGGTACGAACCAGGCATCGAAGGCGAACCTTATACAGCTTCCGGCAATGCTAGCGGGCGCAATCGTAGGGAACGGCTCAATGATGGGGCAACTGGCGCAACTCGGGATTGGTCTTGGCGCGAATTCGGTTCTCTTGAAGTATTCGCGCAATGCTGAGAGCGACGCCGACATCCTTGGCGCTCGTATGATGGCGAAAGCTGGATACAACCCGGTGGAAGCCGCCCGTTTCTTCGAGAAACTGGAAGCGCAGGGCGGCCGCGGAGGCCCTCAGTTTCTCCAGTCCCACCCGAACCCTGGTAACCGCATGAAGGCGATCCAGGAGGAAATCCAGTATCTGCCGCGCTCGAATTACTCTACTGGCAGTACGGCGTCCTTCGAACGTATTCAGGCGAGAGTAAGCGCTCTACCAGCGGCGCCCACCAACAGAGCCGGTCAAACTGGAGCCGTCGGGACCGGTGATCCTCGCCCATCGGGCGGCATGCGTGAATATCGCAACAGCGCCTTCTCCGTCTCCTATCCGGGCAACTGGGAGACGTTCGGCGATAACAACAGCGCCATGGTGACGATCGCTCCGCGTTCAGGGCTGATTCAGGACTCCGGTGGAGGCGTTGGCATCGCCTACGGTGTAATGGTCAGCTTCACTAGCCCTCACGGCAGAGGCAATCTGCGTCAGGACACTTCTGACCTTATCGCGCAATTGGCCCAGTCGAATCCATCTATGCAGACGGGCGGCAATCAGAAGAGTGTTCGAATCGGCGGAGTGAGCGGTTTGGTCACAACACTCTACAATCAATCACCTATGGGTGGCCGTGAGATCAACATGCTTGTTACGGCGCAACGTCCGGAAGGTCTGTTCTACATGATCTTTATCGGTCCGGAGAAGGATTTCCGGCAACTCCAGCCCGTCTACGAGCAGATGCTGCAGTCGGTTCGATTCGATAGCCGATAATCCGGATTTGATGATCCGATATGAAGCGGTCCTTTTTGATTTCGATGGAGTAGTCGTCGATAGCGAGCCAGTGCATTACGAGTGCTGGCTCGATATCCTCAAATCCATTGGCATTGAGCTCGACTGGAAAAGCTATAGCGAAAATTGCATCGGGATTACGGATCGGGCGATGCTCGCCTACCTTTGTTCCAGAACCGATCCGCCTTTCGACATCGAGACTCTTGCGCTCGAATATCCGCGTAAGAAAGAGCTGTTCCGCAATCGCATGGGCGCCATTGGTGTTCCCGGCGAAATACGCGAGCTTTTCGAAGAGCTACGACCCGACTACAAGTTAGCGGTGGTCACCTCCAGCAATATTCGTGAAGTGGAATCCATCCTGGATGGAGCCGGAATCACACCACTCCTGGATACCGTTGTTCATGGAGGGGAAGTCGCGCGACACAAACCTGCCCCCGATCCGTACTTACTTGCGATGGAACGACTAAACGTCAAATCGGCAATTGCCGTTGAGGATTCTGTTGCCGGAGTTGCTTCAGCAAGAGCTGCCGGTCTCGATGTAGTTGTTATCCCCGCGGCGAATGAAGTCTGCTCACTTGTCCGTGCCGCGCTGAAGTAGTCTAGCTGGTAGCATTTCCGCTTACCAGTTGCGGACTTTCCTTGCGATATAGGCGGACGAATACGATTCGGATGATGGCCAGTATCGGCACGGAGAGGAACATTCCCCACAATCCCCCGAGCGATTGTCCTGCAAAAGCCCCAAACAATACGAGTAATGGATGTAGCTGTACGCCACTACTCATCAGATAGGGTTGTAGCGCATAGTCCTGAAACATTCGGTAGGCGACAAAGAAGATTACGATCCACCAGATATGCGGAAAACCCGTGAAAATGGCAATACTCAGTATTAGCAGAGTGCCGATCAGCGGCCCGAAAACGGGTATAAACTCCAGTGGCGCCGCCAAGACGGACACCAGCAAGGCATAGGGCAAACCAATTGCCTCGAAGAAGATAACATAAACGACGGAAGTCAAGACAGAAAGGATAACGAGTGATCGCATGTACTGCGCGATCATTACGTGAATGTCCTCCAGCACGGCGTTGATAACCGGCCGATTGTTGACATCGAAGAAACCCAAAAAAGTCCGCCGCAGATCGGCGGAATCCTTCATAAACAGAAAGGTCAAAATCGGGACAATGATGATGAACATCAAACTGCCGGCGAGGCCCAGAATCCCCCCGAGCGCCTGCTGTAGTAGCGGACCGATTCTCCCTGCCGCCGCGTCAAGCTGAACGCGAAGCGCATCCAATACACGCAAGCGCGCCGGTTCCAACCACGTTGGCAGCGGTAGAGCGGCGAAATCCTTATGCTTCTCAATTAATGCCGGCAGGCGTTCGACAAGACTTGACGCTTGCTGCGCCAGCGATCCTCCCAGCCAGACGCCAAATGAAATCAGGATAGCTAGAAGAGAGACGTACACTACCGCGAGGGACACGGTCTTTGAGACGCTTCCGGGTCCAACACGGCACACGAATTGGACGAGCGGCGTCAGCATGTAGGCGAAGAAAAATGCCGCGACGAAAATCATGATGCCCTCACGGGCCAGATAAATCAGGAACAGAGTAAGAACGAAAAGAAATACTGTCCAGATGATCCTCGCCGCCCGCCAATCGATCCCAAGCATTACTTCATTAGACGCCACATTAGACTAACTAGAAAGATTATGCGCGAATTGGTGGAACAGCTTCAGACGATCGAAGACAAGCTTCGGCAGGGCGGCGGCGCGGCTAAGGTCGATAAGCAGCATCGAGACGGAAAGCTCACCGCGCGGGAACGAATCGCCAAACTGATTGATCCTGGATCGATGTTTCTCGAGATCGGACTTCTGATCGCCTATGATCGCTATGACGGTCAAGCTCCGGCGGCAGGAGTGGTGACAGGTCTGGCGAGAATCGAAGATCGGCCCGCGGTGATCGTCGCGAACGATGCAACGGTGAAAGCCGGCGCATGGTGGCCTGAAACGATCACGAAAATTTTGCGGGCGCAGGAGATCGCGATGCGCAATCGTCTGCCGATTGTCTATCTGGTCGATTCCGCCGGTGTTAACCTCCCCCTGCAGGACGGCATCTTCCCCGGCCAGTACGGCGCTGCTCGCATCTTCTATTACAACTCTCTAATGCGACGCAAGATGCATGTGCCGCAGATCTCCGCAGTGATGGGGCCATGCATTGCCGGTGGCGCCTATCTACCCGCTCTAAGTGACGTGATCATCATGGTGGAGCGCGTTAGCTTCATGGGTCTTGGCGGTCCGAATCTTGTTAAGGGGGCAGTCGGACAATCTATCGATGCCGAGTCGCTTGGCGGCGAGAGCACGCATACGCGTATCAGCGGAGTGGCGCACTACTCGGCGAAAGACGATCCGGATTGTCTGACCATCATTCGGAGGCTTTTTCGCGATCTTCGGAAACCCGTCTCCCGACCGAGCGGCGTGCCGCCTACGAAGCAGCCAGACGATCTCTACAATTTGCTTCCCGCAAATCATCGCGCTTCCTATGAAGTAACCGAGGTGCTTTCACGCATCCTAGATTCAGAAGATTTCCTCGAGTTTCAGCCTGAATATGCCAGCGAAATGCTCTGCGCAAATGCGCGATTGTCGGGCTACCCGATCGCGCTGATTGCAAACCGGCGAGGCTTTCTCAAAACAACTTCCGGTCCCCGCATCGGTGGGATCGTTTACACGGAATCGGCGCGCAAGGTCGCCTACTTCGTGGAGAGAGCCGAACGCCATAAGACTCCGATCATCTACATTCAGGACGTGTCAGGCTTTATGGTCGGCGCAGAAGCCGAAGCAAGCGGAATCATTCGAGCCGGAGCCGAAATGGTCGAGACGATGGCATGCGCAACCGTGCCCAAGATCGTTTTGACAATCAACCATGCGAGCGGCGCCGGCTACTATGCCATGGCGGGCCAGGGCTTCGATCCCCACTTCACATTCGCGTGGCCGACGGCCCGCATTGGTGTGATGGAAGGTGATTCGGCCGTGAAGGCGGTTCACGGCCCAGAGCTCGACAAGCTACAGAAGGAAGGCAGTCCCATACCGGAAGATTTGCAGCGCCGAATCGAAAAGACTCGCGCCGATTACGAAGAATGGCTCGATGCCAAACATGCGGCGGCCCGCGGGCACGTCGACGCGCTCATCGATCCGCTCGAGACACGTCGCATTTTGACGTTTGCGCTAGAAGCAGTCAGCTTTTCAAATCATCGTGAGCATCTGATATTAGAGCAGATGGGATAGTTTGAGCGCATGCTCTTGTATTGGATACCGGCGAACAAATACGAAAACGATCCCGCGCCGGAATCCCCGGGCGCCGTGAATGGAGTTGGCGCGCTCGCTACGGCCTGAAGTACGTCATAGCCTATCGAAGCGACTAAAGCGGCCGATTCGACGAATCAAATAATTCGCCCGTAATCTCGTCCTGCACCCCAATCCGCAAGGGCCGCTCTTCAGGTGCCGCTCTTCTTATGCCCGCTACTCTTCCGGTTTTGTTCCTTTTTCCCGGACCCTTTGGAGCGGCCGCCTTGGTCACCTCCACTGCCCTGGACTTTGTTGTCGGCTTCAGGTTTTTTCTTTGATGGCATCGCTTCCTCTTATCAAAAAGCAAAATGGATCGTGGTCAGTACGAATTGGACAAAGCCGATAGACTTATCGCGAAACTTCGGAAGCAAGCTTCGAAATTGCGCGACGAGCGGATGGGCGGATCATCTCCCACACCATGCGAGCAGTCTGTTGCTCTTCGCTTTGAATATCTCGCGCGAGTTGCGCTGTCACTTGATCACCCGCGCTCTCCGCTACCGTCGCTAGCGATTCGTACATAGCGACCTCACTGTGCTCCACGGCATAAGCGATCATCAGGTTCTGTGTCGTGCGTTCCGCTTCATCATGTCCCATTGAAGCTGTCTTGGGTGCGAAGTTGAACATGTGCGCCATGAAGCTCTTCACGGTCGATGGGCTGTCACCCAGATCGCGTAGGCGTGCCTCCAGGCGCTCCCGTTGCAATCGCGTCTCTTGCGCATGTCGCGCGAAGAGCTGGCGCGCAGAGGCATCATCACCTTCTTTCGCAAAGCCTTCAAGTTGGCTTTCAAAACTACTTTCCGCCGCAATTGCGTCTTTTAGATATCTTTTAATCACATCACTGATGGTGTCAGTTGCCATATAGCGTCTCCTTACGGGAGTGAGACTCCACTCGCTCAAAAGTGTTCTATGGATCACAGTGATGCGCGAATGTCGCGCTAGGCGCGTCCTCGCGAGCAGGGTGGTTCGAACCGCATGTTCAACTTCCAGCGGTGTGGCGTCACGGACCTAATCCCGTGAACACTCTTCTCGCTGGTGTCGCTTCTGAGAATTCCAGATACGTGCTGTTCTCAACCGCGTCCACACATTCAGGGAATCGCCATGTCTCGTGCCCAGCTGTTTACACCGTTTCGCGTCGGCAAATTTGAGCTGCGGAACCGGATCATCATCGCTCCGATGTGCCAGTACTCCGCCGAAAACGGATGCGCCACGGATTGGCATTTGATCCATCTCGGACATCTCGCGCTGTCAGGCGCGGCATTGCTCACCATTGAAGCCACGGCTGTGGCGCCCGAAGGGCGCATCTCGCCTCGTGACCTTGGGTTGTGGTCCGATGAGACGGAGGCTGCGCTTGCGCGCACACTTGCCAGCATCCGGCGCTGGTCGGACATGCCGATTGCGATTCAACTTGCGCATGCGGGACGCAAAGCGTCCACGCGCGTGCCCTGGGAAGGCTCAGCACAGATTGCTCCGCACGAGCCCGAGGGGTGGCAGACGATTGCGCCGTCGCCGCTGCCATTCGCTGCCAAAGAGAATCCCCCGGTGGGTCTCGATGGGGAGGGGCTCGCACGAGTTCGGGACGCTTTCGCCGCCGCTGCTCACCGAGCCGCAAGGCTCGGCATCGACGCAGTGCAGATCCACGCTGCTCACGGGTACCTGCTTCACCAGTTCCTCTCGCCACTGAGCAACCTCAGAGAAGACGAGTTTGGCGGCAGTCTTGAGAACCGCATGCGGTTTCCGCTTGAGGTCTTCGAGGCAGTGAGGGCGGCGTTTCCGGCAGACCGTCCAGTGACCCTTCGTGTATCGGGCACAGACTGGGCTGAGGGGGGATGGGACATCGAGCAGACGATTGCTTTTGCGAGGGAACTCGAAAGGCGTGGTTGCTCTGGCATTCATGTTTCTAGCGGGGGGCTGACACCCTCTCAGCAAATCCCCGTGGCGCCGAGTTACCAGGTGCCGCTTGCACGTGCTGTCAAAGGGGCAACTCGCGTGCCTGTAATTGCGGTGGGACTGATCACTGAATTCGAGCAGGCGGAGGCAATCATCGCAACCGGGGACGCGGATCTGGTTGCGATTGCGCGAGCCATTCTCTACAACCCCCGGTGGCCCTGGCACGCTGCGGCTCATTTCGGAGCCAAGGTCAAAGCTCCCGATCAGTATTTGCGATCTCAGCCTCGCAGATTCCCCGATTTGTTCAGCTACGAGGTCGAGGAAGGCAATAAGGGTCACGGACGGTGATGCGCACTCAGTACTGGCAACTCTTCCAGTCGGGAGCCAGCAGGCCAACCCGGCCGCGCTTCACATTGTGGCGAAGTCGGTTCAGGCCGTTAAACAGAACGCACTAACGTTCAACTGCAACGTGGCCAAACACACTTCCGCCATTCTGTTTAAGCAAGCAATGCTCGTTATCGTTTCGTTTGGTGTTGGGAACTAACCAGAAGATTTGAATATGGAGCCACCCGCCGGGATCGAACCGGCGACATTCGGTTTACAAAACCGATGCTCTACCAACTGAGCTAGGGTGGCCCTTAGCGAGGCTATTAACTGCTGTTTTGATTATCCCACACTGTCCAATCGTTCCGGAGCCCGCCGGGTCTCCGCATGAGCTTCAAGGCTGGAATGCATCAACGTCTCGTTTCAGATCACCTAATTCCTTGTGCGCATCGCTCTCGCCGATTTGATTGGACATGTAGCGAGTCCCAAGGCCTTCAACGGCTACAAGGTGAACCAGTCCGGTGTTCCCGAACTTCGTTTTTCTTCCGGGCGACGTTGCCCCGCCATACACGCTAATAGGTCATTCTTTGGGCGGCCTGCATGTTCGAGCTTTCGAGCGTAGTTCCCGGAACCAGTGGCGGGAATGGTGCTAGTGGATTCCACTCATGAGGACCAGTGGGACTTTGAGCCAAAACGCTTTTGGGAGCCCGCCGGCACGCCTCAACTACGATACGTGCAACCCGAGGTAGAGCGTCCAAAGGCTGTGGCGGAGTTACTTCGAGAGATGTGGGCGACCGAGCGACGGAGATCCGCCGAACGCGCAGAGAGCGAGGCGAGCCGATTAAGCGTGTCGGAGGCGCAGAAAGAGTCCAAGCGCTTGCCGGCGATTCCGCTGATTGTTCTTTCCCCGGGAATCGAAACCACATGGCTTGACAGAGCCTCGATGGGTGCGTTGAAGGCGCAACAACTGCAGCGGGAAATAGCAGCTTTTTCACCGCTCGGAAGATGGAGGCCGGTGCCGGGCGCCAACCACTACATCCATTTGTCAGAGCCGGCTGCAGTAGTAGAGGCCGTACGAGAGGTTATCCAAGCGGTTCGTGAATTGCGTCCCGTGAAAAATGTGGCAGGCGCGCAGCCATAGTCTGCCAAGAATGTTTGCTGGAGGCGCGGGGGGGAATCGAACCCCCGAGTAAAGGTTTTGCAGACCTCTGCCTTACCACTTGGCTACCGCGCCGGGGTGAGTCCTTACTATCTTAACTCTCTCCACCAATCAACCTCTATTTTGCAGCGAACAATCGCAGAACGTTTGCGTATACTCTAGTGACTGGGCCAAACCAAATGAGTATTCGTGACTTCATTAAAAAGCAGTTTATCGATGTCATTCACTGGACCGAGCCAGAGGATGGCATACTCGCCTACCGTTACCCCATGCAAGATATGGAAATTCAAAACGGGGCGAAACTCACGGTCCGCGAATCACAGATGGCCGCTTTTGTGAATGAGGGCCGGATGGCGGATGTGCTTGGACCGGGACTCTATACGCTTAACAGCAACACGCTACCTCTCTTGACCAACCTGATGAATTGGGACAAGCTATTTCAGTCTCCGTTCAAGAGCGACGTCTACTTCTTCTCCTCCCGCCTCCAAACCAATCAGCGCTGGGGAACAGCGCAGCCCGTTACGGTTCGCGACAAAGATTTTGGCGCGATTCGGCTCCGTGCGCACGGCATCTACTCCTGGCGTCTAACGGACCCGCGAACTTTCCATACGAA